>Ga0126371_10005805_pt1 | contig 10968 bp, 9 predicted proteins | sample PanSoiMetaPlot_4_FD_110145 | JGI IMG/M metagenome (GOLD analysis project Ga0126371, IMG submission 110145) | Tropical forest soil microbial communities from Panama - MetaG Plot_4 | ecosystem: Environmental > Terrestrial > Soil > Tropical forest > Bulk soil | place: Panama | collected 2016-02-17
GGCGAGTCGCCTGGCCGTCACAGGTACTCGTCCATGCGGGGCTTCAGTCCCCGGTAGGCGGCCCAGATGATCGCCAGCGCGAACAGCTGGAGGCCCATCGCGCCCAGCAGCGTGTACTCGACCACCGCGACGTTGAAGTCGAACTGGTTCTGGATGCTCACGATGCAGCGGCCCAGCGCCCCGTCCAGGTTGGTGAACGCGCTGCTGAGCTGGCCCGGCTGGGAGCCCAGCGCCAGGCGGTACGCGCTGTCATGGTCGCCCTGCTGCGAACGGGCACGGACGGTCGCGTCGACGCCCATGAACCGCCGGTAAGCGCGCAGCACGTCCATGGCCGCCTCGCGCTCCAGGCCGGAGCTGGCATTCAGCTCGTCGGCCATTAGGCCGTGGAACCGCACGTCGCCCGCCGCGGCCTGGTCCACCAGCACGTCGGTCACCGGCTGGTCGACCAGCCGGCTGGTGTTGGACTGGAACGACCGGTCGAACGCGTCGCCGTTGCCTCGCGCGATCAGCGAGAGACTCTCGCTCCCGTTGGCGTCATAGACGAGCGACCGGATGTGCCAGAGGTTCAGCAGGCGGCCGTAGTCCTGGCCCTCGGCCATGTTCAGCTGGTACCCGGTGACGAAGCCCGACACCACCATCGAGCTCACGACACCCAGGAGCAGCACGTTCCCGAGGAAGAGCGGACCGCTGCGCCGGCGGTGGAAGCGGTCCTTCAGGAAGCCCTGCGAGTGGACCAGCAGCGCCAGGACCGCGATGGCCGCTGCCGCGTAGAGGACGAGCAGTCCGACGGTGACGATCAGGGCGGTGTTCTCGGCGCTGAGGTCCTGCGCGTCCAGGTCTCCCAGCTGGTCGACCTTGGCCAGGATGCCCTCGCTGGGCTTGTGCATCAGCTCGGACGCCTGCCGCAGGTACGCGGCGCCGACCGGGTAGCCCTGCTCGTTGTCCGCGCGCGCGATGTCGACCAGGGTGGTGTACTGCGTGATCAGCACGGAGATGGCCTGGATCTGCTGGCCCACCGCCGTGTCGCCCCCGGCCTGCTCGGCCGCCACCTCGAGCTGGCGCATCGCGTCGTTGATGTCCTTCGTGTACTGGTGGTGCGGGCCGGTGGCCTCGGTCGCGCCGGCCAGGAACGCGTTCGCCTCGGCGCGGTCGGCGTCCGCCAGCGTCGCATGGATGTGCTGCGCCCCGACGATGGCCGGGACGGTCCCGTGACGCATGCCGGACACCGAATGCTGCGCCACGAAGAGCGTGCCAGCGCCGATCACGGCAAGCGCGATGGCCGCGAAGAGGAATGCCGTCATCAGCATCTGGAGGTGGCCCGGTGTGGTCCGCGACCGGTTGCGGGCCAGGTCGACCCGGTCGCGGAGCGACCGTCCTAACGGCGGGCTGGCGGTGGTCACTGGCGCACCTCCCTCGGGCCCGGACCGGCGGTCGGCGGCAAGCCAGATCCACCTGAATGCCCGGCGTGGTCAAGGGGGGGCCTGCCCCCACTTGCACGGGTCACTGGCCCTCTCCGGTCAGCCCCCGCACGGTGAGCTGCGAGAAGAATCCGAGCTCGATCACGTCGTCAGGTCCGAGCAGCTTGACCTCGCTGCCCTCCAGAGGCACGCCGTTGACGCGCGTGCCGTTCGTGGAACCCAGGTCGCGGATGCCCCACGCCGACCCCATCCACACGATCTCGGCGTGCCGGCGCGAGATGTACGGGTCGCCGTGGATCGGAATGTCCAGGCTGCCGCCCTCCCGGCCGATCACGATCGAGTGACGGTCCAGGATGAACGTGCGCTCCGAGAGGTCGACCGGCGGCGGCGGCGAGCCCGGGTCGTCGAATCGCATCGTGTTCACGCTCGCCAGGAGCACCAGTGACGGTGCCGCCGGCGCGGACGAGACCGCGGGGGCCGGGGCGGGCATGGCCATTTGCATCGGGGGTGGCGCGGGCGCTGGTGTGTAGCCGTTGGACGGGGGCTCCGGATCGGGGACGAACGGCTCGCCCATCTCGAAGTCGTAGCCGCAGTTGACGCAGTAGCGGTCCATGCCGTCGCGCTGCACCCCGCAGACCAGGCAGATGCCCTCTCCTGGTCCGTGCGCGGTGCGCACACCCGCCATGACCGGCGACCCGGGGTTTCGCACCCCGCAGACGCTGCAGTAGTCGTCGCTGACCGAGTGATGGCCACGCGGACAGATGAAGCTCATGTTCCGTCAGCTCCCCGCCGGCGACCGGGGGAGCCTGACGGTTCTCCTCGATCTGGTGTCCAGCGTCATCTCGTCTTCCTTCGTCACCCTCGTCTTCAGCCGCACGGTGCCCCGTTCGGCGTCGTCGATTTCGACGACCGCCTCCAGCAGACGCCGCGTACCCTCGTTGCCGGATGTCGCGGCGAGCTGCACCGCGCGGCCGAGACGCTCGGTCGCCGTCTCCACGTCACCGTCCCGGCGCGCCCTGAGTCCCTCCTCGATCGCTCCGGCCAGCTCCGCCTGGCCGCCGTAGTGTGCGACGCTCGGGTTGATCCTCGTCGCCCGCTCCGCATCGTCCGTCCAGATGGCTCGCACGGGCGCCTGGGTGGGGGCGGCGCCCTCCCCGACCAGGCTGATACGTGCGGCGCGCACCTCGTTGGAGTCGCCGACGTCCTGCGGTCGGACCTGGAGGCACACGTGATAGTCGCGTGTCTCCCCGTAGCTCCAGGCGCCGGTCGGGAAGTGGGCCAGCAGCGGCCTGGAGGGATCGGGCCGCAGCGCCGGCCGCCACTCGCCGTCTCCGGCTCCCGGCTGCATGAACGTGGCCATCTCGGTCAGATCCTGCATCTCCGGCGCGACCTGCTTGAGGAACTGCACGTGACCGCCAACCGGGGTGAGCACCTGGAGCATCACCGACCGCACCTGCTTGGACATCCGGCGCTCGATGATGGCCTCGAACTCGGCGCCCATGTAGATGGGCGACGGGATGATGTCGGTCGTCCCGAGCAGCGCGTCCGAGATGCCCTGGAGCTCCTCGCGGTCCCACCGGGTGCCCACCCCCCGGCAGTCGCACTCGAACCGGCCCTGGCTCTGCCGCAGCTCCTCCTGGAGCAGGGCCGGGTCCTCGCTCTCGTTCTTGCCGTCCGTGAGCAGCAGCGCGTGGTGGATCGCGTCGGGCCGGGCGGCGAACAGGTGCCTGGCGGTCGCGAGCCATTCAGAGATCGCGGTGCCGCCCTCGGCGTACAGCTTGGAGACCGCCGCCTTGGCCTCCTGCCGGGTGGCCTCGGTGGCCGACACGGTCAGCGGCTCCGGTCCGGTGCCCTCCCAGCGCGGTGGCGGGTAGACGACTCGACCGGTCCGCCTGCCGGCGACTACCGCGAAGTACGTGCCGTCCCGGAGCCGGTCGATCGCCTTGCTGGTGGCCTCCCGGACCGCGGCGAGCTTGCTGGGCGGGTCGGTCATCGACGCCGAGCAGTCGAGGAGGAAGACTTCCATCATCTCGTCGGTCATGTGGCCCTGGCCGGCTCCGGCCGAGACCGAGACGATGGCGTTGACCTCGGTCGCGCCCCTTGGCAGGTACGGGTTCTGGTACACCTGCAGGTCGAGCGTCAGCACCGCTCCTTTCCTCCTCCTCCCGGCGCGGTGGCAACGGCTGCAACGGCGACCGTGATGTTGTCGTGCCCACCGGCCCGACGGGCGAACTCCGTGAGCTCCGCCGCCAGGCCCAGTGGTGTCGAGTCGTCGAGCTCGCCGACGGCCGCGCCCATGTCGGCCTCGGTGGGCAGGTAGTTCCAGAGGCCGTCCGAGCAGAGGACGAGGTGGCCGGCCTCCTCGATCTGGAAGCTGAGCACCGACGGCGCCTGGCTGTCCCGCCAGTCCTCGCCCAGCCAGCGGGTGAGGACGTGCCCGTTGGGGTCGCCGGCCGCCTCGTCGACGGACAGGAGGCCCTGGGCGACCTGGTCGGCGACCCAGGTGTCGTCGCGGCTCAGCTGCCACGTACCGGAAGGGCAGACGAGGTAGGCGCGGCTGTCGCCGACCCATCCGATCGTGGCGCAGTCGGCCCGGACGACCGCGGCGACCAGCGTGGACGAGGGCGGGTCCTTGGCGCCGGCCTTGTAGGGGATGCCGGCGACCGCCGCCTGCGCCCGCACGACCGCGTCGCGCATGGCCGCCTCGAGGTCGATCTCGCCGCCCTCGATGGAGGCCACGAGCGACGCCAGCGTGGTGTCCGCCGCGACCTGCGAGGCGACGTGCGCCTGGTGGGACGTCGACACGCCGTCGCAGACGACCAGGACCGTCGAGTCGTGGGGGTCGAGCCTGACGACGGCGATCGCGTCCTCGTTGCGCGGGCGGTGCAGGCCGCGGTCGCTGACGCCCGCGACGCCCGGGTACCACATCTCGACGTGGTCGCGGCCGCGGCGCACGCCGCGAGTCGGATCGTCGTCGAGGGGCAGCCGGTCGCCGTCGGGCGCCTGGTCGATGACCGGGATATTGGGCAGGAGCTCCTGGCCGCAAACCTCGCAGAACCGGTCGCCATCCCGGACCGGCTCACCGCATTCGGGGTTGAGGCAGTGGAGCGCCACTTTCGCCAACGTCACGCCGCCGTCATTGGACGCTTCTCGTTTGCCTTGTCGACCAGGTCGATCTTCTCCTGGCCGGTGGCCAGGCGCGCCAGCTCGCGGTACGCGCGCTCCAGGCCCAGCCGCACCGCCTCCTCGTTGAACGGGCTGCCGAGCAGGAGCGCGTCCGAAGGCGCGGCGTTGCCGGGCGTCAGCGCGGTCAGCGCCGCCTCCAGGAGCTCGGTGGCCAGCCGTGCGCGGTCGCCGCTGTCGAGTGACAGCCGCTCGATCACGGTCGAGGCGCGCACCAGGTCCTCGACGACCGGCAGGCCCGACACGTCGCGCTCGATCAGCATGCGGGCGAGGGCGAGCTGTGCCAGCGTGTACAGGCGAGAGGTCCTCGGGATCAGCTGATACGCGTCGACGGCGCCCGCCCGGTCGCCCTGGGCGCGGCGCACCCGGGCCAGCCCGAAGCACGCGGACGTGAACGTGGAGTCCGTCGAGGCGACCACGTCGTACATCCTGCCCGCGGTGTCGAGATCGCCCGCCAGCTCCGCCGCGTTGGCGAGCGCGAGCTTCGGCGCCAGCTCGCCGCTGAGCTCCGCATACAGCCGATCGAAGATCTGCTGCGCCTCGTGCGGCTGGTGCTGGGCGAAGAGCGAGAGGCCCCGGTACCAGGCGACCCGCCAGTCGCGGGGCGCCGCCGACTCGACCTGGACCAGGCAGTCCTCCGCCTCGTCGTGATCGCCGATCTCGATCAGCGCCCGGGCGAGGCCGATGCTGGCCTCGCCGGTGATCTGCGCCTGGCCCTGCTCGATCGCCTCGCGGAGCACGGCGACCTGGCGCTCCGGATCGAGGACCATCGCGTTCAGCACCAGGGTGGCGGCCGGGTCCGCCGGGTTGAGCCGGACGGACGGCAGGTCCCGCCAGTCGGGGCGCAGGCTCTCGGCGTCCGCGTGCAGCGCCTGCAGGTCGCCGCCGAACAGGTTGCTGACGACCGGGTGCGTGGTGCCGTGGCTCACCACGACCACCTCGCGCAGGACGCCGTGGAGCTGCTCCGCCATCTCGTCGGCGCTCTGGTAGCGGTCGTCCGGCCGCGTCGCGGTGGCCTTGAGCAGGAAGCGATGGAAGGAGTCGTGCCGCAGCAGCAGGGGCTCCGACCCCGGGCCCGGCAGGCGGTACTTGTACGTGGACTGGTAGCCCGGCATGTCCAGCGCGAGTACGGCGAGGCAGCGCCCGATGGTGTACAGGTCCGACGCCATCGACGGGCCCGCCGAGGAGACCTCCGGGGCCTGGTAGCCGTCGGTGCCGTAGACGATGCCGCTGGAGTCGCCGAGGCGCGTGACGGCGCCCAGGTCGATCAGCTTCACGTCGTCGCCATGCAGCATCACGTTGTCGGGTTTGAAGTCGTTGTAGATCAGGCCCAGGCTGTGCAGGTGGCCGAAGGCCGGGAGGATGGCGAGGATGTATGCGATCGCCAGCTCCAGCGGAAGCGGGCCGAGGTCGTTGCGCCGGCGCTCCTTCAGCACGTCCTTGAGCGTCTGGCCGCCGATGTACTCCATGACGATGTACCCGGCGCCCCCATGCTGCACGAAGTTGTAGATGCGGACAACGTTCGGGTGCTCGACGCGGGCCAGGAATCGCCGCTCCGCCAGCGCGGCCTCCATGGCCGCCGGGTCCCGGGTGTTGAGCAGGCCCTTGAGCACGACCCAGCGGTTCGCGACGCGCTCGTCCTCGGCGAGGTAGATCCAGCCCAGGCCGCCGTACGCGAGACAGCCGGCCACGCGGTACTGGTCGGCCACCAGGTCGCCCTGCCGCAGCGCGGGGACGAAGGAGAAGGGCAGCCGGCACTTGCTGCAAAAGCCGCTGACCCGGCCCGCCTTGGAGGCGCGAGTCCGCCCGATCTCCGAGCCGCACTCGGAGCAGAACCGCTTCTCCTCGGGGACGACCGGGATCGCCATGACCGCGGAGGCCGGGTCGACCGCCGGCATCGGCGGCACGTCCACCAGGGCGGCCCCGATGCGGCTGCGGGCACGCCGGCCCGGAGTGGCGACGCTGAGGTCGCTCGCGCTCCGGACGCGAGAGGTGCGCCCGGAGGTGGTCCCGCCGCGCGTGCCGCCGCGGGTTCCTCCGCGCGTTCCTCCACGCGTGTCGCCCGTGCTCGGCGCCGAACCGAGGGAGGTTGCGCCCGATGGGGACGACCCCGTCGACCCCCGCGTGCCGTTCGGCGTCGAGTCGGGGCCGGAGGGTGTGGACGGCGACGAGTCCGGACCGGTGGGCCGCGAGTCGTAGGCCGGTCGCTGGCCCGGGATGACGGAAGTGGCCGAGGTCCCGGGCGGCGGCACCTGCTGCTGGCTCTGGGACGGGCCCGAGAAGGCGGGGTGCTGGCCCGCGGCGCCGGCGGAGGGCGCTGCACCGGCGACCCGGCCGCACACCGTGCAGTAGCCGTCCAGGATGGTGCCGGTGCAGTTGGGCGTGGCTCGACAGCGCTCCGCCAGCCGGTTCAGCTGCGGCGGCCGCGCGGAGATCTGTCCTGTCATCGGTAGCTCACTTCCTTCTGGTTAGTGTTGTGGATGACGCGGAGACGGTCACCGTACCCCTTCACCAGCAGCGCGGCCTCGTCGAGGTCGGTCTGGGGAGCGTACAGGATGGATCGCGCGCGCCCTCCCATGCCGACGAGCTCGGCGTCGCGGGCCAGGCCCACGGCCCGCGCCTTCGCCTCGAAGCTCGAGAGGAGCCCGCGAAGCTCCTGGCGGCGGCCGAGGGGCTCGCGGTTCGCCTCCAGGACCTCGCGCTCACGGTGCACGGCCTCGTCAGCCGTCTGCATCCAGTTGACGAGGCCGCGCCTGACCTGCCGGTACGAGCCCATCCGCCCGAGCGCGATCAGCCTGGCCAGCCACGGCTCCAGGCCCATCGGCTGCTCCGTCAGGTAGGCGGGATCCGGCGGCTGCATGAGGCCGCGCGGGTGCGCGATCTTCGCCCACACCGATCCGGCCTCCTCCACCACTCTGGCGTGGAGGTCGCGCACCTCGGTGAGCCGGGCGCGGGCCCGGGCCAGGTCACCGCTCACCGCCCGATGCTGGCGCAGCTCGTCGGTCAATCGCAAGCGGGCCTGCTCGAGCCGGGGCATGACATCCCGCTCGAACGCCTCGACGACGCCCAGCGGGTCGATCCCCGCCTGCTGGTGCAGGTGCCCCGCCTGCGTGGCGAGCTGGCGGAGCGTCTCGACCTGCTGGCCGGCGCTCATGCCGGCCGACCGCTGGAGCAGGGAGCGGATCTCGTCCTCGCACTTCACCATCGCCGGGACCGTGCGCCGCCACACGTCGTCCGCGTCCTCGACGATCTGCGCGCAGGCCGAGAGGGCGTGGGTCAGCTCGTCGAGGAGCTCGTCCGGGGTCAGGCGGCGGCCGCCAACCTCCAGCGAGTCGTCGAACAGCAGCCACTCCACGGTTCGAACCGCGTCCCGCCCCGCCCACGCGCCCGGGCCGAGGACGGAGTCGGCCTCTGCGAACATGTCGCACAGCACGGCGTAGCCCTGCCAGAGGTCCTCGACCGCTCCCATCGTCGTGTCCAGCCGGGATCGTGTCAGCCCGACCAGGCCCCGGCCGTCGAAGAGGAACTGGTACGGCGTGGAACGCTGGAGGTCGTTGAGGTCGGACTGGATGCCGCCGGCCCGGTCCTGGAGCGCGCGCAGATGGAGCAGGAGCTCCTGCTCGCTGCGCGAGCCCTCGGCAGGAGCCGCCGACGCGCGGGCGGGCATGGGCGCGCGCCGCGCCGCACCGGCAGCCGGTGTCATTCGACCACCTCGGCCGTGTGCCACCGATCCGCCGTGCCCATCCGATGCGTCGGGACAGAGGCTGTTGCCAGGGCGAACCCGGAACAGTGCTCAGCGAATAACACAGCTAGGCCGGCCACATCCCCCCATCTTCCTCGACCGTAGATCCCGATCGTACGGCCTTTGGCACGATCGCGTCTCCTTGACCGCGCCAACGTGCCACTCTGAACGGTGGGCTCGACGGTGTCAAGCGCGAGCCCGAATTCAACGGCTTGACGTCACTTGAGCGCGGTGACCAGGCGCTCCACGTCCTCGTCGGACGTCCACCAGCCGCACGAGACCCTGATCCAGCCGTTGGGCAGCGATCGGACGATCACGCCGCGCTCCCGGCACCGCGCGACGGTCGCCTCCGGGTCGCCGGGAGAAGTGATGGACACCATCGTGCCCGAGTCCGCCGGGGCGTGGACCTCGAAGCCGGCGGCCGTCAGCGCTTCGCGACAGCTCCCGGCCATCTCGGCCGCTCGGGCGAAGGCCCACTCGGGACGCTCCTCGAGCGCGGCCAGCAGGCCGGCCATCGCCGAGGGGTCGTGGTGGATCACCTCGATGCGCCTGACGCCCTCACCGTGCGCGGCGCCGAAGCCGGCGACCTGCGGCCGCAGCCGGTCGGGGTCGGCGACGTAGAGGGCTCCGGTCGGTTGGGGCCCGCAGAGCCACTTCTGGCCCGAGACCGTGTAGAAGTCGGAGACGCCGGCTTCGACGGGGATCGCTCCCACGGACTGGGCCCCGTCGACCAGGAGCGGCACGCCGGACGCCCTCTGGATCTCGGCGATCGGCAGCACCTGGCCGTTCAGCCAGAGCACGTGCGAGAGCGCCACCAGTCGCGTGCGGGGCGTGATGGCCGACACGACGGCCTCGATCACCTCCGCGTCCGTGCGGCCCAGGACAGGCACGACGCGCACGCGCGCGTCACTGGCGCGCACCGGCTGCTCCAGCCCCGGATGCTCGGCGTCCGTGGTCACCACCTCGTCGTCGGCGGTGAGGCGCAGGCCCGTCACGACCAGGTTGCAGCCGTCCGTCGTCGAGCAGGTGATCGCGACCCGGTCCGCGGGCACTCCGATCAGCGCGGCGATGCGCTCGCGGGCCCGTTCGCGGACCTCGCCGCCCTCCTTGAAGTAGGCGTCGCCGGCGCGACCGCTCACGAGCGCGCGCTCCTGCCAGTCGGCCATCGCCGCATGCGTCGCACGAGAGAGCGGTCCCGTGGTGCCGGCGTTCAGGTATGCCAGGCGGTCGAGGACTGGGAAGCGGGTGCGTGCCTCTTCGGGGTTCACACCAGCGCGACCGGGCGGACCGGGGAACCGGTGGCGCCGCGAATCTTGAGCGGCGTGCACAAGAACGTGAACTCGTGCACACCTGCGGCGGCGAGTTCTTCGAGGAACACGTTCTCGATGATGTAGACCCCGCTGCGGACGAGCAGGATCGAGTGGCCGGGCAGGAACACGCCCGTGTCCGGGTCGTCGCCGCTGGCGCGGTCCCAGGCCATGTTGTCCGCGCCCACCGCGACCACGCGCGTGTCGGCCAGCCACTGCGAGACCTCACCCTTCATGCCTGCGGCGCGGAGGTAGCGCTCGGGGTCGTCCCAGCGGGCGCCTGCACCGGTCCTGACCAGGACGACGTCGCCGGCGGCCGGCCGCACACCCTGGGCGTCCGCGGCGCGCCGCACCTCGTCCAGGCCGACCCAGCGGTCGAGCTCGAGATCTCCGAGGTCGATCAGCCAGCCGCGGGCGACGATGGGCGGGATCGTCTCGACGCCGAGCGCGGTGTAGCCGAAGGCGGTGGCCGACGTCCGGGCGTCGACGCCCCCGCACATCTTCAGGTCGACCGCCTGGTGTGAGAGCGCGTCGATGTGCGTGCCGGCGTGCTCGCTCGTGATCAGGGTGCCGGCCGAGCCGGTGCGGCCGTCCGGCGCGGCGTTCTGGGCCTCGTGCCGGCGGTGCAGGAGGTACGAGAAGCCGGGCGGGACGTGCCCGGGGTGGATCGGCGCTCCCGCGTATCGGGGCTGCTCCAGGTCGAAGACGCGCCGGCCAGTCAATCCGTCGGTCATGTCCGGCCCGGCGAAACCAGGCGGAGCACGCCGAGCAGCAGCACCGCGCCGAGCACGGCCACGATGAGGGTGCCGACGAAGCCGACCGCGGTGCCGGGCAGGAACAGGCCGACCACGATCCCGCCGATGAAGGCGCCGAGGATGCCCACGACGATGTCGACCAGGCAGCCGTAGCCGCGGCCGCGGACCAGCGTGCCCGCGATGGCCCCGGCGAGGAGGCCCACGACCAGCCAGGCGAGCCACCCTCCCGGTTCGAGCGCGATGCTCGCCATGACCACCCTCACTTCGTCGTGATTGTAACGGCGGCCGGGCGCGTTCAAGGGCAACGACCTGCCCCCCTGACCCCCGGCTGATGAGGGGGGGAATGGAAGACGACTTGCCCCCCCTGACCCCCCTGCTGATGAGGGGGGGAATGGAAGACGACTTGCCCCCCCTGACCTCCCGGCTGATAAGGGGGGGAATGGAAGACGACTTGCCCCCCCTGACCCCCCGGCTGATGAGGGGGGGAATGGAAGACGACTTGCCCCCCCTGACCCCCCGGCTGATGAGGGGGGGAATGGAAGACGACTTGCCCCCCCTGACCC
>Ga0126371_10005806_pt1 | contig 10967 bp, 11 predicted proteins | sample PanSoiMetaPlot_4_FD_110145 | JGI IMG/M metagenome (GOLD analysis project Ga0126371, IMG submission 110145) | Tropical forest soil microbial communities from Panama - MetaG Plot_4 | ecosystem: Environmental > Terrestrial > Soil > Tropical forest > Bulk soil | place: Panama | collected 2016-02-17
CGGTCGAGCGTCACTTCCACGTTGTCGGAGGTGAAGTTGCGCAGCGACGTCGTCATCAGCCGGACCAGCCGGTCGAAGACGATTTCGAGCATCGGCAGGCGCTCGTAGGAGACCATCGCCGAATCGATGATCGCCCGGATGCCCGAATTGTCGCTGATCGACACGTCGGTCATGCTGAAGCCGAGGAGCGTGTCGATCTCCTCCTGGCTCAGCACGCGGTCGGTGCCGCCCTTGGCGGCGCCCGTGAACTGGTTGGTGTCGTCGATCATGGCGGCCCATTGGGCCGCCATTTCCTCGCTGACGGATTCGACCGGCGCCGCGCTCGCGTCTTCGCCTTCCGGCTCGGCGGCGAGGGCCTCGCCCCATTCGGCGGCAAGTGCGTCTTGATCGACCGGGTTCGCCATGGCGCGTTCAGTCCATCACTGGACCACGATCTCCTTGAACAGCACGGCGTTGACCTTCTTCGGCGCGATCGCGATGTTGACGCGCCGGGTGAGCTCCTCCTTGAGGCGGTAGAGGCCCGCCGATCCGTCGAGATCGGTCGGCCGCAGCTCGCGCAGATAGGTCTGGAACGCATCCATGATGCGCGGCATCACGGGCTGGATCTGTTGCGAGAGCGCCGCATCGGACAGCTCTAGCACCAGCTTCACCTTGAGATATTGGGTGTGGTCGGCGCCGGTGTTGGACAGGTTGACCAGCACTTCGGGCAGGTCGAGGAAGACCGCCGGCTTTGTCTCGGCGACCGCGGCGTGCGACTCGTGCGAGCCGCCCAGCATCATGTAGGCGGCGGTGCCGCCGCCGCCGATCACGACGACGCCCGCCGCGGCCATCGCGATCAGCTTCCACGGGAGCTTGCGGCCCTTCGCGGCGGCTGCGCCGTCGCTCCCGTCGGCCGCCTCGCTCGCGGCCTCGGCTTCCGTCGCCTCGGCCTGCTTCGCCTTCGCCTTCAAAGCCATGTCTGCTTGCCTCAGGTCGCGCAATGACTCGCGCGCGTGGGGCCGTCAATGAGCCGAGGCACTCGGGACAAAGCCGGGGCGCGCGACCCCCGCCGCCCTTTCGGGAAACCGTAGAGTGGCAATGGTTAACGCCAACTTAAGAAAGCCTAACAACGGCTTGCGACGGCGGGGCGGTGCCGCCGGACGGTCGCCGCCGGCGCAAACGCGCCGTTAACGATTCGCGGCCTAGCGTGCCGGCGAGGAAGTGCGTCATGTCGTCCATCTCGTTCTGGGCTCAGGATCAGGCCGCGCTCGCGTCGCGCGCCGCGACCAATGACCAGCTCGACGCGATCAACAGGAGCGGCGCCAAGCTGTTCAGCGGGCCGCCGGCCAGCACCACCGGGCCGACGAACGTGCTCGCCGCCGCCACCACCACGTCCAACTCGATCGTCAACGGCTTCGGGCTCATCTCGCTCAATTTCGCGATGAACAGCGCCGTCCTGGCCGCCCAGGAAGGCAGCAACCGGGTCAACAAGCAGACCGCCAACCTCAACACGAGCCTCACCCGACCCGCCGGCGATCTCAGCAGCCAGGTGACGTTCCAGGGATCGCTCGGGGTGAATTTCGGCGCCGCCGGCCCGGCGATGGGCGGCGCCTACCACTTCCTCAGCGGATCCGACCTGCAAACCGCCTTCACGGCCGCGTTCGGCAGCAAGAAATCGGAAGGCGAGGTGGTCGACACCGTGTCGGTGCTCGGCAACACCATGACCGGAAGCACGTCCGGCGCGAACGCGCACGACGTGTTCAAGCTCACGCTCAATCCGAATTCCGGCCTCTACACCTTCCAGCTCCTCGCGCCGATCGATCAATCGACCAAGAAGGGCTCGTTCAACAAGATCTTCCTGCAGGGCCTGATGCAGGCCACGAGCGCGAACGGGCAGAAGATGCTGATGCCCTCGATCGAGATGGACGTCTACAACGACTACGGCGCCGTGCAGAGCCAGGGCAACTGGGCCCTGCTGCACGAAGGGTCCCTCACCTATCAGGCGCCGAACGGGCTCGCCACCACCAGCTCCACGAGCTCGTCGAGCTCCACCACGTCGTCGAGCACCGCCTCGACCGCCAGCAAGAAGACGGCGTACAAAGCGCCGATCAATCCGCTGACCGGCTACTCCTACACGACCTCGACGTCGGCCGGCCTCGGCGTCATCAACTCGCTCAACATTTTCAGCTGAGCGCCGCCGCGCTCCCCGTCGGCACGCCGGCGCAAGCGCCGGGCGGCACGGAAAATTTTGCCGCCGCCCCCGGCCGCGGCGGCGGAAGTTGCCGGGCCACGACGCCGCCTAACCCAACGAAGTCGCTGATTTCCCGACATTTTCGCGACTGGCACAGGCCCTGCTTAACCATCGGCGGTCCACGGCTTGGGAGAGCCTCGGGGGCCATGACCGGCGGTCCCGTTTGGGAGAACGGGGACGCGGGTCGCGCAAGGGGAGATCACCGATGGAGAATGCGCTTCTCGTCGGACTATCGCGCCAGATGGTGCTCGGCCGCGAACTCGATGTCGTCGCGAACAATATCGCGAACGTCAACACGACGGGCTTCAAGGCCGACAATTCGATGTTCGAGCAGTACCTGATGCCGACCGCGCGCGAGAACCGGTTCAACCTGCCCGACCGGCGGGTGAGCTTCGTCAACGACCGCGGCACCTGGCGCAACTTCCAGCCGGGCGCGCTGCAGAACACCGGCAATCCGCTCGACGTCGCAATCGACGGCGACGGCTTCCTGACGGTGCAGACCCCGGACGGGCCGCGCTACACCCGCAATGGCGCGCTGCGGATCGACGCGCAAGGCCAGCTCGTCACCATGGACGGGTCGCCGGTGGCCGGCGAGGCGGGCCCGATCGTCTTGCAGGACACCGACCATGACATCTCGATCTCGCCGGATGGTCGCGTGACGGTGGTCGCCGGCACCCAAGCCAATAACGCCGAGACGCAGCGCGGCCGCATCCAGCTGGTGCGCTTCGATCAGCCCCAGCAGCTGCAGAAGGAGGGCAACAACGTGTTCTCGGCGCCGGCCGGTGTCGCGCCGCAGCCCGACACCCAATCACGCCTGCAACAGGGATCGATCGAGAAGTCGAACGTCAACGGGGTCGTGGAGATGACGCGGCTGATCGAGGTATCGCGCGCCTATCAGCAGGTCGCCACGCTGCTGCAGGCGCAGAGCGATCTGCACAAGAACGCGATCCACGAGCTCGCGAACGTTCCGACCTGATGTGGGCTTGAGAACCGAGGAACCGCACCATGCGCGCACTCAACACCGCCGCCACCGGCATGATGGCCCAGGAGCTCAACGTCGAGGTCATCGCCAACAACATCGCCAACATGCGCACCACCGGCTACAAGCGCCAGCGCGCCGAGTTCCAGGACATGCTGTACGAGCATATCCGGCGCATCGGCACCCAGACGGCCGACCAGGGCAACATCCTGCCGGTGGGCGTCGACATCGGGTCCGGCGTCAAGACCGTCGGCACGCCCCGCATCATGACGCAAGGCACGCTGACGCAGACCGGCGGCGACCTCGACGTGGCGATCCGCGGCGAAGGCTTCTTCAAGATCCAGCTGCCCGACGGCAGCTTCGCCTACACGCGCGACGGCTCGTTCCAGATGGACGCGCAGGGCCGCATCGTCACCGCGCAGGGCAACCTGGTGCAGCCCGGCATCACCATCCCGAACAACTCGACCTCGCTGACCATCAACCCGCAAGGCCAGGTCTCGGTGATTCTTTCCGGCAACACCAATCCGACGGTGCTCGGTCAGCTGACTCTCACGCGCTTCATCAACAAGGCCGGCCTGCTGCCGATCGGCGACAACCTCTTCACCGAGACGCCGGCATCCGGACCGCCGCAGGACGGCACGCCGAACACCAACGGCATGGGCGACGTGCAGCAGGGCAATCTCGAGCAGGCCAACGTCGAGGCGGTGACCGAGATCTCCGATTTGATCGCCGCCCAGCGCGCCTACGAGATGAACTCCAAGGTGATCAGCGCCACCGACCAGATGCTCCAGTCGGTCATCGGCCTCTATCGATGAGAAGGACCGCGATCATGACCCGCGCCGTCGCTTTCGTCGCCCTCCTTGCCGCACTCGGTCCGGCCGCCGCGCAGGACGCCGGGACGCGCCTGCCGACGCTCAAGCCCGCCGTCACCGTGTCGGCCGACGTCGTGCGGATCGGCGACCTGATCGACAATGCGGGCGCGGCCGCCGATGCGCCGATTTTCCGTTCCCCCGACCTCGGGACCACCGGCTCGGTGTCCGTTGCGCGGGTACTCGACGCGATCCAGGCGTATCACATGTACCTGGTCGACACCGGGACGCTGTCCCGGGTGGAGGTCACGCGCGCCGGCCGGCAGATCGACTTCTCCGACGTCGAGGCGCGCATCGCCGGTGCTTTCGCGGGCCGCTACGGGCTCGGCGAGGCGAAGAATCTCTCCGTCACGCTCGATGCCGCCGCGCAGCCCGTGATGGTCGATCCTGGCGCGACCGGCGATCCGGTCCTCAAGAGCGCCGTGCTCAGCCCGATCAGCGGCCGCTTCGAGGTCGTGTTCGACCTGCCCGGCAAATCCGCGGCACACCGCACGGCGAAATTCACCGGGAGCGTCGTCGAGACGATCGCGGCCGTGGTCACCACGCGCGCGCTGACCACCGGCGCCGTCATCAGGGAGTCCGACGTCGCGATCGAGCGCCGGCCGAAATCGCAGGTCGGGTCCGACTCGATCGCCGCGACCGACGGTGCCGTCGGATTTGCCGTCCGCTCGCCCATGCGTGCCGGGCAGCCGCTGCGGCGCGCCGACCTGACGGCCCCGCAACTGGTTCATCGCGACGACGAGGTCACGCTGGTCTACGAGGTGCCCGGCATCCTGCTGACGACGCGCGGCAAGGCGCTCGAGGCGGGCGGCGACGGCGACACGATCAGCGTCATGAACGTCGAGACCAAGCGCACGATTCAAGGCGTCGTGAGCGGTCCGAACCGCGTCACCATCATGGCCGCCGCGCGGCGAATGTCGACCGACGTCGTCGCGGCGGCCTCCCCACGTTCCGTAGCGTCACGCTGAGCATCGAGCGAGGACATATGTCGCAGAGTCATCCGTTGAATGCGCGTCGCAATCCCTGGGCCATCATCGGCGTCGTCACGCTGTCGTCGCTGATGTGCGGCTGTGCGGCGATCGACCGCATCAGCAAGATCGGCGAGCAGCCGAACTTGTCGAAGATCGACAATCCCACCGCGCAGCCGGGATACAAGCCGGTGCAGATGCCGATGCCGGCGCCGCAGCCCGTGACCTACAATCCGAACTCGCTGTGGCGCAACGGGTCGCGCGCGTTCTTCAAGGACCAGCGCGCGCACCAGGTGGGCGACATCCTCACCGTCACGGTCAACATCACCGACAAGGCGGCGATCGAAAACGAGACCCAGCGCAGCCGCAAGAACAGTCAGGATTCCGGCATCACCGCCTTCCCCGGCTCGCAGACGCAGTCGCCGAGCTCGGCGTTTCCCGGACGCATTCTCACGACGGATTCAAGCCTGTCGAACGACGGCAAGGGCTCGGTCAATCGCCAGGAGGCGTTGCAGACCAACGTCGCGGCGGTGGTCACCCAGGTGCTGCCGAACGGCAACCTGGTGGTCGAAGGCAAGCAGGAGATCCGCGTCAACTTCGAGATGCGCGAGCTCAAACTCGCCGGCATCGTGCGGCCGGAGGACATCCAGAGCGACAACACCATCGATTCGAGCAAGATCGCGGAAGCTCGCATCGCCTATGGCGGCCGCGGCCAGATCACCGACGTGCAGCAGCCGCGCTACGGCGACCAGCTCACCGACATCATCATCCCATTCTGACCCGAGGCAGCAGCTCAGCAAGGATCAACACGCAGGATCGCGATCATCCCGAGTGTCGGGCGTGCACGACACGCCAGCTCCTCTCCCCGCCGTTCCCGCAAACCCGGGTCGGGACGGCGCAAACGACGCGGCCTCCGGCGTCTCCCCCGCCGGAGGCCGCGCTCGTTTCAACGGCAGTCGTCGTCATGCCCGCGCTTGTCGCGGGCATCCGCATCTTTCTTTCTCAGATGACCAAAACGTGCATGGCCGCGACACAGGCGAGCGGCCCGCCTTCGCTTGCTTCGCAAGCTACGGACGGGTTCCGGGCCACCGTAGCGCGCAGCGCCTAGGCGGAAGCGACGCCGTCCCTAGAACGGCTGTGCCCGGCCATGACGAAGTGTCCTGCGCCTCGACGCGGTCGCGTCAATCGTCGCGGTACACTCTTTCGCGCCGCTCGTGGCGCTCCTGCGCCTCGATCGACAGGGTCGCGATCGGCCGCGCCTCGAGCCGCTTGAGCGCGATCGGCTCGCCGGTCTCCTCGCAATAGCCGTAAGTTCCATCCTCGATGCGCTGCAATGCGGAATCGATCTTGGCGATCAGCTTGCGCTGCCGGTCGCGCGCGCGCAGCTCGATCGCCCGATCCGTCTCCGAGGAGGCGCGGTCGGCGAGGTCGGGATGGTTCTGATTCTCGTCCTGCAGGTGCTGGAGCGTCTCCTTGGCTTCCTTCAGAATGTCCTCGCGCCAGGCGAGCAGCTTGCTGCGGAAGTATTCCCGCTGGCGGTCGTTCATGAACGGCTCTTTTTCGGACGGCCGATAGGTTTTTTCCTTGGTGTCCGCGCGCATGCACTCCACTCCGTGCATCTTGAACTCCCCTTGCGAGCCCTGCTCGCGCGGCGGGGTTATAGCGATCAGCCCCGCCCGCGACAATATGGCCGAGCGAGGAATTAATCGCCGATCGCGAAGGAATTGCGACGGCCGGGCGCCCGGCGCGCGGGCGTTCACCATAATCGGCTAGGTCGCCCCGGCGCTCTCGACTTTGGCGAGCTCCACCTCGACGCGCAGGTCGATCTCCGCCAGGACCTGGTCGACCCGCGGATCGCCCGAGAGCTCCTTGAGGCCGGCGGCCGCTGTCTTGAGCTTGAGCAGCATGGCGGGGTCGAGGCGGCCGGACAGCAGCCCGAGCTTCATCTCGTCGAGAAGATCGAGCGCCGTGTGGCCGCGCTTGACGGCGCGCCGGCGACGCTCCTCGGGCGTTTCGACCGCTCCGACGCCCTGCAGCGCCAACAGCGCGTCGATGCTGCCGAGCGTGCGCACGCCGGCGGTTCCGCCCGGCGTCGCCGGGGCTTCGTCCTGCGGCAGGCTGAACGAGCCCGCCGTGGAGCGGCGCGCCGGCGATGCCGCCGCCGCGGCAGCCGGTCCAGTGGGTCCCGTGATGCGCATCGCCAAGAGCCTCTCGCGCGGCCGATTCTGGCCGCCATTGCCCATTGCTGGCGAGAGGCTCGTCCCCGAATGGTTAAGGATCCGTGAATCCCTCGGCAAAATTTGCCGCCGGCGGGCAGCCGATGCCCGTCCGGCTTCTCTGCCCCCATTCCGAGATCAGAACAAATACATTTAAAATCAATAGCTTACGTGACCGCCCAATGTGGCACGCGGCTCGCATGATGGGCAGTGGTCCGACCTCATTGGGGAGAATGAGATGACGAGGACACCAACGCTCGCGCTCGCCGCCATCGCGGTCGCGTGGGCGATGATGGCCATGACGCTGCCGGCGCATGCCGCTTCGCGGGTGAAAGACCTCGCGAACATCGAAGGCGTGCGGCAGAACCAGCTCATCGGCTACGGCCTCGTGGTCGGCCTCAAGGGAACCGGCGACACCATCAACAATTCGCCGTTCACCAAGCAGTCGCTGACCGCGATGCTGGAGCGGCTCGGCGTCAACATCCGCGGCCAGACGCTGCGCACCGAGAACGTCGCCGCCGTCATGGTCACCGGGAACCTGCCGGCCTTCTCGACCCAAGGAACGCGCATGGACGTCACCGTGTCGGCGCTCGGCGACGCCAAGAGCCTGCAGGGCGGCACCCTCCTGGTCACGCCGCTGCTCGGCGCCGACGGCAACGTCTATGCGGTCGCCCAGGGCTCGCTCGCGATCGGCGGGTTCCAGGCCGAAGGCGACGCCGCCAAGATCGTGCGCGGCGTGCCGTCGGTCGGGCGCATCGCCAACGGCGCGATCATCGAGCGCGAGATCGACTTCGCGCTCAACCGGCTCGGCCAGATCCGCCTCGCGCTGCGCAACGCCGACTTCACCACCGCCAAGCGCATTGCGGCGGCGAACAACGACTTCATCGGCACGCCGACCGCCGAGCCGCTCGACCCCTCGACGGTCGAGCTCTCGGTGCCGCAGCAGTACAAGGGCAACGTCGTGGCGCTCCTGACCGAGATCGAGCAGCTGCAGATCGAGCCCGACCTTCCCGCCAAGATCATCATCGACGAGCGCTCCGGCATCATCGTGATGGGCCGCGACGTGCGCGTGTCGACGGTCGCGGTGGCGCAGGGCAACCTGACGGTGACGATCTCCGAGGCCCCGCAGGTGAGCCAGCCGCTGCCGGGCGCCCGCGGCCGCACCATCACGGTTCCGCGCAGCCGGCTCGGCGTGCAGGAGGACGGCCGCAAGCTCGCGGTGCTCAACGACGGCGTGTCGCTGCAGCAGCTGGTCGACGGCCTCAACGCGCTCGGCATCGGGCCGCGCGACCTCATCGCCATCCTGCAGGCGATCAAGGCCTCGGGCGCGATCCAGGCCGACATCGAGGTGATGTGATGACCGCTCCGCTCCTGTCCCCGGCGGTGCACGGCTTCGACCCCCTCGCCGTCGCTCCTGCCGCGAAGGCGGCCATCGGCACCCGGCCCATGCCTTCGCGTGACGCCCGCATGTTGGCCCAGGCGCAGGACTTCGAGGTGCACTTCGTCAACTCGATGTTCCAGGAGATGTACACCGGCATCCAGGGCGACGGCCCGTTCGGCAACAGCATGGGTGTCGGTCCGTGGCGGTCCTTCCTGACCGAGGAATATGCCAAGAACTTCGTCAAGTCGGGCGGCATCGGAATCGCCGACCAGGTCTACCAGTCGCTGCTTGCGCACCAGGAAGCGCACGCGAAACAAGGATCCTGACCCATGACCGGAAAGACGCCCGGAAAGACGCCCCAGCCAGCGGCGCTGCCGCGCCCGATTGACAGCCAGAACGAGGCCCAGCAGGTGATCGGGCATCTGAGCGACGTGATGGATGCGCTGATCGGCGTGGTCGAGGAGGAGACCAAGCTCGTCCGCGCCGGGCGCCTCGGCGAGGTGGCGCGGCTGCGCGGCGAGAAGAGCGACCTCGCCCGCCTCTATGTCGCCGACGCCGCCCGCGTGCAGGCGAGCCAGGGGTATCTCGCGAAGGCGATCCCCGGCGTGCTGCGGGTGCTGCGCGAGCGCCACAACACGTTCCGCTCGATCCTGCAGATCAACCTGACGGTGCTCGCGACCGCGCACGCGGTCGCGGAAGGAATCATCCGCGGCGTGTCGGACGAGATCAACCGCAAGGCGGCGCCGCAGCTCTACGGCGCATCGGGACGGCAGACGGCGCCGAGCCCGCGCGCCGCCCAGCCGCTGGCGGTGAGCCGCGTGCTATAGTTGCGAAGAGATTCGGCGAATCGAATCGACCGCTATCATATGAACGGACCCATGAAGAAAAAGAATCGATCGCAAGCGAAACACCCGGCGCCCGCGAGGCAACAATCGATGGAGCCGTCGCCGGCGACGCTGGCCGAGATGGAATCGATCTTTGCCCAGGCGCTCGCCTTCCACCGCGCCGGCATGCTGGCCGAGGCCGAAACCCAGTATCGCCGGGTGCTCGACGTCTATCCCGAGAGCTTCGACTGCACCCACCTGCTCGGCGTGATCGCCTACCAGCGCGGCAACTATGCCGACGCGATCGACCGGATCGACGCGGCGCTCAAGATCAATGCCAACATCGCCGACGCGCATTTCAATCGCGGCAACGTGCTCAAGAAGCTCAAGCGGCTCGACGAGGCGCTGGCGAGCTACGACGAGGCTGCCGCGCTCAAGCCCGACGATCCGCTCATCCTCAATAGCCGCGGCACCGTGCTGCGCGAGCTCAAGCAATTCGCCGATGCCTTGGCGGATCTCGACGCGGTGATCGCCCTGCGGCCGGACTTCAGCGAGGCCTTCAACAACCGCGGCAACGTCTTCCAGGACATGGAGCGCTATGACGAGGCGCTCGCCGACTACGCCAAGGCGATCGCGCTCAAGCCCGCCAATGCCGACGCGTTCTGCAATCGCGGCAACGTCCACAAGCACCTCGAGGAGTACGAGCAGGCGCTGGTGGAGTACGACAAGGCACTTGCGCTCGCGCCCGATCACACCGAAGCCATCTACAACCGCGGCACGACGCTCATGGAGCTCAGGCGCTTCGACCAGGCGCTGGCCGACTACAATAAGGCGCTCCCGCTCAAGCCCGGTCACGCGGACGCGCTCTATAATCGCGGCACCATGCTGATGGGCCTCCGCCGGGTCGAGGAGGCGATTGCGAATTTCGACGAGGCGCTCGCGCTCAGGCCCGACCATTCCGACGCGTTCTGGAATCGCGCATTTGCCCGCCTTCTCCTCGGCTTTTCCCGCCAGGGATGGGACGAATACGAAGTGCGGTGGCTCACCAAGGAACTGGACGCGTTGCGGCGGACATTCAGGCAGCCGCTGTGGCAGGGCGACGCGGACGTTGCTGGAAAACGCATCCTGCTGCATGCCGAGCAGGGTTTCGGCGACACCATCATGGTGGTCCGCTACGCGCGGTTCCTGTCGGAGATGGGCGCCCACGTCATTCTCGAGATCCCGTGGCCGCTCGTGCCGCTCATGCAGCAGATGGACGGCGTCACGGTGGTCACGCAGGGCCAGCCGCTGCCGGCTTTCGACCTGCACTGTCCGATGATGAGCCTGCCACGCGCCTTCGACGCCACACCCGAGAACATCCCGGCCGACGTTCCCTATCTGCGCGCGCCCGCCGCGCATCTGGAAAAGTGGCGGCAGCGGCTGCCGCGGACCGGCAGCCTGCGCGTCGGTCTCAATTGGGCCGGCCGAGAGGCCTTCAAACACGACGCCGCCCGTTCGATC
>Ga0126371_10005807_pt1 | contig 10965 bp, 7 predicted proteins | sample PanSoiMetaPlot_4_FD_110145 | JGI IMG/M metagenome (GOLD analysis project Ga0126371, IMG submission 110145) | Tropical forest soil microbial communities from Panama - MetaG Plot_4 | ecosystem: Environmental > Terrestrial > Soil > Tropical forest > Bulk soil | place: Panama | collected 2016-02-17
ACCAACCTGGGCGTGCTCGATCCGGCTAATACCGAAGACCGGCGGATACTTCTAGCCGCCGATCACGACGATCGCCCAGGCAGGACGCCGACCGCCGAGCACCTGGCTGAGCATCTGGCACTCACCGAGCGGCTCTGGCGCGGCGATCCGCCTGAGCTGTGGGAGGCCGCGCAGCGGCTGCTTGACCTGGGCCTGAACCGGCATGACGTGGTGCACGCGCTGATGGACGCGGTCGGCGAGGCTGGCAAGGACGCCAAGGCGATCAGGGCGGCGCTGGCTGATCTGCCGCCAGAGCCGATCGGCTGATCTCCTGTGGCTGAGCCAGTCACCGACCTCAACGCCGATCTCGGCGAGTCGTTCGGTGCCTGGAAGCTCGGTGATGACCAGGCCCTCATGCAGGTGATCACCAGCGCGAACGTCGCCTGCGGCTTCCACGCGGGCGACCCGCTGACGCTCCGCCAGACCTGCGCGATGGCCGCGGCCGCTGGCGTCACGATCGGCGCCCAGGTGTCCTACCGCGACCTGGCCGGCTTTGGCCGCAGGGACATGGCCGTGCCGGCCGATGAACTGGCCGCTGAGCTGCTGTACCAGATAGCGGCGCTTGACGGCATCGCCAAGGTAGAAGGGTCGCGGGTCAGCTACGTCAAGCCGCATGGGGCGCTGTACCACCGGGTCAGGAAGGATACGGCGCAGGCCACCGCGCTCGTCGAAGCCATCCGCGCGTATGACCCCGCGCTGCCGCTGCTCACCCAGGCCCCCGGCGAGGCCGCCGAACTGGCGGCAACTGCCGGGCTCCGCGTCGTCGCCGAAGCGTTCGCTGACCGCGGCTACACCGCTGACGGTTCGCTTGTGCCGCGCGGTCAGCCCGGCGCGCTGCGGACCGATCCCGCCGAAGTCGCCGAACGTGCGGTCACGATGGTGACGACCGGCGTCGTCACCTCGGACGACGGTATCCCTGTGCCGGTTCAGGCCCGCTCGCTGTGCGTGCACGGCGACACCCCAGGCGCCGTCGCGCTCGCCACCGCGGTCCGCCAGGCGCTCGAACGAGCCGGCATTCGGCTCGCGCCGTTCGCGTGAGCGAGTGATGATTCCTGCGGATGATCAAGGCTAGAGCGGCCGGGGACACCGGGCTGCTGTTCGACACCGACGTGCCGCCCGCGTGGCTCGCGGCCGCGATCAAAGACGCGATGCTGCCCGGCGTCGTCGACGTGATTCCGGCGGCGGCGACGGTGCTCGTGCTGACCGACCCTGGCGCGGCCGACTTCGCCCAGCTCGCAGCCACGATCGCGGCGCTGCCTGTGGCGGAGCCAGCGGCCAGCGCTGAGCCGGTCATCGAGATCCCTGTCCGCTACGACGGAGCCGATCTCGCCGACGTCGCGGAGCTCGCCGGCCTGTCTGTCGCCGAGGTCATCGCCGCGCACGCCGGAGGGCTCTACACGGTGGGCTGGCTTGGGTTCTCCCCCGGGTTCGGCTACCTCAGGGGGCTCGACCAGCGGCTGACGGGCGTTCCGAGGCTGGCGACGCCGCGCCTGGCTGTGCCGGCCGGTTCGGTCGCGATCGCGGCCGGGCTGGCCGCCGTATACCCGCGAGTCTCACCGGGCGGCTGGCGGCTGCTCGGGCATACCACGGTCCGTATGTGGGATACCGGCCGCGAGCCCGCGGCTCTGCTGGGGCCTGGCAGGCACGTAAGGTTCGTGGCCGAACCCAGGCGCGGCCCCAGCCGCTCCCCCGTGCCGAACGCGGTCGAGCCAACCGGCGGCGGTGGCGAAGTCCCGTCGGCTAGCAACCGGCCGCACCTCGAGGTGGTCAAGCCGGGACCGCTGGCCACCGTGCAGGATCTTGGCAGGCGCGGGCAAGGCGCCATCGGCGTCCCGCCCTCAGGGGCCGCCGATCCGGCCAGCCTTATCGCCGCCAATCGGCTAGTCGGCAACCCTGACTCTTCGGCCGGCATCGAGCTCACGCTCGGCCGGGCGGTCTTTCGCTGTCATGGCGATCTCATCATCGCGGTCACCGGCGCACCAGCGACCGTCACCTTGACCCTTGACGGCGGTACGGCCAGCGAGCCAGCGCCGGCAGGCTTCGGCGCGTGCGTCGAGGCGGCCAGCGGAAGCGTCCTCAGCATCGGGGCGCCAAGCACCGGCCTGCGCTGCTACCTGGCCGTCGCCGGAGGCGTCGCCGTGCCGGCCGTGCTCGGCAGCCGGTCAGCCGACCTCCTGTCTGATCTGGGCGACGGCCCCCTCCGGCCCGGTATGAAGCTGCCGGTCGGCTCGGACAGCGCTCTTGCTGGTGAGGCGGGCGCGATCGATGTGCCAGCGCGGCTGATCGATCGTGGCGGCGTTGCCGAACTGCGCGTGATCGCTGGGCCGAGGCTTGACTGGTTTGAGACCGACGCTCTCGATCGGCTCTGCTCTGGCACCTACACGGTTACCCCGGCCAGCAACAGGACCGGGCTGCGCCTAGACGGCGAGCCGATGCGCAGGCCGAGTGACGCCGAGCTGCCGAGCGAAGGGCTGGTCACCGGTGCCCTGCAGGTGCCACCCGACGGCTTGCCGATCTTGCTGCTCGCCGACCACCCGACGGTCGGCGGTTACCCCGTCATCGCCGTCGTGGCCAGCGCCGACCTCGGCCTCGCCGCCCAGCTTCGCCCAGGCGACCGCCTCCGCTTCACCGCGCGACCCCCCGCCACCCCCTGATCCCGCCCGTCCCGGCCCACATCAGCCACCACACCTGGCCGGCCCCTGGCGCCCGGCCAGGCGCGAACCCCGGCCATGTGCCGCTGGCGTTAGCTGCAGTCGGCCAGCCCCAGCTGTGAGCCACTGCTGGGGCTCCAGGCCCTCCCATGTGCCACTGCTGGGGTTCGAGCTCCGGCCGGAACCCCAGCGGTGTGCCATCGCTGGGGTCAGAGCACCTGGACGATCAGAGCACCTGGACGGTCAGAGCGCCTGGACGGTCAGAGCGCCAGAGATGCGCCACGGATCGGGTCGGATGCCGCCAGCGGACCCCAGCTCAGTGGCCTAGGTTCACCAGACTGTGGCGGCCCACCTGTCCGCCTACCTGTCTGCCTGCCTACCCGGCTATGCCGCGGTAGGCGGCTTCCACGTCCGGGGCGGCGATCGTGGTTAGTTCGGCGGCGCTGGCGATCTCGCCAAGGTGGGCCACCCGGAGGTCGCGCGAGGCGCAAGCCCGCTCGTAGAGCGATCTCGCGTACCGGCCGTTGCCGAGCTCGTCGATCCGCCCTTCGTCGCAGGCCCTGGTGAGGATGTCGGTGAGCACCGGTATCGCATCTGGCGCGAACACGTCGCCGGCTTGCTCGGAGAAGATCTCGGCGATCCTGACCAGCTCATCAGGCTGGTAACTGGGAAAGCTGATCCTGACCGCGAACCTGGACGCAAGGCCAGGGTTCGTGCGCAGAAACCTGCTCATGTCATCGGTGTAGCCGGCCAGCACGATCACCAGCCGATCGCGATCGTCCTCCGCCCGCTTGAGCAGCGTCGCGACCGCCTCGGCACCGAATGCGTCACCGCCCGAATAACCGTCGTTGTAGAGCGAGTAGGCCTCGTCGATGAACAGAACGCCGCCAAGCGCCGAATCGACTAGCTTGTTGGTCTTGATGGCCGTCGAACCTAGATGGTCGCCCACCAGGTCGGCCCGATGGGCCTCGACGACCCCAGGTCGGACGAGCAAACCGAGCGCGGCGAAGATCCGGGCGAGGATCCTCGCCACCGTCGTCTTACCGGTGCCCGGCGGACCTGTGAAGACGAAGTGCCTGACGGGAGGCTGGCTGGTCAGGCCGTGCGCGTCGCGCAACCGAGCCACCCGTAGCTGCGCGGCGATCTCATGCACCTGCCGCTTCACCGGATCGAGCCCAATCAGGCCATCGAGCTCGGCCAGCGCGCTTTCCAGTGTCGGTGTCTCGTCGTATCCGCGATAGCGAGAGGTCAGCTCGGCGTACGCGTGCTCGAAGTCGCTGGGGCGCAGCGTGATCAGGTCGGCCGGTGCCGGATCACCTGACCCGCCCATGACCCTGACGTCCCTCGCCTGGCCTGACCTCTCGAGCAGCGAGCGCACGAACCTGCCGTTGCCGAGCTCGTCGGCGAGCCGACGGCGTCCGACCTCTTCGAACATCCGCCACAGCACCGAGCGGGCCTGCGGGTCGATCACCTCGCCGCGCCGCGCTACCGACAGGTCAGCCAGCTGGAGCAATTCGGCCGGGGAATAGCCGCCGAACTTGATCCTGACCGCGAACCGCGACGTCAGGCCGGGGTTGCTGGCCAGGAAGGACTCCATCTGCCGCTCGTAGCCGGCGAGGATGATGACCAGCCGGTCCCTGTCGTCCTCGGCGCGCTTGAGCAGCACCTGGACGGCTTCGTTGCCGAACCTGTCGCTCTGCCCGTCTCCCTCGTTGACCAGGCTGTAAGCCTCATCGATGATCAGCACCCCGCCGAGTGCCGAATCGATTAGCTCGTTGGCCTTGATCGCGGTGGCACCGAGGTACTCGCCGACAAGGTCGCTGCGCTGCGCCTCGACCACCGTTGGCACGTCGAGCAGGCCGAACGCGTAGAAGACCTTGGCCACGATCCTGGCCACCGCGGTCTTCCCCGTTCCTGGCGGGCCAAGGAAGACAAAGTGCTGCATCGGCTTCTCGGCGCCGATGCCAGCCAGCGCCCGCCTGCGCGCCGCCTCGATAGATGCCGCGATCGACCTGACCTGATCCTTGACGGCGGTCAGCCCGATCATCGCGTCAAGTTCGGCCATGGCCTCTTCGACGGTGATGACGGGCTGGTCCGAGGCCGATCGGTCACCGTGTTCTCCTGCCGCCGGGCCGGCGACCTGGGCAGGCGGGCCAACCTGGCCGGTGCGCCCCGCCGTCGCGATCCGCCCGTCCAGATCGGCACCCGCTCGGCCGCCCGCCGCACCCGCGGCCGGCCGGCCAGGCCGCGTCGGCCCGCCGGGCAGTGGCTTGGTGGCTGCTGGGTGGCCGGCCGACCCGGCGTAACCGCTCAGGCCTTGCTGGCCGACCGACCAGGGCGGCGGGCCACCGCCGCGAACCTGCTGCGGCCGGCCCGCTTGCTTGCTGTCCTGCCACGCCTTCGCCAGCCGCCAGCCCAGCACGACGAGCGCGACCAGCCAGGCCAGGCCGGGTCCAATGTATGAGGTGCCGTGATCGAGCAACCTGAACAATCCGATGCCGGGCAACAATGCAAGCAGCAGGATCCACGCCACCGTGCGACACGGCACGTACCAGCGGCCAAGCGCACCAGAATGCGCGGCAAAGGCCGCGGCGATCGGCAGCACGAGCAGGAAATACCTCGGCGTGGTGATCCAATGCGCGAGCCCGGAGACCAGAGCGAGGCCCACGATCGTGACCGACACGGTCGCCCACAGAGATCTGCTGCCAGATATAACAGCATATGGAGCGAAAATTATGGCTATCGGGAACCCGACGACGCAGCAGACGACCACGATCAGGAACTTGACCGGCATCGGTGCCGCATCATAGGTCCGCCGGAAACGGTCCAGCCTGTCCCGAACCGGCCCGCGGCCGGACGCGGACATTGACCCGTCCGTTTGCGGCATCTTGCTCCCTTGCACCGCTTACTTGTATAGCGCATTCATGAGCGCATCCATCGACACACAATCAAATGAGACGTCAAGTCTGGTCTGCGTCATGGCTATTGTCGCCCATGGCGTGCACCTGCCGCGAGCCACCGCCGTTTCGCCGCGGCCCGCCTAGCCGCACCTCACACATCAGCCCGCTAGCCGCACCCCCTGGCAGCCGCCTACCGGTTAAGGTCAAGTCCAGGCACTGTCGCCGTCACTTGGTCAGGCACGAGGAGGACGTCATGGAGCGGATCGAAGCCGAGCTATTGATTCCGGGCCGTGGCGAGCCGATACGCGACGGCGCGGTGATTTTCGACGGACCCGTCATCGGTTACGCCGGATCCTCGGCCGGGGCACCGTCGACGCCCGGCGCCAAGGTGCACACAGCGACGACCGTGATGCCGGGAATGTGGGACTGCCACGGTCACTTCATGGGCATGCGTCATCTCGACCTGGGCAAACTTCCCCTCGAGCCGGCGCCGCTCCGGGCGGCACGGTGCGTTCACGACCTCGCCAACGCCCTGGACGCCGGCATAACCTCGGTGCGCGAAGTCGGCGGCCTTGGCATCTATCTGGCCAGGGCGGTCGCCGAAGGGGTGATCGACGGCCCGACGATCTACGCCGCCGGCAGCATTTTGAGCACGACGGGTGGTCACGCCGACCTGCACTCCTACCCGCTTGGCTGGATGACTGACTTCGGCCATTATTTCGGCGATTTGCGGCTGGCCGACGGTGAGGCCGAGTGCATGCGCGCCGTTCGCGAGCAACTCAGGAATAACGCCAAGCTCATCAAGGTCTGCGCCTCAGGCGGGGTCATGTCCGAGGTCGATGATCCGATCCACCAGCAATTTACCGTCGCCGAACTAAAGGCCATTGTCGAGGTCGCTGGTATGGCCGACCGGGCGGTAGCGGCGCACTGTCACGGCAAGCCAGGGATCATGGCCGCCATCGAGGCGGGCGTCCGTACCATCGAGCACGGCACCTACGCCGACGACGAGGTGTGCCAGGCGATGCGCGAGACCGGCACGATCATGGTGCCAACCCGGACGATCGTCGCGAACATACTCGACAATCTCGACGCGGTACCCGACTACGCGGCGGCCAAGCTCGCCGCTCTCGCGCAGTCGCACGGCGAAGCGGTGGGCCGGGCGATAGAGCAGGGCGTCACGATCGCGATGGGCACCGACATCGCCATCACCGGCCGCGACAAGCCCAACTCGTGGGGCAACAACGGCGCCGAAGTCGTGCACCTGGTCAAGCTCGGGATGACGCCGCTGCAGGCGATCGAGGCGGCGACCGCCACAGCGCCGTCGACGCTGGGTCCGCAAGCGCCGCGCAGCGGCAAGCTCGAATCCGGTTACGACTCTGACGTGCTCATGCTGGACGCCGATCCGCTCACCGACATCGCCGTGCTCGCCGAGCCTGAACACATCACGGGAGTCTGGACGGCTGGCCGCCGGGTGAAAGGCTAGACCGCGTCACGCGTCCCTGAACCTCAGCGCCAGCCCGCCAGCCACCATCGCGACCAATGCCCAGGCGGCAAGCACCGCGAGCCCTTCCCATGGCCCGATCGGCAGCTTGGCCAGCCCTTTGGTCGCCTGGATCGCAAGCCCGGCATTCGTCGGCGCGTACCGTTCGAACCGGCGCTCCCAGTGCGGGCTCAGGGTCAGCCCGCCGAGGATAGGGACGACGTAGACCAAACCGAGCACGACCGTGATCGCCACCGCCGACTCGCGCACGGCGGTGGCGACGCCCAGGCTGAACAGCCCAATCAGAGCGAGGTACAGCACCGAGCCGACGGCCGCCCGTAGCGTCGGCCCGTAATACACCGATAGCGGCACGAAGTTCGCCGGATGGGTAAATCCGTTCTGCGGCAGGAAAATCCGGCCGGCCAGCAGCGATCCCAGCACCGAGACGACGCCCGCCACCAGCACGACGACCGAGACGGTCATGGCCTTGGCGACCAGCATGACCAGACGGCGCGGCATCGCCGCGATCGTCGTCCTGATCATCCCGGTGCTGTACTCCCCCGTCATCACCAGGACGGCGAGCACCGCGACCATCGCCTGGCCGAGCATCACCCCGGTGAGGCTGGTCTTGGTCGTGTCCGCGCCGCACGACGCCGGGCATTTGACGATCTCTACCGTCAGCGCGCTGACGCCGATGGTCAGCACGACAGTGAGGGCCAGCAGCAATGCGGTGCTCCTGACCGTCCTAAGCTTGATCCACTCCGCCCGCACGGCATCCGACAGTGCTTCAATGACCCCGGCCCGGGTCACGCGTCCCTCCTGCGAACCACGTAGATCGCGAGGCCGAGAGCGGCCAGCGCCCAGGCGCACAGCACAGCGAACCCTGGCCATGGCGCCAGCGGATAGCAGTTGTTATAGGGCAGGCAAGCGTGGGTCACCTGCGTGTAGTGCACGTTTCCTTGCTGCACTCCGAAGGCAGCCGCCGGGGTCAGGCGCAGCAGCCAGACAGCCGGTCCTTGCGGCAGCACCGTTGCCAGCACAAGGGGAAAGATGAGCGCGAGCACTCCCGCCGCTATGGCCCCGGTGCTGCGCCGGAGCAATGCGCCTGCGGCGAGCGTCAGGACCGCCGCAACCGCCAGCAGCGCGGCCGTGCCGATCACGATCTGCAGCCCGACACCGCTGGTAATCGCGCGGACCGGGTAGATCGGCGTGGGCCAGCCACCGGACACCAGCTTGTGCTCTGCGATCGGGAACGCGATGGCGGCGCCGATCAGGCCAGCGACGAAGGTGACGGCGCCTATCACGATCGCCTTCGCGACCAGGACCCGGCCGCGCCTAGGGCTCGCGATGAACGTCGTGCGTACCAGGCCTCGCCGGTACTCCGAGGTGATGAACAGCGCCGCGAACGCGATGACGACGATCAGCCCGACGACCGAGCCTTTGTAGGTGACCCCGATCGGGTCGACGATCGGCACGTAGGGCGCGATGTCCCCGTTGCCGGACAACGTGACCGATCTGGTCGAGCTGCCCGCGCTGCCGCTCGCTTGCCCGCCGATCGCGCGCGTCTTACCGCAGTGCGGACCGGCCCCTGGTCCGCAGATCGGTCCGGCAGGCGCAGGCCCCTGCGGGCCGCCCACCTGCGTGGCACGCCAGCCTGCGGTGGCCGTCCCGCCAACCAGCGCGATGTGGTCGAATGCCGCGGTCGCCCTGGTCTGATAAGGCACGCCGTCGTTGCTCGCATACCCCTGCTGACTGATGAAGTCATCCGGCGAGGCCACGAATATCCCGGCTTCCGCCGTCGCCGGAAGCCCGGCCAGCCGCACCGATCCGACCGTGAACCAGTGCGCGCCGTCTGCGGAGTCGTAGCCGGTGATCGTGTCCCCCGACCGGGTGAGCCTGACCCATCGCGGCGACTGAGCCGACACTGATCCGGCCAGGCCGGCGACATCGCCGGTGAAGTCGTACTGGAAGCGCACGCCGTGATCGGGGGTGATCATGATCGCGGCGTAGGGTGAACCCGGCCTTGTGCCGGCCTTGATGATGACTCCCGCCTTGGCCCACGGCTGTGGCTGCGAGCTCCCTGGCGGTGCAGACGCGCCTTGGAACTGAATTACCCGCCCGGTCAGCGAGGTGACCCGAGCGGTGATGCTGCCATCCGCGCTGATCGGATGATGCTCGGTATAGAACGAGTCGACGACGGCCAGCCCGCCCGGCCCGATCGGCTGATTCGGGATGGAGTTATGGTCCGTCGCCGTGGCGGAAAGCGCGACTATCGGCAACCCGACGCCGACCGCGGCGGCGATCATCGCGGCGACCCAGGCGCGGACCGTACGGATCTTGGTCCACTCCGACCGCAGAAGCTGCGGGAAACCGTCGCGCCCGGCAGGCTGGGTGGACTGATACGGAGTGATCGCCGCAGTGCTGCTCCCGCGCGCCTCCGGCACGACGTTCATCGTGCTACCTCCGGTGCAGCGGAGGCGCTGAAGTCCACCGCGCCTCTGGTCAGTTCCATGTAGGCCTCTTCGAGCGTGGCTCGATGCGCCGATATCTCGGAGAACGGCACGGAGGCCCGACCGAGTAGGGCTATCACCTGCTCAGCGTTCAACCCCTGCACCGTGAGCGTGTCGCGCTCAGTGGCGGCCACGGTGCCCCCGGCGCTCGCCAGCACCGCCATCGCCTCGGAACGCGCCGTGGTACGCAGCCGCACCCGGTCGCCAGAGGCGGCCGCGAGCAGCTCGCGCACACTGGTATCCGCGATCAGCTGGCCGCGGCCGATGACGACAAGGTGGTCAGCGGTGTCCTGCAGCTCGCTCATCAGGTGGCTGGACACCAGCACCGCCCGTCCCTGTGCCGCCAGTTCAGCCAGGTGGGCGCGCATCCACACGATTCCCTCGGGATCTAGCCCGTTGAATGGCTCGTCCAGGATCAGCACCGGCGGGTCGCCCAGCATCGCCGCCGCGAGGCCGAGTCGTTGCCGCATGCCGAGCGAGTAACCGCCTGCTTTCCGCTTGACGGCCTTCTCCAGCCCGGCCTGCCCGATGACCTCGTCGACCCGGCTTGCCGACAGGCCCTGCGACCGGGCCAGCCAGAGCAAATGGTTGCGGCCGGTCCGGCCGGGTTGCAGTGCGCCCGCGTCGAGCAGCGCGCCGACCTGGTTCATCGGGTGGCGCAGGCTCCGGTACGGCTGTCCGCTGACTAGCGCGTGGCCGGCATCGGGGGTATCGAGACCGAGTATGACCCGCATGGTGGTCGATTTGCCTGCCCCGTTCGGTCCCACGAAGCCGGTGACCTGCCCGGCCAGGACATTGAAGGACAAGTCGTCGAGCGCCAGCGTCGGGCCGAAGCTCTTGCGCAGCCCGCTCACTTCGATCATCGCGTCCATGCGATGCAGATTAGGAAAGACGGGCCTAGCGATCATCACGCCACAGCGTGGTCTTTGGGCTCCCCTGGATAAGGGACGCCCGATCGGAGCCTGTCCCACTCAAGAGGGATGAAGAATTGCTGGCCGGAGGGACGCTAGCGGGCGAGCGAACGACGACAATGACTTAGCGTGGGCCGCGTGAATCACCGGCTAGGCGGTCTGTCACTGGCGGTGCGGCGGATCGCCTCGATCCCGCACGCTCCGGCAGCGGCGACGATCGTGCTCGCAATTATCGGCGCGGCGCAGGCGCTCGCCTGGGCTGCGAGCAATTCGACGATCAACCGCCAGCCCACCGGCGGCGAGCTTGAGGTCGCCCTGATGCTTCTCAGCCTGGCGACAACGGTGCCGCTCGGGCTGCTGTGGACGCAACCCGCTATCGCCGCCGCGGTGGTCACCGCAGCGTGCGGGCTGTCGCTGCTCGTATTCCACACGCTGACCGTCGCAGGAACAGCCGTCGCGCTGGTTCTGCTGTAC
>Ga0126371_10005808_pt1 | contig 10965 bp, 10 predicted proteins | sample PanSoiMetaPlot_4_FD_110145 | JGI IMG/M metagenome (GOLD analysis project Ga0126371, IMG submission 110145) | Tropical forest soil microbial communities from Panama - MetaG Plot_4 | ecosystem: Environmental > Terrestrial > Soil > Tropical forest > Bulk soil | place: Panama | collected 2016-02-17
ACAAGAACGACAACAAGCTCTCGCCGGAGGAAGCCCGCGCGGCGCTGGCCAAGCGCGCCGCGCAGATCAAGCAACGAACCCTGCCGCTGCTCGGGCGACTGGGCATTTGCTAGAGCATGATCCCGAAAAGTGGATACCGGTTTTCGGAAGAGATCATGCTCCAACAATGAGCTAAAGCGTGATGACGATTCGAAGAAAAGTCATCACGCTTTAGCCGTCGCGGTCAACCCTTCTGGACCGCCGGGAGGAGCTGGTGCGCCGCCTGTTGCAGCCCGTCGGCGAGCTTCACCGTATCGCCGGCGAGCGCGCGGAAATCCGCGTTCATGAGCTTGATGTCGCCGGCCCATTTGATGAAGTCGGCGGAGTTCTGCAGAACCACCTGGTTGAACTTGATCTCCCCGTCGGTCGTGCCCGAGTCGGACGGAGAGAAGTCTCCGGAGATCAGCTGGAAGTCCAAGCTCACCTTGAGATAGTCGGCCGCGAGCTTCACCGCGGCATCGTCGTACTTGAAGAAAGCGTCGGCCAGTCCGCGGAGCTTGAGGTCCGCGGCGTTCTTGGCGAGCGCGATGAAATCGTCGCCGATCGCCATCAGGTCGGCGCCCTGTTCCTTGTAGTCCAAGCTGATCTTGTGGAACGTGAGGCTGAGCGTCTCGGACGGCGCGTCGGCGATCCCCGGTGCGATCTTGAGGAAGTCGAGGCCCGTGATCTTGAGATCGGCCTCGTACTTCAGGAGGTCGGTCACCACCGCGGGTGTGCCTCCGTCGCCGTCGGTGACGGCCGACAAGAGGCCCGGCGAACTCGCGTCGATCACCTTGATGATCGGAATTTCCTTGATGTCGATCTTGTGCTGCGAGGCCGATGCGTCCACAAAATCGGAGCCGAGCTTGAAGAAATCGTCGCTGATGCGCGCGTCGTCGTGCTTGAACTTGTGGTCGATCGTGCCGGCGGCGGGCGAGTCGTCCGAGACGCTCCCGTCGCGGATGAGCTTCAGGAAGCCGCCGCCGAGATCGACGGAATCTTCGCCGATCCGCCGCAAGTCGTGCGCAGCCTGCTCGGCGGCATCCTCGAACGACTCGAATTTGTGAAGATCATCGATCTTGTGAAAATCATGGAACTTGAGAAAGGCATCGAACGCCATGGTGCCGTCTCCCAATTTTTTCCGTACCCCGTGCGCGGCCGCTCTGTCCTTACGATATGGCAGCCGTTCGCGCCGGGCAATGTCATATTGCCCTTATCATGTTGCCACCGTGTGAAGGACTTCACACCCGGGGTCGGAGCGCGTGCCGATCGATCAAGCGGCGCCGCGCGCCAATGAAAAATTGACGGTGCGAAAAACGACGACGCTCTCGCGGCACTCCGCGAGAGCGTCGGTCACTCCTACGATGAGCTACGACAAGCGCCGCTATGCGGCCTGTTTCTCGCGCTCCAGGTTCGCGCTCCACTCGCCCTTGGCGGCGAGCCCGTTCATGCGGGCGCGGTGCGCGAAGGCGCGCTGCGCGGCGGCGACGTTCTCCGCCTTGCCCGACCATGCCTTCTGCGGCGCCGCCTGCAGGGCACGGCCGTACGAGAAGGTGACCGACCACGGCAGGCTGCCGATGCGGTTGATCGCGTCGAGGTGCGCGGTCGCCTCCTCGTCCGACTGTCCGCCCGAGAGGAAAGCAATGCCCGGCACGGTCGCCGGCACGGTCGCCTTGAGCACCTGCACGGTCCTCTCGGCGACTTCCTCGACCGAGGCGCGCTTGCCCGCCTTCTTGCCCGAGATCACCATGTTGGGCTTGAGCACTGTGCCTTCGAGCGCGACGCGCGCCTCGAACAGCTCGTTGTAGAGCGTGCGCAGCACCCATTCGGTGACGCTATAGCAGGTGTCGATGTCGTGGCCGCCGTCCATCAGCACCTCGGGCTCGACGATGGGCACGATCTGCTCTTCCTGGCAGAGCGCCGCGTAGCGCGCGAGCGCGTGCATGTTCGTCTTCACGCAGGGCCAGGTCGGGATGCCGGCGCCGATGTCGATCACGGCGCGCCATTTTGCGAACTTGGCGCCGAGGTTGCGGTACTCGACCAGCCGCTCGCGCAGGCCGTCGAGACCTTCCGTCACCACCTCGCCCGGGCAGAACGGCAGCGCCTTGGTGCCCTTGTCGACCTTGATGCCGGGAAGCGAGCCCGCCTTCTCGATCAGCTTGACCAGCGGCGTGCCGTCCTTGGCGTTCTGGCGGATCGTCTCGTCATAGAGGATCACGCCCGAGATGTAGTTTTTCATCGCGTCGGCCGAGCGGAAGAGCAGTTCGCGGTAGTCGCGCCGGTTGTCGGCGGTCGATTCGACGCCGATCGAATCGAACCGCTTCTTGATGGTGCCGGAGGATTCGTCGGCCGCCAGGATGCCGCGTCCCGGCGCGGTCATCGCCACCGCGACCTTGTTCAGTTCGGCGAGGTTCATCGCACTCTCCTGATGCCAGATTGTCGGAATGGGTTTCCGCCGGACAACGGCCGGCGGACGACTCGGTTCATTTTACTCTCAACACCTCGACTCCGGGGAGGGCCTTGCCCTCCATCCATTCGAGGAAGGCGCCGCCGGCGGCCGACACGTAGGTGAGCCGGTCGGTCACCCGTGCCGCATTGAGCGCCGCCACCGTGTCGCCGCCTCCCGCCACCGTGACGAGCCTGCCCGCCTCGGTCAGCTCGGCCGCGGCTTCGGCGACCTCGATCGTGCCGTTGTCGAACGGCTCGGTCTCGAACGCGCCGAACGGACCGTTCCACACCAGCGTCTTGACGCGCGCCAACACAGAGACCACGTGCTCGATGCTGCGCGGCCCGATGTCGAGGATCATGTCGGCGTCGCCGACCCGATCGACGTCGACCACGCGCGTCGGCACGTGCGCCTCGAGCTTTTGCGCCACCACGGCGTCGACCGGCAGCACGAGCTCGCGCTTCGTCGCCTTCGCCTTGGCCATGATCTCGCGCGCGGTCGCCACCAGATCGGGCTCGAAGAGCGACTTGCCGACTTGTCTGCCGAGCGCGGCCAGGAACGTGTTCGCCATCGCGCCGCCGATGATCAGCACGTCGACCTTGTCGATGAGGTTGCCGAGCAGGTCGAGCTTGGTCGAGACCTTCGCGCCGCCGACGATCGCGGCGAGCGGACGCTGCGGATGCTCGAGGGCCTTGCCGAGCGCGTCGAGCTCCGCCTGCATGGCGCGGCCGGCGAAAGCGGGCAGCAGATGCGCGAGACCCTCGGTGGTCGCATGGGCGCGGTGGGCGACCGAGAAGCCGTCGCTCACCCAGATGTCGCCGAGCTTCGCAAGCTGTGCGACGAAGTCCCTGTCGTTCTTCTCCTCGCCCGGATGGAAGCGCGTGTTCTCCAGGCACAGAATGTCGCCCGGCTTCATCGCCGCGATCGCCCGCTCGGCGGTCTCGCCGACGCAGTCGTCCGCGAAGGCGACCGGCCGGCCGATCACTTTCGACACCTCGGCGGCAACCGGCGCGAGCGAGCTCTTCGCGTCGCGCCCCTTCGGGCGGCCGAAATGGGAGAGCAGGATCACCCGTCCCCCCTTGTCGGCGATCTCCGTGATGGTCGGCGCCGCCACCCTGATGCGCGTCGCGTCGCTGACCGTGCCGTTGCTCATCGGCACGTTGAGGTCGGCGCGCACCAGCACGCGCTTGCCCCTCACGTCGGCCTGATCGAGCGTGCGATAACCGGTCATCGCCACCACGCCAACCAGGTCAGATGAGCTTGCCCATCGCGACCGCAGTGTCGGCCATGCGGTTGGAGAAGCCCCACTCGTTGTCGTACCAGGACATCACCCGCACCAGCGTGCCGTCCATCACCTTGGTCTGGTCCATGTGGAACACCGAGCTGTGCGGGTCGTGGTTGAAGTCCATCGAGACGTTCGGCGCGTCGGTGTAGCCGAGGATGCCCTTGAGCTGCTGCTCGGCGGCGCGCTTCACGGCGGCGTTGACCTCGTCCTTGCTGGTCGCCTTCTTCGACACGAATTTGAAATCGACCACCGAGACGTTCGGCGTCGGCACGCGGATCGCGACGCCGTCGAGCTTGCCGTTGAGCTCCGGCAGCACCAGCCCGACCGCCTTGGCGGCGCCGGTCGAGGTCGGGATCATGTTCAGCGCCGCGGCGCGCGCGCGGTAGAGATCCTTGTGCAGCGTGTCGAGCGTGGGCTGGTCGCCCGTGTAGGAGTGGATCGTGGTCATGAAGCCCTTGTCGATGCCGACCGCATCGTTGAGCACCTTGGCGACCGGCGCGAGGCAGTTGGTCGTGCACGACGCGTTGGAGACCACCTTGTGGTCCTTGGTGAGCTTGTCGTGGTTGACGCCATAGACCACCGTGAGGTCGACGCCGTCGGCGGGCGCCGAGACCAGCACGCGCCTGGCGCCGGCCGCGAGGTGCGCGGCGGCCTTGTCCTTCGAGGTGAAGATGCCGGTGCACTCGAGCGCGACGTCGACGCCGAGGTCCTTCCACGGCAGCTTGGCGGGGTCGCGCTCGGCCGTGACCTTGATGGCGCCGTTGCCGACGCTGAGGGTGTCGCCCTTGACGGTGACCTCGCCGGGGAAACGGCCGTGCACGCTGTCGTAGCGCAGCAGATGCGCATTGGTCTCGACCGGGCCGAGATCGTTGATGCCGACCACCTCGATATCCGTGCGGCCCGCCTCGGCGATTGCGCGCAAGACGTTGCGGCCGATGCGGCCAAATCCGTTGATCCCGACCCGGATGGACATTTTGCAGCTCCTCTTGCGCGCCGGCCCCGCCAGCGCGGCATTTTTTATTCGCTGGCGTGGAACCCGGCAACCCATAACGCCCGCCGAAGCGGGTTTATGCAGAGCCGGTATGGGTTTCTGTAATCTTGGTCAACGCCGCCCCGCGCGGTTCAGGATTGCGGGCCAAGCCTGACGTCACGCAACCAATTGGGTTAACGCCGAACCTGGCCTCCGGTTTCCGGGGTCAGATCGGTAACGACGGCAACCCAGACTCAGCGCGACGCCGCCGCGACGATCGCGTCCACCGTGATGCCGAAGTGTCTGTAGAGGTCCTTGGCGGGCGCGCTGGCGCCGAACGACGTCATGCCGACGAATGCGCCGTCGGTGCCGATGATGGCGTCCCATCCCTGGCGCACCGCGGCCTCGATGCCGACCTTGACCGGCGCGTCGCCGATCACGGCGCGGCGCGCGGCATCGGACGCCTCGAACAGGAGCTCGAAGCACGGCACCGAGACGACGCGGGTCGGAATGCCGCGTTCCTCGAGCACCTTCTGCGCCTCGACGGCGAGCGAGACTTCGGAGCCGGAGGCGAACAGCGAGACCCGCGCCCGGCCGTCCGCCGCCACCAGCTCGTAGGCGCCGGCGGCACAGCGGTTCTCGGCGTCGACGCCCTTGCGCAGCTGCGGCACGTTCTGACGGGTGAGCGCGAGCACGCTCGGCGTATGCGCGGCCTCAAGCGCGAGCTGCCAGCATTCGACCGTCTCGACCGCGTCGCACGGGCGAAACACCCTGAGATTCGGCATCGCGCGCAGCGCCGCCAGATGCTCGACCGGCTGGTGCGTCGGCCCGTCCTCGCCGAGCCCGATCGAGTCGTGCGTCATCACGTGGATGACGCGCTGGCGCATCAGCGCGGCGAGCCGGATCGACGGCCGGCAGTAGTCGGAGAAGACCAGGAACGTGCCCGAGTACGGAATGATGCCGCGATGCAGCGCCATGCCGTTCATGGCGGCCGCCATGCCGTGCTCGCGGATGCCGTAGTGCACGAAGCGGCCGGAGAAGTCGGCGGCCGTGATCGGCTTCATCGATTTGGTCTTGGTGTTGTTCGAGCCGGTGAGGTCGGCCGAGCCGCCGATCATTTCCGGCACCGCCGGCACCAGCGTCTCGAGCGCGAACTCCGAGGCCGCGCGGGTCGCGATGTTCTGCGGCGTCGCGGCGAGCTTCTCCTTCACGCTCGCGACTGCGGCCGCGAGCTTGTCCTTCGGCAGGGCGCCGCCCATGCGGCGCTCGAACTCGGCCCTCTTGCCGGCATCGAGCGCGTTGAGGCGCCGCTCCCAGGCGTGGCGCAGCTCGCGCGAGCGCTGCCCGGCGGCGCGCCAGGCGTCGCGGATGTCGGCCGGTATCTCGAAGGGCGGCGCCGGCCAGCCGAGCTTCTCGCGGGCGCCCTTGACCTCGTCGGCGCCGAGCGCCGAGCCGTGGCATTTCTCGGTGCCGGCCTTGGTCGGGGCGCCGAAGCCGATCGTGGTCTTGCAGGCGATCATGCTCGGCCGGTCGGAGGCGTGCGCGGCCCCGATCGCGCGCGCGATCGCCTGCGGATCGTGGCCGTCGACACGGGTCGCGGCCCAGCCGGCCGCCTCGAAGCGCTTGACCTGGTCGACCGAGTCGGCGAGCGACAGTGGGCCGTCGATCGAGATGCCGTTGTCGTCGAACAGCACGATCAGCCGCGACAGCTTGAGGTGACCGGCGAGCGCGATCGCCTCCTGCGAGATGCCTTCCATCAGGTCGCCGTCCGAGGCGAGCACATAGGTATGGTGATCGACGATGTCGCGGCCGAACACCGCGGCGAGGTGGCGCTCCGCCATCGCCATGCCGACCGCGTTGGCGAGGCCCTGGCCGAGCGGGCCGGTCGTGGTCTCGACGCCGGGCGCATGGCCGTATTCGGGATGGCCGGCGGTGATCGAGCCGAGCTGGCGGAAGCGCTTGATCTCGTCGATCGTCATCCTCTCGTAGCCGAGCAGATGCAGCAGCGCGTAGATCAGCATCGAACCGTGGCCGGCCGAGAGCACGAAGCGGTCGCGGTCCGACCACGCCGGGTCGAGCGGATCGAACTTGAGGAACCGGGTGAACAGCACGGTCGCGATGTCGGCGGCGCCCATCGGCAGGCCGGGGTGGCCCGAGTTCGCCACCTGCACGGCGTCCATCGCGAGGGCGCGAATCGCGTTCGCCATGCGGTCGTGCAGGTCGCGATCCTCGGCCGGACGGTCGTGGGCGACGCGGGCGGTGGCGCTGGCGGTCATGCGGTGCCTTTTTCTCCGGCCTCAGCCGCAGATAGCATGTGGGGCACATGAGTCAAAGGAACGCACGGCCTTGCCACGTTCCATCCACATCCCATCCACATCCCATCCACATCGATTCCGCGGCACGGTGTACCATTCCGCTGCGTGAGCGTTGAAAACCTCGATCGCAACGTTGACGGCGGCGCGCCGGGCCACGTAAGGTTCTGTTTCTAACACCTTGCCCCGCAAGCGGTTTCGAGGTGGCGCGTGAGCGAAGCGAGCACGATCGAAAGCGCGACCCGGCGTCTGCAATCGGCGCTCGAGGCACTCGACGGTGCGGTGGGACGGCGGCTGGACCGCGACCACGGCCAGGCGGCGCTCGCCTCGCAGGTGCACGCCTTCGACAGCGACCGGGCGCGGCTCGCCGCCGAGCTCGACGTTGCGACCGCGCGGGCGCGCGCGCTCGAGGTGACCAACCGCGAGGTCGCGCAGCGGCTCGACGAGGCGATCGCCACCATCCGCGCCATCATCACGCCGTCCGAGCCGAGGGTCTGATCACGATGGCGACGGTCACGGTCAGCATCAACGGCCGGAACTACCGCATGGCCTGCGACGACGGGCAGGAGGAGCACCTCGCCCGCCTCGCCCGCGATCTCGACCAGCGCATCGCGCAGCTGCGCAGCGACTTCGGCGAGATTGGCGACATGCGGCTCACCGTGATGGCGGCGCTGACCATCGCCGACGAACTGAGCGAGAGCCGAGCGCAGCTGCGCCGCATCGAGGACGAGCTCGCGTCGCTGCAGGACGCCCGCGTGGTCGCGGCTGATCGCGTCAAGGTGACCGAGCACGCGATCGCGGCTGCGTTCAATTCGGCGGCCGAGCGGATCGAGACGCTCGCCCGGGCGCTTGACGGCCGCGGCCCTCTCGGTCCCGCCGACGCCGCGCGCGGTTAGCCGGATGGCTTTGCGGCTGGGGCGGGCGTTCGCCTGGAGCAGGCGCAGGGCCGAGAAGCTCTCGCATCGCAACGCGCTCGCCCGGCTCGAATCGCTCGGCTTCGCGCCCGCCGTCATCTACGACATCGGCGCCTATCGGGGCGGCTGGACGCGGATCGCCGCGGAAGTCTTTCCGCAGGCGCAGTTCGTGCTGTTCGAGGCGAACCGCGATCACGCCGGCGAGCTCGCGGCGAGCGGACGCCGGCACGTGATCGCGGCGCTCGGGGAACAAGACGGCGGCACGCGCGCCTTCCATGTGCCGCGCCAGGGCGACGTCACCGGCGCCTCGCTCTATGTCGAGAACACGACGCATTACGCCGAACAGAACCTGCAGGTGCGCAAGGTCGAGACGGTGCGGCTCGATACGCTGGTCGCGCGCGAGAAGCTGCCGCCGGCGGACCTGATCAAGGTCGACGTGCAGGGCGCCGAGCTCGAGGTGCTGGCCGGCGGGTCCGGGGCGCTGCGGGCGGCAGGCGCGCTGATCGTCGAGGTCTCGTTCGTCGACTACAACAAGGGCGGGCCGCTTTTCGCCGAGGTGATCGCCGCGATCGACCGCCTCGGGTTCAAGTGCGCCGACCTCTGCGAGGTGCACCGGAGTGCGCGCAACTTCGTGCTGCAGCTCGATCTCCTGTTCGTGCGGCCGGCGTTGTTGGCGAAATATGGCGCCGCGGCAGGCGTCGTGCCTTGATGACGGTTGGCAAGTCGCGCAAGTCCGCACTACATTGAGCGCGCGGGGCTGCGAGGTACGTCAGGAGTCTTATCCCCGGGGCCTTATCGATCCTGAAGGGAGCTGTCCCTGGCCGGGCTCGTGGGCTCGGACATATGGCGCCCACCTACTTTCGTAGGGAACCCGGGATCGCAACTCCAACGGCCGAGCGGCTCCGCACTTTCGTCCGCATGAACCAGCCCGCCGCAGTCGAGTCGCTCAAAGCACAGATCCGCCGCGACGCCGCAGCGCGGCGCGACGCGCTGCCGGCGGCCGAGCGCGCCGCCGCTGCCGTGACGATCGCGGCGCGCCCGCTGCCGGTCGCGGTCCGCCCCGGCGCGGTCGTCTCGGGCTTCTCGCCGCTCAAGAGCGAGATCAATCCGGTGCCGCTGATGCGCGCCTTCGCGGCGGCCGGGGCGTCGCTCGCGCTGCCGGTGGTCGCAGGCCGCGGCAAGCCGCTGATCATGCGGGCGTGGAATTTCGGCGAGCCGCTCGTCTCCGGCGTCTGGGGCATCCGCGAGCCCCCGCCGAACGCGCCCGAAGTGTTCCCCGACGTCCTGATCGTGCCGATGCTCGCCTTCGACCGCAGCGGCCACCGTATCGGCTACGGCGCCGGCTACTACGACATGACGATCGCGCGATTGCGCGGCATGAAGCCGGTGATTGCGCTCGGCATCGCCTATGCGGCGCAGGAAATTGCGGAGATCCCGACGACGCCGCGCGACGCGCGGCTCGATTTCGTGCTAACCGAGCGCGAGGTCATCGATTTCCGGACAGCGTGAGAAAGCTAGATCGTGCGAATTCTCTTCATCGGCGACGTGGTGGGGCGCAGCGGCCGGGCGATCGTGACGGAGCGACTGCCCAAGCTGATCCGCGACTGGAAGCTCGACCTCGTCATCGTCAACGGCGAGAACGCGGCCGGCGGCTTCGGCATCACCGAGGCGATCTACCAGGACTTCATCGACGCCGGTGCCGACGCGATCACACTCGGCAACCACGCCTGGGACCAGAAGGACGCGCTGGTGTTCATCGAGCGCGCGCCGCGCCTGATCCGCCCGCTCAACTATCCGGCCGGCACGCCGGGCCGCGGCACCGCCATGATCAAGACCAAGAGCGGGGGAGAGGCGCTGGTGATCAACGCGATGGGGCGCACCTTCATGGACCCGCTCGACGATCCGTTCGCCGCGATCGACCGCGAGCTCGTCGCGTGCTCGCTCAAGCGCGGCGCCGACGCAATCGTCGTCGACATGCATGCCGAGACGACGAGCGAGAAGCAGGCGATGGGCCATTTCGTCGACGGGCGCGCGAGCCTGGTGATCGGCACCCACACGCACGCGCCGACCGCCGACCAGCGCATCCTGCCGGGCGGCACCGCCTTCGTGTCCGACGTCGGCATGACGGGCGACTACGACTCGGTGATCGGCATGACCAAGGAGGAGCCGATCGGCCGCTTCCTGCGCAAGATCGCGACCAGCAAATTCGAGGCCGCGATGGGACCGGCGACGCTGTGCGCGCTTGCGGTCGAGACCGACGATGCGAGCGGGCTCGCCACCAGGGTCGGCCCGGTGCGCCTCGGCGGCGTGCTCGAGCAGGCGCGGCCGACGTTCTGGGACTGAGCCTTTCCGAGCCGCTTCGCCTGGATTTTGCCGTTCACCCGTCCTATAAGCGCGCCATCACGGGGATGAGGACAGTATCGTGACCGCGCGAACGCGCGGCGGATCGTGTTGAGCGGTTCTGGGCCATGGCTGGACATTCACAATTCAAGAACATCATGCACCGCAAGGGCCGCCAGGATGCGGCCAAGTCGAAGCTGTTCGGCAAGCTCGCGCGGGAAATCACGGTGGCGGCCAAGCTCGGCATGCCCGACCCGGCGATGAACCCGCGGCTGCGCGCGGCCATCATCGCGGCGCGCACCGAGAACATGTCGAAGGACTCGATCGAGCGCGCGATCAAGAAGGCGCAGGGCGGCGATGCCGAGAGCTATGACGAGATCCGCTACGAGGGCTACGGGCCGGGCGGCGTCGCCGTGATCGTCGAGGTGATGACCGACAACCGCAACCGCACCGCCTCCGACGTGCGCGCGACCTTCACCAAGCACGGCGGCAACCTCGCCGAGACCGGCGCGGTCTCGTTCATGTTCGACCATGTCGGCGTGATCGAATTCGACGCCAAGGTGGCGTCGGCGGACCAGATGCTGGAAGCCGCGATCGAGGCGGGCGCCGACGACGTGGTGTCGAGCGAGAACGGCCACGAGATCTACGCGGGCCAGGAAGGCTTCCACGAGGTCGCGAAA
>Ga0126371_10005809_pt1 | contig 10963 bp, 10 predicted proteins | sample PanSoiMetaPlot_4_FD_110145 | JGI IMG/M metagenome (GOLD analysis project Ga0126371, IMG submission 110145) | Tropical forest soil microbial communities from Panama - MetaG Plot_4 | ecosystem: Environmental > Terrestrial > Soil > Tropical forest > Bulk soil | place: Panama | collected 2016-02-17
CTCCATCACTTAGACGGACGCACTCCCGGTTCGTTTCGCCCTTCAGGAGTAGATACGCAAGGAAAGGGGGAAAGGTTCGGAAGGGCAGGTGTCAGGTTTCAGGTATCAGGAAAATCGATTCGGGAAAGGCCCTCGGTGGTAGATCGCAAGAACAAGCAGGGAGTTCATGTGAGAACACCTCTTGGGTTCCCGGCGCAATTTCGAAGGTAAGGGGTCCTTCGACTACGTTCGGCTGCGCCTCACTTCGCTCAGGATGACAAATGATAAGTAGACGCTGCTGACACTCAAGATCTTGATACCCGAGACGCAACCCCTGAGACCTAACACCCGACACCTAAGACCTGACACCCGACACCTAAGACCTGACACCCGACACCTAAGACCTGATTTTCACTCTCCCGAATAATCGGCAGCCTTGCCAAGAGCATGGTTCAAGGAATCGGTGAGTTCTGTGGGGATAGAAAGAACGATCTCCCGGCTGGGAGGGACGTCAGGCAGGGCGACGATGATATAGAAGCGTCCCGCTCCACCCTGCTGGATTTTCAGTTCGACCTTTCCGGCGGGGCTGGGCAGTTCGAAGACCTTTTCGTAGCGCGCGAAGTCGTGCATAACAATACACATTAGAGCAGATAGGGAGGAAAAAGACTCGGGCCAAATGATTTCAAAACCTGTTAGCTTAGGAAGTAAATCGAAATGAAACTGCACAGGACAATATGGAAGAGATGGACCGCGACCATCCTCCATCGCATCCGACCACGAAAACAGCGGCAGATTTGTTTGTCATTGGGGAAGATTGACTATGACCCGAACTACAGTTACAAGTTTGAGCGCTGTGCGAAACGCAATTGAGCATTTGTCCCACTAGTTTCCCTAAGCAGCAGAAAAGGCACAGACAGGAGTCTGTGCCCACTCTGGGTTGAAAATCCTCGGGCGGAGGCTTCAACCACACTCTCACTGCTCGATGTCGCTAGCTACTACAAAGCTCGTGGTTACTGTAACACAACCTGGTCGCCTTCTTTGAGCCCGCTAAGGAGCTCGGTTTTGGCGCCGTTGGAAATCCCGATGTTGACGGCGATCTTGCGCTTGCCTTCTTTGCCCTTCTCGTCGGGAATTTCAACGGAGGCTTTCTTGTCCTTGTCGTAGAGGATCGAGCCTTCCGGGATTTGCAGCACGTTTTTGTGCTCTTCCAGGATGATTTCGGCGTTGGCGGTCATCGCGGCTTTGAGTTCGCCACCCGGATTGTTGATAGACACGCGCACTTCAAAGGTCGTGACGTTATCTTTCTCGACGCCCATCGGTGAGATCTTGGTGACCTTGCCGTTGAAGGTCTTGTCTTTGAAAGACTCAACCTTGATGCGCGCGGGCTGGCCCATATAGACCTTGCCGATGTCGCTCTCATCCACCTTGCCCTTCACATAGACCTCGCTGGTGTCACCAAGCGTCATGATCAGCGTGGCAGAGGAACCCAGGACGAGGATGGAGCTGACTGCGTCGCCGACTTCGACGTCACGCGAGAGGATGATGCCGTCGATGGGCGAGGTGATGGTGGTGTAGCTTAACTGCTCTTCGAGCTGAGTGAGGTTGGCGTGATCCTGCGCTACCTGAGCCTGCGCCTGCCCGATCTTTGCTTTGAGCACCTGCAGTTGGGCCTTGGCGACGTTCTGCTTGTTCAGCGCGAGTTCGTAATTTTTCTGCGCGTCGTCGAGAGCCGAGGCAGACACAACGCCTTCTTTTGCCATGCCCTGAGCGCGTTCATAGGCACGCTTCAGCATGGGGACGTCGGGGCCTTCGGCGTCGACTTTGGCGCGATCGAGATCAGCTTCAGTGCCCTTGGCGCTAGCGACGGAGGCTTCTTCCTGCGCTTTGGCTTGGGCAACGCGCGCGGCAATTTCTTCTTTGTCGAGCTCAGCGAGGAGCTGCCCTTTTTTCACACGATCGCCAGCATCGATGTAGAGCTTCTTCACGATGCCGCTGGCCTTTGACTTGATTTCAACCTTGGTGATGGGCTCAACTTTGCCGGTGGCAACCACGCTCTTGGCAAGGTCTCCTTTTTCAACCTTGGCGAGCTTGGAGGGATCGATTTTTGTTCCGCCGCGGGTGGCGGCAATCAGAACACCGGCGACTGCGAGGAATCCGAATACGCCGAGGCAGATATAAATAATCCGTCTACGCCGCTTCTTCTTGTTGTTGCCGTTACCATTGCCGTTCACGTCCGCCTCCTGCTGTTAGGAAAAATGAGCCCAGAACTGCGCCTGCAATCAATCTTACGAAGTGGAAGTAGGTTTTGTTCCCGATGAGTGATTCGATTCAAAAAATTCCATTTCGGGTTTCCCCAAATGGTCATACATTGACGATTCCGTTTCGTTAGACCTATCTCCGAAGAAAAAGAAAGCAGGGAAGTTAGGGGCGGAGGGATGGCTGTTTCCGGGATCTGGATCGGAGTGAAATTTCCAGGTATGCAGGGAGGCGTTTTCTGGCGCGGACCGCGGGCTTTCCCATTCTTGCCTATACCCTTTTGAATGTTAGAATTAGCTATCCATGATGGCTTTCGTGCTGCTCCGGATCATGTTGATCCTGCTCCTGGTGGCAGCCAACGCGTTTTTTGCCGCCGCCGAATTTGCCCTGGTGAGCGTGCGCGACACGCGCATTCAGCAATTGATTGAAGCGCGCAGAATTGGTGCGCGCACTGTCCTGCGACTGCACCAAAATCTGGACGAGGTGGTGAACGGGGTTCAGCTTGGGATCACGCTGACGAGTCTTACTCTCGGCTGGGTCGGCGAACCGACGCTCGCCCGCATCATGGAGCAGATTCTGGGTCGCGTTCCGCACGCGCCGATCTACTCGCACACCATCGCGATCGTCCTGACCTTCACGCTGATTACTTATCTGCACGTTCTGCTCGGGGAACTGGTCCCGAAGACGCTCGCTTTGCAGCAGGCCGAGCGAGTGGCCCTGGCGGTAGCTGCTCCAATGGATGTATTCCTCACGGTGATGAAGCCGTTTTTGTATTTCATGCGGAAGTCGGGCGGGTTCGTGCTGCGGATCTTCGGCTCGAAGGAAGTGCGGCGCGGCGGCGCGATCCATTCACCGGACGAGCTGAAGTTGATTGTCACAGCGAGCCGGCAGGTAGGACAGATTCCCGAGTTCCAGGAAGAGATGATCCACAACGCTCTGGAACTCGACAGCATCACGGTGCGCGAGGTGATGGTTCCACGGCCGGATATTTTCTCAGTGCCGGCTGATCTTCCGCTCGACGAGGCGCTGGCGCGTGTGGTGGAGGAACAGCATTCGCGGGTGCCGGTGTACGATCCGCAACGGGGCCGGGAACATATCATCGGCGTCTTGTATTCGAAGGACCTGATGCGATGGATGCGCTTGCGGCTAACGTTGGGAGCGAATCAGGCGGTGACGTCGCGTATCGCCAAGATGCAGGTCAGCCAGATCATGCGGAACGTGCTCGTGGTGCCGGAGACGAAGGCGCTGACGGATCTGTTGGCGGAGTTCAAAGAGCGCAAGCGACACCTGGCGGTGGTGGTGGATGAATTCGGGTCGACGGCCGGCGTGATCACCGTGGAAGACGTGCTGGAGCAGTTGGTGGGTGAGATCGAAGACGAATTCGATATTCCTTCGGCGCAGCAGTCCGTGCTCGATGAAGATACCGCGTTGACGCTGGATGGATCGCTCAACATCCGCGATCTGGAGTCGCAGTATCAGCTGATCCTGCCGCGGGACGCGGGGTTTGAGACGCTGGCGGGGTTCGTGTTAAACCGGCTACAGAAGATTCCGCGCGTCGGCGATTCGTTCGACTACGAGGGGCGGCGCTACACGGTGGAAGAGATGGACGCGCACCGGATCGCGCGGGTGAAGATTGAGAACTTGCAACCGGCACCGCTGGAGCAGGCGGGGGATTAGAGCAGCAACGATAAAAGGTGACTCTTCTCGCTCGGTTCAGCGATACTCTAGCTTCTCAAATAACTCTGACAGCTCCTCTTGTTCCGATACCTTTCAACCCGCCTGCTATATACGCTGCCGATCATCTGGCTGGTGGTGTCACTGGTATTTCTCCTGATCCATCTGGTGCCCGGGGATCCGATTGCGCAGATGCTCGGCGAGGGCGCGCCGGCGGCGGACTTACAGGCTGTGCGCCATGCCTATGGACTCGATCTTCCCCTCGGGCAGCAATATTTGAATTACTGGAAGGGCGTGCTGCGCGGGGATCTGGGGACGTCGTTCCGCTACAACCAGCGTGTCACAAAGTTGCTGTTGCAGCGTTATCCGTACACGCTGCAGTTGACGATTGCGGCGCTGGTGGTTGCAATTCTGCTTTCGATTCCGGCGGGCGTGCACTCGGCGCGGACTCGCAACGCGTTCGATGACCGTGCGATCAGCGTGGTCAGTCTTTTCGGATTGTCGTTCCCGAATTTCGCGCTCGGGCCGATTCTGATCTTGGTGTTCTCGATCAAGGTTGGATGGCTGCCGGTTTCCGGCGCAGGCAGCTTCGCGAACCTGGTTTTGCCGGCGATCACGATGGGCAGCGCGCTGGCGGCGATTTTGACGCGCATGGTGCGGACGTCGATGCTCGAAGAACTGAGCCAGGATTACATTCGCACGGCGCGCGCGAAGGGGCTGAATGAAACTACCGTCGTGTACCGGCACGCGCTACGCAATGCGATGATCCCGGTGATCACGGTGCTGGGGTTGCAGTTTGGCGCTTTGCTGGCGGGGGCGATAGTGACGGAGAAGATTTTTTCGTGGCCGGGAATCGGACGGCTTACGGTCGACGCGATTTCGAACCGCGACTATTACGTGGTGCAGGGGTGCATTTTGGCGATTGGGTTGACGTATGTGCTGGTGAACTTTCTGACGGACTTTGTGTACTCGGTGGTGAATCCGAGGATTCGGCAGTGAGGGTGGTGGGCTGGCTGCTGATTGTGAGTGAGAAAAAGCTTAACCGCAAAGGACGCAAAGGTACGCGAAGGACGCAAAGAAAAACATTAACCACAGAGGGCACGGAGGACACAGGGTTCAGGCAACCGGATCATCGGGCGATCGGAACATCATGTGGTCGAACGAGGGAAAAAGCTTTTAACCGCAGAGCGCGCGGAGGTATCGCAGAGGACACAGAGAGAGTCTAAACTCGTGCGTGGTCGGGCGACGTGCGACTTGGCGATTTAAACGATGTCTACAGCAACCATCTCGTTGCCGCGTCTTGCGCGACACAATCCGCTCGCGACGATCGGCGTGGTGCTGGTCGTCCTGTTCGTGTTGAGCGCGGTCTTCGCTCCTTGGCTTGCGCCTTACGATCCGGCCCATATCGATCTGCCTACGCGATTAACTTCGCCGAATACAGCGCACTGGTGCGGGACGGATGAACTTGGGCGCGACATCTGCTCGCGGCTGATCTACGGGGCGCGCATCTCGATGCTGGTGGGAAGCTGCGTGGTGCTGGCGTCGCTGGGACTTGGCTTGATCGTCGGATCGATTGCCGGATATTACGGCGGCGGCATCGACCGCTTCGTGAATGTGGTTTTGATGAACGCGTTTTTGTCGTTCCCGGGAATTTTGCTCGCGATTGCGTTCGTTGCGTTTCGCGGGCCGGGACTGTTCAACCTGGTATTGGCACTTTCACTCGGGGGATGGGTGGGTTATGCCCGACTCGTGCGCGCGCAGGTACTGGCGACCCGCGAACGGGAATTTGTGGAGGCGGCTCGTGCACTGGGCGCAAGCGATCTGCGGGTGATCGTGCGGCATATCCTCCCAAACATCATTCAGCCGGTAATCGTGCAGGCAGCGATCGGGATGGCGGGCGCGATCCTGGCGGAGGCGACGATGAGCTTTCTGGGTCTGGGCGTGCCGCCGCCGACGGCAAGTTGGGGCGCGATGCTCAATGACGCGCGCGCACATCTTTTTGATGCTCCGCATCTGGTCTTGTTTCCGGCCGTCGCAGTGATGCTCGCGGTGCTGTCGTTCAATTTCATTGGGGACGCGCTGAGAGATTTGCTGGATCCGCGGTCGCGAATTGAAGCAGGACTCTAAAAAGGACAAAGTGCTCACAAGCGACGAAATTTCGTCATTTATCCGACGTGACATCCTCGATTTTTTCGAGCAACGCTTCAGAACCAACATTTGTTCTTGACAACGCCTTGCACGTGGACTAACAATCGCGAAAAACCCTGTTGTTCATCATCAACTCGTCGGAGCCGGTTTCCCCCACCAGCCAAAAAAGAAAGGACGGCCGTGATGTTGGCGCGTCCAAAGTTTCGTCGACCGACATTGCCTGTGTGCGCGATGGTAGGTGTCTGAATGTTTGAACGCGCATGCAGCCAAAGGCTGTAGCAAGAGCTCCCAAATCTTTTCTCCCCCAGCGCAAGCACAGCAAGAGACGACAGCAGACCAGCAGCGGATGAGACAGCTGTTCTGGATGTCCGACGTCTAGGCCCCATGAACAATCTAGTGTGACGGCGCTGCTGCTAACCGAGCGGTGCGAGCGCGGATGTGTGGGCATGCGCTGATCGATCGCGCATCGCGTCAGCGCGCAGGAGTATTGCAGAGTTGCTATTAACGCGTCCGCTTCAAGGAATGCGATTGCAGGAAGTTTACGAATCTTTTACGCACGTCGATCGTACATCGGAGTTAAGAATCACCTATCGGGCCACTGGTAATTATCAAAGCAAAGACCGGCAACTCCCTCTGCCGGATTCTCCCCCGCGACAAATTGTATTCGCGCCCCCGCGCACTAACCGGAGTTTTCTGGAGTGAGGTGAGCTATGCGCATTTTGGTTCTGCTGATTACGTTGCTGGGTGCACAGTTCCTGTTTGCCGATGACCATAATGTTGTTGTCGGCGGTTGCAAGCCGAGGCTGAAAAGTTTTTCGACGATCCAGGCTGCGGTGAGCAGTGTTCCGCCGGGATCTACAGTCTTGGTATGTCCGGGGACTTATCCAGAGCAAGTCACAATTTCACAGTCGCTTACGCTGCAGGGGATCGCGGACAGCAATCTCGATGAAGCGATCATCACGATACCCAGCGGCGGCGCTGTTGCGAACGTAAACAGCATTTTTAGCGAGCCCGTGTCGGCGCAGTTACTTGTCCAGACGACGGGTGTGGTCAACATCAGCAATATCACGACCGACGGGACTGGCGGCGATTCGGGATGCACGAACTGGCTGGCGGGGATTTTCTACAGTTCGGGTTCTTCCGGGAGTTTGACGCGGGTGCGAACGCGCAATCAGATCGATACCAATTGCGGTGTCGGCATCTGGGCGGAAAATGGAGGCACCTCGAGAACATTTCTAAACCTGCAGGCGAGCAGCGTGCATGATGCAGATCTTGCCGGCGTTTTTGTCGCCAATGGGGGCAGTTCAGTTCTGAATTTAGAGGCGCGAGGCAATTACGTTTCTTCGAATAATTCAGGGTCGGGCTTCGATATGGTTGTCGAGGGCATCACGGGGAATCTTACAGACAACGATCTGGGGCCAGCGCTGGTCGGAGTCTTCCAGTTTACGCAAGGGTTGAACATAACGGCCAACGGAATCGTCGGAGATGGGATTGGCGTTTTGCTTCTTGGTCCGGCGAATGTTCAATCGAATGACATCCTGAACAGCGGCGTCGGTGTGTCGATAGGATCGACGGGAAGCAACATACAGTCGAATCACATTACGCTCTCTTCGCTAACGGCGATTGAATTCAGCTGCAACGCCGGCAACGTGTCTCACAACACGATCAATGACGCGGTCGTGGGACTGGGCGATGTTCCCGCGGGCTTCAACGGAAACAACAACATCGCGAACACCAAGACCGTAAGCACCGATGGGTGCCCGACAATGGCTGCGGCGATGAGTCCGACGCTGAAGGCTGCCCCGCTCGCGCGCGCGCCGGCGAACGGACAGCCATTCCTGCAGTGGCGCACACCGGCAAATCCGAATGGTGTGAGGCCGCACTGAAACTGGGCGGGGATGGTACAGACTGTTCGTCACGCCATCCCCGCATTAACTGGTGACTTTAGTAACCAATCCATTCACCGCCAATTTCGGCTCCCGTCGCCTGGCGAGTTGACCCATCCAAAGCGCCGATTCAGCGATTTTTTCCTCTCGCAACATTTCTGAACTCCTCGTGTTCAACCTACTGAGCGGATTTAGGCCTGTGCAGTTCAAACAGTGAGACAGAGGAGAGTTCAATGAAGATCAGTCCCCGCTTTGTTTTGTGCAGTGCTGCAGTCGCGGCGATGTTTTTACCCGCGGCGGCGCAGACGTCGAACCCCCCGGCGAATCCGCCCGCGACCATCAATCAACGCAAGGAAAACCAACAGGACCGCATCGCCAACGGCGTCGCGAGCGGACAGCTGACGGCTGGTGAAACCGCGAATCTCGAGCGCAAAGAATCGAACCTGAACAAAGAAGAGAAGCTGATGCGCAGCGAGGACGGCGGCAAACTCACGGGCGCGGATCGGGCCGTGATCAACCAGCAGCAGAATCAGCTGTCGAAGCAGATTTACCAGGACAAGCACGACGGGGCCGTGCAGAACACGAATCCGAAGAGCGAAGTCGGAAAGCGGGCCGAGAATCAGCAGGACCGCATCGCGCAGGGAATCAAGAGCGGCCAGTTGACGGCGGGCGAAGCGTCGAACCTCGAGCACAAAGAAGCCGGGATCAATCGCGAAGTTCGCAACGACCGTGCTGCCAACGGTGGACATCTGACTGCACAAGAGCGGGCGCAGGTGAACCGCCAGCAGAACCGCGTGTCGAACCAGATCTACAACAAGAAACATAACGGACGCCGACAGTAAGCGTGGGTAGATCCCGCCGGCCCCTGGATTCTCCGGGGGCCTTTCCTTTTGTTGTGTTGACTTTTTGCGATGCGATCGCGTGGACCGGATTCTTCGGCGAGGTTGCGTGCCGGCAAGATGTGTGTTGTGAGATCAATTCCAGAAGTAAGAGTCGGCGTTGATGTCGGTGTCATCTGAAGTGGAAGGAGGCGTCAAACATGATTGCCCGCATCTGGCGTGGAAAGGTTCGCGAAGCTGACAAAGACCTTTATTACGAGTATTTGAAGAAGACCGGGCTCGAAGAATATGCGGCCACACCGGGCAATCGCGGAGTCTACACGCTGCGGCGTGTCACCGAAGGCAAATGCGAATTTCTCCTGCTGACGCTGTGGGATTCATGGGACGCAATCAAGGCATTTGCAGGGTCCGATTACGAGAAGGCGGTGTACTATCCCGAGGACGAAAAATTCCTGCTGGCAATGGAGCCGAAGGTGACGCACTACGAACTGATGCAAGGGTAGGTTGGCCGGAGGCGTTGTGCTTGTCACTGTGCGCCGGGATTCACCTGGACTAGAATCCTCGCACCTCGGAGGCGCATGGGTCAGTCCTGGCAGTCGGTCCTGGAGCGGTGGCGCGATGCCGGCCTGATTGATTCCGCGACAGCAGAGCGGATTCACGTGTACGAGCAGGGCAATGGGGAACGGGCGCAGTTCAGCTGGCCGGTGCGCATTGCGATCGGCTTCGGGGCGTTGATGCTCGGAGCGGGCGTGCTCCTGTTCATCGCGGTGCACTGGGATCAGATGTCGCCCGGGGCCCGCTTCACGCTGGTTCTCGCGCTGGTGGCGATCTTTCATGTGGCAGCGCATTTTCCGCGAGCCGCTTTCCGGAACTGGCGATGGCGCTGCATGGAATCGGAACGATCGCGGCTGGAGCCGGGATTTATCTTTCCGCACAAATTTTCAATCTGCAAGAGCATTGGCCGGGCGGCATCATGCTGTGGGGAGCGGCAGCCTGGATCGCGTGGTGGATTTTGCGCGATTGGGTGCAGGCTGCGCTTGCGGCAATGCTCACGCCCGCGTGGCTGGCGGCAGAATGGATTGATATTGCGGAGCGACATCACGCGAGCGGGAAGTGGGCGATGCAGGGATTGCTGCTGCTCGCGCTGACTTATTTGAGCGCGTGTTACGGAGCGCACCGAAGTCCGGTTCGCCGTGTTCTGATGTGGAGTGGAGGAATCACCTTGCTGCCGCTTGCAATTTATTGTGCGGCTGACTTTGAATGGGCAACTCGCGGCAGAATTCCGACGAGCGCTTACCTGATCGGCATTCCTCTCGCGATACTGGGACCAATCATCCTGGCCTGGATTCTCCGGGGGAAAGAGATCTGGCAACTGGCTGTCTGCGCGGTCTGGACGACGGCGGCATCGTTGCTTCCAACTTATCCGTTCCATGGCGGCCTCGCGCCGCGACTCGCGCCCTACTTGTGGACGGCGGTTGGCTCGATCGGCCTGATTACGTGGGGGCTGCGCGAGGATCGCATGGAGAGAATCAATCTGGGGATCGTTGGATTTGGGTTGACGATTCTCGTTTTCTATTTCTCGTCGGTCATGGACAAACTTGACCGCTCCGCGAGCCTGATCGGACTCGGATTACTGTTTCTCCTGTTGGGCTGGTTTCTGGAAAAACTTCGCCGACGGCTCGTGGCACGCGTGGAAGGTCCCGCATGAACGGTGTAAAAAAAAGGATTGCTGGTTGGCGCATTGCAGGTACTGCTCGTGTGCACCCTGGGAGCGAAGTTGCTATATGACCGGGCAACGCGTCCGCGCGTGTGGGTGAGAGTCGCGACCTACGATCCGGAGCTCCCGATTCGCGGGCGGTATCTTGCCTTCAACGTCCAGGTTCCTTTGGAAGGCTTCACGGTTCGCGAGCATCCTGAGCCGTACGCGAACCCGTTTTCTCCGGATCACTGCGATCTCGAATTGCGAAACGGTGTTCTCACAGCGGTCGCGAATCCGGATGGCGAGTTCTGGGTCAACAGCCGAATCCTCGACGGCAAACCCGTCGCCCTTGTGAACAACCAAAGTCTCTATTTCATCCCCGAGCATGCGAAGGTTGCATGGCCGCAAGCGAACACCGGGGAAGAGTTGTGGATGGAAGCCACCATCCCGAAACGTGGGCCGCCGCGACCGATACGCCTGGC
>Ga0126371_10005811_pt1 | contig 10962 bp, 12 predicted proteins | sample PanSoiMetaPlot_4_FD_110145 | JGI IMG/M metagenome (GOLD analysis project Ga0126371, IMG submission 110145) | Tropical forest soil microbial communities from Panama - MetaG Plot_4 | ecosystem: Environmental > Terrestrial > Soil > Tropical forest > Bulk soil | place: Panama | collected 2016-02-17
CTGGTGGGAAGACGGCATCGAGCGGGCTGAAGAATGGATAGTCATGCTCAAGCTCCCCGCCGAGCGCTATCCGGAACTGGCCGATTTCCTCATCGAACGGCACAGTTACGACGAACCAGAGATCATCGCCACCCCGATCGTGGCGGGCTCGGCCGGTTACCTCGACTGGATCGCCGAGGAAACGGCCCCGCGATGACTACCGTCGCGAACCCACCTGACAGGCGAGTGGATGCCGGATTGTTCGGGCCAGGGTCGGTGACCTGGCGGGTGATGGGCGAGCCGATCATGTGGGTGGCTGGCTTGCGAGCGATGTACCTGCAGGCACTGCATCCGCGTACGATGCGCGCCACCTGGCAGAACACCGCCTTCGCCAGGCCAGGCGAGGCGTGGGGAAGGTTCGAGCGGACGGTCGAGTTCGTCAAGATAAGGACGTACGGCACGCTGGCGCAGGTCGACAGGGCTGGCCGCCGCGTGCGGAAGGTGCACGCGTCGCTGACCGGCGTGGACGCCGATGGCTCGGTGATCCGGCTTGATGAGCCAGAGTTGCTGCTGTGGGTGCACTGCGGAGAGATCGACTCCTACGTGAGCGTGGCGAGCAGGTGCGGCATGGGCATCAGCCAGGCCGAGCTCGACGAGTTCGTGGACGAGCAGCGACGCAGCGCAGCGGTGGTGGGTCTTGACCCGGCGATAGTGCCGGGCAGCGTCGGCGAACTCGATGCCTACTACGAGCGGATGCGTCCCGACATCTTCGTCTGCGCCGAGGCCAGGCGCGCCTTCGCCAAGTCGTTCGTGCCTGACATCCCGTGGCCCTACACCGGCCTCAAGATCGTCGTCCCGCCGCTGAACGCACTCGGATTCTCGAGCCTGCCGCGGTGGGCGCGGCGTATGTACGGCGCGCCCGGTAGCCCGGTGACCGACCTCAGCGTGACGCTGACGCTCCGGGCTATGCGCCAGGCCACCAGCCGGATACCCCGCCACTTGCTCGGCATACCTGACCCTGACGGGGTCGCGACGGCGGCGTAGCCGAGCCAGCCGGCCGCTTGGCCAGTTCTAGCTGCTGATCGGCGGCACATTCCAGGTGCTGATCACCGGTTCGTCATGCTCGGTGCCGAGTGTGGACAACGTGCCGGTAGCGAGCCGGAACAGCCTGCCGCAGTCGGCCGCCAGGCATAGCCAGCGTGCGGTCAGTATCCGCAGCAGGTGCCCGTGGGCGACTAGGGCAACATCTCCTTCGGCCAGCGCCGGCCTGACCCGCCCGAGCACCCGGTCGGCGCGAGCGCCCACCTGGTCGACGGTTTCGCCTGGATGTTCGGTGTCGCCTGGCACGACCCCGTCGCGCCACAGGTACCACCCGGGCCGCTGCACCCTGATCTCGGCGGTAGTCCTGCCCTCATAGCCACCGTAGTCCCACTCCCACAGATCGGGGTCGGTGATCACTCCGGTGAGGCCAGCCAGTTCGGCCGTACGCGCCGCGCGCTGTGCGGGGCTCGCGAACGCGGCGGCGATGTGCCGCGCCGCCAGGTCCCCGGCCAGTGCCGCCGCGGCCTTCTCGCCCCCGGGCGTCAGCGGGATGTCGGTGCGTCCGGTGTGCTTGAGCGCCTTGCTCCATGCCGTCTCGCCGTGCCGGATCAGTATCAGCTCACCCATCGGGCCATCTTCTCCCATGCGGCGCTTCTGCCGTGCCGCGCCCGGCTGGGCGTCGTCCGCACCGTAGTGACCTTGCTCACGGCGATCGTCGCGCTAGCGCTGTTATCCCGTGTTGCCCGAGGTAAGGACGGTATCGCTGTTTCAGTCGGGCTTCGCCTAACTTGCCCTGAGCGTCGCGCGGCGCGGGTATTCTCCTTCCCAATCCAAGTGCGGTCTGCCTGGCCGAACGCCTGCGGGCCTTACGTGGTGCGGGGTTGGCGGCCAGCGACGCCCGCGTTGGCGAACCCGGACTACGGAAGGTTTTGGTTTGATGCAGCTGCGCAATCCGTCGACCCCCCAGGCCGATACGGACGGCGCATCAGAGCCAGAACCATCACATCGACGCCGGGGCCGGCACCGGCCGGTCGTCGAACGAATCGCCTGCTGGAGCGCAAGGCACCGGCTGCTCGCGCTGACCGCTTGGCTGCTGATGGTCGGAGGGGCGCTGCTGGCCGGGCATGTCTACGGAACGGCGAGCCAGCCAGAATACGATCCAGGCCAGTCCGGCGTGGCCGAGCGCATGCTGACTCAACTGCACGTGGTCACGCCGCCATCAGAGAGCGTGCTGATCCAGTCCAAGGTGCCTGGCCCCGAGCGGACCTTCGCCGCCTACCCGCCCTTGCGGCTGGCCGCGAGGCAGGTGGTTACGGCCCTGCGCGACCTGCCGGCGACCGCGGCGAACATCCAGTCCCCTTTCGGCCATGAAGGCAAGGAGTTGATCGCTCCGCGCGGTGGCGGCGTGCTCATCACGTTCCGGGTAGCCGGACCGCACGGCAGCGCCGACACCACGGTGCTACGCGCGCTGCACGCGGTAGCCGACGTCCAGGCCAAGCATCCTGACCTCGTCATCGCTGAGGCCGGTGACGCCTCCGTTGACCGGGCCGCGACAGCGCTACTAGGCCAGGACTTCCACCAGGCCGAGAAGACGTCCATACCGCTGACGCTGCTGCTGCTCCTCATCGTCTTCGGCGCCCTGATCGCGGCTAGCATCCCGGTGATCCTGGCCGCGACGGCGGTGATGACCGCGGTGTCGCTGCTCGCCATCCCTGGCCAGTGGCTGCCGATCGGCCAGGGCACATCCGAGGTCGTCCTGATCATCGGCATGGCGGTCGGAATCGACTACACGCTGTTCTACCTGCGAAGAGAGCGTGAGGAACGGGCAGCGGGAGCCTCCTTCCACGACGCGCTCAGAACGGCGGCAGCGACGTCAGGCCGCGCAATCGTGATCTCCGGCCTGACCGTGATGATCTCGCTGGCCGGCTTGCTGTTCACCGGCATCGACATGTTCACGGGATTCGCCATCGGCACGATGGCCGTCGTCGGCGTCGCCGTCGTCGGCTCGCTCACTGCTCTGCCCGCGCTGCTGTCGCTGCTCGGGCCGTGGGCGGACCGGGGCCGCATCCCGCTCCTCGGCAAGGCAAGGACCCGCGGTGACCGGTCGCGGCTGTGGGGGGCGCTTGTCGCCCGCGTGGTCCGCCGGCCGGTGATCTGGGGCGGCGTCGCGGTCGTGGCGCTCGCGGCGCTGGCCTTTCCCGCGCTCAGCATGCGGCTCGGCAGCCCGAACATCGACCTTCCATCGAACCTGCCGGTCGTGCGGACCCTGGCCCTTATTCAACGCGACTTCCCTGGTGGTCCGGCACCAGCCCAGGTCGTGGTCGCTGGGCCGGGCGTTCAAAGCCGCGGGATGGCCTCGGCGCTGGCCGAGCTGAGACAGGTAGCCAAGGCCGGCGGGCCGATTCGTGGACCGGTGTCGGTGCTTCCTGTCGATGCCGGGCGCGGCGAGCTCATCTCCGTGCCGCTGGCCGGGGCAGGCTCGGGAGAGAGCAGCGGCGCCAAGGCGGTCAGCGCGCTGCTCGCCCTGCGCGACCGGGTCCTGCCAAGGACGCTTGGCAAGGTGGCTGGTATCAGCTTCGCGGTGACTGGCGACACCGCGAACAGCTACGACTATCGCAGCACGCTCCGCTCGGCCGCACCTGAAGTATTCGGCCTGGTCGCCGCGCTTGCTTTCATCCTGCTGCTTTTCGCCTTCAGGTCGCTCACGATCCCGCTCGTGTCGATCGGGCTTAACCTGCTCTCGGTCGGCGCCGCCTACGGGCTGATCACGATCATCTTCCAGCAGGGCCACTTTGAGGGACTGCTCGGATTCACCTCGTTCGGCGGGATCATGGACTGGGTTCCGCTGTTCATGTTCGTGTTCCTCTTCGGCCTGTCCATGGACTACCACGTCTTCATCCTCAGCCGGATCAAGGAGCTGCGGGGTGCGGGCGCGTCCACGCCGGACGCGGTGGTCGGCGGCATCGCGACGGGCGCCGGCGTGGTTACCAGCGCTGCGGTGATCATGGTCGCGGTGTTCTCGATATTCGCCTCGCTGTCCACGATCGACCTCAAGATGATCGGGGTCGGGCTGGCTTTTGCCGTGTTCGTCGACGCCACGGTGGTCAGGGGAATCTGCGTGCCCGCCGCGCTCGCCCTGCTCGGCGAGCGAAGCTGGTACCTGCCGCGATGGCTGCGCTGGCTGCCGGAAGCCAAAGGCGAGCGGACGGCGGTCTCAGTGCCCTGAGGCGATCGCCGCGAGCAGGACGAGCAGCATCGTGATAGTGGCCAGGATGCCGTGCAGCGAGATCGCCACCACGGGCATCCGCGCACTCGCCGCCGAGCCTGATCCGCCCTCAGGGATCGCGAGCACCAGCGTCGCCATGCCGAGCCCGACGACCGGCATCAGCAGGCCAGCGGCTAGCCATGCGAGCGGCGCGGCCCCGCTGACGAGGTACCCAACCCAGCCCGTCAAGCCTGCGACGGCGAGCCCGAAGTGGGTCATGATGACCGATGGCGGCAGTCCGGTCCGCAGTCGCCTGCCGGAGCGGATGCCGCCATGGGCCACCCAGCCGGCCAGCAGGTAGGCGCCAGTCGCGGCGGTGAGAAGCCAGGCTGCCAGCGCGGCCAGCGCTACGGGGACGCGAGGCCCTGATGGCGACCCGAACGTGCCGGGCGGCACGGCTGGCCCGGCCTGGTGTCGCGGCCTGACCTGGTTGATCAGGTATCTCAGCCGTTCGCCGTAGGTCGCGGCCAGGTGCCGCCGCTCGACCTTGCGCCCGTGCGCGGCGAACTCGCTGATCGCGGTGACCGCCGCCCTGGTCACCTGGTCACGCGGCAGGCCGCGGCACGCCCCCGGCAAAGCAGTGATCGTGATGCCCGCCCGCATCGCCCGCTCCGCGGCCGCCTCGCAGTCAGGTACCGACCCGGCGAGCGCCGGCTCCGCGAGTCCGATCACGGCGCCGGTGACGGTCACGGTCAGGCAGGCCAGCCAGACCAGCCTGGCCGTGCGCGCCATGATCTGCCGCCCGCTAGGGCAGGGTCAGGATCTCGCGGCCGTCGGACGTCACCAGCACAGTGTGTTCGAACTGCGCGGTGCGCTTGCGGTCCTTGGTGACCGCTGTCCAGCCGTCTGGCCACATGTCATAGGCGATGGTGCCGAGCGTGAGCATGGGCTCGATGGTGAACGTCATCCCGGGTTCCATCACGATGTCGACATCAGGGTCATCGAAGTGCGGGACGATCAGCCCGGAATGGAACGTCGTGCCGATGCCAGGCCCGGTGAATTCCCTGACCACCCCGTAGCCGAACCGTCGCGCGTACGACTCGATCACCCGCCCGATGACGTTGAGCTGGCGGCCTGGCGTGACCGCATTGATGCCGCGCACGGTGGCTTCCCTGGTCCGCTCGACAAGGAGCCTGGACTCCTGATCGACGTCGCCGGCCAGGAAGGTAGCGTTGGTATCGCCATGCACGCCCCCGATAAAGGCAGTGATGTCGATGTTGACGATGTCGCCGTCGGCGACGACGGTATCGTCAGGAATGCCATGGCAAATAACTTCATTGATAGATGAGCAAAGCGACTTCGGGTATCCCCGGTAGCCAAGCGTGCTCGGGTAGGCGCCGTGATCACAGAGAAATTCGTGGCCGATCCGGTCGAGCTCGTCGGTGGTGACGCCAGGCTCGACGTGCTTGCCGACCTCGGCGAGCGCCTGGGCGGCGATCCGGCCGGCCTGCCGCATACGCTCTATTGTCTCGGCGTCCTTGACGTTCGGCTCGCCGATCTGCGGGAACTTCTTTCCGACATACTCCGGCCGCTCGATCTGCCCGGGAACCTGGCGCCGCGGGGATATCCGGCCAGGCCGCAACGTCGTCACCATGATCTGAGAGTCTAGTTGGCATGGACACTGAGCAGCACTGGTGGTTCTGCGTCAAGCACCAGACGGTCGAATCTGACACCGTCTGCCCCGCCAAGGACCGGCTCGGACCATATCCGAGCAAGCAGGCCGCCGAACGAGCACTCGAGACGGTTCGCAAGCGCAACGAGCAGTGGGACGCGGAGGATGGCTGATCGGGGGCTGATGCTGTGACATCGCAGTGGTCAGGTGAGGGCCTGCCGCCGGCGGCGGCGGCCAGGATTGACGAGATCAAGGCGAGCGGCACCTGGGGTTCGGCGCTCACCACCGACGAGTTCGCGGCTATCAAGTCCGCCGGGTTCGACCCGGCCGGGCAAGTACTCGGGGCGGCCGTCTACAACATGGGCTACACCGGCGGCTACGGCTGCCCGAGCGGCTACTTCGGCAGCTACAGCCGGATGGGCGGGTCGTGGCGGCCCGGATACACGGCACTGTCAAGCTCGGCCGGGATGGGTGCGTACGGGCCGCTCGTGCAGACCATGTATGCGGCCCGCCGTAAGGCCATCTCCAGGATGGCCGCCGAATGCGCGCGGCTCGGCGGCCACGGAGTCGTCGGGGTGCGGCTGACCATCGGCAGGTTCCCGGCGGGCGGGCTCGAGTTTCACGCGATCGGCACCGCGGTACGCGCCCCAGGCGCGGTGACGCTGCGCCAGCCGTTCACCTCCGACCTTAGCGGGCAGGACTTCGCCAAGCTGATCGCCGACGGCGTGGTGCCCGTCGGCCTGGCGCTCGGAATCTCGATCGGCGCCAGGCACGACGACTGGACGACCAGGAGCCAGACCCGGTGGGGGGCAGGCAACACCGAGGTCAGCGGCTACACCGAGCTGGTGAACATGACCAGGCACGACGCCAGGACCGAGTTGCAGCGCGACGTGGCCCGGATGGGCGCGGAGGGCGTCGTTGTCCAGCGCATGGAGCTGCGCGTGCACGAGCGCGAGTGCCAGGCGCAGGAAGGCGCGCGCGACCACATCGCCGAAGCGACGATCATCGGCACGGCGATCGCGCACTTCGCGAGGTCCCGGCGCGGTGCTGAGCGGCCGAGCCTGGCGATACTCTCACTCGATCCTGAGCGCCGTCAGGCGGTCAGGCGCAAAGGCCTGGCGACCTGAGGCCATGTGGGGCTCAGCGCTCAGCACTGACGAGTTCGCCGCGATCAAGTCGGTCGGATTCGAGCCGGTCGGCCAGGTGCTCGGCGCTGCCGTATACAACGTCGGCTTCCCCGGCGGCTACACTTGCCCGACCTACGGGTCGCGTGGGGCCGAGGCGGTCATGGATTTCAACCGGTCGAGGGGCTACGGCCCTCCCGTGTCCTACACGCACGTGTCTGGCAGCGGCGGTGCCAGCGCCTACGGGCCGCTGGTCAACACGCTCTACGCGGCGCGCAGGAAGGCCATCGCCAGAATGTCGGCGCAGTGCCAGACGCTAGGCGGCCACGGCGTGGTCGGCGTGTCGCTGACCATCGGGCGATTTCCTGGCGGCGGCGTCGAGTTCAACGCGATCGGCACCGCGGTCATGGCGCCAGGCGGGGTGCGGCTTGACGCGCCTTTCACCTCCGCCGTATCAGGGCAGGAGTTCGCCAAGCTGATCATGGCTGGCCTGGTACCTGTCGCCCTGGTGCTCGGCATCTCGATCGGGGTCAGGCACGATGACTGGCTGATGCGCGGGCAGACCAGATGGGTGATGGGCAACGTCGAGGTAGCCGCCTACACCCAGCTCGTCAACCGGACCCGCCAGGACGCCAGAAACGAACTGCACCTCGACGTGGGCCGGGTAAGCGCGGACGGCGTCGTCATCGAGAGAACCGAGATGCACATAGGCGAAGCCGAATGCCGCGGCAAGGAACGCGCACGCGACTACCGGGCCGAGGTGACGATGCTGGGAACGGCGATCAGCCAGTTCAGCAGAAGCCGGTCACACCAAGAGCAGCCGAGCCTCGCGGTGCTTTCTCTTGATCCGGAACGACGCAGCAAGGCTAGGGCGGGAGCGGGCACCATGGGCCGCGGCCCGAGCCTCAGCGTCCTGCTCGCGGAACGGCATGATAGTCAGGGAGAAAATCGAGATGGAGAGCAGGAACAGTAATGACGCAGCAGTCCGCTGATATCACCGGGATCCCGCAAGACGCGATGCGGCGGCTGGCTGAGCTGCAGCCGGGCAAGGCCGGGTCGATCTTCACGTCCGACCTGACGGTCAACGAGTTCCTGCTTGTGCGCGAGGCCGGCTTCCGCCCGCTTGGCCTAGTTCTCGGCAGCTCCATCTACCACGTCGGCATTCAGGTCGGCCGGTGGAACAAGAACCAGGAACTCGACGTGCTCTCGCAGGCCATGTATCACGCCAGGGAGCTGGCGATGAGCAGGATGGAGGTCGAGGCCCAGACTCTTGGGGCCGACGGCGTCGTCGGCGTCAGGCTGGACGTCGAGATGAAGGAGTTCGGGTCCGACATCGCCGAGTTCATCGCTGTCGGCACGGCGGTCAAAGCCGAGCCGGAAGCGGGTGGCGGCGGGGTGACGAACTGGCGCAACAACAAGGACCTTCCGTTCACCTCCGACTTGTCGGGCCAGGATTTCTGGACGCTGATCAGGGCCGGTTACGCCCCTCTCGGCATGGTGATGGGCTCGTGCGTCTACCACATCGCGCATCAGCGGCTCGGCGCCGTGCTCGGGAACATCGGGCGCAACGTGGAGATCGAGCAGTTCACCCAGGCGCTCTACGACGCCCGTGAACTCGCGATGACCAGAATGCAAGCCGAGGCCGAGGCGCTGCACGCCGAGGGCATCGTCGGCGTCCAGCTCAAGCAGCACTCGCACACCTGGGGCGGGCACACGACCGAGTTCTTCGCCATCGGCACCGCGGTCAGGCCGCTGCGCGACGATCACGTGATCGAGCGCCCGACGATGGTGCTCAGCCTGGACGCCTAAGGAGCCCTTGGGCGGGGGACACGCGCCGGGACCGCACGGAGGTAGAGCACTAGAAGCACTCAGTGCTAGCCGGAGGTTTATGCAGCTAGAAGAGTGCCTACGTTGATCGCGTGCCACTGATCGACCCGATGGGACCCGACTTCACTTATGTCCAGGTCGCTGATCACATAGCCGCCAGGATTGAAGTCGGCGAGTTCAAGCACAAGCTGCCTGCCGAACGGGCGCTCGCCGAGGAGTACGAGGTGGCATACCAGACTCTGCGCCATGCGATGCAAATTCTCCGCGACCGCGGCCTCATCATCACGCGCCAGGGTCGTGGCACCTTCGTCGCGCCCAGCGCCCGCCCAGCCGAAGGCCGATAACCGGTAGGGGCAAGGCTCCGTAACGCGACGATCATCCGCGATTCGCGCGAAAACCCTCCGCATGGAACACGGAACGTGTCCGTGACGCGGCAACTCTCCGCCTCGCTGACGTGGTAACGCCGGGCGGTCCGCTGGTCTAGGTAAGTAGGAGACCGATTGGACTGGCGGTGAAATGCACGCAGCAGACGGAGGGAAATCGGCGGTGACCCTGCCGCCGCCCACAGCTAACGATCACGAGGCGGCATTCGAGCGCTTCGTAGAAGAGGCAGGGCCACGGCTCAGCCGCGCGCTTGCTGCGCTCTACGGGTTCGAGGATGGCCGGGACGCGACCGCCGAAGCGCTGGCCTACGCCTGGGAGAACTGGCAACAGCTGCAGCAAATCACGAATCTCACCGGCTACCTGTTCCGGGTCGGGCAGAGCCGCAGCCGTCGCAGGAGTCAACCGGCCGCAGAGCTATTCGACATCGGCGAACAGGGCGATTACAGCTTCGAGCCGGGGTTGCCCAAAGCACTTGCCGCGTTGACGCAGCGGCAGCGGCTGGCCGTGGTACTGGTGCACGGCTACAGCTACACGCTGCGCGAAGTGGCCGAGCTAACCGGCATCCGGCCGACAACCGTACAAAACCATCTCAGCCGCGGGCTGTCCCGCCTGCGCAGCCTGCTAGGGGTTAACGATGAAGACTGAACTGACCGAGCAAATCCACGAGCTTATGGAATACGGCCTGCGCCCGGTCACGATGAGCGACATCCGGAGCCTCGCTCCGGTGACCGCGACCGGACTGCCGCGGCCTGCGACCCGATCACAGCAGCTAGGCGATCGTTGGCTTCGGCCGCGCCGGGCAATCGTGGCCGCCGTAGCCGCAACTACGGCTCTGGCTAGCATCGCGATCCTGTTCGGCGTCACCTATGAAGGCGGTGCTAGCCAACCTGTCATCGACAAGGGCGCTGTCCAGCTCCTAGCCAAGGTCGCGAATGTCGCCGCCCGCCAGCCCGCACCTCGTGTCCGGGACGGCCAGTACATGTACGTGGAGACTAGAGCCGCCGTAACTGCGCGCAGGCCGGTGCCGTGGACCGGCACGCAAGCCCACCCGTTTCCGCGCCATAGCCACTTGAAAATGATCACCGAGCGCATCTGGGTGCCGGTGGCGAATTCGTGCGGTTCTGCCTGGACACCTGTCGGGGAGAAATGCAGGAGGATCGGCTGGTTGAACGACCCGACATACCGGCTGCTCCAAACCCTGCCGACCAACCCGCACGCCCTGCTCGCGACCATCGAGCGAGTGGAACGCGGGCACGGTCCCAGCCTCGCCCAGGAGGCATTCGTCACCATCGGCGATCTGCTCCGCAACACGATCGCGCCGCCCAAGGTCGCCGCCGCGCTCTACCGGGCCGCCGCCTTGATTCCCGGCATAACCCTCGTTCGGCACGCCAAGGACGCGATCGGCCGCAGCGGCATCGCCGTCGCGCGTCTCGGTCCCGGCGCCGATGGCGGCGTTCGCGAAGAGTTGATATTCAGCAGATCCACTTTGCGGCTCATCGGCGAAGGCTCCGTGATCGCCCGCACCGGAGAGGTCACAGGCGCCACCGCAATCATCCGCAGAGCCTTCGTCGATCATCGCGGCCAAGTTCCGCCAGCAGGCCAACGTTCCTCAGCCTGAGGTCCGGCACGACCAGTCACTCGGGCTGAGGGCCGCTCAGGGTGGTCAGCAACTTGTTGAGCCTGCTGCGGATGCTGGCCTGCTGCTTGTCGGCCCCGGCACCGGCGACGCC
>Ga0126371_10005813_pt1 | contig 10960 bp, 10 predicted proteins | sample PanSoiMetaPlot_4_FD_110145 | JGI IMG/M metagenome (GOLD analysis project Ga0126371, IMG submission 110145) | Tropical forest soil microbial communities from Panama - MetaG Plot_4 | ecosystem: Environmental > Terrestrial > Soil > Tropical forest > Bulk soil | place: Panama | collected 2016-02-17
AAAGAGCGGGATGCGAAGCTGAAGACCATGACCGCGGTCGACAATCTGCAGACCTATTCCGACATCGCTCAGGCGCATGCGGACGGGCTGAAGAAATTGGTGCCCGTGTTCGACACGCTCTACGGTTCGATGTCGGATGCGCAGAAGAAGGTTGCCGATGGAGTCTTCCGCGGCATCGCCGAGCGCCACGCGGCGGCGCACAAGGCGGCACCAAAGCCGACCGCCCCTGCAACGCCGGCTCCGTCGCAACAGTAAGGAGCGTCGGATGAAAAACTGGATCAATCCGCTGGCCCGCGCGGTTCTGGCGGTGGCGGTGGTCGCCATCATGGCGGGAAGTACGGCGAGCGCCTTCGCCCAGTACGGTCATCAGGATTATGACCATCCTGGCTATGGTGACGATCACGACTGGCACGACCACGATCACCATCCGCCGCCGGCCTATTATGCGCCGCCACGCTATTATCGGGCGCCGCCGCCGGTGGTGTATGCACCGCCACCGCCGCAATACGCTCCGCCGGTCGATTTGTTCTTCTCGATCGGCATCCACTGAGCCGATCGGCTCTGTCGGGTTACAAGGAAGCCGCGCGTGAACCGCGCGGCTTTTTTGTTCGGGCCCAGGTGCGGCGGTGCGTCAGCCCGCGCGGGCTTGCGGCGGCGCCAGGGCGGCCGCCAGCGCCTGATCGATTTGCTCGACGACGCTGCGCCAATCGTCGCCGTAGACGTGACGGAATAGCCAGATCGCCGCGCCACGCGCGCGCAGCGCCGGGGCGTCGGCCGGCAACATGATCCAGGCAGGAATGCCCAGCGATGCCGCGGTCGCCGCCATCCGGTTGTCGCCCGTGATCAACAGGTCGAGTTGGCTCACCAAGGCGGCGGCATCGGGGGGCGAGCTTTCGGCAAGCGCGAAGTCGCCGATTTGGGCGCCGTAAGTATTGCGTGCCGCCTGGATCGAGGTGCGGCGGTCGAGTGCATAGAAACGCACGCCCGGTTGCGCCAGCATCGGCGCGAAATCCGACAGCAGCGGCGTATCGCCGTCGAGCGCCAGGCCGACCTTGAGTCCGTTGCCGGCAAAATAACGTGCGTAACCGGCAACGCGGGCCGGATCTACGGTCGGTACCGGTTCGGCGGAGGCGGCGAACAACGCCAGCGAATTGGCGACTTCCTGCGCGACGCCGAACCAGCCGCCGCCGTTCTCGTGGAACAGCAGCAGCGACGGATACCATGGGCTGTCGGTATGGCCGGCAAGCCAGCGCCAATGCGCGTTGCGGCCGAGCATGACCCAACCGGGCCGGCCAAGGGCGCCGGCAATGTGCGCGATCGGGCCGTCGACCGTGATCACCAAATCGAGCTGGCCGATCACGGCCGCGGCATCGGCGACGTCGGTGAGACAGGCCGAGAGATCGACGATCTTGTCGCCGAGCCCGGCCGACGCGGCCGTCGGTCCAGCCGGATCGAGCGCAAACAGTCGAACGTTGGGAATGGCGAAGAGCGGCGCGAGTTCGGCCAGGCTCGGCGCACGCATACCGGCTTCGCCGCTCCAGGTGAGACCGACTTTGAAGCCGCCGCCCGCAAGCCGCGGGCCGTAAACGTCGGCGCGCGCTGGATCGGCGGCGAGATAGGGCGTCTCGGCCGGAATGGCCTCGCCGCGCAAACCGAGCCGGTGCGGCAGACTGCCGATCGGCAGATGTGCGTCGCAGCGCGGATAGGGATCGCCGAGCGCAACGACCTCGTCGACACCGGGCGCCGAAGCCAGCAGCCAGTACAGTTCGGTCGGCGCCGCGACGATGACACGGCCAACGAAGGCATGCAGCGCGTAGGCGAGACGGATCAGGCGCAATGTCTCGCTGGCGCCACCGTCGCTCCACAGCAGCAGCGTGCTGTTGTCGCCAAGCACATGGCCGTCCCACAACGGCACGGGCCATTCGGGCATGGACATCTGCCGCCAGCGCCACTCGTATTCGGCGGCGCCTTCGGCAAGCCGGCCGGCGGCGAGCAAGGATTCCGCAAGCGCCACATGCAGCGCCGCATGGTCAGGCTTGGCGACAATCGCACGTTCGAAATAGGCGACGGCCTCGGGGGCTTTCCCGATATCGCGCATGACCAAGCCCGCGAGGGCCAGGGCCTCGACGTGATCCGGCGCGAGGGCGAGGCTGGCGCATTCCGTGGCTTGATCGAGACGCTGTTGCGCGCGCAGCACCTGACCGGTGCTGGCGAGCAAGTCGGGCGATTTGGGATGGAGCGCGAGGCCGCGGCGGAGATGGCGCTCGGCTTCGTCGAGCCGGCCGCTTTGGCGGAGCACGGTGGCGAGATTGTTGATGATCGCGGCGTCGTTCGGTGCCGCGCTAAGCGCGCCGGTGAGAAAGCGGATCGCCTCGGCCCGCTTGCCGGTTTGCGCCAGCGCCGTGCCGTAAAGGAACACCAGTTCCACGCTCGCCGGCGCGGTTTGCAGCGCCAGGCCGAGCCAATGCTCCGCATCGGCAAAGCGGCCTTGCCGCAAGGCCGTCTGACCGGCGCCGACGAGATCGGCCGAATTCGCGTTCGTCATCGGTCCAAACGTAGTGAAAAAAAGATTTACGAAATGCCTTACGCGAGCCGGTTTTCCGGCGATCGGATGAGTCGCCGCGCGTTCGCGCGTCCGAAATGTCGTGGAATGGCCCGGCCCGCGCCTTATTGCCGACACGGTTGCCGGCAAAAGTCACAGCATGGCCGATGCAGCCAACGTGGTTAAGTTTCGGTTAAGGAGCGCGCGATGCGGTGGCAAATGACCGGCGAAGTCGAACTCGACGAATTGCTGGACGACACCTTGATGGAGCCGGTGACGCGCAGCGCGGGCGTCAGCACCGACGATATCCGGCACCAACTTGCCGAGCTTGCGCGTCGTCTCGGATCGCGTCCGGCGACGGACGCGACGTTCACGCTGCGGGGCGAGCGTCTGACGCCCTAGGCGTTTCCGTCTGAATCGCCGGCGCTGCCGGCAGCGTGAAAATCACCTTCAAACCCGGTTCGTTGTCCGCCAGACGGACGGTGCCGCCGTGCAAAATGGCCACGGCGCGAACGAGGCTCAATCCGAGACCGTTGCCGGGTGTCGAGCGGCTGCCTTCGAGCCGGACGAAACGGTCAAACACGGCGTCGCGTCGGTCGGATGGAACACCCGGTCCGGTATCGGCAACCTCGATACGCGCGGCATCGCCGTCGCGGCCGACCGACAACGACACGGAACCCGACGGCGTGTACTTGAGAGCATTGTCGAGCAGGTTGGCGATCGCCTGCGACAACAGGTGGCGGTCGCCGCGCACCGGCAGGTTGTCGGGCGCGGCAACGGCGAGCGTCAGGCCCTTGTCGTCCGCGACCGGCTCGTAGAGCTCGGCGACGTTGCGCGCGATCTCGGCGAGGTCGACGGCCGTGGCGGTGTCGCGGCGCGAACCGGCTTCGGCTTCGGCGATGCTGAGCAGTGCATTGAAGGTTCCCAGCAGCTGGTCGGCCTCGGCGATGGTCTCGGTCAGCACTTCGGCATAGCGCGTAGTATTGGGTCTCTCCAGCAACGTGACCTCGAGGCGCGAGCGCAACCGCGACAGCGGCGTGCGCAGATCGTGCGCGATGTTGTCGGCGACCTGGCGCATGCCGGCCATGAGCCGTTCGATCTGGTCGAGCATGGCGTTGAGATTGGCGCCGAGCTGATCGAACTCGTCGCCGCTGCCGGTCAGCGGAATGCGCTGCGCGAAATCGCCATGGATGATATGGCGCGTGGTGTTGGCGACGGTTTCGACACGCCGCAGCATCTGCCGCGTCATCAGCAGGCCACCGATGATGCCGAGACCGAGGCTGATCAGCGCTGCCCAAGCGATGGTGCTGAGCACGTGCTGGCGGAATACCGTGGCGTCGCGGAGATCGCGCGCCACGAGCAAGCGATCGCCGCCGACGATAAGCTGGGTGCCGAGCGCGGTATGGACCTCGGTGCCGTTGCGGGTGTGGACGTCGAACGGGAAGGTGATCCAGCCCGGTTTGACCGGCGTGATGCTCCGCGGCCAAGCGGACAGGTTGCCGGCGATCTCATGCAGGAACGGATCGGTCATGACATAGATCATGTTGTCGACGCGTTCGTTCAGGCTGCGCTCGCGCACCAGCGCGACGAGGCCGGCGGCGCCGAGCTGTTCGTATTGTTCCTGCAGGCCGCGGATTTCGGCGCCGACCGTCTGCTCGATCTGGGTTTCGATGAAGCCGGCCGTCGACAGGTAGAAGAACGCGAACAGCGCGAGCACCGAAGCGGCGAACAGCGCGAAATAAAGCGCGGCCAGGCGAAAGGCGTTGGTGTTGAAGAAGCGCGCCACGCTATCCGGCACTCAGGCGATAGCCGGCGCCGCGCACGGTTTGCAGCATCGCGTGCGCGAATCCCTTGTCGACCTTGTGGCGCAATCGGCTGATATGCACGTCGATGACGTTGGTCTGCGGATCGAAATGATAGTCCCACACGCTTTCGAGCAGCATGGTGCGCGTCACCACCTGGCCGGCGTGGCGCATCAGGAATTCGAGCAGGCTGAATTCGCGCGGCAACAGGTCGATCGGTCGGCCTTGGCGCGATACGTTGCGCGCCAGCAGATCGAGCTCGAGATCGCCGACCTTGAGCTTGGTCGTCGTTTGCACCGGCGGGCCGCGACGCAACAGCGCTTCGATGCGCGCGAGCAATTCCGCGAACGCGAACGGCTTGACCAGATAATCGTCGCCGCCGGCGCGCAAACCTTTGACGCGATCGTCGACCGCGCCGAGCGCGCTGAGGATCAACACCGGCGTGCGCACCTCGGCAGTGCGCAACGCGGATATCAGCGACAACCCATCCATGTTGGGCAGCATGCGGTCGACGATCAGCGCATCGTACTTGCCGCCCGACGCCATGAACAAGCCGTCGCGCCCTTCGAACGCCTGATCGACGACGTAGCCTGATTCCACCAGGCCTTTGGCGATGTAGGCCGCCGCCGCGCGGTCATCCTCGATGACCAGAAGCTTCATGGCGGCGACCATAGCGCGGGCGCGCCGCGCCGGAAATCGTCACCGCACCGAAATCTTGGCCCGGATGGCCCGAAATTGGGTTCGTTTTGTTGAATTTAGTTTTTGCCGGGCTTGGCCTCAGGTCAGCGTGGTGACGACGAGCGCCACGAACCAGCCAAACAGCAGCACGGCAATGGCCTGGCCGTCCCAGCCGCCGGCCGAACGATTGGTGAAATGCATCGGTTCCCTCCCTCAGATAACGGGGAACCTAGCATGCGAACAAATAGAGAACAAGGCCTTTATGGGCTCTGCCGATCAAGCCGGCATAGGGGCTTCCGACTCAGCTGTAGAGCAGGTTTTTAGAGGTACCCGGTGCCCATTTCCTTGGCAAAGCGGAGCGGATCGCCTTCCCAGACGATGCGCGTGTGCTCGAGCACATAGACGCGGTCGGCATGCGGCAGCGCGAAGGTGACGTTCTGCTCGCCCAGGAGAACGGTGATGGGCGTCGTCCGGCGCAATTGCTCCATCGCCTTGGACAATTGTTCCAGGATCACCGGCGCCAGCCCGAGTGTCGGCTCGTCGAGCACCAGGAGCTTGGGCCGCATCATCAAGGCCCGCGCGATCGCCAGCATCTGTTGCTCGCCGCCCGACAGGGTGCGTGCCGCTTGGCTTTGCCGTTCATTGAGGATCGGGAATAGCTCGAACAGCCACGCGAGCTGTGCCGCGCGCGCGTCCTTGGCGAGATGCTGGCCGCCGAGATCGAGATTCTCGCGCACGCTCATGTCGCCGAACAGCTCGCGCGTCTCCGGGCATTGCACGATGCCGCCGCGAGCGATGGTGGCGGCGCTCGTTCCGGCGAGGCTGCGGCCGCCGAAGCTGATCGTGCCGCCGTAAGGCACGAGCCCGGAGATGGCGTTGAAGAGCGTGGTCTTGCCGGCGCCGTTGAGCCCGACGATCGAGACGAACTCGCCTTCGCGTACTTGGACGTTGACTCGGTCGAGCGCCTGCGCCTTGCCGTAGAGAACGCTCACATCGGCGACGTCGAGCAACGGCGCGGTTCCGGCCGCGACGCGCCCGCGCTGCGTCGTCGCCTCGATCTTGCCGCCGATATAGACGCGGCGCACGGTTTCGTCGCGCATCACTTCTTCGGCGGTGCCCTCCGCGACGCGTTCGCCGAGATACATGGCGAGCACACGGTCGACCAGCGCGGCGACGCCCTTGACGTTGTGATCGACCAGCAGCACGGCGCGGTTCTCGACGCGAAAGCTGCGGATCAGTTTCGAGAACGCCGCGACTTCGGCGGCCGTCAAGCCGGCGAACGGTTCGTCTAGAAGCACGACGCCCGGATCGCGCGCGATCGCCTTGGCCATTTCCATTCGGCGCAGATAGGCGAAGGGGAGGGTCGATGGATGCCGGTCCATCACGTCGCCGAGCTCGACCCGCTCGGCGATGGCGCGAGCGCGCTCGTCGACGCCGGGATCGACGGCCAACCGCAGAAGCGAATCCGGCAAGAGCGCGAGCTTGATGTTTTCGAGCACGGTCTGGCGGTGGAGCGGCCGCGAATGCTGGAAAACGATGCCGACGCCGGCGCGCGCGATGCGATGCGACGGCCAACGTGCGATGTCGATGCCGTCGAGCTTGATCGTTCCGGTCGTCGGGCGCTCGATGCCCATGATCAGCTTCATCACGGTCGACTTGCCCGATCCATTGGGCCCGATGAGCCCCATGATCTCGTTGGCGCGAAGATCGAAGGCGATGTCGTTGACCGCGACGAGGCCGCCGAAGCGTTTCGTCAGGCCGCGTATTTCGAGCCGGGTGGGACCGCTCATTCGCGTTCTCCGGCGCGCAGCGCATGACCGAGGAGCCCGTCCGGGAAGAACAGAATGACGGCAAGCGCGATCGCGGCGACGACGAAGGTGTTGAGCTGGCCGATCGGCCGCAGCAGCTCGTTCGCGAGGATCAGGAACACGGCACCGAGTATCGAGCCGAGGATCGTGCGCCGGCCGCCGAGCACGGCGGCGATGATGACCTGCACGTCGATGGCGATGCTGATCACGGTGTCGACCGAGGCGGTGCCCATATAGAAGACCAGCATCGCGCCGGCGACCCCCGAGAATAGGGCGCTGACGCAAAACGCCGCGATCTTGTGCTTGGTGACGTTGAAGCCGAGCGCCTGCGCCTCGATGGCGTCTTGGCCGGTCGCTTGCAGGATGAGGCCGAGCGCCGAACGCGACAGCGTATAGAGAATGACGGCGCAGACCACGAGGAACGCGAGCGCGTACCAATAATTGACGTTGGCGTCGATCGACAGCACGTCCGGCACGGTCATGCCGATTTCGCCGCCGGTGATGCCGGCGAAAATGACGATCGCGTACTGCAACAGCAGCACGGCAACCAGCGTGATGACGCCGAAATAGGGGCCGCGCAGGCGCAACGCCGGCAGCGCCATCAGCAGACCGCCGATCACCGCGGCGACGGCGCCCGCGACAATGCAAAGCACCATCGGCCAGTGGAGAACGCTGTTCAGAATTCCGGCGGCATAGGCGCCGACGCCGATCAAGAACGTCGGTCCGAAATTGACTTCGCCGGCGAAACCGAAGAGCAGGTCCCACGCCATGGCGAAAACGCCGAAATAATAGGCGGCCGTGAGGACACCGAGCAGGTACGCCGAGAGCCAGAACGGCAAAACCGCCGCCGCGGCGACGACCGCAACGGCAATCCACAACAGGTGCGCGCGCGACAGGCGTTTCATCCCGCTAACGCCGGCCGAGAATGCCCTGGGGCCTGAAGTAGAGCACCAGGATCAGGAGCAAAAGCGGCGGGATCGGTCGCAGGGTCGGCGCCACGAGATAGGCGGTCAGCGTTTCGAGATAACCAACGACGTAAGCCGCCACGAGCGAGCCCTCGACGCTGCCCAGTCCGCCCAAGACCACGATCGCGAAAGCGCTGGCGGTGAGGGGCCCGGTATTGCTGGAGGCGACACCGAGAAACGACGCGAGCAGAACGCCGGCGATACCGGCGAGCAGGCCATAGATGGTCCACACCAGCAAATAAATCCGCGACAGCTCGAAGCCGAGCAGCGTCAGGCCGCGCGGGTTGATGGCGGCGGCGAGCAGCGCCTTGCCGCGTTGCGTCCGGTTGATCAGCAGCCAGAGCAGGCCGATCACCGCCCAGGAGACGGCGGCGATCAAAATTTCGTTGCGGGGCGTGCGCACGCCGAAGATGTTGACGACGCCGCCGATCAGCGGCCGCAGCGTCACCGGATTGTCGGTGAAGGTGTACGCCATGAGCTGCTCGATCATGATGCCCCAGAGCAGCGTGCCCGTCAGGATGAAGATCTCGGTTTCTTCGCGCGGAATCGCGCGCGAACGCTCGATGGGCCGCACGACGATGAAATAGGTTGCGTAGGCCATGAGCAGGCCGGCGAAGATTCCGGCCACCGTGCCGATATAGGTGCCGAAGCCCAGTTGGCCGGCGACGAACCAGCCGACCAGCGCCGCCACGACCATGATGCCGCCATGAGCGACGTTGAGGACGCCCGACACGCCGAAGATCAACGTGAATCCGACCGCGGCCAACGCGTAGAGCGAGCTGATGGCGAAGCCGTCGATCAGGATTTGCAGTGCGAGCATGAAGCTCCGTACGCCGGCGCTTTAGACCGGAATCGTTTCGACCGCCGATCGGACGCGGGCCGCGGTACCCGAATGATATCGGGAACCGCGGTCCGTCGCCGTCACGTGGTGTTACTTAGCGGAGGCTTGCTGCGGCAGCTTGACGAAGGCGGGGAACGTGATCTTGGCCTTGACCTTGTCGGTCGGCCAGACGGTTACCTGCTTGCCGTTCTGCCACTGGATCATGGCGCCGGTCACCAAATTGGGCCCGTATTCGAGCGAGTGCGCCATGATGTTGTCGCGGGGGTAGAACTTGATCCGGCCGATGACGCCGACGTAATCGACCGTCTCGATTGCACTCACGAGCTTGTCGGGATCGGTCGAACCGGCGCGTTTGATTGAATCGGCGATGACATGAATCATGTCATAAGTGGTGTAACCGACATAAGCCGGTGAATCGCCGTAGCGTTTGACATAGGCTGCGGCGAACGGCTCCGTCTTCGGCGAAAGCGCCACGTCCGGCGCCGCCAGTGTCTGGCTAATGACACTTTCGGTCGCGCCGTTCGTGTCTTCCCAGAAGGTACTGGTCGTCGCTTGCGAGCTGATGCCGCCCATCGCGATCGGCACCTGCTGCTCATGCCATTGCACGGTCGGCTGCACGCCGACATGGCTGATGCCCGTGATGATCACGTTGGGATGCTCGCCTTCGATCTTGTTGAAGATCGGCGTGAAGTCGGTCGTATCCGGGTTGAACCGGATATGGTCGAGCACCTTGAGGCCCGCCTTCGGCAGGCATTCGAGATAGCGAGCGTCGAGCGGCGTCGTCCACGCCGCGTCTTCGCTCATGACGACGGCGGTCTTCATGTGGAAGCCTTCGACCAGCGCGTCATGCGAGAAGTCGCAGATCGACTGCGCGATGAAGGCCGAGTTCAACGTCCCGTCGAACGTGTATTTGAAGTTGTTGTAATTGTCGTGCACCTGCTTCGTGATCTCGGTGCTCGCGGCACCCGGCGTGATGTACGGGACGTGCAAGCGTGCCGCCCACGGCTCGAGCGCGAGCGCGACTTCGCTGATATAGCTGCCGACCACCGCCACGACCTTGTCCTGGTTGACGGCGCGCTGGAAGGCACGCACGGCTTCGGCGGCCGACGAATGATCGTCGTAGGTGATGACTTGGATCTGGCGGCCGTCGACGCCGCCATGCGCGTTGATGTCGTCGGCGGCCATTTCCGCCGCCTTGGTCAACGATGCGCCGGCGACCGACGATTGCTCGCCGATGACGCCGATCTTGATCGGCTCGGCCGCTTGGGCCGCGGTCGCGAATGTCAGAGCCAAGGCCGCCGCCATCGCTGCGCCGGCCAGGATGGCCGGTGATTCCTGTTTGTGACTCATAAGGTTGTGTCCTCCCTGTTTTGCCGCGACCGCGGGCAGGACGTCTCCTCCGATACAATCGACCGATGGAGATCTTTACGTCGCCGTGCGTCGGCGGCGCTGCCGTAGCGGATGGCGTGTCGGCAAGATCATGGCCCATCGGGGGTTGGGATTCCAGCGCAACCTCGGTCGGCGCGGGTCCTTTGCCCACGCCGGGGCATGGCAAAACGGGCGCTGCAAGGCCGCTTTCGGCGGGTCATTATCGTTCTCTTTCTGGTGCACCAGAGAACCCGTACCATCGCCGGAGATCGGTCGATGTGGCCGAGAGGTGGAAGGAGAGGGGGCACGATGCTGTCATTGAATCAGACGAACCGAGTTGCCGCTGCGGTCGAGCCTTCGTTCGGCGTCGATCGGTCGCGGCGCAGGTTTCTGACGTCGTCGGTTGCAAGCGCAGCCGCCGGCATGTTGGCGGGCGCGGGGTTGAATCTTGCGGCACCGTCGGCGGCGCGCGCGCAAACAACCCTCAGTCCGGAAGGCGCGCTGCATGAAATGATGGAAGGCAATAAGCGGTTCGTCGAAGGCCGGATGACGTCGTTCAACGACGATCTCAAGATGCTGAAGGCGAAAACCGTGGAGAAACAGGAGCCTTTCGGCGCGCTGCTGTCTTGTGCGGACTCCCGCGTACCGGTCGAACTGGCGTTCGATCAAAGCATCGGTCGTCTTTTCGTCACGCGCGTTGCCGGCAACGTCGCCTCGTCGGACATCATCGCCAGTCTGGAATACGGCGTCGCGGTTCTCGGCACCAAAGCGATCATGGTGCTCGGGCATGCGAATTGCGGCGCGGTGAAAGCGTCGATCGACGCCAAGGCCGTGCCGGGACAGATCAGCGCCCTTTACCGCTACATCCGGCCGGCGGTGGATCAGGCGGGCAAGGACCTCGACGCGGCAATCAAGGCGAACGCGAAAATACAGGCGGCGCTGTTGCGTGAATCCTC
>Ga0126371_10005814_pt1 | contig 10959 bp, 9 predicted proteins | sample PanSoiMetaPlot_4_FD_110145 | JGI IMG/M metagenome (GOLD analysis project Ga0126371, IMG submission 110145) | Tropical forest soil microbial communities from Panama - MetaG Plot_4 | ecosystem: Environmental > Terrestrial > Soil > Tropical forest > Bulk soil | place: Panama | collected 2016-02-17
ACGTTGAAGGACGCCGAGTCGAATCTCGACGGCGTGATCTGGCGGACGGGTTTCGGCCGGCTGACGGTGAAGCCCGAGGACGGCATGGACGTCGTCTGTACCGGCCGGATCACAACCTATCCCGGCCGATCAAAATACCAGCTGATCATCGAATCGATCGAGCTTGCGGGCGTCGGCGCGCTGTTGAAGCTGCTCGAAGAGCGCAAGAAGAAACTTGCCGCCGAAGGCCTCTTCGACGAGGCGCGCAAGCACAAGCTGCCGTTCCTGCCGGGTGTGATCGGCGTCGTCACCTCGCCGACCGGCGCGGTAATCCGCGACATCCTGCATCGCTTGGCCGATCGCTTTCCGCGCCGCGTCCTGGTTTGGCCGGTGGCGGTGCAGGGCGAGGGCGCGGCCGAAGCGATTGCCGCCGCGATCGCCGGCTTCGACGCGCTCGACGGCAACGGTGCGGTGCCGCGGCCGGATCTGCTGATCGTGGCGCGCGGCGGCGGCAGCCTGGAAGACCTGATGGCGTTCAACGAGGAAATCGTCGTGCGCGCGGCCGCCGCCTGCACCATCCCGCTGATCTCCGCCGTCGGGCACGAAACCGACACCACGCTGATCGATTTCGCTTCTGACCGGCGCGCGCCGACCCCGACCGCCGCCGCCGAAATGGCGGTGCCGGTGCGGCTCGAGCTCGTCGCCGACGTCGCGGCCCATGCGCACCGGCTGGCGCAAGCGCTGGCGCGCTTTATCGAGGACAAGTTCATGCGCGTCGAAGGCCTCGCACGCGGTCTGCCCGATCCGCGCGGCCTGATCGAGACCGCGCTGCAACGGCTCGACGACCGCACCGAGCGACTGCGGCTCGGCGTCGTCGCGCTACTGCGTCTGCGCGGCCAAAGCGTTCAGGCGCTTGGCCGGCTGTTGCGGCGCGACGCGCTCGAGCGCGAAGTCGGACGGTTGCGCGAAACGGTCGCCGGTCTTGCGGAACGGTTGCCGCCGGCGGTCGCGCGCCTGATGCAGCAGCGCGAGATCGCGCTCGCCGGCTGCGCCGGCCGCCTCGCCAGCTGGCGCCAGGCGCAGGAGAAGGTGCTGGAGCGCGGCTATGTGATGGTGCGAGACGCCAAGGGCGCGCTGCTGACGTCGGCCGGCGCGGTGGCACCGGGAGCCGATCTGGCGCTCCAGTTCCACGACGGCAAGGTGACGGCGCGGGCCGTCGGCCGCGAAACCGAAAAGCCCGCCAAAGCCCCGGCGTCCAAGCGCGAGCAGGGCAAGCTGCTATGAGACACCTTGCCGTCGCTGTGGCGCTTTGTCTTGTCGCGGCGCCGACGTTGGCCGGTAATCTCACGCTCGACGGCACGCTCACCCAAGGCGCGCTGATCCGGGGCTTCGCCGGGCCGGGCGCGCGAGTTACGCTCGATGGCAAGCCCGTGCGGGTCGCGCCGGATGGGCATTTTATTTTCGGCTTTGGGCGCGACGCGCCGCCGCACGCGAGCCTCGACGTGATGCTCCGCGACGGCTCGCATCTGCATCGGACGCTTGCCATCGCGCCGCGGCACTACGACGTGCGCCGCATCAACAACCTGCCGCCGGCCGAGGTCACGCCGCCGCCGGCGATGCTGGCGCGCATCAAGCAGGAAGCAGCCGCAATCGATCGTGCCTTCGCGCAGCAAAGCGACAGCGTTGCCTTCGAGACGCCGCTTGAATGGCCGGTGACCGGGATCATCACCGGCGTTTACGGCAGCCAGACCTTTCTCAACGGCCAGGCGCGGCAGCCGCATCTCGGCATTGACGTCACCGCGCCCGCCGGGACGCCGATCAAGGCTGCGGCCGCCGGCACCGTCACGCTTGCTAGGTCCGACCTGTATTTCACCGGCGGCACCATCATCATCGACCACGGTTACGGCCTGTCGACCCTTTACATCCATTTGCAGAACATCGCCGTCCGCGCCGGTGATCGCGTGACCCAAGGCCAGATCATCGGCGCGCTCGGCGAGACCGGTCGTGCCACGGGTCCGAATCTGCATTGGGGCCTGGTTTGGAATGAGGTGCGCCTCGATCCGGCGCTGGCGGCCGGCCCGATGCCGCAGCCGGAAACCGCTAGTCCGGCCAGCGCCGGTGCAGCCAGAACCATTGCTCCGGCCGCCGACGAACCCATCCTTCCACCGCCGCATTGACCGCCGTCATTAGCTGTTTGACGTCGGCCTGCATGTCGCCAGTGTCGGGCAGCGGAATCGGCGGATCAACGACGAGGCGGAACGTCGCGCCGCGCACGCGTTCGACGTGGCACGGCAGCACGACGCAATCGTAGCGCAAGGCCAAACGCGCCAGCGCCGGCGCGGTCATCGCGTCGCGACCGAAGAACGGCACCGCGATGCCGTCGTTCATTTTCTGATCGACCAGCATGCAGAGATGCTTGCTTTCCGCCAGCGCGCCGATGGCGCGCCGGGCGGCGACACTGCCCTTGGGCACCCGCTCGCCGCCGCCGACGCTGCGCGCCTCGTTGAGCAGTTCGTCGACGAACGGGTTGTTGGCGGCACGATAGATGGCGAGCACATCGAGCCCAGCTTGCGTCGCAGCTAACGCCGCGATCTCCCAGTTGCCGAAATGCGCCGAAAAGAAGATGAAGCGCGTGTTGGGCCCGCGCGTGTCGAGGTTCTCGCGAACGCCTTCGACCAAGACACGCCCGCCCGGCTCGTTGAACTTGAACTCGCCGAGATGCGGATATTCGGCGACGACGCGGCCGAGATTGTCCCACATGCCGCGCACAATGCGGGCGATCTCGGCCTCGGACAGGCTGGGCAGGGCGCGCCGCAGATTGAGCCGTGCCCGTTTGCTGATGCCAAGCACCGGTCCGACGCTGCGCGCCAGAAATCCGCCGAACGCCGATGCCGCGTCGACCGGTAAGACCCGGAAAAAGGCGAAAGCGAGGCGCGCGAACAGCCCTTCGGTCCAGTCGCGCACGCGCTTGACGTCGCCGCGCTCAGCCATGCGCCGTCCGTTTGAGCGCGCGATCGAGCAGCCGGTCGAGCGCCACTTCATTCCGCCAGGCGATGGCCAAAGGCAGATATTGGATACGCGTCCGCCACGACGGCGCGAGGCGCACCCAGTCTTTTTCCGTGGTCATGAGCGTCGCATTCGCTTGTTTTGCCGTGTCGGCGAGGGCCATGAGCTCGGCCTCGCTGTAGCGATGATGGTCGGGAAAGCCGCGCGTCGTCACCACCTGGGCGCCGGTCTTGGCGAAGTGGTCGAAGAACTTCTGCGGCCGGCCGATACCGGCGAAGAGCACGAAGGCCCGGCCGGCGAGATCCGTCGCTGCCGGCAACGGCTCGGCCTCCAGTAGCAGGATCGCGCCAAGCAACGCCGCGGCGCCGGTCTGGTCGGCGCCGAGCATCACCGCCGCATCAGCGCGCGCGAGGCCATGCGCGATGCTCTCGCGCAACGGTCCAGCCGGCATGACGCGCCGATTGCCGAAGCCATAGCCGCCGTCGAACACGACGAGCGACAGGTCCTTGGCGAGCGTCGGGTTCTGCAGTCCGTCATCCATCACGATCGCCTGCGCGCCGGCTGCCGCGGCCGCGCGGGCGCCGGCGGCGCGGTCGCGCGCCACCCAGGTCGGCGCCTCGCGCGCCAGTATCATGGGCTCATCGCCGACCGCGGCCGCATCGTGTCGCGCGGGATCGACCCGCACCGGCCCCGGTAGCGTGCCGCCATAACCGCGGCTCAGAATATGGACTGCGACGCCGCGCGCGACCAGGCGGCGTGCCAGGTCGGCGACGATCGGCGTCTTACCGGCGCCGCCAGCCACGAGATTGCCGACGCAGATCACCGGCACCGGCGCGCGATCGGGATGGGCCAAGGCGTGTCGCGCGGCGCCGGCGGCATCGTAAAGGCAGCCGAGCGGCGCCAACAGCAGCGACAGCGCGCCGCGTCGCGCCCAGAAATCAGACGCGCTTGGCGGCATAGGGCGAGAGCCGGTCGAGCCAGGGCGCTATGCGCTTCATCACCGCATCAAGCACGGCCTGATTGTCGGCGGCGATGCCGGCGGCGGCCGCGGCGCGCGCGGCGCGCTCGACCGGATCGTCGATCAACTGTCCGACCGCATTGGCGAGCGCTTCCGCATCGTCGACCTCGATCGACGCACCGGCGGCGGCCAGCGCTTCGGCCGTGCCGACGGTGTTGCTCATATCGGGCCCATGCAGGATGGCGCAGTCGAGCAGCGCTGCTTCGATCGGATTATGACCGCCTTTGGGTGCGAGCGAGCCGCCGATGAAAGCGATACCAGCCAGGCGATAGAAGAGACCGAGCTCGCCAAGCGTATCGGCGAGATAAACGTCCGCGGTGCGGTCGATGCGCTCTTCGCGCGACCGGCGAACCACCCGCATGCCTTGCGCCGCGAGCAGTTGGACGATCTCGGCGCTGCGCGCCGGATGGCGCGGCGCGATGATCGTCAGCAGATTGGGATGCTTCGCGCGCAGCCGGCGATGGACCAGCGCCGCGGCTTCTTCCTCGCCCGGATGGGTCGAGGCCGCCAACCAGATGGTGCGACCCGCGAGCATTGCGGCCAGCCGCGCGAGCTCTCCTTGATCGACGGGTAGCGGTGCGGCCGCCGCCTTGAGGTTGCCGACCGACGTCGCGCCGGCGGCTCCGAGCTGTTTCAGCCGCGCCGCCTGGGCATCGTCCTGCGCCAGGCACAGATCGAAGCTCGCCAGCAGCGGCGCGATCAGGCCCGGCAGACGCTGCCAGCTGCGAAACGACTTTGCTGACATGCGGCCGTTGAGCAGCAACAGTGGCACGCCGAAGCGGTTGGTCTCGGCGACCAGGTTGGGCCACAGCTCGGATTCGACCCACAGCGCCAGATCCGGCCGCCAGTGTTCGAGAAAGCGTCGGACGTAGGTGCAGCGATCGACGGGCACATATTGGTGCCAGGCGCGATCGCCCGGCAGGCGGTTGGCGAGAAGCCGCGCCGATGTCACGGTGCCGGTGGTGACGAGCACCGACAGATGCGGGCGCTCGACCAGCAGACGGTCGATCAGCGACAGCATCGACACGGCTTCGCCGATGCTGGCGGCGTGCACCCAGACCAACGGTCCAGCGGGCCGCGGCCGCGAGGCAACACCCTGACGTTCGGCGAACCGTTCCGGGTCCTCTTTGCCGCGCGACATGCGCCGCGCCAAATAGAGCGCGACCAGCGGTCCGAGCGCCGACGTGCCGCCGCGATAGAGCGAAAGCAGCCGACTCATCCGTGGCCGTTCTGGCGCTGCATGCGGCGCAGCGCCTGGCGCGATTGCGTTCCCGGCGAGACGCGCTCGCGACCGACGCGGCGGTCGGCTTCTTCCGTGATCGCATTGAGCCGCTGCTCGATGCGCGCGCGATAACGTTCGACGCCGGCGTCGTCGAGCTCGGCGGGCACTTTGATTGGCTCGTCCCAGATGAACGCGCCGCGCGAGAACGGCAACGGCAGATGGAAGCGATCCCAGGTGTCGAGAATGCGCCGCCGTCGCGTTGCATAGGCCAGCGGCACGATCATGACACCGGCAAGCCGCGCCACGGCGACAATCCCGGCCGACGCGCACATGGCCGGCCCATCGGGCCCGTCGGGTGTAATGCCGACGCATTCGCCGGCCTTCAGGTAACGTACCATGCCGCGCAGCGCCGACGAGCCGCCAGCCGTTGTCGAGCCAGCGATCGAATCGATGCCGAAATGGCGCACCGCGTCGGCGATGATGCGCCCGTCGCGGTGGCCGGAGATCAGCATGTGGATCGGCACTTTCCGCTGCCAGGCGCACGGCATCATCAGCAACCGCCCATGCCAGAACGCCAAGATGAACGGTCGTTGCGCGGCATTGAGCGCGGCGGGAATCGCGCCGCCTTCAATCGTCCACGCGCCCGTGGTGTGCACCAGCCGGATATAGAGCGATACCAGCCAGCACAGAAAACGCCGCACGCCGTCCCGGCGCAGGACACGTTTCGTCCAGCTCATGCGCTACGACGCCCGGATCGCGCGCGGCGCCGGCTCGGCCGCCGCCTGATCGGCGAATTGCAGCGCGTAAAGCCGCGCATAGACGCCCTGCTGGCGCAGCAACTCGGCATGCGTGCCGTGCTCGACGACGCGTCCGCCGTCGATCACGTAGATCAGGTCGGCGCCGGTCACGGTCGACAGGCGGTGGGCGATCACCACCGTGGTGCGGCCCTGCATCAACGTGTCCAACGCCGCCTGCACGTGGCGTTCGGATTCGGTGTCGAGGGACGATGTGGCCTCGTCCAGCAAGAGGATCGGCGCGTCCTTGAGCATCGCGCGGGCGATGGCGATGCGCTGGCGCTGTCCGCCCGACAGCTTGATGCCGTGCTCGCCGACAAGCGTGTCGTAACCTTGTGGCAGACGGCGGATGAAGTCGTCGGCGGCAGCCGCCTTGGCGGCGGCGATGATCTCGGCGTCGGCAGCGCCCACGCGACCATAGGCGATGTTGGCTTTGATGGTGTCGTCGAACAGCGTGATCTCCTGGCTGACCAGCGCGATCGCGCCGCGCACGCTCGCCAGCGTGACCTCGCGCAGCGGCTGGCCGTCGATCGTGATGCTGCCGGCGGCCGCGTCGTGGAAGCGTGGCACCAGGTTCAGGATCGTTGACTTGCCGGCGCCTGACGAGCCGACCAACGCAACCCGCTTGCCCGCCGGCACGGTCAATGAAACGCCGCGCAGCGCGGTCGTACCATTGGCATAACTGAATTGCACGTCGCGGAAGTGGATCTCGCCGCCTTTGATCGCCAGCGGTCGGGCGGTCGGCGCGTCCATGATCGTCGGCTCGGTGTCCAGGATGTCGAAAATGCGCTGCGCCGCCGCCATCCCTTCCTGGAGGCTGGCGTTGATTCCGGCCAGCGTCTTGACCGGCTGATAGGCGAGCAGCAGCGCCGTGACGAACGAGAAGAAGGTTCCCGGCGTCCGCGCGCCGATCAGCACTTGGTGGCCGCCATAGAGGATCACCAGCGCGACGGCGACGCCACCGAGCGTCTCCATCAACGGCGAGGCGATGGCGCGAATGCGCGCCGCGCGGTTCACCAGCTTGACGATGTTGCGAATCATTTGGCGCACGCGCGAGATTTCGTACGCCTCCATTCCATAGGCCTTGACGTGCCGCGCACCCTGGAATGTCTGGTTGAGCAGCGTCATGAACAGACCGACCTCGGTCTGCGTGTTGGCCGAGACGCGCCGCATGCGCTTGCCGATGCTGATCAGCGGCCGGAAAGCGAGCGGGAACACGACCATCGCCACCAGCGCCAGGCGCCAATCCTGATAGAACATGAGCGCGCCGAGGAACGCGGCAGTCACCGCGTTCTTGCCGATATTGGCGAGAATGTCGGTTGCCGCCGCGCGCAGCAGAACGGCGTCGGTGGTGAAGCGCGAGATCAGCGTGCCGGTCGGGTTGGCGTGGAAGAAGGCGAGATCGTTGCGCATCATGCGGGCAAACAATGCCGTCTGGACGTCGCCGACGACACGCTGGCCGACATTCGTCATCAGCACCGTCTGGCCGTAATTGGCGAAGCCCTTGGCGAATGCGAGCACGACGATTGCCGCCGGAATCACCAGCAGCAGCTTGGCGTCATGTGCGACGAAGACGCGGTCGAGCATCGGCTGCATCAGCCAGGCGTTGGTCGCGGTCGCGCCGGCCATGATGCCCATGCACACGAGCGCAAGCACCAGGCGGCCGACATAAGGACGCACGAACTGGCGGATCATCCGGCGCAGCAGCGGCAGGGTGGCCGACCGCTGCCTCGCGGCGTCGCGCGACGTAGCATCGATGCTCAAGCGACCAGAATCCTCTGTAAAACCCGGGGTTTAGGGCGTGATCATAGCATGCCGCGGCACGCCGGTTGCACTGTTAACGGAAGCGCAGCAGCCCTAGCAAGGCCGGTGCGGCGCGTCAGGCGCCGGCCACGGTCATGCCGTCGATCCGCACGGTCGGCGCGTCGATGCCGGTGCGGAACTCAAGGTCGCTGGCCGGCGTGAGGTTACGGAATATGTCCTTGAGATTGCCAGCGATCGTCACCTCGCTGACCGGGAAGGCGAGTGCGCCGTTCTCGATCCAGAATCCGGCCGCGCCGCGGCTGTAATCGCCGGTGACGCCATTGACGCCCATGCCCATGAGTTCGGTGACGTAGAAGCCGTTCGTCACCTCGCCGATCAGCTCCTGCGCCGTCAGCACGCCCGGCGCGAGATACAAATTGGCCGGTCCCGGTCCCGGCGGACCCGAGGTGCCGCGTCGCGCATGACCGGTGGTCTCGAGCTTGAGCTGGCGCGCCGACGCGAGGTCGAGCAGCCACGTCTGCAGCACACCATCGGCGACGATGTCACGCTTCCGCGTGCCGACGCCTTCGCCGTCGAACGGCGCCGAGCGGCGGCCGCGTTTCATGTGCGGATCGTCGACGATCGTGATGCCGCGCGGAAAGATCGGCTGGCCTATCCGGTCCTTGAGGAACGACGTGCCGCGCGCGATCGACGGGCCGCTGATCGCGCCGCTGAGATGGCCCAACAACGACGACGACACCCGCGGATCGAACACCACCGGCACCTTGGCAGTCGGCATCTTACGGGCGCCAAGCCGTTTGACCGCGCGTTCGCCCGCCTTGCGGCCGATCACCGCCGGCTCCTTCAGGTCGGTGCCGAACACCGCCGAATCCCAGTCGTCGTCGCGTTCCATCGCCGTGCCGTTACCGGCCAGCACCGAAACCGCGATCGCATGGCCGGTCGTCGCATAGCTGCCGGCGAAACCGTTGGACGCGACGAGCGCGACGCGATGACGCGACCAACTGGCTTGCGCGCCCTCGGAATTGGTCACGCCGTTGACCGCACGCGCCGCGTCTTCAGCGGCACCAGCGCGTGTCGCCAGCAACGCAGGAGAAGGCTCTTCCGGATCGGCCAGATCGAGATCAGGAATCCGTTTCGCCAGCGCCGCCGGATCGGCGAGGCCGCAATAAGGATCCTCCGGTACATTGCGGGCCATCGCCAACGCGCGGCCGACGAGTTCGTCGCCGTGATCGGCGTCGCGGTCGTTGGCCGAGACGATCGCCTGGCGCTTGCCGACGATGACGCGTAGGCCAAGGTCGAAGCTCTCTTCGCGTTCAAGCTTCTCGAGCTGGCCAAGACGCTGACTGTGTGACAACGCGGCGCTTTCGATCAGGACCGCGTCGGCCTGGTCGGCGCCGTCCTTGCGGGCGCGGCTGACGAGGTCGTCCAGCAGCACGAGCGGGTCGAGGGATTTAGGCATGGCGCATCATATGGGGTCGACCGTGACGTTTGCCAGCGCGACGGCTCAGGTGGTGAGCTGCCACACGGTGGTTTCGCGCGCTTCACGATCTTCGAGGTCGAGCGGCGTCGGCACCCAATAACGCGCCAGCGCCTGCAAACCGCCGGTCGGCAGATAGGCGCGACCGGGATCGCCGAGCAGGATCAGCGCGCCGCCGCGTGCCCGTTCCGTGAGCCACGCGATCAGCCGTTCGGCAAGCGGCCGCTCGTAGCACATGTCGCCAGCCAGTACTGCATCCCAGATCCCGTCACCGGCGAGCACGTCACCGTTGGCGACAGCAATGTCCACCTTATTAAGCGTGGCATTAAGCGCCAGTGCCGCGAGCGCGAAGCGATCGGGCTCGGCGGCGGTGACGCATGCGCCGATCTTGGCGGCGGCGATAGCGACGATGCCGCTGCCAGCGCCGAAATCGAGTACGTTTCGGCCGGCGACCAGCGCCGGGTGGTCGAGCAGATGCCGCGCCAGCGCCTGGCCGCCAGCCCAGGCGAAAGCCCAGTAAGGCGGCGGCAGCTGCGATTGCTGTAACGTCGCTTCGGTCGCCTGCCACAGCGGCGTGACCTCGGTGGCGAGATGCAACCGGATCTCCGGCACCAGCGGCGGTGACGCAATCGCCGTATGGTCGCGAACGAAGTCGCGCTCAGACGACATGCGCCGCAATGATGCCGAGCAGCAGGCTCCAACCGACGAAGCGGTTGGAGCGGAACTTGGCGAGGCAATCGGCGCTATCGTCGATATCGACGGTCGCCGCCTGCCAGCACAGCTGCGCCGCCGCAATCGCGAGACCGAGCCAGAACGGCCAGCCGTTCGCGGCGCCCGCGCCGGCCGCCGCCCACAACAGCGCCGCGCTGGCGTAGAACGCGAACAGAAACGGCCGCGTGCGCTTGCCGAGCGCTAGCGCCGACGATTTGACACCGATCAGCGCGTCGTCGTCCTTGTCCTGATGGGCGTAGATCGTGTCGTAGCCGAGCGTCCAGCAGATGCCGCCGACATAGAGCAAGATTGCGGGCCAACCGACATCGCCGCGCGCCGCCGCCCAGCCCAACAGTGCGCCCCAATTGAAATTGAGGCCGAGGAAAAATTGCGGCCAATAGGTGATGCGCTTCATGAACGGATAGGTGCCTATCAGCACCAGGACCAAAACGCCGAGCAGGATCGCCGTGCGGTTGAACGAGAACAACACTGCGGCGCCGATCGCGAGCTCTAACGCCATGAAAGTGATCGCCTGCTTGACCGAGATCGCACCGCTGGCGATCGGCCGCGTGCGGGTGCGGGCGACGCGCGCATCGAAATCGCGGTCGACAATGTCGTTGAGCGTGCAGCCGGCGCCACGCATGGCAACTGCGCCGACGGCGAACAGCGCCATCAATCGCCAATCCGGTTGCGCGGGCGCCGCCAGGGCGATGCCCCACCAGCCGGGAAACAGCAACAGCCAGGTGCCGATCGGCCGATCGAGCCGGGCCAGCCGGAGATAGGGTCGCCACGTTGCCGGCGTACAGCGGTCGACCCAGTCACCGCTCTTTATATCGGTCATGCCCCATCTTGCCCGCGGACCCGCTGTCATAAAAGTGTGGCAGTATCGGGTCTATGGCCTACCGCAAGATGACGCGGATTTTCGTCGACGCCGATCTCGTGCCGGGCGTCAGCCTGCAAACGACCGCCGGGCAGGCGCACTATCTGC
>Ga0126371_10005816_pt1 | contig 10957 bp, 10 predicted proteins | sample PanSoiMetaPlot_4_FD_110145 | JGI IMG/M metagenome (GOLD analysis project Ga0126371, IMG submission 110145) | Tropical forest soil microbial communities from Panama - MetaG Plot_4 | ecosystem: Environmental > Terrestrial > Soil > Tropical forest > Bulk soil | place: Panama | collected 2016-02-17
AGGAAACGGCCAGACGAAACTCACCTTCATTGGAAATGAACCCATGGAGAGCGCGAAAAATAGCGGTCAATTAGAGGGCTGGAACCAGATACTCGATAAGCTTGCTGCAGTTGTTGCGGGGCTAGCGCAGGCGAAATAAGAAGTTGAAGTTTTGATGATCGTCATGGACGGGATACAGCTAAGGCGGACGGCGGAGGCTTAGTCCCGTCGGTCCCGAAGCCAAAAAAAAACAAGTGCATAGGGGAAACCGCTGTGATTTCGTTCAAGTATGTTGAATTCTATGATGTCCCTAGAACGATTATCAGATACAGGAGCAAATTGTTTCTGTTACAGAGTGCCTTTGATCACGAGGGATCGCGTGCCCACAAACGCAACTACTTTAGCGGAGGGTCCTGGAGGGTGGCGGGGCGATTGTCGCGGGTGAAACGGATCACGCCGGATTGGTCGACGAAGAGACTTTCGTAGCCGTAATTCTGCGGGACGGCGACGAGAGTGTAGGCGTGGGGATTGCCTGCGGCGTCGAGGTGGGAGGGCGTGTAGTGAATGGAGTAGCCGCCGGACATCGCGGTTTGACCGGCATCGCGCGCGGGCTGGCCGAGAGCTTCGAGGGAAGTGGGGTAAACGGATGCGCCGTTTTCGTAGGTTGCGAGCTGGTGCTGGAGGGTTTCGACAGCTTCGAGGGCGGAACGTTCGGCAGAGGGACGCGGATCTTGAACGCGCAACGGAAGCGCGAACCAGATGATGGCCCAGATTCCGGCGACGGCGACGATGGCGGCGACGATGAGTTTTGGGGAGGCGCTTTTCTTGCGCTGTGCGGGAGTGTGTTCGGAGCCGGGCTCAGTTTGGTCTGCGCCACAGTAAGGGCAAATGGCGCTGGCAGAGTTGATGGGGCGCTGGCAGTTGGGGCAGAGGTACATTCGGTCAGTTAAGGCGTGGCGGCGTGGCCGGAGATGACGAGGCCGACGGTGAGCGGGGAGCTGCCGGCTGCGGCTTTGAAGTAGACGGTCCAGAGGTCCTCGTTTGTATCTTGCTTGGTGCCGGGAAGAAGCGTGGGGGCGCTGTCAGTTGGGACGAGGCTCCAGATGGAAGGATGGCCGCTGGTGGTAGCTTTGCGGCTCAAGGCGTACATGTCGTTGTCGGAAAGATTGGCGGTCGTAGTGTCCTGAGCGGCAGGCGTGAGAAGAAGGAAATCGCGGAAGTCCGAGACGCCCTGATGGTTGCCGTCTACGGGCTGGAGGCCGTAGCGCATGAGATACGTCCCGGGCTTGACGGGCTGATTGCGGAAGTCTTTTGTATCGACGTCGAAGTGAATGGCGCCGACAATCTCTCCGTCGACGAACTGACCGTAGTTAACGCCCAAAGGCGGGTTTCCGGCAGACGCGTTGGCGGGGATGCTAGTGCGCATCCAGATTTCGCAATAAGGATTGCCGCCTGAGGTGACGGAGCCCGATACAGGAGAGAGTACGCCACGAATGGCGGAGGAGATTTCCGGCGGAACGGGCACGGCGGTGGTGGCGGCTTTGAAGTCCTGAGCAGAGGCCGCTGATGCGAGGCAAAGCGCGGTGACGATGCCGAGCGCGATGACATAGTGAGCGGAACGACTTATCATTGCGAATCTCCTGAATGAAAAATATGTGTTCACTATTATGGGATGATTATTGCGTGGGAGGGGTTTCGAGGCAACGTGAATCCGAAGGAGCAGTTAATTGCAGTCGAATTCCATCTTCTCTTCGAAGTCTGTGACTTCCTGCAGCGATAATGACGAGAAAACGAGAAGATATTCCTTGTTTTGCCACATTACGGCGAAGGAAGTGCGCTTCTCTTTGGAGAAATCAAGCAGGACCCTTTCGCCGTCGGTTGCTGTGCCCTCCTTTCCGATAGCAGGCCCACGTTCAAGCACGCGCGTCGCGGAAGCAACAACCGCTTCGAAGTTCTTGCGGGCAATTTCTGGCGAACTGAATGCAATCTTTTGCGCCGAAATCTTGGCGCCATCCGAGCCAATATAGGGCGAGACAGACACGCCGCCGCGTCGTTGTAGCATTTCGTTTTCTGGCAAGCGATCTGAGCCGGGTGCGTCGAAGTAACCGTCGCCTATACCTGTGGCCTTGTATGTTCTGTTCTGGCATGGCAAGTGTCTGGGTCTTTTCGTCGTTCTCTCCTGCGCGAAGGAGAGGGTCAAGAGAAAAATCAGGAATATGGAACCGAGGCATTTTGCAAGCGTCCGCATGTCGGTACTCTAGCATTGTTTCTACGGGGAATGACCTGGTTCAAACGAAAAGGCCGCCGAGGACGGCAAAAAAAAGGGCGGCGTGAAGCCGCCCCTACAGTTTCGTACACGAGAGAAAAACTACTCGGCGAAATGGCCGACGAAGGAGCCGCGGCCATTGGATTCGTCCCACGTGATACCGAGAGAATTTCCCTGATAGCTGCTGTCCACGGCGACGACGGCCATAGAATGCGTGAGGTGCGAGGACAGCGGCGGATAGTAGGTCTCCTCGTTGTGGCAAATCATGTCGTTCATGGTGATGGCGCGGGTGGAGAGCTTGACGGTATTGCCGACGACGAGAGTTTCAAAGCCCATGCGGCTGGAATCAGCGCCGAAGGAAATGGGAGCGGCGCTCGTGGCGACGATGTCGTTCAGCAGGCCAGCGGATTGCGATTGCGCGAAGGAAATTAGCGCGGCTTGCTGAGCGCTATTGGCGCGCGAGTCGACGAAGAGGACGGCTTTAGCGGGCAGCGGATTGCCGTAAGGATCGCCGAGCGTGGCATTGGCGCGCACAACGGCGACTACGCCGAGGCCGGAGAGCGAAACGCCGTTCCATTGGCCGTCTGTGACTTGCCAGGCGAGGACAGCGTTCTGTCCGGTGAGCCCGACCTGGGAATTGGCGAAGCACGGGCCGGTATAAACGTCGGCGTTGCGAAATTCCATATAATTTCCGGAGATGCGATTTGCCGTTTGGGCCATGGCGGGAATGGCCATCAAAAATGCGGCAGCAAGAAGAGCGAGTTTCGCTTTCATTTGGGACCTCCCTACTAGGTATAGTTTCTCACTCTGGAATGGGCGGCGCAAGTCGGGTTTGTCAAGATGAGAACCTTGACCTGTAGAGCAGAAGAGTGGTAAGAGCAGTGTGGGTAGGGCGCCGTGCGTATTGGCGGCGCTGGGGAAGAGAAGAAAGGAAGCGAGTTCATGACTGAGGATGCGAAGGACGTAAAGAAGAAGGCGTCTCAAACGGTGACGGACGAGCAAATCGTGACGGTGAACAAGTTTCCGCGGCGGTCGTTTCTGACCGCGACGGGCGCTTTGCTGGCTGGCGCTGTGGCGGTTGCGTCGGGCATGCGGGCTTCGGCGCAGCAGCAGGATCCGGACAAAAAACCGGATCCGGACAAGAAGAAAACGGATCCTGATAAGAAAAAGAGCGATCCGGATCAAACAGATAAGAAGAAGTCGGATCCGGACAAGAAAAAGAAAGTAGGCACAAAGAAGAAGATGACCGATCCGGACAAGAAGAAGGCGGATCCGGATAAGAAAAAGGCGACGGACCCGGACAAGAAGCCAACGGATCCGGACGGCTACAGGCGTTAGACAGATTTAAATTCAGCGGCAGGTCACACCCGCCACCTGAGGCGCGACGGCGTCCGGGTGGCGTCTGTGTCTAGGGCAGGTTTTTCCTCATGGCACATCCAGCACCAGGATTCAGCGAGCAAAACAGGAAACAGAGGGCGGCGGAGACTAAACCTTCGCTCGATTGGCTGATTTGTCCCACCAGCAAGAAGATTTTCTTCGAAGAATATTTCGAGAAGCAGACGCTGGTCGTAAAAAGAAACCAGGCTGATTATTTCAAGGAGTTGCTGTCGCTGGATGAAATCGACCGTGTGATTACAACGCTCGACCGCGGCACGGACGAAATCATTCTGAAAAATGCGAGCCGCGACATCAGCGAGTCAGATTATACGGTGGACGGGAGCATTGACGTTGCGAAGCTGTATCAGCTTTTTGGCGAGGGCTCGACAATTACGCTGGCGTTTTTGGATACAGTGCTGCCGCAGCTCGCGCGATTCTGCAGAAGTTTGGAAGGCGAATTCACGTGCCCGTTTCAGGCGAACATTTATTTGACGCCTCCGAGAGCGCAGGGCGCGAAAGTCCACTACGACACGCACGACGTTTTCGTTTTGCAAGTTGCGGGCTCGAAAAAATGGACGATTTATCGGACGCCGGTGGAGTTGCCGCTGGCAGGGCAAGACTTCGACGCGAAGATTCACGATGTGGGCAAGCCGACATTGGAATTCGAGCTGGAAGCGGGAGACGTGGCGTACATTCCGCGCGGAGTGGGGCACGATGCGCGGTCGACGGACACGGTATCGCTGCATATCACTGCGGGGATTCTGAGATTTACGTGGACGGACCTGCTGCTGGAGTTTGTGGCGAGCGCGAGCCTGCGCGATGCGGCGTTTCGCAAGTCGCTGCCGCCGGGGTTTGCGCGAACGGAATTTGACAGAGGGAATGCGAGAGAAACTGTACGGGAGCTTTTGCAGCGCGTTGCGGGGAGCGGAGATTTTGACGCGGCGCTGGATCATTTTGCGGGGGAGTTTTTCTCGCGATGCCGGCCATTGCTACGCGGGCAAATGGCGCAGATGGCGGCTCTGGGCGGGTTGACGACGGACACTGTTGCCGGCGTGAGAGAAGGGACGATTTTTCGAATCGAAAGTGCGGAGAACGGCGATTCGCTGACGGTGGAAAGCTACGGGCGGCGAATCAGTTTTCCAACGGCAGCGCGCGAGGCGGTGGAGTTTGCGCTGACGAATTCGCGATTTGTCGTACGCGAGCTTCCCGGGGATTTGGATGATGCGGGGAAGCTTGTGATTGTGAAGCGGCTGATTCAAGAAGGGCTGGTTGAGGCGGCGCTGGGCTGAGGCTTGCCGAGTAGAATACCTTCCGTCGGTTAATCTGCGGAAACCAAGATCAGAACCGTATAAGGTGCAGACTGCGTTTTCGCTCGAGAACGCGAGCTTTGCAAACAGCGCACAGTCGGAAGACCCGTGATAAGTGACGAGTGGCAAGTGGCGCGAGATCCCATGCTCACAAATCGAGCATGGGGCACCCGAAAATTCTAAGCCAGCGATGCCCCGCTAGCGGCAATAACTGTGCTCCGATGAGGACAAATCATGCGCCTCTCAACAATTGCTGATATGCAGATGTTAGCGAAACGCCGCAAGGGGAAATGTTTATCCCGCGTTTATCGAGGAGCGTATGGACGGCTCAAGTGGCAATGTGCTGCTGGGCACAAGTGGGAGACCACTCCAAATGAAATCCGCCGAGGAACGTGGTGCCCAACATGCGCATGCGACGCACGAAGAAAGTATGACCTAAAATACATGCTCCGTCTTGTTAGGAAGCACGGCGGAAATTTGCTAAGCAAGAAGTATTCTGGCCTTACAGCGAGACTCCGTTTGATGTGTCGAGCTGGCCATAGGTGGCACGCCAGCCCGCGGGATTTGATTTACAGCGGAAGCTGGTGTCCCAAATGCGGGGCGATTCGAAGAGGAGCAAGAAAACGGCTCGGAATAGAAGTGATGCGAATGATAGCGCGACAGCGTGACGGACAGTGCTTGTCGCGGGCTTATGTCAGAGGCACAGAGAAGTTGCGCTGGCGATGCAAGATAGGACACGAATGGGAAGCAACACCTCACGACGTTGTTTACTCCAAAAGTTGGTGCCCAACGTGCGGGGGTTCTCTACCGCTTACCATGGAAGTGATGCGCGCCTTAGCTCGCGAGCATCACGGGGAGTGTTTGTCGCGCAGATACGGGAATGCACACTCGCCGCTCCTGTGGCGTTGCGAAAACGGGCACGTGTGGAAAGCAAGGCCGCATTTCATTAAGCAAGGTGGATGGTGCCCAACCTGCAGTATAAAAAAGCGATCCGATGCACGACGGAGCAACCTTCCTGCAATGCAGCTTCTCGCCCATGTTCATGGAGGAGCGTGCCTGTCCACCGAGTACAAAGGGAGTGCCGAAAAACTCATCTGGCGCTGTGCGAACCGTCATGTATGGGAGGCAACGCCGAATCAGATTCAGCGGGGCAGTTGGTGCCCTTTGTGTTCTCCTGGTTACGGTGAGCGTGTTTGTCGATGTCTGTTTGAAGCGCTTCTTAATGCGAAGTTTCCGAAAGTCAAACCCAAATGGCTGGTGAGCTCGCGTGGAACTTTGCTTGAACTGGATGGCTATTGCGAGGCACTGAATCTCGCATGGGAATATCATGGCCAACAGCATTATGAATTCGTTCCATATTTTCACGAGAGCGAAGAAAATTTTAGACTGCGCTTAGAAGATGATCAATTGAAGCGTGCCAGGTGTCGCAAGCATAGTGTCCGCCTAATTGAGGTGCCTTATACGGTCCCGCTGCGTCAGCTAGAAAGCTGGCTTCGGACTGAGCTAGGGAAGTACGGCATTAAAACTATTCGGCAGGAGCCGGTGCCTATGTCGGTTCTTAATGCCTATCGTCCTGACCATAGAGCTTCTCTCGAAGAAATCGCGCACAGTCGAGGTGGAAGTCTCTTATCGGTCGAATACTTAGGAAGTGGTTATAAGCACCGCTGGAGGTGCAGCGAAGGGCATGAATGGGAGGCGCGCCCGCGCGATATTAAGCACCACAAGAGTTGGTGCCCTGTGTGCGGAGTTGCGCGTCGCAGCGCGAGACGACGATTTGCCAACTTTGAAAAAGGCAAGCTGCGTCGGGCAGTATGAAGAGCTAGGCGGTTTCGCAGCAGGGGCGGCCGGGGCGGCAGGCGTCAAAGGCGACGAACTGGCCGTCGGGGCCGACTGGGCGTTGGGTGCGGGAGCACCAGAAGGGGCCGGCGTTGCGGGCGTCGGAGGCGTCTTCGTCCTGTTGGTAGAAGAGTTTTTTGGAGCGGACGGAGCGGCAGATTTGTCCGGTGGAGATGAGGACGTTGAGGTTTGGTGCGGTGGAAGACTCGCCTAGTCGAGCAGGTTTCAGCATGATGTGACTCCTTTCCAAAGACAGTGACCAGTGACGAGTGGTCAGTGGTCAGCAAGCAAAAGCAACGGCAAAGACCTACAGCAGATTCCTCGTCGGATGCTCGCCGCATCCTTCCCTCGGAATGACAGGTCGTTCGGCGGAGCGGGCTCGTTCGATAATTCTGATCTGGCTCGACCCAACAACCGAGGGCCACAGAAAGCCCTGCGCTAAACAAAAACCTCGAACCAAGGCTGACGGGATAACCCGCCGTTCCAAGAGCAAGACAAAGCAAATTCTCCAACGTCAGCGGCCCGATGAATTCGATCGGGCCCTACAAAAGCGAAACAAAACCAAATCCGGGCGGCTACGCAGAATCAACCGGAACGCAGAAGACGCGCGTAAAGCCGCCCCTACAAGACCCAAACAGTTCGAGACGCAGCGGGTTCGGCCGACTTCAGGGGCTAAAGCCCCGCTTGAACGAACACGTTACGTGGGAGCTAAAGCTCCCACCTCCAACGAGCCCAAACAGCGCCATGCGAACAACTAGAACTAGGCCGAGGCCGCGGCAGAATTTTTGCCGACGGCGGCGAGCAGGGCGCGTTTGACGGCGACGCGCGCAAGCTGAACTTTGTAGCCGTTGCGGCTGAGCGGCGTGGCGCCTTGCACGGCAGCCTCACCGGCTGCGGCGGCAGTTTCTTCGGTGATCGTCTTGCCTTCGAGCGATTTCGCCGCGTCATCGGCAGGCCAAGGCGTGGGCGCGACGTGACCCATGGCGATGCGCGCGCTTTCGACGGTGTCGCCGCGCATTTTTAGCGCGACGGCGGCGGAGGTTAGCGGCCAGTCGAGGCCTTCCTTCGGACGCACTTCGTACCAGCCGTTGCGCATTCCTCGCGATGCCGCGGGAATCGAAATTTCGGTGACGATTTCGTTGGGGGCGAGGGCCAGTTCGCGATCGCCCTGCTTTTGCGGAGTTACGAAAAACTCGCGAGCAGCGATGTCGCGCGGCCCGTTTGGCCCTTCGATGTGAATTCTACCATCGAGCGCGAGGAGCACGGGCCCCAAACTCGACGGGCTGATGAATTTGGCCGGGCCGGAATTGCCGAAGATCGCGTGATAGCGATTGTCACCTTGCTCGACGAGAGATTTTCCGTTGGCGTCGAGCGCGAGAAGACCGAAGCCGGCGCGGTAATACCAGCAGCGCGGGCGCTGGCAGATCCATCCGCCGACGGTGCTCATGTTGTGAAGTTGCGGGCTGCGAATGCCTTCGGCGGCGTCGGTGATGGCTGGGAAATTCTTGCGAACGTCGGATGCGGAAAGCAACTGCTCAATGGTGACCGCGGCGCCGATGCGCAGGCCGCCATTGACGTTCTGAATTGCGTGAAGAGCGCCGATGCGTTTGATGTTGACGAGGCGCTTGGTTCCTTCGACGTCGTCTTTGAGCAGAGAGAGGAGGTCGGTGCCGCCGCCGAAGACAGTGGCAGACTCCCAGTCGGAGCCGAGAAGAGTGATGGCTTCTTTGACGGTCGCGGGGCTTGCGTATTCGAATGCGTCCATTAGGCGGCACCTCCTCCTGTGCTGGCTTTGCCGAGAGCGGTGAGGACGCGGTCTGGCGTCAGCGGAAGTTCAGGGACACGCACGCCGATGGCGTTGGCAACGGCGTTGGAGATTGCCGCGCCGGGCGAAATGACGGGCGGCTCGCCGAGGCCGATAGTGCCGCGCTCGTCGTAGCCGGGACCTTGCATCATGTGGACGACGATTTCGCCAATGTCGGCGATGCTGGCGAGTTTGTAGAACTCCATGTTGGGATTGAGGCAGCGGCCCGTGGGCTGATCCATGATTTTTTCTTCGTAGAGCGCGTAACAGATGCCCATGATGGATGCGCCATAGACCTGACTTTCGGCTGTCTTGACGTCAATGACCAAACCGCAGTCCTGAACCGCGACGTGCTTGATCATGCGGACGATGCCTGTTTCGGTATCGACTTCGACTTCGCTCATCTGGACGCCGCCGACGCCGCTGGACATAAGGGCATTGTTCGTGCGGCCTGTGCCGGTAGCAGAAGCAGTTCCAAGTTTGGCGCAGGCTTGTTTCCAAGGAATGGATTTCGAAGAGTCTCCGATAACCTGGATTTTGCCGTTCCAGGCTTCGAGTTTATCGGCGGTAGTCCCGAGCGATGGAGCGACTTTGGCAAGCAGGTCATTGAGTGCGGCGGTTGCGGCCATGCGCGTTGAAGTGCTGACACCGCTGACCGTGGTCGAGCCGCCGGAAGCTCCGGCGGGCGGATATTTGTTGTCGCCGAGATTGACTTTCACGCCGCTGAGCGGAAGGCCCAAGGTTTCAGCGGTGACGATGTTGATGACGGTGCGCGTGCCAGTGCCGAGATCCTGGCTGCCAATATTGGTTTCGACGGAGCCGTCAGGATGAATGACGACCTGGCAATTGCTCATGTTTCCGCGGCCGCCCCAAGTATGGATTGATAGGCCGAGGCCGCGTTTTATTACGCCGGAGCCGCCTTGATTGCGCGGATGCCATTTGGATTTCCAATCCATCAATTCGGAGGCTTTGGCGAATTCGTCGCGGTAGATTTTTGCGTGCGCGCCGGCCAAGTCGATGTTTTTGAGGTAGAAATCGACAGGGTCCATGTTGAGTTTTGCTGCAAGATCTTCCATAGCGCCGTTGGAGATGAGCGCCATTTGAGGATGATTGGGTGCGCGCCACGCGCGGGTCGGGCCGATGTTGGTTAGCACGGCGGTATACTTGGCGCGGACGTTCGGAACTTGCAAGACGTAGGGAAGCGTGGGCGAGCCTTCGGCTTGAGGGCCTTGCGTGCCCCACGCGTCGGAATCCCATGCGACAAGGGTTCCGTCGCGTTTCGCGCCGACTTTGACGTGCGCGTGCATAGACGGGCGGCAACCAGCGACCATGAGTTCGTGGTCGCGCTCGAGCATCATTTTTACCGGACGCCCCGTTTTCTTGGAGAGTTGTGCGCAGGCAATGCCCCAAGAGTCGGCGGCGAATTTGCTGCCGAATCCGCCGCCCATATATTGAGTGACGACGTGAACATTGTTCGCCGCGATCTTGATGCCTTGCTCGCCGAGACCGCCAACGTATTCGCTAGCCATGTCGCTCACGCCCTGGGTGGACGCCCAGACTGTCAAATCATCGCCGTTCCATTCGGTGACTTGGCCGTGAGTTTCGAGACAGCAGTGGGTGATGACAGGGATGCCGTAGTCGCCCTCGCTGACGACGTCGGCCTGCTGGAAGGCCTGGTCCGGATTACCCTTAATGTTGTTGGCGAGTTCTTTGGTGTATTGCGCGCCGGCTTGCTGAGGATTGGTGTCGGCAACGAGATAAGGCAACTGTTGGTATTCGATTTTCACCGCATCAGCAGCTGCTTCGGCGCGTTCTTCCGTGTCGGCTGCAACGGCAACGATTTCCTGTCCAGCCCAAAATATTTCCTGGCCTTCGGGAACGATGGTCACGACGCCTTTCACGCCGGGCATGGCTTCGGCGGCGCTGGTGTCGATTTTCGTGACTTTGGCATGAGCGTAAGGGCTGGTAGCCATTTTGCCCCAGAGCATTCCCGGGCGATTGATGTCGTAGGAGTACTTGGCGGCTCCCGAGGATTTTGCCGGGCCGTCGATTCTCTTAATACGCTTGCCGATCAGCGCGCAGTGGTCAGCGGGAGGCCAGTGAAAGTCAGCCATTAGGCGCGCGCTCCTTTCGCTTTGGATGATGCAGCCGCCTCGAGGACGGCGTCTTTGATTCCCATGTAGGTTCCGCAGCGGCAAAGATTACCGCCGAGCGATTTTTCAAGGCCTTCGCGAGTGGGATTGGGTTCATGGTCAAGATACGCGGTGCAGGCCATCACGAATCCGGGGGTGCAGAAGCCGCATTGCTGCGCATCGTTGTTCCAAAAGGCCCGGGACATTGCGCTGAGATTTTCGGCGGTTTCGAGGCCTTCAATGGTGGTGATTTCGC
>Ga0126371_10005818_pt1 | contig 10956 bp, 8 predicted proteins | sample PanSoiMetaPlot_4_FD_110145 | JGI IMG/M metagenome (GOLD analysis project Ga0126371, IMG submission 110145) | Tropical forest soil microbial communities from Panama - MetaG Plot_4 | ecosystem: Environmental > Terrestrial > Soil > Tropical forest > Bulk soil | place: Panama | collected 2016-02-17
GCGAGGCTTGGACAATAACGTCTACGCGCAGATTGGGCTCGTCATGCTCATTGGGTTGGCGGCAAAAAACGCAATTCTGATTGTTGAATTCGCCAAGATGGAATTCGATAAGGGCAAGTCTGCTGAAGAAGCCGCGTTGATCGGTGCCAAGTTGCGCTTACGCCCGATCCTGATGACTGCATTCGCGTTCATCCTTGGATGCGTGCCACTTTGGACGGCTGCTGGTGCAGGGGCGATTTCTCGACGGGTCTTGGGAACAGCGGTGATTGGCGGCATGCTCGCCGCGTCTGTGTTGGCTATTTTCCTCATTCCGGTGAGCTTCGATGTAGTCGAACGACTGGCTCACCGAAAGAAGAAGCATTCTCCGCCAGTATCGGGGCCTGCAATCCAGCCGGCTGAGGGAGACTAGTCATGCTCCGCGTCCGCTGCCTTCTCGCAATGCCCACTCTACTGCTGATCGGATGCACGGTCGGGCCGAAATATAAGCGTCCCCCAGTCACAGTACCTGATGCTTACCGGGGACTCGCACCTGAAGCCAGCCCGCAAACGGCCGCATCTTTGGGCGATGAGAAGTGGTGGACGGTCTTCCAGGACCCACAACTTCAACAACTAATCCGGACGGCACTCTCTCAGAACTATGATGTGCGCATCGCCGCCACACGCGTGCTTCAGGCCCAAGCAGCCCTGGGGATCACACGAGCCGATCAATTCCCCACGATCACCGGTGGCATATCGAGTACTAATGAGCGCTTTGCTCAGACCAGGGTTACACCAGCTTTCGAGACAAGCCCCACGCAAGTAAACCTTTCACTATTTTGGGAGCTAGATTTTTGGGGAAAATATCGCCGAGCGACCGAAGCGGCACGTGCGACGCTTCTTGCGACAGAATGGGGTCAGAAAGCAGTTATGTCGACCCTCGTTAGCAACGTGGCGTCCGCATATTTCCAGTTGCTCGAGTTGGACTCCGAACTGCAAATCTCAAGCAACGCGCTCACGTCTCGGAAAGAATCCTTGCAGTTGACAGAAGTTAGGGCCAAGGGTGGCGCGACATCACTACTCGATGTTCGGCAATCAGAACAACTGGTCTACACTGCCGCCGCAGCCATTCCGGACTTGGAGCGCCGCATAGAGCAACAAGAGAATTTCATTCACATTCTTCTCGGCGAAAATCCTGCTGGCGTGACCAAGGGCAAGCCACTGGTTGAGCACCCGGTATTGCCCACGGTGCCCGTGGGCCTTCCTTCCTCTCTGATTGCACGACGCCCAGACATTAACGCTGCAGAGCAACAGTTGATAGCCGCGAACGCGCGGATCGGCGTTGCCAGAGCCGCATATTTCCCCCAGATCACGTTAACCGCACTTGGAGGCTTTCAGAGTCCCGCCCTCAGTGACTTGTTCACCGGACCTGCGGGATTATGGAGTTTCGGCGGCCAACTGGTTCAACCGATTTTCACCGGGGGACGAATTCGTTCGAACGTGAGATTGACGGAAGCGCAACAACAGGAAGCCGTGCTGGTTTATCAGCAATCTATACAACAGGCCTTTCGCGAGGTTGCAGATTCGCTGATCGCCTACCGCAAGAACCAGGAGTTTCGAGTGCAGCAAGAGGCGCTCACGAATTCGGCGCAAGACGCCACCAGATTGTCAAATATGCGCTATCGCGGTGGAGTGACAAGCTACCTTGAGGTCCTCGACAGCGACACACGGTATTTCGATGCCCAAATCGGACTAGCGCAAGCACAACTCAACGAGCGTTTGGCCCTGGTGCAGCTTTATAACGCCCTAGGTGGTGGCTGGCAAGAGTAATAGAAGAAGTAGCTGTTATTTATGAAATGCAGCATGGTGTGAGTTGGCAACTCACTCGGGAGTTCTGTCTGCGTTGAGTACGTTCAAGATATTCAGTAGTGTGTCTCTTCGTGCCATCAAAATAAGATGAGATGTGTCTCTCTGCCGAATCCCCAGAAATCGGTATCTCGTATTAGCTTGCGCCGTGAGGTCATCTATCGTCCTTAACTCAATAAATTGTCGATAAGCTGTCTGTCACTTCTGGCAGTAGTGTAGAACTTTTTGACACCGCTACTCTTATTTAACATACATTGGCAATATCGCGACGAGCACGACAGGTAGAAGTAAATGTACGAGAGTGCTGCATCGGACGATGATCATGATGTCAGACGAAGCAATCATCCTTTGAGCGCTAAAGGTCACGTCAGCGAATACTTTAATCGTAGTGCTTACCTTATTAAGCAATCGAGTTCGCGATAGGCGGGAATGAAACGGTCGTGCTAGAAATAGGTTGCTCGGTAGTCCAATTGGTTGCTTCCAGATAGTCTACGTCAAGAATCGGGACGACAATGGCAGTCCACGTACCCACAATAGCACAGCGTTGCCCGCCCAAAAGGACAGCGTGGCAAGCCCTGGAAAGCCACTATAAGAAAATTCGACATCTCCATCTGCGTGATTGCTTTGCGGACGATCCTACCCGCGGAGAACGCATGAAGGTCGAGGACATTGGCATTTACCTCGACTATTCAAAGAATCGAATCACGGACCAAACCCTAAGGTTGCTTCTAGACCTGGCAGCGGAGTCGGGCCTCCAGTCGCGCATAGATGCAATGTTTCGAGGGGAAAAGATCAATATCACCCAAAATCGCGCGGCGCTTCATGTGGCACTTCGCGCGGCGAAAGGCGTTTCCGTTTTTGTGGATGGAGACAACGTCGTATCGCAGGCACAAGCTGGTCTCGCAAGGATGACGAATTTGTGTGAGCGGATCCGATCTGGCGAGTGGAAGGGGTGCACGGGGAAGCGGATTCGTAACGTCATCAATATAGGAGTAGGAGGTGCTGCGATTGGTCCGATGATGGTCTACGAGGCACTGAAAGCATACAGTGACCGGTCGCTTACCTATGGATTTGTTGCGAACGTCGATGGCACCGCATTTGCAGAAAGTGTTCGTGGTCTCGATCCGACTGAGACTCTGTTCGTGGTGTGCTCCAAAAGTTTCGACACACTTGAGACGCTGACGAATGCTGAGTCAGCACGTGCTTGGTTGCTTGCAGGAGCAGGGGGGGATGAAAAAGCAATCGCGCAGCACTTTGTTGCTGTTTCCAACAATGTGGAAGAAGTGGCTAAGTTTGGTATCAATGTGGCCAACATATTTAACCTATGGGATTGGGTAGGGGAACGGTATTCGCTGTGCTCGCCCATAGGACTTTCAACACTCCTCGCCATTGGCACGGAAAACTTCCGTGCGATGCTAGAGGGTTTCCATCAGATGGACATGCATTTTATGGCAACGCCATTCGAGCGGAACATACCGGTGCTTCTGGGCCTGCTCACGGTATGGTACGTGAATTTCTTCGGCGTCCACTCCATTGCCGTTCTACCCTACGACCAATACCTCAGCCGGTTGCCGGCATACTTGCAGTTGTTGACGATGGAGAGCAATGGCAAGCACATTACGCTAATCGGAACCGAGGTGACACAACCGACTGCGCCAGTCTACTGGGGAGAAGCAGGTACCACCGGGCAACATTCGTTCTATCAATTGCTCCACCATGGTACCGAGGTTGTGCCGTGCGACTTTATCGTTTTCGGCAATTCGACGAATCCAATTGGGCGTCATCACGATCTGCTGGTTGCTAATGCTTTTGCACAGACTGAGGCCCTAGCCTTTGGAAAATCAGCCGATCAAGTTAGGGCCGAGGGAACACCGGAGTGGCTGGTGCCGCATCGAGTCTTCGACGGAAATCGGCCGTCGAATACCATTCTGGCAGACAAGCTAACGCCCAAAACGTTGGGCAAGCTTATTGCATCGTACGAACACTCGGTATTTACTCAGGGAGTGATCTGGAACATCAACTCGTTCGACGAGTGGGGCGTCGAACTTGGAAACGACCTTGCTGAACAAATCATTCCTGAGCTGGGAACTCCAGAGAACAGTGTCCTTTCCCACGACAGTTCAACCAACGCACTCATTCGGTGGGTTCGCAATCGCCGGCAAGCAGCGTAGGAATACAGGCCTTTCCTCTCCTGGTGCACCCTTTAGACAAGATTTGATACAGGTTTCTCACTCAGTGACACGATCCATCATCCTGAAAGTTGCCGCTTCCCAACATCTGAGCCAGAAAATGGCCGCAAGTGATAATTTTTTGAGATAAGGGTTCATTTCGCAGCGTGTTGGGAGACATGGCGTACTTGGCTGTATCCATTGAGTTGCGTGCCTCTACGAGCTTATCGCTCCACTGACGCATAGCTTCGAATTCGTTTGTGAGGAGTTGGAGCGCCTTGCGATCGGCTTCTGAAGAAGCCGCGGCCGATGCCAATCGAAGACTATTGGCGGCTTGCTCGCGGTAGTTGGAGGCCCATTCCTGCGTAATGTTGTAGTTATTCTGGATTGCATACGCCATTGTGCTTCCCCACTCTCGCAAAGTCGCGATTTCCTCGATACCCGCCTTGACAAATTCATGTGACAGGGAAGAATCATCGACGGGGGAATGTGTCTGCGATGCAGGAGGCTCGTCCACGGGATGGCTCACCGTGGACGCGGGAAGGCTGAGAATCACTCGGTTTCCCTGAAAGGTCAGAGATGCATGCGCAATCTCTGCTAACGATCGCAGTTCGACGTACGCATGCCCGTCTTTTTCGACTATTCCGGCTTCTCCTGGGCGCCCCTCAATTACCAGGACCCGGGGTTGTTGATCGGTTTGAGCCAGCGAGAGGGCTGAGAGGCACATTACCGAAGCGGTTGTGAGCACCATGTCCCGAAAGTCTTTTCGCATAATGTGGTCTCCGCAGGATCCAATCTCTGGGATGAGCTTGCGCCAACGACAAGCCCGGGTGGGCGAACGCGCGCCTGAGATCTAAGGTCGTGACTTATCAGGATCCCAGCTGACAGACTAGAAGCCCGGCCAAATACGTAGAACTGTCAGGAATGATAGAGAGCCCGATTGAACTAGTCCCTTGGGACCACACTTTCATGATGCAAAGCGCTGATGACTAGTACTTTTGCTAGTTCATGTGGCCACAGCAGCTATAGACCATGAAGCGCCACCCGGACTCCGCTTTGCGTCGCATCAGCATGTCCCAAATGTAAGCTTCATCGGGTGCTTTATATGAAACGCCGTAGTTGGCAGGTCGCAGTGGTGGTAGCAACATTCTTGCTTTCCAGTTCCCAAATCGCCGCACAGCAGTGCCAGAATACTGAATCGCATGCCGCAGAAGGCCATACAGCCAAGCATCGATCTGCTCTCAATGACATACAGGCCATCGGTAGTCGCAACATGGGTGCAAGGGGTTTGGGAAACTGGTACTCGCTAAAGCAAGAAATTGATATAGGTCGGGATTACTCCCGCAAAATTGAGAGCAGCTCGAAGATGCTAAGGGATCCGATCGTAACGGAATACGTTAACCGGGTTGGACAGAATATTGTGCGAAATTCAGACGCAAAGGTCCCTTTTACGATCAAAGTGATCGACTCCGACGAGGTGAACGCGTTCGCTCTCCCTGGTGGCTTCTTGTATGTGAACAACGGTCTCATTTTTTATGCCCAAGGGGAGGCAGAATTGGCGGCGGTGATGGCCCACGAGATTGCACACGTTGCGGCTCACCATGCGAGCCGGCAAATGACTCGTTCCCAGCTCCTGAATCTGGGGACCATTCCCTTGATCTTTTTGGGGGGCGGTGCAGGTCTAGCCCTGCAACAGGCTGTCGGATTGATGATTCCCATGAGCTTAACCAAGTTTTCGCGAGGGTTCGAAACGGAAGCCGATTACTTGGGGGTGGAGTACTTGTACAAAGCTGGCTACGACCCTCAGGCGTTCGTGTCATTTTGCGAGCGAATACAAGCGCTCGAAAAACAGAAGTCCGGATTGATCGCCAAAGCATTTTCAGACCATCCACAAACGGCTGATCGAATACGTAAGACGCAGGCAGAGATTGCGAAGATACTTCCACCACGCGATGTTTACATTCTTTCGACCTCAGAGTTTGAAGATGTGAAGTCTCATCTGGTAAACATCGAGCATCGGCATCGAGCCGGCGAACGGGATCCGAGTCGACCGATCTTGCGCCACAGCACCTCGGCTGATGGGGCAGACTCGAAAGGATCCGAGCCGCCGATACTATCGCGGCAAAGTGATTAATGAGAGGCAGATGCAAAGCCAGCTAGACGATGTGCATGGGGCTTCCGCTCTGCGGTCGACCCAAAACGTAAAAGGGAAACTGTTCGCGGGCTTGGACGCTACAGCGTTACGGCGAGTCTTGCTCGAGTCGCAGTTTCGGCGTGTTCCGCCAAAGACAGATGTCGCCGTCAGTGGAATGCAACCAAACAACTTATTGCTACTGCAAGGTGGACGGGCACAGTCTTATATTTTGACTGAGTCTGGTGTCGAGGTCGCACTCTTGTGGGCAGTACCCGGCGACGTTATAGGTTTAGTCTCGCTTCTCGCCAATCCTCCAACTTATATGGCAAACACAACTACCGTAACTGAGTGCGAGTTTTTGGTCTGGGATCATTCCACAATCCGCAAACTGGTAAAAGCCTATCCAAAGATCGTAGAGAATGGCTTCCGGATGGCACTGCAGTATCTTGGTGGATACATGAAGAGGCATTCCAGCATCATGACGAAAAGTGCAGAGGCAAGGCTCGCTCAGGTCCTGTCGCAGCTCGCGAACGAAGCTGGAGAGGTGCAGCCATCGGGAATAGTGATCGATATTACCAACGAGCGCCTCAGTTCGCTATCCGATATTAGCTCCTTTACTGCAAGTCGACTCCTATCTAAGTGGGAACGTGACGGAAAAATCAGCAAAGAGCGCGGACGGGTGACACTGCGAGCCCCCGAAGCACTAATAGTGGTCTGAACAGTGATCTGATCCAAGTGTCAGCTTGAACGACTGGGACTCGCATGTCGCAGGCTACTGGTGAACGGCGAAATTCATTGTTCCAGAGATGCCCGTCGTTGGATCTGTCGCAATCACTTGGAACTGAACCAGGTTTGTCAAGCCTGAGGTCGTCGTCAACAGGCCAGTTGTGGAGTCGATACTTACGTTCGGAATGCTTTGAGGGTTGGTGCTCCAAGTGACCGAATTTGTAACGTTGACCTTTTGTCCGTTGGCGGTGCCGGTCGCAATAAACTGCTCGCTGCTACCGTAAGTAATGCTGCTGAATCCATCTTGAGATGTCACCTGGATCGAGGTCAAGCCCGCAATAGTCACTGTCACCGTAGCGCTTCCAGTCACCGTTTCTACTGCCGCCGTAATTACGCTTTGCCCCGGTTGGCCGCCCGTTACTTTTCCGTTGGTATCAATGGAGGCAATTGCGGGAGCGGCACTACTCCAAAAAACGTTTTTCGTAACTTTCTTTTGCGATCCGTCGTCATAAGTGCCCACGACGCTCATCTGCAGAGTGCCACCAGTTTGGATCGTTGTGGCTGGCCCTACCGTGAGACCGGTCAGCACCGGGTCCACGAAGAAGCCTTCACAACCAAAGCCCACTGCAAAAATCAACAATGTGACGGATACAATTGCTATTCGCCAGCCGTGCATAATCGAACCTCTTCTCGATCTAATCCGTTCGGAAAGGTCATGCGCGGGAGGGAAGACCTGCGTATGCCATTGATGCAGCCTCACCGTACTGCTGGAAGATGCTGTGCAGAACTGCGAAAAGTTACAGGCAAGGTCCGCGTTCCAGCGCAGCTGCGACATTCCTAGACAGGTTTTAACCGGCCGTTTGCTGTTGCATCGCCCGTCTCTACTTCCTGATAAAATAGCGTTAGAGCTTTACGCCCCACATTTGGATTGAGGTTGTTGTCATTTTATTTCTTCGATGTTCCCAATTGCTGCTTTTCCTCTCGCTCTTCATTCACAGCTTCCGTGCTTTCCCAGACACGAGCATCGCGACTCAAAACGAGCCCGAGTATCGCCTCCGCTTCTACCACACTCACACTGGAGAGCGGCTGGATGTCGTGTACCGTCGCGGCGACAATTACGATTCCAATGCTGAATCACGAATAAATCAGTATTTGCGCGACTATCGTACGGGCGACATTCGCGAATATGATCCCAGTCTCTTTGACTTACTGCACGATTTGATGGTGCGCTTGGGGCGGCCGGATGGCGAAATTGACGTCGTCTGTGGATACCGCACTCCCCGGACGAACGAATACCTGCGGACTCACGGGCGCGGCGTGGCCCGGCACAGTCTGCACATGCAGGCCATGGCTATCGACATTCGCATACCGGGTGTACCAACGGCGAAAATTCGTGATACGGCACTCGCGATGCGCCGTGGTGGCGTCGGGTACTACGCAGCCTCTGATTTCGTACATGTCGACGTGGGGCGTGTTCGTCGCTGGTAGCTTGGCTGCTCAGGGATACGGATATCCTTTTGCCAATGCTTCCGACAGCCTCGCATCGTGGCCATAGATGTCGCTGTAGAAGTGGGTCTCGTCATTCTCATACGCGATGGCAGTAGCGTAGACGATAAAGACCGGGATCCGCCCATTAAGGTTGACGGTTACATTGTCGTTGCCTTCCTTCATTGAACGTTGCACCCGTTCGAGCGGCCAGCCGGGATTGTTGCGCAACGCCCACGTGGTGAGTTCGGCAGGCTTCTCAACGCGGATACAACCGTGACTGAAGTCCCGGCGTGACTGCGAAAAAAGCTCAGGGGCGGGCGTGCTGTGAAGATACACATTGAACTCGTTCGGGAACATCAGCTTGACGAGTCCAAGAGCATTTGCAGGCCCTGGCTTCTGCCGCACCGTGAGTTTACCCGCTCTCAATTGCTCGAGTACCTCATCTGAAATCGTGTCCGAGGTGACCACGTTTCCGTCGTGGGTCGTAACCTCATAGCGCTTTTTTGCAATGTAGCTGCGGTCTCGCTGAATCGCAGGAACGATTTCCCCACGAAGTATGCTCCGCGGAACATTCCAGTAGGGACGCAGTACGACATAACTCATATCTCGCGAGAAGACGGGGGTCTGCGTTCTCATTGCTTTCCCAACTACGACGCGCATTTCCAAAGTGACTTTGTTGTTGTCGTCAAGCGCCCGGAGACGGAAGTCCGGGATGTTGACGATGATCGGCGGCGCTGGGAATTCCGTGGGCAGCCAACGCCACCGTTCCAAAGCCAGCTGAAGCTGGTGAACCCGATCCGGCAAGGGCACGTCTAGTTGTTTAAGAGTCTCAGCTCCCAGACGGCCATCATCCTTGAGTCCGTGCCGACGCTGAAAACGCTTCACGGCCTCAACGAGAGGGCCGTCATACACCTGGGAATCTACAGGTGGCGCCGCATCAGGCGGCAGATCCCCAATGAGGATAAGAAGCCGGGCCAGTCGCGGCACTCCCGCGTATGTCTGACCTTGATCGATTGGTTTGGCGGACCCAGGGAGTTTTTCGCCGTCATCTTTTTTGGCCAATTCCACGTATCGCGCCAGCGCTGTCTCCGTGTGCCGATATCCGGCAAATGGTGGTTCCATGCTCTGTATAACCGCAGGCAGGTCTGAAGCAGTCAATAACCTCTCGCGGACAAAATGTGCCAAGTCGTATTTCTTCTGTTCGACACTCAGGCCGAACTTGAAGTGCTGTGGGTTGATGCGGCCAATACGAAGATCAGAAACAAACCGCATCGTGCAAATGGTGAGAGCAGCATCAAAACGCGAGGGATCACCACCCGACCCCTGAAGGGCCGAGAGGCGACCACCCCAGCGCGAAGCGTCGTAGTCTTCCGGTTCCAGTCCCCGTTTCCATGAATCTTTGAACAACTCAATCATTGCCAGTGCTTGCGGCAAAGGTTGGTTCCCCTGCAGCCACACGGGTGTATATGCCGAAAGCTCGTAGAACTCCGTGAGTTGAGTTTTGTAGTCAGGGAAATTTGGCCAGCGGAGGTCGGTGAGACGACCACTTGCAACGATGTCTCGTATCGCTGCAGTCGCCTGCGAACTGGTACCTGCCTGGGGCGGGATGCGGGAAGGAGACGACGCCAAGCTAGCACAGGCGAGCGCCGTTAGTACAAAAAGCGGGAGTGTTCGATTTGATGGCAACGAAATGATCTCAGCTGGTAGCTGAGCCAAATGACAATTTTAAGGTCAAGCAAAATGCTTCACCACACCACTGCCTGAACTATCAGGATCGCAGGGTGCCCTCCAGACGGTCGAGTTCGGTGCGATCTCACCAACCTCCTGCGGCGTTCGCAGGGTTGATGAGAGTAATCGGGATGAGGCCAAGCGATCGAACGTCTGTCGTTCACTTCTGAGTTAGCTCCCGCAGTGCGAGCGTCTTTTGATCTTGTGATCTTGCCCGGCGACCCCGGATGGCTCGTTCCCTGTTTGTTTTGGCAGTGTCCCAGGTGGCGTTAGCGCAGCTATACAAAATCGCAGCGGGCCTCTGGGCGAAAATATGGACTTGCATACCTCCTGGCACCGGTTGACTTCCCTGATGTGCGTGGCTCTTCTGGTATCCGCGCCGGTAGCGCCTTGTGAGCCAAGGCAGCCATCGCAGGAGCAAGGTGGGGCGCAGCAAGAACAGGCCGCGAAGCTTTCCAACGATCAATTGGACTCTCTTGTAGCGCCCATCGCTCTCTATCCGGATCCGCTTCTGGCGCAGGTGCTGGCTGCATCGACCTACCCATTGGAACTTATTCAACTTCAACAGTGGTTGTCGAAAAACAAGAATCTGAAGGATAAGGCCCTCGCTGACGCCGTGGCGAAGCAGCCATGGGACCCAAGCGTCCAAGCGATGGCGGGACTTCCCGACGTGGTGAAGCGCCTAACCGACGACATTCAGTGGGCAACCGACTTGGGGAACGCTTTCCTGGCGCAGCAATCGGATGTGATGAGCGCGGTGCAGCGCATGCGCAAGAAGGCCCAGGATAAGGGCTTGAAGTCGAACGAACAGATGAAAGTAGAAACCCAGACAGTTGAGAACAAACAGGTGATCGTTATTCAACAGGCGAA
>Ga0126371_10005819_pt1 | contig 10956 bp, 13 predicted proteins | sample PanSoiMetaPlot_4_FD_110145 | JGI IMG/M metagenome (GOLD analysis project Ga0126371, IMG submission 110145) | Tropical forest soil microbial communities from Panama - MetaG Plot_4 | ecosystem: Environmental > Terrestrial > Soil > Tropical forest > Bulk soil | place: Panama | collected 2016-02-17
CGGCGCGTACTGATCGTCAACCACAACAATGCCGTCCTCGCCCACCGACGCGCCAATGTTTCCGCCCGCGCCCTCGAGCATGTAAACATTGCCGGCAACTTTGCTGACCTTGATCTGAACCTTGCTGAAGTCCCGGTTCTGGGCAAAAGCGAGCGCGCCCAATAGCCACACCGTCCCAGCAACCACGGCCAGTCGACGCTTCATTGTTGCCTCCCAGCGAAACATTCCGAACGCCGCGACAGATTCTAAAGGAAAACTGCCAAATTGGAAGGGCAACCTAACGTGCCCTGTCGTCCAAATGGCGCGCGTTCGGTGCGCGCCGGAGGACCCATGCACTAAGTCGGCAGCATCGATGCTGCCTGCTTATGCCCCCCTTCGACCGGGCAGCATTGCCACCGCCGGCCAGGTGCACGGGTCCTGCGTGGAAAAAACGCGCCATCCGCATGAAAAGGCAAACGGCAGGGTGCGGCAGCTAGAATCTGCTTGACCCTGACGCAACGTCAGGCCGTAAAACCTCGATCAGGAGAAACCGTGTGGACCGCACCTATCTGCCTCACGAATTTGCCAAGCGTGCCGGAGTCACCGTGCGCGCCCTGCACCACTACGACCGCCTTGGACTGTTCCCGCCGAGCGGCCGCACGAATGCCGGGTACCGCGTCTACTCCGATCGCGACTTCGCGCGCCTGGAGCAGATCGTCGCGCTCAAGTTCATCGGATTTCCCTTGTTCCAGATCCGGGACATCCTTCGCCGGAAAGACACTGAAATCGGCGCTGCTCTACGGCAGCAACGCCAGATCCTGGCCGAGAAGCGCGATCATCTCGATCGCGCCGTCATCGCGATCGAACGCGCCGAGAAAGTTGTCTCCGCCGGAGGCAAGCCCGATTGGGAGCCATTCCGAAAGGTCATCGAGGTGATTCAAATGCAAACCAGAAAAGACTGGATGGCAAAGTACTACACCGAAGAGCAACTCGCCAGCCTGCGCCAGCGCTGGACCCCCGAAGTGCAAGCCGAGTCCGAGCAAGCTTGGGCCGCATTGGCGAAAGATGCCGAAGCGGCGATCGCTCGCGGCGAGCAGCCAGGAAGCGAGACGGGCCTTAAATTGGCTGCCAGGCGTCGCAAACTGCTCGACATGTTCACCGGGGGTGACCCCGGCATCGTAGAGAGTTTGCGCAAGCTCTATGCCGACCGCTCCAACTGGCCGAGCTCGTTCAAGAAACCCTACAGCGATGACGTAGACAACTTCCTCTGCGAAGCCGCACTTGCGTTCGAAAAGGCAAAGGCGCATTGAACAAGGGAAAACCACAACGAGTGCCCCACTTCTGGCCGGTATTGCCAGAAGTGGGAGCCCGAAACCTATCCCGGCGCCTGACAACCGCAGTGACAGAGCGTTACCCTTCCGGCATCAAGCTGTCATACATCTTCCACAACTTGTCAGCCGTCGGACGATAAATCACCCATCCCGTCCCTTGGTCGGTGGTTTCCCGGAACAGCAACTCGCCGACTCCATCTCCGTCCACGTCGACCGCATCGATGAGCTCAAGCCGCGGCGTTACATCGAGATGGAATTTGTCAGTCACGCTCGAGTAGAGCTTGTGCAGGTTGTTGTAGATGTCCGGATAAGCGACGATTACCATCGAATACTGCATTTCCGCGGTGTACTCCGAATGCGCACTCCCCGCCGGCGGCGCGGGCATGTGCGCGGTCGCGCTGAGAACCATGATCGGTTGATTCGACTTCCATAAATCGTAAGCGGACATCTGTACGGTCTCGAGGATCGGCTCTGGCACAGACCCACGATGCGTCGCTGCAGGATGCGCCGGCTTCGCCGCGGAGCTGCTCTTCTTCGCATCGATGTACGCCCGGAGCTGTTCCTTCGCCAGCGCCACCATCTGTTTGCGCCGGTCTTCTTCCTCGCCCTTCAACCAGTCGAAAGTGAACGGACGCAGCGGCGACTGAGACGCGTCTGAAATGGCGGGAATCAACTGAGCATCAGCCTGCGTAGCCGCCACGGTAGTGACAACTTTCCCGGCATTGGCCGCGAGTTTTGCTCCTGGCTTGCTGTATCCAGGGATATCCTCGTCAGCGAATGACTTTGCCGGCATGCCTCGCCGCAGCCGGGGCCGGTTGGCTTCGGTCGTCCCGCTATCCGAAGCAGGTATCTTCGATTTCTCGTCTGCTTTCGCATCGGCCGCCTGGGTCGCTCCGGGCTTAGCCGGTTTGGAGTCGCCACTGCCCGAAGTTGATGCCGGAGCCGATGTCGAACTGGGCGCACTCGGATTCTGCCCCGCCGAGGGCGAATTCGCGGGCGGCTCTGATGAGGAAGGCGGTGAACCTTTGGTCAGCCGCGGCGGCTCGTCGCTGTCCGAGGACTTAGGCTTGTCGGAAGAAGAAGGACTAGAAGATGGGGCACTCCCACCCGATCCCTGAGGCGAATTCGACGGCACGCCCTGCACTCGGTTCGGATCGCGCGTTAGCCGCGGTGCCGCGTCGGCATCCTCAAGCCCTTTTGGGGCCGACTCCGACTTGATTTCGACGATCTTCGATTCCGTCTCCGTCGGACGCCACGTTCCTGTCCCAAGCCACGGAACCGACACGTTGGCTGCGTTGCTGTGCAGCGCACTGCTGACGGTGAAGAGCCCAAGAGAGTTGCCCGTCCGTTCCGCTTCGTAAATCGTCCCCGGCTCAAGCGCCATTGGGACCGGATCCGCCTTGTACGAACTCGCGTCCCAGAACTTGCCGTTAATCAGAATCGCAACCGGGACCAGCGACGACTTCCCATTCGCTCCCAGCTGGAGTATCGCCAGAGCGCGCGGCCCAGTCGCTTTCTTCTTCGTCGGACGCCGCTCGCCCGGCATAATCTGCGGCCGTTCGTCTTGCGCCGCTACCCATCGCGGCGTCGCCAGCGAACAAGCCAGCAACGCCGTCCCAACCGCTGCGCAGGAAAAAATTCCGCGGTGTAGAATCCTCATTAGCTTGGGCCGGCCCGATTCTCTCGCGGCCTTCACCCCTGTTTTTCCCGGAGAAATCCTCATGAATATCAATGATAAGACTCCCGACCTTACTTTGCAGGACGAGAACGGAAAAGATGTCGCGCTCAAGGACTTGCGCGGCAAGACCGTCGTTCTCTTCTTCTACCCGAGAGCCAGTACTCCCGGCTGAACCGTGGAAGCGCGCGGGTTCCGCGACACATACTCTAAGATTCAAAAGACGGGCGTCGTGCTGCTCGGCATCTCCCCCGATACCCCGAAAGGCCAGAAGAAATTCAAGGAAAAAGAGGGACTCCCTTTCACCCTCCTCGCCGACGCCGACAAGAAAGTCGCCGAAGCTTTCGGTGTCATGAAACAAAAGAACATGTACGGCAAGAAGGTCTGGGGGGTAGCCCGGACCACGTTCGTCATCGGCCCTGAAGGCAAAATCCAGCATATCTTCGAAAACGTCAAGCCCGACGGCCACGCCGAAGAAGTGCTTGCGTACTTAAGAGAATCAGCCAAAGGAGTATCGTAGTCCGTAGCGCCGCCGTCCTGGCGGCTGGTCGTGGCGGGCGACTGCGTCCGCCGCTGCCTTGGGAAATATCACGCCCAGAGTTCGTTGCCCTCGTGGGATGTGGTGTCCCCGCAGCCGCAAAGCGGGGAAAGAATGCAGCCCATGCCGCAAGGCGCGGGTGATCGTGCGCAATATCAACGAGCCCCCGGAGGGGCGCTCAAAACCGGATCGCGGAGGCGGGAAGGCCAAGACAACCCGAACCGCCTCTGGCCAGAAGCCACTCGCGTGCGAGCGCGGCACCGTCTTTTTCGACAAGCCGCAAAACGTGACCATTTACGAGAAAGCTAAGTCTCGCCGAACCGTTGTGAAGAACGCCAGCTAAACGGAACTCCACTTCCCGGCACGGCGTATCATGCCTGTGACCAAGTTTGTTTATCTCTCGCCGCGCCGGGAGGAGTTATGCATCTTTTTCAAGTTCTTGCAGGTTCCGCAATCCTGCTCGTCACTTTCTCTATTACAACCCCGAGAGCCAATGCTGCCGACGATCGCACCTCCATTGTCATCGTCTACAAAGACGGGCACCGCCAGAGTTTCGCCTCTGCCGAGATCGCGCGCATCGACCTTAAGGATCCCGCGTCAGTCGTCTATAAAGATGGCCACCGCGAAAGGATCCGGGCAGCAATAGATCGCATCGAATTCGACCAATCCGGCCTGAGCGCGATGATGCCCGGCCGCTCCCACTTCATCGGAAAGTGGGAGGTAGGCGACGGAAACGGCAGCCGTTTCTTCATCACGCTCGAGGCTGACGGCCGGGCGAGAAAGTCCATTGGCTCGCCCGGCGGCACCTGGACATTGGTCGACGGCCAGGCCCGCATCAGCTGGGACGACGGCTGGCACGATGCTATCCGCAAAACCGCCTCCGGCCACGAGAAACTGGCCTACGAACCGGGCCGATCTTTCGATGATTCGCCCTCGAACGTGACCGAAGCCCGCAACACCCAACCCAAGCCTATTTAGCGGAGGGGGAGACCAGAGCCTCGGATTCACCCTGATTTTCGAGGATTAGGGTCCTTCTTGCACCTCAACGCGGGCCGATGCCACCCATGCTGCAAAGGGAACCAAGGGGAAGGGCCGGCTTATCGAGCGTTGAGCCATCCAAACAAATGCGGCTCTAGCCGTGAGGGGCCGCATGTCCCGCGCCGCCCCACCGTTTAATATTTCCCCTGCATGCCCGACCCCATCCCGCTCTCCCGCGATTTCTTCGCCCGCCCGTCCCGTCGCGTCGCCCGCGCCCTACTCGGAAAGGTACTGGTCCGGAACGGAAGCCCCCGCCGCACCGCCCGCATCGTCGAAGTCGAAGCCTATCTCGGCACAGAAGACCCTGCCGCCCACGCCGCCGTCGGCCGCACCGCCCGCAACCAAGTTCTCTTCGGCCCTCCCGGACACGCCTACGTCTACTTCATCTACGGGAATCACTACTGCCTCAACGTCTCCTGCGAACCCGAAGGTAAAGCTGGATCAGTCCTGTTCCGCGCTGCCGAACCCCTCGAAGGCAAGGAAAAAATGGCCCAAGCCCGTGGAATTTCGCTGGCGAGCGAGAAAGACTTACTCAGACTGACCACGGGCCCCGGCCGTCTCGGCGAAGCCTTCGGAATCACGCGCGCGCGCGACAACGGCTGTGATCTCACCTCACCCACAAGCAGCCTCTGGCTCGGTGACGACGGCTATCTCCCCCGCGGCATCGTGACCACACCGCGCATCGGAATCACAAAAGCCGCAGACCACCCCCTGCGCTACCTGCTCGAACGAAACCCCTTCGTCTCCCGAAAAATAAAACCAAAATAGCGAGGGGAAAGTGGGTCTGCCTCAACTAGTCTCTTTGTCATTCCGAGCGGCAAAGCCCTGAGGAATCTGCTGTCCCTGCCTCGATCGATGGTGGCGACGAGGCCCCGTCTCCTCGGTCACCCTTGACATCCGTTGTAGACTGTCCCCCGGACCAGAATGGCTCAAAAGCCCGCCAGTAAAGGCTCTTCACCCTTACGCGTGATGCCAACCCCAAACGAAACGCCGTCGCACCAAATTCCGTCGCATCCCTTCCGTGGCGCCAGTCATCGTATGAAGAAGGAGTTTCGTGTGCTTCGGTTGGCTGGGTCCCGGGGTGTTGTCGTTATCCTCATCCTGCTCACCGCAACCGTTCTCCTTCCTGCCGAGGACGGCGCCCCGACCCACCGTCCCGCACAATCCTCCTGCATCTTGATCGGCTTCGTCGGCGGATTCGTCCATCACAACAATGTCCACCACGGCCCCGTATTTCTCGCCCAGCACATGCACCAGGGCGCTCCCCAAGACGCTCATATCCAGGTCTTCGAAAATCGTCACCGCAAGACGGCATACAACACGATCCTCCGTTTGCTCGACGCGAACCACGATGGCGTCTTGACTAATGAGGAAAAGACACGGGCGCGCATTATTCTCTTCGGCCAGAGTTGGGGAGGCTCCGCCGTCGTTATGCTGGCTCGCGAACTCGATCGCGCCGGCATCCCTGTCCTGCTGACCGTGCAGGTCGATAGCGTAGCCAAACCCTGGCAACATGACGGGGTCATTCCCAACAATGTCGCTGCTGCGGTGAACTACTACCAGCCTCACGGTTTCATCCATGGCCGCCCGCTGATTCGTGCCGAAGACGATTCGAAAACCGCAATCCTCGGAAACTACCGCTTCGACTATAACCAGGCGCCGGTAAAATGTGACGGCATGCCCTGGATCGAACGCACCCTCATCCCCGGCCACATGCATACCGAGTGCGACACACATCTCTGGGGACAAATTGAAACCCTCGTGCGCCAGCGCCTCGAGCCCGATCCCACTAGTCTAGCGAACGCTCCCCAGCCCTAGGCCGCTCTGCACAGCTACGGCCTCTCCGCCGATTCGCCTACCGGTACAAACCACGGACCGACGGCTACCCTCCGCCCTATGTGCTTTACCCCTACCCTACCCAGGCTAGAGAAAAGGACCACCGCACCGATTGGTGGCTCGACGTGAAAGATGCATCGGGTGCGGCCATCGAACCTCGTGCCTTTTGCGAGTTTAGAGTGGGGATCCTGTCTTTACCCAACCGGTCTTTCTTACTCGTCGATCGTCCCGCGAATCACAACGTTATCGATCAACCGCGTGGTCCCGACATAAGCCGCAACTGCGACCAGCGCACCCCGCGACACTCTCTCGACCGGATCAAGAGTGTCGGGATTCACAATCGAAAAATAATCCAGCCGTACCTCGCTCTCGCGCGCAATCTCTTCCTGCCCCGTGGCCGCCAGTTGCCGCGCATCCCGCTCCCCCGTGCTCGCCAACGCCTCAACCCGCATCAACGACCGATGCAGCACCAACGCCTGCCTCCTCTGCTCCGCGTCGAGGTAAGCATTGCGCGAACTCATCGCCAGCCCATCCGCCTCGCGCACAATCGGACAAGTCACAATCTCCACCGGCAAATTTAAATCCCGCACCATTCGCCGAATGATCGCCACCTGCGCCGCATCCTTCTGCCCGAAAAAGGCGGCATCCGGCTCAACGATGTGAAATAGCTTCGACACGACAGTGGTTACGCCGCGAAAATGTCCCGGCCGAGACTTGCCATCCAACTTCCCGCTCAGTTCCTCCACCGTCACCCAGGTCACCGCACCCGCGGGATACATCTCTTCGACCGACGGCGCGAACAGAAATGCGACGCCCTCGCGCTCCAGCAGCTCGCAGTCTCGCTCAAACGACCGCGGATACTTCGCCAAGTCCTCGTTCGGCCCAAACTGCGTCGGGTTCACAAAAATCGAAGCCGCCACAACATTGGTCGCTGCCCGCGCCGCCCGCACCAATGACAAATGCCCCTCGTGCAGTGCCCCCATCGTCGGTACAAATCCCAGCCGCTTCCCCTCGCGCCGCACCGCCCGCGAAACGTCCCGCACATCGTTCATGGTTAGGAAGACTTTCAAGAGGGGCCGTTCTGAGTCTCAATCTGAGGGTTTTGGGCGCCACTTCTGACTACTTTTGCCAGACGTGAGGATTTTCACCAACAATTCGGGTAGACCATTCGAGGGTGCCCCATTCGAAACTTGCCGCCTTTTGGCGAATTTTAGAGTGGGACTCATACAGCCGGCACCCACCTCACGGCAATATGTGCACTCTCCAGCATCCCGCCCACAATGCCCTTATTGCGCCGGATCGCGACCCTGTCCTGCTCCGACCCGCGCACTCCATTCTCCGCTGCCGCCACAACGCGCCCATAAGGCCAGTTCGACGCGGGAAGTTTAGCCAATGCCGGAATCAGCTCGTCGTTCTTTAGCAAAATCTCCGCGCTATCGGCCGAGTCAAACAGCGCCACGCCGTCGGTTCGCACAATGAGATACGGGTTCCGCCAAGCCTTCATGTCCTGAATGTGCTGGTACTTGGCAGAATCCGCGGCAGGAATTGCCTGCAGAATCGCCTGAGGATCGGGCGCTGGCGGCGTGGCCTTCTGCGTACATCCAGCCAAAACCAAGCTCGCCACCCAAACCACCGCCCGCCGCAACCGCAGAGAGATCACAATCCGAAGTTTACCTCACCACCGCGCCACGTTAGGCACGTCGGCCTTCGCCGCCCACACGAGAGCCACGACCCACCCGATCATGGTCCAGCCCAAAAAGAAGTTCAGCAGAAAAATCGCCAGCAGATCCCGTTTGCTCTTCGCCAACGCGATGAGCGCCGGCAAAAAGTACATCACCGTCCCAAGCCCGAAGAACGGAAAGAAGAAGAAATGTGTTGCGAGGATCATACTTGCCTCCCCCCGGCATACCAGGATCACGACTCGCGCCCCCACTCTCTCTAGAAGGTACGCAGCGGCAGCCGCCTCAGTTCCGCAACGCAATCAGCGCCTTAGCAGGCAAATCCGTGGCCATGCTTTAGCGTCGCATAGCCCGCTTCCGCTCCAACACCGTTTCCAGCGCGGCACGAGTCTCCTTTGGCAGATGGTACGACTCCTCGTCCGACGGATACTGTTGTGACCGCACATCCGCCCGATACGCCTGCACTGCTTGCGTAATCAATTCCGCCGCATTGCCGTACCTTCGCACGAACTTCGCCGGAGTCGCAAATGTCAGGTTCAGAATGTCGTGAAACACCAGCACCTGCCCATCGCACTCGGGGCCAGCGCCGATTCCGATCGTCGGTGTACTCACTTCAGTAGTGATCATCGCGGCAACTTCGCGCGGAATCCCTTCGAGAAATAAGCACGTAACGCCGGCGCGATCGAGCGCGACCGCATCACGCATCAATTGTTCAATGGCCCCCAAATTCTTTCCCTGCACTTTGTACCCGCCCATCACATTGACCGACTGCGGAGTCAACCCGATGTGACCGGCCACAGGAATCTCGGCATCGATGATGTGGCGAATCAGATCCGCCCGCTTCTCTCCGCCCTCGATCTTCACCACCTCCGCGCCGCCTTCTTTGACAAAGCGCGTGGCATTCCGCACCCCGTCCTTCGCGTCCACCTGATACGACCCATACGGCATGTCGGCGAGAAGAAGAGCATTCTTCACTCCGCGCCGGACAGCCTTCACGTGATGAAGCATCTCATCCATCGTGACCGAGAGCGTGTTCTCGTACCCCAACACGGCTTGCGCCAGCGAATCTCCTACCAGCACCATGTCGACGCCCGCCTGATCAACGAGGCGAGCCGCCGCATAATCGTATGCGGTAAGGCAAGTAATCGGTTCGTGACGGAGTTTCTGTTCCCGCAGAGACGCGGTAGTGACCTTCTGGCCGGAGCCGTCTTCGCGTGAAAAGCCCGGACGTCCGCCAATCGGGGTAATGCTCATGATGTCCTCCAGTGCCCCTCCGCATCGCGCGGATAGAGCCTGTGCACCCATGTTGGCGTCTACATCATTTGACGCTGACACGATTGTAGCTGGAAAAAAGGAGTGAGTCGACCAATTCCTTCAATGACGGGAATGCCCGTAACCTACAGAAAGAAAAACCAGATCCGGGAAGGAGAGGAAGGGATAGAAAACACCTTGTCATTCCTGCGACCAAGGCCAGCTATGGCCAATGGTCCATTGCCTTAAGCCCCCACCGCTTCCTGCCCACCCAGCGGCAAGAAGTACTGCGTCCCCCTAATCGGCTCGGTCACCTTTCGTAGCAGTTCCTGCAAATCTTCATTCCGATCGACGAAATCAATCTCCGACGTATTCACGATCAGCAAGTCCGACGACGTGTAGTGAAAGAAGAAATGCTCATACGCCTTCACCACTTCTTCCAGATACTCATCGCTCACGGCCTTCTCTCCCGTCGCGTTTTTCTTCTTGAGCCGCTTCTTCAGCACTTCCGGAGTCGCCTGCAGATAGATCACCAGGTCGGGGGTTGGCAGCATCGCGCGGAAGTGGTTGTAATAGCGATTATAGGTATCGAGCTCCTGGTCGTTCAGATTTAAGCAGGCAAACAACTTGTCCTTCTCAAGAATAAAGTCTGCCACCACAGTCTTCTGCGACCGTGGCCCGAGATCGAGCGCCTGCAACTGTTCAAACCGCCGCACCAGAAACGCCAACTGCGCTTGAAACGCCGCCCCGCGTTCGCCATCGTAAAACGCTGCGAGAAAAGGATTCTCCTCTGGCTCCATCACCCTCTGCGCGTTCAGCCGCTCCGCCAGAATGCGCGCCAGCGTGCTCTTGCCGACTCGGATGGGACCCTCCACAGCAATGTAACGGGGAAGTTCAAAAAGATTGGCCATGAGCGAATGCGATTTTCTCGGAACACGCAGGATATCTCGGAAGCCGAAACGTGGCAATTGCGGGAAAAGTTAACAGGCAGCCATTGTCGATTTCTGATTTTCGATTGCTGATTTGCCACAGCTGTGCGCCTTAAATCAACAATCAAAATCAGCAATCAACAATTAGAATTCGAGAATGCTCGCCCCCTTCCTCGCCGGCGCCGCCACAGCCGCCGTAATCACCGCCGGCTATCAGTCGATGGCTCCCACCGGCCAATGGTACGGTCGAACCTTCACCGGTTCAGCGCGCGGCGTCAAGCAACTGGCACTCACCTACGACGATGGCCCCAACCATCCGCACACGCTCCGCCTGCTCGAAGTCCTGGCGAAGCATGAAGTGTACGCAACTTTCTTCCTCGTTGGACGGTACGTCCGCCAGCGCCCAGACATCGTCCGCCAAGTCGCCGAAGCCGGCCACATAATCGGCAACCATACCTTTACCCATCCTTTTCTCGCATTGAAAAGCGCCGCCGAAATCCGCAAAGAACTTACCGACTGCAGCGCCGCCATTCAAGACGCAATCGGCGATCATTCGAGTCTCTTTCGTCCCCCGTTCGGCAGTCGCCGTCCAGCGGTCCTCCGCATCGCGCACGAGCTAGGTCTTGAACCCATCATGTGGGACGTTACCGGCTACGATTGGAACGCCCCGCCCGCGGCCGCGATCGAAACGAAAGTAGCA
>Ga0126371_10005820_pt1 | contig 10953 bp, 6 predicted proteins | sample PanSoiMetaPlot_4_FD_110145 | JGI IMG/M metagenome (GOLD analysis project Ga0126371, IMG submission 110145) | Tropical forest soil microbial communities from Panama - MetaG Plot_4 | ecosystem: Environmental > Terrestrial > Soil > Tropical forest > Bulk soil | place: Panama | collected 2016-02-17
CGCGCATCGGTATTGTGTTTCAGGAGCCGCGCTTGCTGCCGTGGCTCTCGGTTGCGGGCAATGTCGGCTTTGGCCTGCGCGACCGGCCGGCCGCCGAGCGAAAAACCCGCGTGCGCACCGCGCTCCAGCAGGTTGGGCTCAGCGAGAAGGCCGAGGCCTGGCCGCGCGAGCTCTCGGGCGGGCAGGCCCAGCGCGTGGCGCTTGCCCGGGCGCTGGTGCCCCGGCCTGACGTGCTGCTGCTCGACGAGCCGTTTTCAGCGCTCGACGCCTTCACCCGCGTCGATCTGCAGGAGCATTTGCTCGAGCTTTGGGCGGATCGCAGACCCACATTGGTTCTTGTCACCCACGATGTCGATGAGGCGATCGCGCTTGCTGACCGGGTCGTGATTTTGTCCCCGCGGCCGGGCCGGGTTTTCGCCGAGATCGTCACCGAGCTGCCGCGGCCGCGCGACCGGCATGCGGCGGGGTTTGACCTGGCCAAGCGGCGTGTGCTCGCCGCCCTCGATCGTTCGCTCAATCGCGCGCTTATCACCGACGCAGGCGAGACACGCACGAGCGTCGGCGCGGCCTTATGGTGGTAAAGGAAAATCAGCATCGAAGGAGACGTTATGGACGCAACGGCGCTGCGAGCCCTACAGGCCCCCATCAAGGAGCGTTACAAAAGCCAACCGAAGGCCGCCATGATTACCCTCAAGGCGACCGGCCGGATCGACGAGCAGGCGATCGCCTGCAAGGTCGAGACCGGTCGGGCGCTGGCGGTCGCCGGCCTGCATCCGGCAACCGGTGGCTCCGGATTGGAGCTGTGTTCTGGCGATATGCTGTTGGAAGCGCTGGTGGCCTGCGCGGGTGTGACCCTCAAGGCGGTCGCGACCGCGCTTGGCGTTGAGTTGGCGGACGCGACGGTTTCGGCCGAAGGCGATCTTGATTTCCGCGGCACGCTCGGGGTCGCCAAGGACGCTCCCGTCGGGTTTGCGGCGATCCGCTTGCGGTTTGCGGTTAACACCGATGCGCCGGCCGCAACCCTCGATCAGGTGCTCAAGTTGACCGAGCGCTATTGCGTCGTCTACCAGACGATCCGGTCCGGACCCCCGGTGTCGGTCACGCTTGATCGCGTGTGATCCGATCCGTCCGCCTCCCGGACTGCGCCCCAATCGGTGGCACCCTCTTGATCCGCGAGCCGTTTGATGGCGCATCTGAGCTTCGCGTTGGCGCTTGCCGTCAAGATGGCCCTCACCGCCGGATTGGTGGTGGCGGCGGCCGCGATCGCCGAACGCGCCGGGCCGCTACTTGGGGCGCTCGTGGCGACGCTTCCGATCTCCGCGGGACCGGCCTATGTGTTCGTCTCGCTCGATCATGGACCGGCTTTCGTCGCCGATAGCGCGCTCGCAAGCTTGGTCATGAATGCCGCCACCACGCTGCTGGCGCTAACCTATGTGCTGCTGGCGCAACGCCGCGGACGCAGGGTCAGGCTCACCGCCGCGCTCGGCGTGTGGCTCGCCTCGGCGATCCTGCTGCGCACGCTGCCGTGGACGCTTGGCGGCGCGGTGGCCCTCAACGGCGTGGTGGTTGCGTTCGGGGTTCCGATCAGCCGGGCCTTGCCGCATCCACCGATGCCGCCGCTGGTGCGGCGCCGGCACGACGTGCCCGCGCGGGCGGCGCTTGTCGCCACCTTGGTGGCCCTTGTGGTGGGGCTCAGCGCCGAGCTGGGACCGGTCCTGACTGGGGTCCTGGCGGTGTTCCCGATCGTGCTCACGAGCCTCATCCTGATTTTTGAGCCGCGGATCGGCGCAAGACCCACGGCCGCTCTGATCGCCCAGGCGATCCCAGGCCTTGGCGGCTTTGCGGTTGCGCTTGTGGTGCTCCATGGCGCGGCGGTCCCGCTCGGCGCTCCGGCCGCGCTGGTGCTGGCGCTGGCCGTCTCGCTCTCCTGCAACGTCGCGCTCTTTATCGCCTTGCGGCCCCGGCTGTGAGGGGTCACGGGCTCGCTTTGCCGGCCTCGAGCTTGAGCGCGTAGAGCGCTTCGAGCGCCTCGCGCGGGGTCATCTCGTCGGGATTGAGCGCCGCGAGATGCTCCAGGAGGCCGGCCGCCTCGTCGCGCAGCGGGGGGGACGGCGTGGGCGAGCCAGGTGGGCGCGCCGCAAACAGCGGCAGATCGTCAATCAACGCCCGCGTCGGACCGGTCCGTTCCTCGGCCTCGAGCTTCGCCAGAACCACCTTGGCGCGCTCGATCACCCCCGTGGGCAGCCCGGCGAGCTTGGCAACCGCGATCCCATAGGAGCGGTCAGCGGCCCCGGCCGCCACCTCGTGGAGAAACACCACGTCGCCGTGCCACTCTTTCACCCGCACGGTCACATTGCGCAACCGCGGCAGCACGCTCGCCAGCGCCGTGAGCTCATGGAAATGCGTGGCGAACAGCGCGCGGCAGCGATTGTTTTCGTGCAGATGCTCGATCGTGGCCCAGGCGATCGAAAGCCCGTCGAAGGTCGCCGTGCCGCGGCCAATCTCGTCGAGAATGACCAGCGATCGTGGGCCGGCCTGATTGAGGATGGCGGCGGTCTCCACCATTTCGACCATGAAAGTCGACCGCCCGCGCGCCAGATCATCGGCGGCCCCAACCCGGGAAAACAGCCGGTCGACGACCCCGATCCGGGCGCGGCGTGCCGGCACGAAGCTACCGATCTGCGCCAGAATGGCGATCAGCGCATTCTGGCGCAGGAACGTCGATTTCCCCGCCATATTCGGGCCGGTCACGATGAAGATGCGGCCCGCCGCTTCGCTCCCCGACGGCGTTAGATCGCAGTCGTTGGCCACAAACGGCCCGCCGTCACGCCGCAGCGCCTGTTCGACCACGGGGTGACGCCCACCGGTGATGACAAAGTCGAGACCGGATCCGACCTCGGGCCGCACATAGTCGCATTCGACCGCCAAGGCGGCGAGGCCGGCGACGACATCGAGCCCGGCGATCGCGTGGGCAGCCCGCCGGATTGGCTCGTGAGCGGCGGTGACCGCGGCGGCAAGCCGCTCGAAGATCTCGAGCTCGATGGCCATCGCGCGCTCGGCCGCGGAGGCAATTTTGGCCTCGAGATCGGAAAGCTCCGTGGTGGTGAAGCGGACCTGCCCGGCCAAGCTTTGGCGGTGGATGAAGGTCGCAGCGTGGGGGGCTGCGCGCAGCCGCTCGGCGTGCGGGGCGGCCACCTCGACGAAGTAGCCGAGCACGTGATTGTGCCGGATCTTCAGCGTGCGCACCCCGGTCGCATCGGCGTAGCGCGCCTGCAGCACGGCGATGACGCGGCGCGACTCGTCGCGCAGTGCCCGCGCCTCGTCGAGATTCGGCGCGAAGCCGGGGCGTACGAACGAGCCCTCACGCGTGAGCGCCGGGAGTTCGTCGGCCAACGCCCCACCAAGCTCTTGGGCCAACGAGACGTCCGGGGCGCGCAAACTTAAGACCGCCGTGGCGATGTCGGGCGCGAGCGCCCCGAGCGCCCCGAGCGCCTCGAGGCGGGTAGCGAGCGCCGCTGCTGCCCTCAGGCCATCGCGGATCGCGGCGAGGTCGCGCGGGCCGCCGCGTCCGACCACCAGGCGAGCGAGCGCGCGCGCCAGATCCGGCACGGCGGCGAGCGCTGAGCGGATCTCGGCGCGCGCGGCCCCCTCGGCCACCAAGGCCTCGACCGCGTCGAGGCGCCCGGCGATCGCGGCCGCGTCAGTCAGAGGCGCTGCCAGTCGGTCGGCCAGGAGGCGGGCGCCCGCAGCCGTCACGGTCCGGTCGATGGCGGCAAGCAGCGAGCCGCGGCGCTCCCCGCCGAGCGTGCGGACCAGTTCGAGATTGGCGCGGGTCGCCGCGTCGATGAGGAGCGTCGTGCCCGGCGGTTCTCGGGTCGGCCGCGAGATCAGCGGTCGCTGCCCTCGCTGGGTGCGCGCGACGTAGGTGATGCAGGCCGCCGCGGCCGCGAGCTCGAGGCGCGAAAATGTCCCAAAGCCCTCCGTCGTCGCGACGCCGAAGTAACCCGTCAACCGGCGCTCGGCGGTCGCCCCGTCGAACGTGTCTCGGGGGACCGGCGTGACCCCCGCGAGCGAGCGCCAGACGGCCGAAAGCGCGGCGTCCTCGTAGAGCGCGTCGGACACGATGATCTCGCCGGGTTCGATGCGGGCGATTTCGGCCCCAAGCCCGAGGCGGTCGCACTCGCTCACCCGGAACTCGCCGGTGGAAATATCCAGGAAGGCCACGGCGAACCGCGCCGCGTCCGGCGAGGTGGCGCGCGCGCGCGCGACCGCGAGCAAGTAATTGGGACGCCGTGCGTCAAGCAGCGTGTCCTCGGTCAAGGTGCCCGGCGTGATGAGCCGGACCACATCCCGGCGCACCACGCTCTTGGGACCGCGCCGCCGCGCTGCCGCCGGATCCTCGAGCTGCTCGCAGACCGCAACCCGATGGCCGCTGGCAATGAGCCGATGCAGATATTCGTCGGCCCGCTCGATCGGGACGCCGCACATGGGGATGTCGCGGCCCAAATGCTTGCCGCGTTTGGTGAGCACGATGCCCAGGGCGCGGCTGGCAATCTCAGCGTCCGCAAAGAACAGCTCATAGAAATCGCCCATGCGGTAGAACAGCAGCAGATCCTGATGGGCGGCCTTGATCTGCAGGTACTGCTCCATCATCGGCGTGACGCGGGCGTCCTCGCCCGGTCGTTCCTCCTCTTGCGGCGCGCGCTCGGCCGCATCCGACGATTTCGGCAGGCACTCCATGGCCGGCAACCTAGCAGACGCCATCCGGGCTTTCATGGTGAACCAAGGCGCCACCCACAGGCCTGCGGCGACCGTCGTCCTTGAGTCTTGACCCCGCCTTCAGCTAACGTCCGCGCCCGGCCCTGTGGCGATGCGTCGCGGGGCGCCCAAGGAGTGGACATGAGCGCCAATTCTGCCAACGGCCATGCGCGGCCGACGTTCACCGACCAGGAAGCGCTGCTGTTCCACCAGCAGGGGCGCCCCGGCAAGATCGAGGTCGTGGCCACCAAACCAATGGCTACGCAACGCGACCTCTCGCTTGCCTACTCGCCGGGCGTCGCCGTCCCGGTCAAAGCCATCGCGGCCGACCCTGGCCGGGCGTTTGATTACACCGCCCGCGGCAATTTCGTGGCAGTGATTTCCAACGGCACCGCCATTCTCGGCCTGGGCAATCTCGGGGCGCTCGCGGCCAAGCCGGTGATGGAAGGCAAGGCGGTGCTGTTCAAGCGCTTTGCCGACGTGGACTCCATCGACCTTGAAGTCTCGACCGAGGACCCCGACGCTTTCGTCAACTGCGTCAAATATCTTGGTCAAACCTTCGGGGGCATCAATCTGGAGGACATCAAGGCGCCGGAATGCTTCATCATCGAGGCCCGGTTGCAAGAATTGCTCGACATTCCGGTCTTCCACGACGACCAGCACGGCACCGCCATCATCGCGGCCGCGGGCCTCATCAATGCCCTCGATCTCACCGGCCGGGAAATCGCTTCGACCAAGCTGGTGTGCAACGGCGCAGGGGCCGCGGGAATTGCCAGCCTCGAGCTCCTCAAGGCCATCGGCTTCAAATCCGACAACGTCATCCTGTGCGACACCAAGGGCGTGATCTACGAGGGTCGCCGGGAGGGAATGAACCAATGGAAATCCGCGCATGCGGTGACGACCCAAGCGCGCACGCTGGCCGAGGCGCTCGAGGGCGCCGACGTGTTCTTCGGGCTGTCGGTCAAGGGCGCCGTCACCCAGGCCATGATCCGCTCCATGGCCAGCCGGCCGATCATCTTTGCTATGGCCAATCCCGACCCGGAGATCACCCCGGAGGACGTGGCCGCGGTTCGCAGCGACGCCATCATGGCCACCGGACGGTCGGACTATCCCAATCAGATCAATAACGTTCTGGGCTTTCCGTACATTTTCCGCGGCGCCCTCGACGTGCGGGCGACCACCATCAATATGGAGATGAAGATCGCCGCGGCCAAAGCCTTGGCCGAGCTTGCGCGCGAGGATGTTCCCGACGAGGTGGCGGCCGCCTATGGGGCGCGCCCGAAATACGGGCCCGACTACATCATTCCGGTTCCGTTTGACCCGCGGCTGATTTCGTTCATCCCGCCGGCGGTGGCGGCCGCCGCCATGGACACAGGCGTCGCCCGCAAGCCGATCATCGATACCGACGGCTATCGCCAGCAGCTCCGCTCGCGGCGCGATCCGGTCGCGGGCGTGCTGTCGCGGGTATTCGAACGTTTGCGCCGCCAGCCCAAACGCGTGGTGTTTGCCGAGGGCGAGGAGGACCAGGTGATCCGCGCCGCCGCAAGCTTCGTGCATCAGGGGCTCGGCACCGCCCAGCTGGTCGGGCGGGAAGAACGGGTGCGGGAGACCGCCGCCAATATGGGCATCGAGCTCGGCGGCGGCATCGAGATCATCAATGCGCGGCTGTCGCGCCGCAATGCCGACTATGCGGTTTATCTCTACGAGCGTCTGCAGCGTCAGGGTTATCTGTTTCGCGATTGCCAGCGCATGATCAATCAGGATCGCAACCATTTCGCCGCATCGATGGTCGCGCTTGGCGATGCCGACGCGATGGTGACCGGCGTGACGCGCAATTTTTCCGTGGCGCTCACCGACGTGCGGCATTGCATCGACGCCAAGCCTGGGCATCGCGTCATGGGCATCTCGCTGGTGCTGGCGCGGGGGCGGCCGGTGCTGGTCGCCGACACCGCGGTGACCGAAATGCCGAGTGCAAAGGAGCTTGCCGAGACCGCGATTGAGGCGGCAGGCGTTGCCCGCAAGCTCGGCTATGAGCCGCGGCTGGCATTGCTGGCATTCTCCACCTTTGGGCATCCGCCCGGCGAGCGCTCGTCACGGGTGCAGGAGGCGGTGCGCATTCTCGACCAGCAACGGGTTGACTTTGAGTACGACGGCGAAATGGCGGCCGACGTCGCGCTCAACCCCGTGCAAATGGCCGCCTATCCGTTTTGCCGGCTCACAGGGCCGGCCAATGTGCTGATCATGCCGGCCTTCCACTCGGCCTCGATCTCCACCAAAATGCTGCAGGAACTGGGTGGCGCCACCGTCATTGGCCCGCTCTTGGTGGGCCTCGATATGTCGGTGCAGATCGCGCAGCTCGCTGCCACCGATTCCGAGCTCGTCAATCTGGCCGCGCTCGCCGCCTATAATATTGGCGGGTAGCCCCCGATGCCGGCCGCAAGCCCAGGAGGCAATCGGTGACAACATCGCGGCTCTCCGGTGTCATTGCGGCCGTTGCCACCGCCGTGGATTCAAGGGGCGAGCCGGACACCGCCCGCTCGACGGCGCTGGGCCGTTTTCTGCTCGAACACGGCTGCGACGGGCTCAACGTGCTGGGCACCACCGGGGAAGCAACGTCGTTCTCACGCGAGCAGCGCCAGCGGGTGATGACCGCCTATGCGGATGCCGGACTGCCGATGCATCGGCTCCTGGTCGGCACCGGCGCGGCGGCGCTCGCTGACGCCACGGCGCTGACCCTTCACGCCGCCGACCTGGGGTTTGCGGGCGCGCTGCTGCTGCCGCCGTTCTACTACCGGGACGTGCCCGACGAGGGGCTGTTGCGCGTGCTCGACGCCATAGCCACGGCAACCGCCTCGCGACCGATCCCGATCTACCTCTATCACTTTCCGGCGCTCTCGGGCGTGCCTTGGCATCTTGGCCTCGTCGCCCGCGTCATCGCCGCCTTCAAAGACCGCGTCATCGGCCTGAAAGATTCCTCGGGTGATCTTGACTTTGCACGCGCGGCAGCAGGGCTCGGTGAAGGTTTCGACGTCTTTCCCTCGAGCGAGGCCGTGCTGGGTGAGGCGCGCCGGACCGGCTTTGCGGGTTGCATCTCGGCGACCGTCAATCTCAACGCGGATCTGTGCGCGCGGGCCTATTGGCAGGCCGACCCCGCCGCGTTGGCCGCTGCGACCGCGGTCCGCGGCTTGTTTGCGGGCAAGCCCGTGGTGCCCGGTGTCAAGTCGGTGCTCGCCCATATCCATGGCGATCCCGCTTGGGCGCGGGTGATGCCGCCGCTGGAGCCGGCCGAGGCGGCCGAGGCGGCCGAGGCGGTCGCCGGTTATGCTGCCGTGCGCGCACGCCTGGCGGCGTGACAGCGGCTGCGTGCACAACGCTCATGAAGCGTTGACGCAACGGGTACGCGTGACTATAAGCCTGTGCCGGCGCGGGATTGTCGAAACGACAGTGTCTGCTGATTGCAGTCGCGTCATTGGGGACTTTAACTTCAACGCGTCGTTGATTGGACGCGATGGTCAATCGAAAGGCCGCGGATTCGCGGAAGCCCATGGCCAATACGTCATCTGCCAAAAAAGCCACCCGAAAGCTGCGACGCCGCACGGCGATCAACAAATCGCGGCGCTCACGGGTGCGGACCCACATTCGCAAGGTGGAAGAGGCGATTGCGACGGGTGATCGGTCACAGGCACTGGCGGCCATGCAGCTTGCCGAGCCCCATCTCATGAAGGCGGCGCAGAACGGCGTGATGCACAAGAACAGCGCGAGCCGCAAGGTCTCGCGGTTGACCCACCGCATCGCCAAGCTGGGCACCTGATAACACGGACCCTCTGATCTCGCCGTCGGCGACCCGTTAGGTTCGCCAGACGTCTTACGGTTTTGATTATAGTTAATTCGTTGCGCAAATGTCACAGGCGCGTCAAAAACTTCACCCATCTGAACAAAACCGACACTCGAAGGTTTTTGGCGATTTTGAGACCGTCATGCGGGGTCCCGGGTGAGCAAAAAAAGCTTTTATAATTCAAATCTTTAATCGGATAGCGCGCTCTCCCCGGCGAGACCCGTGAAGGCATGAGGGCGGTGACGAGGCGTCGGGCCGTGCGGCCGGTGCGTGCCGCGGGGCTCGGGGTTGGGGCGACGGCTCGAAAATTTAGTGCGACGATTCAAGCGCTTGTCGTCCGGCCCCGGAAGTCACGCCGGACCTCGACTCAGGGCCTGCAGTCGATCGCATCGCGGCGGTGTCACAATAGGTTAACGGAACCTCTTGCCGGCCCCGGGCCCCGTGTGTAATCTCCCCAGACCTCCGCTCTACCAGCGGGCTTCAAATAAACGTTCTGTGTTAACGCTCATCTTTGATGAGATCGAGAGCAGTGTGTCTCGATCCGGGGGAGTATTCGAGACACGACACTGAGCTCGGGAAATTCGGGGACTTTTCAAGAACTTTGCGGCTTCGTTGTTCTCATGAGTGGTGTCGCAAGGTAACTGGCGAAAACTCGTAAAACTTGAACAACGCCGGGACATCGCGGAACGGCGGTCGCGATGAACACAGGGGGCATCATGAGAGCGCTATGTCGAGGGTCGCACGCGTCGGCCAGTCCGATTTTTTGTCAACACTCCAGCGTTGGTCATTTGCGTCACGGGCATGGGCCATGGCCTGAAACAGGCCCGGCGCCTAGCGCCGGACCGATGAGTACGGCCGCGCCACCAGGCGGTTGAGGCTTACGCCACGGCTGCACTTGCGTCTGGCACCCGCGCCGTTCCCTGCCCACGGATCTTCCCGTCCATCGGTTTCGATCGACGTCGATCGACGTTTTCTGGAGTTTGCGATGCTTAAGCCGCACGAACCGGCGCCCTCGTTTTCCTTTCGTCGATCCGAGCCGCCCCCACCGCCGCAGGAGCTCAAGGGGACGACCACGATGACGAGTACCGACCTAGAGCGTTGGTCGCGCGTGAAGCTGCGGTTGCGGGCCGAGGTCGGCGACGACATCTTCTCGAGCTGGTTTGCCCGCATGGATCTCGACGGCATTGACGAGAGCGCGGTGCGCCTGACCGTGCCGACGCGCTTTCTCAAGAGCTGGATCCAGGCGCATTACGCCGAGCGTTTGCTCGCTTGCTGGAAAGCCGAGCAGGCGTTGGTGCGGCGCGTCGACATCGGGGTGCGCTCCGCGGTGTTGCGCAACATCTGCACCAAAGCCCAACCTGAGCTCGCCACCGAGCCGACGCGCGAGAACCGCAACTGCGCCATGGAGCGCGCCGACGAGCGCGTCTCGGCGGCGCCGGCGGCCATTCAGCACGAGGCGCTCGGCGGCTCCCCGCTCGACCCGCGGCTGACGTTCGAAACCTTCATGATCGGCCGTTCAAACACGCTCGCGCATGCCGCCGCCAAGCAGGTCGGTGCCGCACGCCGCGGCGAGACCGTGATGTTTAACCCGCTTTACATTCATGCCGGCGTGGGGCTGGGCAAAACCCACCTGCTGCAGGCGATCGCCTGGGCGGGCAACTCGATGAGCGGGCGGCGGGTGCTGTATCTGACCGCAGAAAAGTTCATGTACGGCTTCGTGTCCGCGCTGAAGACCCAGACCGCGATCGCGTTCAAGGAGGCGCTGCGCGGCATCGATGTGCTCGTCATCGACGACCTGCAGTTCCTTCAGGGCAAGTCGACCCAGGCCGAGTTTTGCCACACGCTCAACGCCTTGATCGATGCCGGCCGGCAGGTCGTGGTGGCCGGCGATCGCCCCCCAGGCGATCTTGAGAGTCTGGACGATCGGGTGCGATCGCGGCTCGCCGGCGGGCTCGTCGTGGAGATGGGATCGCCCGATGAGACCTTGCGGCTGGAGATTCTCAAATCGCGGGTCGCGCTGGCCCGTACCCTGCATCCCGGTTTCGATGTCCCCGCCCCCGTGCTCGGCTTTATCGCCAAGACGGTGACGCACAACGGCCGGGATCTGGACGGCGCGCTCAACCGCCTGCTCGCCCACAACAAGCTCACCGGGCATCCGGTAACCATGGAGATGGCCGAGTGTGCGGTCCGCGATTTGGTTCGCCCCCAGGATCCCAAACGGGTCAAGATCGAGGACATTCAGCGCACCGTCGCGCGCCAGTACAATGTCAGTCGCGCCGACCTGTTGTCGTCACGCCGCACCGCCAATGTGGTCCGCCCGCGCCAGATCGCCATGTATCTGGCCAAGACCTTAACGCTGC
>Ga0126371_10005822_pt1 | contig 10952 bp, 8 predicted proteins | sample PanSoiMetaPlot_4_FD_110145 | JGI IMG/M metagenome (GOLD analysis project Ga0126371, IMG submission 110145) | Tropical forest soil microbial communities from Panama - MetaG Plot_4 | ecosystem: Environmental > Terrestrial > Soil > Tropical forest > Bulk soil | place: Panama | collected 2016-02-17
ATTATACGGGTCCCACCAGGTGGTACCGATCATCTGATAATCCAGACGCAGCACGCCGTTCACTCCGGCACCGAGCGGCTGATGAACCTGGAAGCCCGCGTTGATGGTGTCCTTGGTCAGCAGCGGTGGCCGGTTGCCGATCACCGTCGGATCCTCCATGTTGGTGATCTTGCCGTCGGTGTAGCCGAAGCTCGCGTACACGTCGAGCCAGCTCGTCGCGACCGCGGTCAGCTCCAGCTCCCCGCCCTTGTAGCGGGCGTCGAGATTGCCGAGATTCTGCGTCGAGGTCTGCGCCTGGTAGTAGAAGAAATACCCGTTAGTGGAAGTGGTGTCGAAGAGCGCCGCATTAACGGCGAGTCGCCGGTCGAAGAACTCGCTCTTCATGCCGATCTCCCACGTGTCGGCAATCTCGGCCTGGAAGATGTCATGAACGCCCAAGTGTCCTGAGGCCGCCGCGATGGCGCCCACACCGGTCTGGTTGAAGCCGCCGCTGCGAAACCCGCGGCTCCAGCCGCCATACAGGGTCACATTATCGCTCGGCTTGTAGCGCAGCGTGGCCTTGGGCTGTGGCGCGGAGAAAGTCTGCTTGCGCACCAAGCCGGTGTACGCCGCCGGCTTGGTTGCTGGAGGCAGGAAGTCGTTGGGCGTATCGGTGGTGTTCTGCCGCTGATCCTCGTCGTAGCGGATGGCCACATCGAGCTCGAGCTGCTTGCTGAAGTCGTATGTCCCATTGGCAAAAACGGCCCAGGCATTGTTGCTCTGCGAATCCGCGAGAAACGTTGCATTGGTGTTGGTCGCGAACGGATTGGTCGGATCGACAATCGGCTCGCGATAGACCCTCGGCACGCCTTCTCCCCGGTCGATGATGTTGTCGGTCGAAATGAAACGGTCGGTATGAATGAAGTACGCCCCCGCGATCCAGGCGAAATTGCCGACCTTGTTGGACGTGAAGCGCAGCTCCTGGCTCCAGGTCGTTACGTCGATGAACTGGCTCTGGCTCAGATCGAACGGCCCGCCTTGGGCAGGGAGTGGGTACGGAGGAGGTATGCCGAGGCAAGTCGGACAGTTGTAGAAAATGGATGTAGTAACGGGCCGGAAATCGAAGGCGTCACCGGTGTCGATTTCCTTGGTATGGTCCCAGTCCGTGATCGACGTGAACGTGCCGGCACCCACGGCGTAATCGAGCTTGAGGGCGATGTCGGTGATGTCGCGCGTATCCGTTCCCCGGTTGTTGGGCTGGATCGGGCTGGTCACATCGTTCGCGTTGGCCAGTGTATTGAAAGTGCTGAAGGGATTCGCCTCGTCGGACCGCGGAATGATGTAGTAGTAGGCAGTCGTCTCGACATGATCGCCGTAAAATCGCAGGTCCGCGGTCAATTTGTCGGAGGGTTTCCACAGCAGCCGCAGTCGCCCGGAGTAATCCCGGTACGGGTCTGCCTTGCGATCGAGGTAAGTGTTCTGCAGGTAGCCGTCAGTATTGTAGAAGTTGACTGAGGCGCGATATTTGAGCGTCCCGGCCGAGTCAATTGGGCCGCCGACGGCCACCTGAGCCTTCTCGGACACCCCATTGCCGACGCCTACCTTGGCCTCGCCTTCGAAGTGATCGGACGGCTGAGCGGTGTTGATGATGATCGCGCCGCCGATGGCATTGCGGCCGTACAAGGCGCCCTGTGGACCCTTCAGTACCTCGATCGAGGTGACGTCGTTCAATCCCTGGTCGAACTCGTAGGGATTGGGCTCCAGCACGCCATCGACCAACACGGCAACCGACGGCTCGCTGTTGCGCGCCTGTGAGATGCCACGGATGGTGATGAAGGAGTTACCGACATTCTGCACCTCGACCAGGGTCATGTTCGGCACCAAGGCGACGAAATCGCGCGGCGCTTCGATGCCCGCTGACTCGATCGTCTGCTGGGTGAACACGCTCATGGTTACCGGTACACTGAGCAGCGCCTCTTCGCGCTTGCGGGCGGTGACCACCACCTCCTCGAGCGCCGGCCCGGTCGCCTGAGTCTGGGTCTGAGCCTGCGCCCCGCCGGGCCCGGCGAGGATCAGGAGACCGAACACAGCGGTCAGCAGTGAAACTATTCGGCGCAACGCAGTGAACATGTGAGACCCCCTCTTCTGCTTGCGATTGTCAGGAATTCACACCCATGCCCGGATCGACGCCTGAGCCCTCGAGCTCGCGGCGCACCACGCGTGCGCCGGCGACCATGGCCTGGAGCTTGCCGAAGGCGACCTCGCGCGGCAGGTACTTCATGCCGCAATCCGGCGCCACCAGCACGTTTGTCGCCTCGATGTAGGGCAGCGCGCGGCGGATGCGGCTCGCCACCAGCGCGGGAGACTCGACCTCGTGACTCGCGAGGTCGATGACACCGAGGATGATCTTCTTGCCCGGCAGCTCTTTCAGCACGGCGCAGTCGAGGCTCGACTGTGCGGTTTCGATCGATATCTGTTGGCAGCGACACTCGGCGAGCTCGGGCAGAAATGAGTAACCGGAGGGCCGCACGTGAATGATGGCGGCGTAGCCGAAGCAGATGTGCACCGCCGTGGTGCCTGTCACGCCCTCGAGCGCCCGGTTGAGGGCTGCGAGGCCGAAGGCTCGCGCCTCTTCCGGCCGTGCCTGCATGTACGGTTCGTCGATCTGCACGATGTCCGCCCCGGCGCCGAACAGATCGCGGATCTCGGCATTCACCGCCGCGGCATAGTCCATGGCGGCGCGCTCGCGGCTACCTCCGTAGTAGTCGATCTGCGCCTGCTGAGCCATGGTGAAGGGCCCCGGTACGGTGGCCTTGATGTGCCGATTCGTGTGGCGGCGCAGGAACTCGAGATCACGGATACCGACGGCGTGCCGGCGACGGATGGGACCGACGACGCGTGGCACGGGGTTCGAGTGCCCGCTGCGATCCAGGGCACTGCCCGGATTGTCGAGGTCGATTCCATCGAGCGCAGTAGCGAAGCGATTCGAGTAGCTCTCGCGGCGGATCTCGCCGTCGGTGATGTAGTCGAGTCCGGCATCCTCCTGCGCCTTGATCGCCATGATGGTCGCATCGTCCTGCGCCTCGGCAAGATACGGCTCCGGGACGCGCCATAATTCGCGCGCGCGTACACGCGGCGGGAAGCGCCCGGCGAGGCGCTCGCGGTCGATGAGCCAATCCGGCTGCGGGTAACTGCCGACGAGCATCGTGGGAAAGAGCATTTCGATACCCCCTGGTGCGCTGCCTCAGCCACCCGATGCCATCGACGCCTGCGCCGACACTGCCGGCCAGGATTCCCCACGCGCCAACGCGGCGCGGATCGCTTTGCCATGCTCATCGAGGAGCGGCGCCGCACGCACCGAGTGCGCACGCACGCCGTCGAACTGAAATGCCGGCCGCACTGACTCAGTCGCCGCATGCGGCGCCTCGACCGGCACGACGACTCCGAGATGCTCCACCTGCGGATCGTGTACGACCTCATCGATTCGATTGACAGGTGCGTGCGGCACGTCCTGCGCCCGCAAACGCTCCACCCAGTGCGAGAGCGGGTGGCGAGCGAAGCGCGCATCGAGTTCCTGCCTGAGGCTCTCGTACTCGGCGATGCGCCGCTCGCGCGAATTGAACCGCGCGTCCCGTGCGAGCTCCGGCGCTTCGAGTGCCGCCACCAGCCCCTCCCAGAATTTCTCGAGCGAGGAGAGGTGGAGCGCGATGAGCCGCGCATCGGCGGTGTGCAGGATGTAGGCCTGCGCGAGGCGCGGCCGATCGGCGGACGTCGGCGTGGTCCCAAGTGCAAAGAAGGCCGCGAACGGCTCGACAGCGAAATGTGCCATCGCCTCGAGCATCGACACTTCGACGTGACAGCCACGGCCGCTACGCCCTCTTTGCACCAGCGCACTGAGAATGCCCTGTGAGGCGTACAGACCTGTGATGGCGTCGGCGAGCGCTGGGCCGAGGAACTGGGGACGGCGGTAGTCGACGACCACGCTCAGAAAGCCGCTGAGGGCCTGCGCCACGGAGTCGTAGCTCGGATGTCCGGCGTAGGGCCCGGTGGCGCCAAAGCCGCTGATGGAGCAATACACGAGTCGGGTGTTGAGCTTGAGTAGCTCCTCAACCCCGGCGCTGAGTCGCGCGGCCGTGCCCGGCCGGAAATTCTGAATGTAGACGTCGGCTTCGCGGATGAGGCGGCGGAAGACTTCGCAGTCGTCCGGCCGTTTCATGTCGAGCGCGATGCTGCGCTTGTTGCGGTTGTAAGCCTGGAAGTGCGCCGAATACTGTCCGCCGTGATACATGCGGTACGGGTCACCGTCGGGGCTCTCCACCTTGATCACATCGGCCCCGAGATCGGCGAGCATCATCCCGGCGCAGGGACCGGTGATGAAGGTGCCCTGCTCCACGACGCGAATACCCTCGAGTGTCGCCTGCATGGCAGAGTTCCGCGCTAGCCCTCTTCGCTCGGCTTGAAACCGGGCGGCGCCTCGCCGTCATAGTCGATCGCCTGCGCGGCGGCGTGCGACATCACGAACCCGATGGCGCGCTGCTGTTCCTCGACCAGATGGGCGACCAGGCCTGCGGTGCGCGCGAGCAGCGGCACACCCTTGAGGCCGGCCAGCGGATACCCGGCGTCCAGCAGCACCGCCGGGATGGCTCCGGAAACATTCAGCGGCAGCGGACGACCGAGGAGTGACGGCAGGAGCTGCCCGACGAGTCTGGCGATCTCGACGTGACGGCCGGCGAGGCCCGTCTCTGCCGCCACCTCCAGGAGGCGCGTGGCGCGTGGATCGCCCCCCTGGTGCAAGGGATGGCCGTATCCGGGAATCGCCCGCTTCGCTTCGCGATACTCGCGTACCACCACAGTGGCGGCGTCCTCGAGACTCGCGCTCCTGTTGGCGCGGATCTGGATCTCATCAAAGAAGCGGCCGGCCGCTTCCGAAGAGCCCAAGACCGTTGAGCCGCATCCCAGAAGCCCCGCCGCCACCGCCCCCTGCAGAGCCTCGGGGGCCGCAGTAAGCGTCATGCGCGCCGCCTGCACACTCGGCACGAGTCCGTGCTCGGCGATGGCGACCAGCGTGGCATCGAGCACGCGCCGCTGAGCGAGCGATGGCAGGGTGCCCGTCATCAGCAGCCAGAAGTGATCGGTGAAGCTGATCGCGCCCACGAGCTCACGCACGAGATCGCGGCCGCGCACCAGGATCGTCTCTGCGTTTGAGGCCGAGATCGCCGAGCTGCGCTGATCCTGCCGACCGATCTTCAAGGTCCACGCTCCCCTTGGTGTTCAGCTTTTCGCATAGCGAAACCACCGTCGATATTCGAAATGATACTGAACCCGCCGTCGAAGGCGCGTCAAGGGCGGGCGCGGACCGCTTCCCGCTTTTCGGATATCGAAATAGACTGCCGGTGTGGCACGCCGCAAAACAGCGCCGCCCCATCGGGAAGCCATGGGCGGACTTGCCAAGGGACTCGCCGTCATCCGCGCCTTCGCGCGCGATCACGCCGCTTTGACTCTGAGTGAGGTCGCTCGCAGTGCCCGCATTCCCGCGGCCACGGCCCGCCGCTGCCTGCTGACGCTCGAGGACCTGGGATACGTGACGCGCAGCGGCCGCGCCTTCCTGCTGCGGCCGCGGGTGCTGGAACTCGGCGCCGCATACCTGGAATCGATGAACATCGAGCAGATCACCAAGACCCACCTCGAGGAACTGGCACGTAAGACGGCCGATTCCGCGGCGTTGTGCGTGCTCGACGGCACCGACATCGTCTATGTCGCACGCACCTCGGTGCGCACACTGCTGCGCCTGGAGGCACACGTCGGCAGCCGCTTTCCGGCGCACGCCACCTCCATGGGGCGGGTGCTGCTCGCCGGCCTGACCCCGGAACGGCTGAATCGCTATTTCGAGAGCGCCAGCCTCGAAGCCCTCACCGAACGTACGGTCACCGATCCGGCGAAGTTACGGGGTCTGATCCAGGACTGCCGCCGGCTCGGCTACGCCGCGGTCGAGGACGAGCTCGCCTTCGGGGTCGTGGCACTCGCCGTGCCGGTATTCGACCACCAACAGCGCGTGGTAGCGGCCCTCAACTCCTCCAGCCACTCGCGACGCACGACCCGGACGCGCCTGGTCCGTGAGCGTCTCGCCATGCTGCAGGAGGCGAGTCGCGAGATTTCGAACGACCTCGCTGCGGTTCCCTGGCTGTCACTCAGCGCCCAGGTCTGAAGCGGCGGCGCGGGCGGCGTGCTTGACGGCTACTGGCGCAAACCGTAGCCTGAAAGCGAAAACTCTTTCGCTATCCGAACATCACCAACTGCATGACCGCGTGCGCCTCAGTGTCGGCACGGCCAACACACGCTGCGGATCGGTTCGTCGTCGTTGACGGCACACGCTTGCGCTTTCGCGACGAGGGTCGTGGTCTGGCAGTGCTCCTCGTGCATGGCTGGACGCTGGACCTGGAAATGTGGGACCCGCAGGTCAGTGCACTGCGTGACAGCTTTCGGCTGATACGGCTCGACCGCCGCGGTCACGGTCTGTCGCGCGGCACCCCCTCTCCGGAGCGCGACAGCGAGGACCTGGCCGCGCTGTGCAAGCATCTCGGGCTGGCGCGCGTTACGTTGCTCGGCATGTCGCAAGGTGTGCGGGCGGTGCTCGGCCTGGCCTGTACCGCGCCCGAGCAGATTGACGCACTCATCCTCGATGGTCCCCCGCCGCTCGATGCGGTCGCCGACCCAGAGGTGCCGCTCGAGCGCTACACGGCACTCGTGCGTAGGCACGGTATCGAAGCGTTTCGCGAGGAATGGGCAGGCCACCCGCTGATGCAACTGCGCACGCGGAATCCAGAAACCCGGGCGTTGCTCGCGGCCATGATCGCCCGCTATCCGGGTGAGGATCTCCGGCATCCGGCGTCGCGAGACGAGCCCGGCGCGCGCGTGCACCTGGAATCGCTAGCCACCCCGACGCTGGTGTTGAGCGGTGCGTACGACTTGGCGGGCCGCAAGCGCGCTGCCAAGGAGCTCACCGCACGCGTGGCACACGCCGAGCTCGCCGAGATTCCCGGCGCGGGCCATATGCCGAATCTCGACCGTCCGGATGCCTACAGCAAACTCTGCCGGGAATTTCTCACCCATCACTGCCCGCGCGCTTCGTACTGAAGGAGCACCCATGCCCAAGGTTCTCGTTCTCTACTACAGCAGTTACGGTCACATCGAGGCGATGGCGTACGCCCAGGCCGAGGGGGCCCGTCGGGTGCCGAAGGCAGAGGTAATCGTCAAACGAGTCGCGGAACTCTGCCCTGTGGAGGTGGCCAAGGCATCGGGCTTCAAGCTGGATCAGGCCGCCCCGCTTGCCACACCCGAGGAGCTCGTACAGTACGATGCAATCGTGTTCGGGACGCCGACGCGCTTTGGCAACATGGCCGCACAGATGCGCAACTTCCTCGATCAGACGGGGCCCCTCTGGATGAGTGGAGCACTGGTCGGCAAGGTCGGCAGTGTGTTCTGCAGTACCGCGAGCCAGCACGGCGGCCAGGAGACGACGATCACGTCCTTCCACCTTACCCTGCTGCATCACGGCATGGTCATCGTGGGATTGCCCTACACATTCAAGGACCTCGCGACGATGCGCGAGATCACCGGCGGCACCCCTTACGGGGCGAGCTGCGTGACGGGGGCGGGAAACGAGCTGCGTATGCCCACGCCGCTCGAGCTGGAAATGTGCCGTTATCAGGGCGAACACGTGGCGCGAATCACGAGCCGACTGGTGGGTAGCGGCTGATGAGGGGTGGTCTGAAGGAGCCTTAATTGCGCCGCTCGGGCACTGAATGCGCCGAGGCTCAGTGGAGTGTAACGGCGCGCCCCGTTGTCCCGTCGCGACTAAAGTCGAACCGCACCTGCATCATGCGTCGGGACGGCGTGTCCGCCGCCGGAAACGTCCACTTCTTGGCCGCGTCGATGGCGACTCGCTGGAAATAGCCGCTCGGACCGGCTCGATCCGCGACGGCGGCGAGAACCGAGCCGTCCTGGTTGACGATGACTCGCACCCACACGTTGATGTGTCCGCGGATGGTTCGACGGGCGCTCCACGGAACATCGGGCATCTCTTCGTGGAGCGCCGTGGGTGCGGTGGCCCCGCTCCGACCTGGCTTTGTGGTCGACACTGCAGAGACAGGCGCCGCGACCTCGGTTGCCGCTCGTCCGTCAGCGCCCGGAGTCTCTCCGGAAGCCTGAACAGGAGGCGGAGGGAGAGCCGTGGGGCGATGGGCTCTGAACATGCGCACGCCGGCCCAGACGAGGGCGAGGATCAGAATCGCGCCGAGCATCACGATAATCAAGGTGCGTGGCTTTGGGGACGGTGCCGCGGATGGCGCGCGCCGTGCCGCTTCGGGAGCGGCCGTGGGAGGTACAGACGGAGGCGCCGGCTCGGTTGTCTTCGGCTCAGGCTTCTTCGGCTCGGGTGCTGCGACGGCTACGGGCTGAGCGGCCGCGGCCGGCGCGGGGTCCGGCGATCGGCCGCGAGCCCAGGCGGCGAGCTCCATCACGTCGGGACGATCCTCGGGGTTAGGGCTCAGACAACGCGCCGCCATCTCGCGGAATGCTGGGGAAAAATCGGCCGGCAGCAGGATTTCCGCGGACTCGCCCACGCCGGCAGGCACACGGCGAGTCAGCGCTTCGAACAGAGTAACGCCGAGCGCCCAGACATCGCCGGCAGTGGTATTGAGTCCTTTCTGGGCCTCCGGAGGATCGTACACGGTGCGCGTGTTGGCATTCACCGGCCCTTCGGTGACGCGACGAATCGTGTCGCTTGCGAGCTTCAACTGATCTCCAACGACGAGGATGTTCGCCGGTTTCAATTGGCCTTGCAGGAGATTTCGGCCGTGCAGAAACGTCAGCGCGTCCAGGATCGGCAACAGCATCTCGCGCGCTTCGTCATCCGTCAGGGCGCGGCGTTGCAGCAGCTGCGCAAGTGTCTGGTCGGCGTACTCCATGACGGTATACAGGTAGGGCAACCCGTCCAGCTGACACCCGCCCCACTCGTACAGGCGAAGCAGTTGCGGATGAGCGAGAGCGCCAGCCCGTTTCCATCGCGGTAGCTGCGACTCCGCCAGGGCCCGGTTGGTGGGAACGAGCTTGATCGCGACTTCAGCGGGGTGCGCCGGGGATCTTGTGAGGAAGACTCCGCTGTGGTCTGAGCAACCGAGTAAGCGTCCTAACGGGAACACGCCGTTTATGAGGTCTCCCTGCCACCTGGTCCAGACCTCGCTCATGAGTTCACTTGCTTCTACGCTCACGTGCCCTCCTCGATGCGCAGCTGAGCAGCGGCCACTGTCACCCACCCACGACCGTGCATGCCGGCTACGCTCGACGCTTCCCCGAGTCAGCGGTCGGAACGATACCTGTGCCGCGCTCACCATAATGAGCACTAGCACTCGGAATAGGCGACCGGCTAACTCGAGCAGGCTGGCGCCCGGAGGACGTCATCGTCGGCCGGCGTGCGTGCCCCGGATCCGTTACGACTGGCGTAGAAAAAAAGCGACACACCGGGATCATCGCCGGCGCGTGGGCCCGGCATCACTGCACTGGCAGCACGGCTCCTGCCTCCGGCGCGACTCGTTTGATGGCGAGCTTCAGACGCGGTCGGGAAGCCGAACGATCACGGACTCGGTGAGGTTTTTGGGTGTGCCGCCTGGCGTGGGAGGATGTACAGACTTCTGAGGCCGGTGGGTAACTCAGATATGATGTGTTGTTACGCAGAATTCTATCCGCGGTTGCGAGCTAAGGGAGCCAACATGATCCGAATCGCTTCTCCCGCCATCCTCGCTATGCTGCTCGCTTCTCCGCTTTTGGCAGGGCAGCCTGCGCCCGACGAGAAGGAAGTCTGGTCACTGGAAGATTCTTACTGGCGGTACGTTCAGACTCATGATCTCGAACACTACCGAACTCTGTGGCACGCCGATTTTCTTGGCTGGCCGTTGACCAACTCCGAGCCCGCGCGTAAGGAACACATCACCGACTGGATAGCCGCGCATACCGGCAAAGGTGAAACTCTCAAGTCCTATGATCTGGAGCGCCTGGCGGCGCAGGCGACGGGCGACTATGTCACCGTTGCCTATCGTATTCACACCACGTGGGTCGACAAGGATGGCGTGGGCAAGCCTAGCAGCACTCGCATCATTCACACATGGCTACACAACGCTGACCGCAAATGGCTAATCATTTCCGGTATGGCCGCACCGACCGATGCGCAGGGGCACTAGACGGATTTCAATCTCATCCTAAAGCGGCGCTGTACAGCGCCCTTTCGCGTGGTGGCAGAACGCGCTGCAAACAGCGGTGCGCGGCAAGAATCATCGGGCCTGCCGTACTCGGACTACTACAATTGTCTGAGTCGCAGGAGACGCAACCATGAACAAGCATCTGCTCAACCGACGTCAGTTCAGTGCACGTTGTGCGGCGTTCGGCTTATCGTTGCCCACCCTCAGTGCGATATTTGCGGCGGAGGCCACTGCCCAGGTTCCTGATGCTGGCGCGGCGTCGAAGCCTCCGGCGCGTACCGTGAAGCTTCCAGACGGCACTACCGTTACAGCACTCGGTCAAGGCGCCTGGCATCTCGGTCAGGGAAGACATCCACCCGCTGTTGAGGAAGAGGCGCTGCGTACCGGCATTTCCCTCGGCATGACGTTGATCGACACCTCCGGAAACTACGGCAACGGCCGTTCCGAGCAATTGATCAGTCGCGTGCTCGCCGGCCAGCGCGAGCACGTATACCTGGTGTCCAAGGTGGAGGGTGATGAGGTGTCCGGCGATGGCATCGCGCGTGCTTGTGCGGCGAGCCTCGCTCGTCTCGGCACCGACTATCTCGATCTCTATTTGCTGCACTGGCCGGTGTCCAGCGCGCAATTCCCCGGCGTTGTGGCGGCATTTGAAAAATTACGTGCCGCCGGGAAGATCCGCGCCTGGGGTGTCTCCAATTTCAGCGTTGGCCAGATGGAAGA
>Ga0126371_10005823_pt1 | contig 10951 bp, 7 predicted proteins | sample PanSoiMetaPlot_4_FD_110145 | JGI IMG/M metagenome (GOLD analysis project Ga0126371, IMG submission 110145) | Tropical forest soil microbial communities from Panama - MetaG Plot_4 | ecosystem: Environmental > Terrestrial > Soil > Tropical forest > Bulk soil | place: Panama | collected 2016-02-17
AAGCTTTCAGGGCGTGCTAATTTCATAGGTCGCCGGTGTTCGCGAGGCTCCTCAAGGGTACTGGATCAGCTTATAAACGTGCTCTTCGGAGAAGAGCTGCAGTTGAAATCTGCCCTGTCAGAAATTTTTCAATTTCATCTGCCCTCTCAGTATCGTAGACATAGAGCAGCACTTGGTGTTCCGCAAAACCTCTTTCCATCCACTCCCTTCTAAAGGATCGAAGTTATTCTGCAGGATGAACTGCTCCTCGCTCTCGACGCCGATACGGTAATAAGTTCCTCCACGGTAAGAGCTTTCATGGGCAATAAAGGTGGACGTTAGCGCGCTCTCAATCAGCGTTCGGGCCTGTTCCAGCGAAGCAGACGCGAAGCCGTATAAGTCTTCATTGCCATTCGCACACAGGGAGTCAGCAATCTTACTGAATTTCCCTGGATAGCGACACCGACGACTGCCTGCTTTGGCAAAGCGCTTGTACGATCCGTTCTTGTATCTTAGCATCTTTCCGAGCGCGGAAGGGAGGGCGAATGAGGGAGCCGATATCCTCGAGAGATACAGTATCTGCGTGGTCTGAGAAAGGTGAGCCCGTTGTTGCGTTGGAATCTACCGTGATCTCGCATGGGTTGCCACAGCCAACAAATATAGAGACGGCAATCGAATGCGAAGATGCCATTAGCGCGCAAGGAGTCATCCCGTCGACCATCGGTATCGTTGCCGGAGTGCCCAAGATAGGGCTCAGCCGGGAGGAGCTGCGGGTCTTTGCAGAGGGCCGGGCGCCCGATGGTTCGCCGATAGAAAAGGTCAGCCTCAACAATCTAGGGATTGTCGTGGCCCGCAAGCAGTGGGGTGCGACGACGGTGGCCGGGTCGATATGGATTGCGACGCTGGGTGGACAGGCCTTTGATGCCGCAGGGCGTCATGCCAGTGACAAGCTGGAAGATGCGGGGCGGAAGCGCCCGCTGGTGTTTTCTACTGGTGGAATTGGCGGCGTTCATCGCGGCGCCGAAACGACGCTCGATATATCGGCTGATCTCGCAGTGCTGGCCTCGGCACAGATCGTCTGCTGCTGCGCCGGTGCTAAGGCGATACTTGATCTCGGCAAGACTAAGGAAGTGCTAGAGACAGTGGGCGTCCCGGTTATAGGCTTCCAGACCGACGAGTTTCCAGCGTTCTACTCGCGGAGCAGCGGGATTCCCGTTGACGCCGCGGTTGATTCGCCCGATCAGGTTGCGGAAATAGCGCTTGCTCATTGGCGGTGTGGAGACTCCAGCTCGGTACTGCTTTGCGTGCCAGTGCCGCGGGAGGCTGAGGTCCCGGCCAACCGGCTCGAGCCGATTATCAACGCCGCCCTCCAGCGCGCCGAGCAGCAGGGAGTGAGGGGCAAGGCTGTGACGCCTTTTCTGCTGGCGGAGGTTGCGAAGGCTTCGGGCGGCGAGGCGCTAAAGGCTAATCGGGCTTTGCTGGTGAATAATGCGAAGGTTGCCGCTCAGGTAGCAGTGTCGCTGTCGAGATTGATTGAGGGCGCAGAGGGAACAGCGCGGGAGAGCTGATCGATTTGAGGGCGTGGAAGGATTACAGAGACGGGCGACCGATCGTCTCGAGATGAGCCAAACATTTGCGGTCTACGGCGCCCTGAGAATATCAAGTGACCCGTACTGGTGGCCGTACGCAATGCTCCGTGTTTTCTGCCCTCCCAGAAATAGTACCTGGTACGGTCCCAGAATGACTTCGAAGCAACCACTACTCGGTGATATCTTGACCGAAGAAAAACCGTTGAAACGGTTGGGGAAGAATCGGGGCCTTCCCGGCCACCTGGTTAAAACCAGGTGCTAATAAGAGCGGGATTGCGTAAGCCCTATGCGTTGTAAGGGACGCCCATCAGCTTCTGACCCGGATCGACAGCAACCGGATACGGCACAATGCTGTCAGCAGTCTCTCGCGCTCAATCAGCGCACGAATTGCGGAGCCGCGCTACCAAGACCGGGCAATTCTATTTCAAACATCAGAAAAGAGTCTGAGCACACAGATTAAGAGCTTAGCCATAGAAGACAAAGGTTCGACTCCGACAGGTTCAGGATTGGGGGTGCAACCTGAAAGGGCGAATCTAATGTTTTCAAAGGCTTAACACCAGTTTCAGCCCGGATCAGTCACTCCCACAGATCAAATTGACCGGTTTATATCGTCCTTGTTCTGTCAGTTTGACCAGCGGCAAATAGCCCGAAAACCAGGGTTCTACTCGACTTCAACGATATAACTTATTGAACGATAAAAATCTTTGAGGGCTTAATTGGAGCTTTCAGCAGGACTTAGGCGACCTGGAAATGGGCTGCCTGGGCTGGATTGACATTCCCTTTTTGGGTGCTTTTATGGTTTTGGTATGTGGATTGACTATATGCGGGCGACCCAACTTCCTCATTTCACGCAGTTGTTCGTGGGAGAACATATCATGTACCGACCCCGTCGCGGGCACTTATTGGGCGAAGAGCGAATCCGCAGGAGCCGATTCCGCTCGAGGCTCAAAAGCTCAAAAGGAATAATCTCACCAATACTCAGCGGGTTGCTGGTGTGGGCACTGGCAGGCGGGTATTTTCTGTCTGCCCCCGGCACAAGGCGGGTGCACGCAGCGCCGCCGGCGAACAGCAAAGCGCCGCACGCGTCCAAGATATCGGACGATCTGAGAGCAGCGATTCAGCAGAGTCCTCACGGCGTCATACCAGTTGTAATCACCGCCACTTCAATGCTGACCAAGGGCCTGTGGACTGCAATTATTAGCGGCGGCGGCGGTTACTCGTCCTGTAATCGCTTGCCGATTGTATCCGCCAAGGTACCCGCGGTCCTGGTTAACGCGATTGCCGCCCGGCCAGATGTCGTGCACATTGCGCTCGACCGGCCGACACGGTTACTGGGCCACCTGGAAACGACTACGGGAGCCGCGGCGGCCAGGAACCAGGGTTATCCCAGCTCGGCCCCGATCGATGGTTCGGGGATAGGGATAGCAATCCTCGACTCGGGTATCGACAGCTCTCATCATTCGTTTGGCGCGCCGGGCGAGCAGTGCAGGGTCATCGCCAACTTGGATTTTACCGGTGAGGGAACTTATAACGACCTTTACGGTCACGGCACGCATGTGGCGTCGATCGCCGCGGGCAGCGGCCATGTTGCGGACGGTGCATATACCGGGATCGCGCCGGGCGCGAACCTGATCAATGTGCGGGTGCTGGGTGCGCAGGGGCAAGGGTCAGCCTCGGCGACAATCGCCGGCATCGACTGGTGCATACAGAACAAAAGCACCTATAACATCAAGGTGTTGAACCTGAGCCTCGGCACGCCGGCGGTTGATTCAGAGGCCGACGATCCGTTATGCCAGGCGGTTCAGCAGGCAGTGGCGGCAGGGTTGGTAGTCTGCGCTGCCGCGGGAAACAACGGTAAGCTGAATGGGAATAAGGTATACGGCGGCATTCATTCGCCGGGGATATCGCCATTTGCGATCACGGTGGGGGCTACCAACACATTCGGCACCGATAGCAGGAATGATGACGGGGTCTGCTCCTACAGCTCGCGGGGTCCAACGCGCGGTTACTACACCGACACGACGGGCGTCAAGCACTACGACAATATGATCAAGCCCGATCTGGTGGCGCCTGGCAACAAAATCATCGAGGCAGAATCGCCCGGCAACTATCTGTTGGCCGAGCAGCCGACGCTTGATGCCGGGGTAAGCAACTTCGTTCCGCACGAAATGATGTACATGAGCGGCACGTCGATGGCTACACCGGCGGTGGCCGGCGCGGCAGCATTGATGTTGCAAGCGAATCCGGCCCTCCGGCCTAATATGATCAAGGCCATCCTGGAGTACACAGCGCAGACCCTGAAGGGCTTTAACACTCTGGAACAAGGAGCGGGACAGCTCAACATCGAGGGGGCAGTGAGGCTTGCGGGTCAGGTCAGATCTGATTACCTGAGTCAGCCGCTAGGCGGTCCGCTGCTAAACGGCTTGCCTCCCACCCAGATGACGACTATAGCGGGTTACACGTTTCAATGGAGCGGCGGGATCATCCAGAAATGGAATTTCATTACCGGTCTGGCTCTGATTACGTCGAAACAAGGAATTTATGGCGCCAATGGAGTGGCGCTGAGTGACGCTGTACGTCTCTCATCTAACGGAGTTCTGCTGGGCGATGGCGCACTTCTTAGCGATGGCGTCCTGCTAAGCGAGGGCGTTCTAACATCGGACGGCGTTATGATCGCAGACGGTGCGGTAGTGGAACCGGGAACCACACTCGCGAACGGAGTCCTGATATCTGATGGCGTCCTCATGGGTGACGGAGTACTTGTGTCTGATGGAGTCTTAATAGGCGATGCCACCTTCGCGAGTGCGATGGCGGCACTCAACGGGGATCCTGGAGGTATGATCAGTACTGGCGATCCCAACGAAGATCCGTAGCCGCAGGCTCGGTTTTCGCACGCGAAAAAACTGTTACAATCAATTTCCAAATAAAAAGACTGATGCTAAGCTAACGATAGAGAGCAAGGGACATGTATCCGATATCAAATCTGACCAATATAGCGACGATCAGCGGCGCCTCGAGGGTCAGTCCTCTAAGCCCCACTCGAGAGGAAGAAGCGCTCGAGTTTCTCGCAGAAAGGCCGGCCCAGACTTTCGCAATGGCCGGCTGGATCAGGGAAAACGGCGTCCTCAGCCCCCATAATCGCGGAACCTTCTTCGCCTCAAGGAACGAAACCGGCCAACTGGACGGAATCGCCCTGATCGGCCACAACACGCTGTTCGAAGCGCGGAGCGAATCAGCACTCGCCGCCTTTGCCGAACTTACTATGAACTGCCCTAACGTGTTTCGCGTCCTGGGCGAGTGGGACAAGGTTGACCGCTTCGTCAAATACTTCAAGCAGCAGGGCAGGATGGTCCGCCTGGAATGCCGCGAGCACCTGTTCGAAAAACGGTGGCCGCTCGAGATCCTGGAATCGGTTCCCGGCTTGAGATTGGCCAGGCTGCCCGAGCTTGACCTCGTCGTCCCGGTCCATGCCCAGATGGCTTTTGAGGAGTGTGGTGTTAACCCGCTAGACAGGGACCCGGTTGGATTCCGCCAGCGCTGCGAACGGAGAATTCGGAACGGCAAGACTTTTGTCTGGATCGAAGACGGCAAGCTGATGTTCAAGGCTGACGTAGTCGCTGAGACTCCAGAAGTCACCTACCTCGAGGGGATCTGGGTCAATCCTGACGAGCGGGGCAAGAATTACGGCCAGCGGTGCCTGTCTCAGCTTGTCAGACAATTCCTGGATAGAGCGCCGTCGGTGATCCTGATGGTCAATCAGGATTTCAAGAGGGCTTTGAACTTCTACCAAAGAGCTGGATTCAGGCTGCTGAACTACATGGACACTGTGTATATCGAGCCTGAAGTCCGCGAGTCTTGAGTCTGGAGTCCAGAGGCTACGGTCCAAACCCAGCCCACACTCCTTCACTCCTGAGTTTCTTAAACTCCACCTTTTCTCACACAATAAAGAAGGCTTCAATCCCGGCAGTTCATAGAGGGCACTGGTGTAAGTCTTTTTGCGCTTCACTTCTTAGCGTCGGCCAGTTCCTGCCGCGCCCGCGCCAGCGCTTCAAGGACGCGGTCAGGGGCTGTTCCTCCGAGCGCCCGCCGATGGGCAAGGGAAGCCTCGATCGAGATCGAGTCGTAAAGATCCTGCTCGAACAATGGCGAGAACAGCTTATATTCGCCCAGCGGCAAGTCCTCGAGGCGCTTTGAGTGCCCGATCGCATGGCTGACGATCCGGCCCACAACCTCATGGGCCCTCCGGAACGGCATGCCCTTCCTGACCAGGTAATCGGCCAGATCCGTGGCGTTGGTGTAATCCCCATTTGCCGCCACGGCCATCCCGTCGCCTTTCAGCTTCAGATTTCCCAGCACGGTCGCCATCACGCCCAGGGAGCCCGCCAGCGTGTCGATCGTATCGAACAGCGGTTCCTTGTCTTCCTGCATATCCTTATTATAGGCAAGGGGCAGCCCCTTCATTGTCGCCAGCAGGCCTGCATGATGACCGAACACGCGACCGGCTTTACCTCTGATCAGCTCGAGCGAGTCCGGGTTCTTTTTCTGAGGCATTAACGATGAGCCGGTCGATACCGCGTCTGAAAGCTCTACGAAGCCGAACTCGGCCGTCGCGTACAAGATCAAGTCCTCGGACAGCCGGCTCAGATGCATCATCGCGACCGAGGCCGCGCCGACGAACTCTATGACAAAGTCGCGGTCGCTCACGGCATCGAGACTGTTCGAGCAGACGCCTTCAAACCCCAGGTTCCGCGCCAGAGCATCGCGGTCTATATCGAATCCTGTTCCAGCCAATGCGCCGGAGCCCAGTGGCAGCCGGTTTACCCGCGACCGGATTTCGGCCAGCCGCAAGCCGTCCCGTTTGAACATCTCATAATACGCAAGTGCATAGTGAGCGAACAGTACCGGCTGTGCGCGCTGCAGGTGCGTGTAACCGGGCATCACCTGGTCGCGGTTTTCATCAGCAAGGTCAAGGATCGCCTCTTGCAGTTTCCGTATAACGGCGACGACCCGGTCGATCTCAGCGCGTAAAAAAATCCTCAAGTCAGTTGCGACCTGATCATTGCGGCTGCGCCCGGTGTGGAGCTTGTAGCCGGCCTCGCCTATCAGGCGGACGATCTCGGATTCTACAAAGCTGTGAACGTCCTCGCTTTGTGCAGTGGCCAGATAGCTTGAATCTTGTGACGCGATTCGGATGATCTCGTCGAGGGCCGATCGGATCTCGCCAGCCTCATGCTCGGTCAATATGCCGGCTTCCAGCAGCACCTGAGCGTAACCACGGCTACCCTCGACGTCGGCAGCGAGCAGCCGCTGGTCGAACGGAAACGATGCATTGAACGCCTCAAACGACGGATCAGACCCTCCTGTGAACCTGCCCCCCCAGAGTTTCATAGTCCAGTAGCTTACTACGCTGTGCGGCATGAAAGCGAATACAGGCTCCGCAGTCTGAGTTCGCCGCTTCGTTTGCGTACAAATCTGGCAGATCGCGCTTGCCGTTCTCTCTGTAGTGGATCGCATTCCAGCCAGATCGCTTCCGGTGGCGGGTTTTGATTTGATATAGTGATTATTGGCGCAGCAGTCAGTGGACTATTATGCATGAATCCTAGGAATTGCCCTTTGCCGCGTTTATCAATCGGGATGAGAGTCAATAGATCCCAGGCCGCATTACTGGTGTTGTTTGCCGGACAAGTTGTCCTTGCCGGACCGAGCTTCCTTTCCGAACGAGGCTTCCTCTCCGGACAGGTAATGGGCCAGAGCAGAGCGGGCATTCCTCAGCCCCTCCCGCACCTGAAGCGCGACCGTACTCAACGCGTGCTTTATCCAAAGATCATTCAGCACGAGGATGAACGCATCGTCGACGACGAGTTGATCGAGATGCTCAGTTTTCCCCATGCCGGAGTGAAGCGGCGAGTGATCCTGGCCCTGGGTAGAATCGGATATCCGCTCGGTATCAATCCGCTGATCGACGTCCTGAATTCAAGCCGGGACCCTGAACTGCGGGCGGCCGCTGCTTTTTCTCTGGGGCAGATCGGTAGCTCATACGCGGTCAGCGCTCTTGTAGGCAAACTGGAGGGCGAAGATGAGGTTCCGCTGGTTCGGGCCCGCGCGGCTGAAGCGCTTGGCAAGATCGCTTCGAACAAGTCGTCCTCCGAAGCACTGGGCGCTTTTGGCGTCAAAGCCATCGCCGAACTCCTGACGCGTTTGCTGCCGCCTGTGACCGAGCCTGTCAGCCCGGACCGGAAGCTGATCGGATCGATGGCCATCACCGCCATCCTGCGGCTCAAGCTGCCCGAGCTTGTCGAGCCTGTCGCCGCGCAGCTCCGGTCGTCTAGCCCGGACCTCAGATGGCAAGCCGCAAACGCTCTGGCCAGGATTGGAGAGGGACTCGCACCCGTCGTGCCAGGGTTGATCGCGGCTGCTGGCGACCAGGATGCGGCTGTCAGGGCCCAGGTGGCGCGGGCGCTGGGTGTCGCCAGGGACGCACGGGCTGTCGATGCGCTAATCAAGCTGCTCCGAGATCCGGAACAGCGAGTGGTCGTCCAGGCAGTCGGATCGCTTGGCAGAATCGGGGATCACCGCGCAGTCGATCCGCTGATTTCGATTGGCGAGGCGCAGCTCGAACAATACAAGTCATTCGATCGTGCCGCCAGCGGTGTTCCTCCGTCAAAGTCGCTTTTGCTGCTCGTGGGTGCCGCTCTCGGCAATATCAAGGACGATCGCGCACTTCCGTTTTTGAAGGCTGGCAGACTTGCGGACGGCCACGTCGGATCCAGTCCTGAGTTCGAAATCGCTGTTGCCAGGCTCGGAGAAGTCGCGTTTTTTGACATTCCGGAAAAGGCTGATCTCGATCGTGGAGACTGGCTGGCCCTGTCTGCGTATGCTCAGGGATTAGGACAGATCGCATCGGATCACAGCCGGGATACGCTGCTTTCGCTGCTATCCGGCAAGTCGAGCGGAAGACCCGATCCCCGCGCCGTTTCAGAGGTTCTTAGGGCCCTCGCCGATATTAAGGCGGTCGTTCCCGACTTGCGGGAATTACTGCTGGCCCAGCTCAGGGCTGATGATGTCATGGTTCGCGCCACTGCGGCCGAGCTGCTTGGACGTTTGGGAGACAACGGCGAGACCGTAATAACGGGCCTGGAGCAGGCACTGAAGACAGCTCACTCCGATCGAATGAATGATGCCAGGATAGCAATCATCGAGGCCGCCAGCCGGCTCGGACATCCGATCAATGTTGAGGTGCTTGCCGGCGACATGCGGGACAGCGATTATGTCGTGCGGCGGCGTGCCGCCGAACTGGTGCGCGAGTCGGGCGTGACCCAGAACATGATCAAGCTGCAAATCGGCAAGGCTAATACCGGACACGATAAAGCCTATTGGAAGCGAATGGCCGAATTGATGTTGTCGCCGCGCAACCCCGAGGCCATAATCCACACAAAGAAGGGCGACATCCGCCTGGAATTATTCGCCCAGGACGCTCCCATGACGGTCGACAACTTCGTTCAGCTCTCCAAGAAAGGGTTCTATAACGGCCTGAATTTCATGCGAGTCGTCCCGGACTTCGTTATTCAAGGCGGTGATCCGCGTCGGGACACCAATGGCGGCCCCGACTATCAGATCCGAGATGAGATAAACCTTCACCCTTACAACTCGGGGACGGTTGGGATGGCGTTATCGGGAAAGGATACGGGCGGGAGCCAGTTCTTTATAACCCATTCACCTCAGCCTCATCTTGACGGAGGGTATACCGTCTTCGGGCAGGTAACGTCAGGTATGGATGTCGTGAACAGGATTGCCCGGGACGACGTGATCGAGCGCATCGAGATCCTGGATCAAAAGTAGGCGGGAACAGCGCTGGCAGCCCATTAGCCTGGCGGCCAGGCGAGCTGGCGGCCTCCAAGTACGTGAACATGTAGATGCGCTACGCTCTGCCCCGCGGCATCGCCAGTGTTGATTACCACACGGTAGCCGGACTCGGCGATATCCAGTTGATTGGCGACTTTCGCGGCGGCATACAACAGGTGCCCTAGCAATCCCTCATCGAGCTTTGATGCGTCATTGAGCGATTCAAGGTTGTGTTCCCGAGGAATCAGCAACACATGTACTGGCGCCTGCGGGTTGTTGTCCTTGATGGCCACCAGGTGATCATCCTGATACACAGCTTCGGACGGCGCATCGCCACTCGCTATGCTGCAGAACAGACATGATTGTTCAGGCATGTTCTCCATTGTCATCTCTTCACTTATTATTGTTTCAGATGCGCCATAAGTCAATCGCATCCTGGCTCTAACTCAAGAAAAAAATCATGCCGTGAATCTGGTTCCCGGGCGGAGCGCTGGAATCATTCCCCCTTTAAAGCCTGAAAACCGAAGGCTCGATCTCGCGTGCCGGGGCCCGGTTTGTACAGCAAAGCAGTCGACCCGGACATTTCAGTCACGGAACCTCTGTATGTCGGCGCCCACCGACCTGAGCTTCTCTTCGATTCTCTCGTAGCCGCGGTCTATGTGATAGACCCGATCGACCACTGTCTCGCCATGGCCCGCCAGTCCTGCGAGCACCAGAGATGCCGAAGCCCTCAAATCCGAGGCGATGACCCGCGCACCCATCAATCCGCCGTTGCCTTCGACTTCAGCTTGCCGGCCTTTGATCCGAATGTTCGCCCCCATCCGCAGGAGCTCCGACGCATGCATGAATCGATTTTCAAAGATAGTTTCCGTAATGGTCGAAGTGCCGTCCGCAAGCGTCATCAGCGACATGTACTGGGCCTGCATATCCGTTGGAAACCCGGGATAGGGCATAGTCACTACATCGGACGCGTGTGGCCGGTTTGCTCCTGATACTCTCAGCGAATAAGCGTTCGGCTGCCAGCAACTGACCCCGGCATCCTGAAACTTCTGGATAATCGCCCCAATGTGGGCCGGGCAGCAATTAAGGATATCGAGTTCGCCGCCGGTTATGGCAGCGGCTGCAATGAAAGTGCCCGTCTCTATCCGGTCCGGTATTATTGTGTGTTCGGCGCCCCCGAGCGAACTGACGCCCTCGATGGTGATGGTATCTGTTCCTGCACCGCTTATCCTCGCTCCCATCTTGTTCAATAGCTCTGCCAGATCGGCGACTTCGGGTTCGCGCGCTGCTCCCTTCATTACGGTATGGCCATCCGCCAGCGCCGCCGCCATCATTAGATTCTCGGTCCCGGTTACCGTTTCTTGAGCGAATTCTATCTGGCCGCCTGCCAGCCGGCGCGCCGTGGCGACGACGTTTCCACCATCAAGCATGACCTTGGCTCCCAGCTTCTCGAGACCTGCAAGATGCAAGTCGATCGGCCGTTGGCCTATCGCGCAACCGCCAGGCAGTGAGACCCGCGCTTCGCCAAATCGGGCTACCAG
>Ga0126371_10005824_pt1 | contig 10948 bp, 14 predicted proteins | sample PanSoiMetaPlot_4_FD_110145 | JGI IMG/M metagenome (GOLD analysis project Ga0126371, IMG submission 110145) | Tropical forest soil microbial communities from Panama - MetaG Plot_4 | ecosystem: Environmental > Terrestrial > Soil > Tropical forest > Bulk soil | place: Panama | collected 2016-02-17
ATGGCGGGCCGCTGGGTATTGAAGCAGATCTTTTTACAACACAAGTACCAGCTGTTGCTGGCCAACGTTCTGTTCGGCCTGGAGATGCTGGGCCTGCTGCTGCGCCCCTACTTCCTCGGCGAGGCCGTCAACGGCCTGATCCAGCACAGCTACCGCGGGCTGCTCTGGCTGGCCGGTGCGCAGCTGCTCTGGCTCAGCGTGGGCACCGTCCGGCATATGTACGGCACCCGCACCTATTCGGCCATTTACACGTCGGTCGTCACCGGGATGCTGCGCCGCGTACGCGAGGCCGCCGTCAGCCGTATGAGCGCGCACTCCAGCCTCGCCCGCGAGTTTGTCGACTTTCTCGAATACGATATCAACTACGTTATCGAGGCTCTCTACAACCTGTTGGGCTCGCTCATCCTGCTGTGCTTTTATGAAAAAAAGGTGGTGCTGCTGTGCGGAGTAATGCTGATTCCCGTACTCGTTCTGAGCGATGTGTACGGCCGCCGCATGAATTGGCTCAACAAGCTGAAGAACGACGAGCTGGAACAGCAGGTTGATGTCATCGGAACGCGCGATCCCGAAACCATTCGCACGCACTACGAGCGCTTGCGCAGCTGGCAGGTCCGCATCTCCGATCAGGAAGCCTGGAACTTCGGGGCCATGGAGCTACTGGTACTGGTGGTGATCACGGCCTCCCTGCTCATCACGGAGCGCGACGGTAGCACCACCATCAGGGCCGGCGATCTCATCGGCATGTACAATTACATCCTCAATTTTGTGTCGGGCCTCGACACCATTCCCTACACGGTCCAGCGCGTGGCTGCGCTGCGCGACATCATGCAGCGGGTGGAGTTGGGGGCCGAGGAGCTGAAAGGCAAAGCGAAGGCCATGCCTTCTGAACACCCGGGCGATACCGCATACGAACGCGGCCCCCTGTCTTGACCCGGAGAAAGACCTCACATGTCACCTAACACGATCGCGGTCAGCGCCCACGGACACGTGGCCGTCCTGCGCATCCCCGCCACTGGCCAGCAGGCTCTATATGCCCTGCGCTCCTATGATGCGGACGACGTGATCCAGTCCTTCACGGCCGGCAGCGTTCATGAAGCGCCTACTTCTCTCACAGTGCAACGAGGGGAAAAGGAAAACACCTCACCCTGCAGCCCTCCTTGTTGCAATACTGTAACCACAGCTGCCATCCGAATTGCTTCTTCGACACAGATGCCATGGCATTCGTCGCCATTGCGCCGGTGCAAGCAGGCGACGAGCTGACCTGTTTTTATCCTGCGTCGGAATGGAAGATGGCCCAGGCTTTCGATTGCTGTTGCGGGGCGGCGGGATGTCTAAGAAAGATCGAGGGCGCATACTGCCTCCCCGAAACACTTTTAGCGCAATACCGGCTCACAGCCTTTATACGAAAGCAGGTGCAGGCACGTCGCCGGAATTTATGAATAATCCGGTTCAGGCGGCGCCTCAATATACTTCTTGATCAGCGGCAAGGCGTCCAGATCTGCTATAGAGTCGGCAAATCGGACAACCGCCGAAAAAACGGCTGATCCGTCCTCAAAAGTCGCCTAGCATTTACGAAGCTCAGCCCGCGTGTTTCGCTCGGGGCGCAAGATGATAGCCGTCTTGGGCGTTGATCAACTGAGCTGTGACTCGGATACGGTTTCCGGCCCGCCGTACACCGCCTGCTCGTAGCATTTCCGGCTACGCTCCAGAGAGTCCTCGGTGAGCTTGGACCAGTGATGCCGGAGTCGCCTAGCTCGGATTTAACGATCGCTTCCGGATAGCCCGCCAGCCCATTTGCCGTAATTATCAACAGAAACCCACAGGGGAACAAGTGGCGCATGAATTTGCCTCCCGATCCTCGTCCCGAGCATCGGTAGCTTTTCATTGTAGTCTTCACATGCAACCGGGGCCTCCCAATAGCAGTGATCACGCGAGCCTGATGCACCTGGCACTCCTACGAGAAGCAAACGCAACTGGGAAGCTGGGAGCTGCAACGTAATCCGGGAGTCCGCTTCTGGGCGTTGTGCCCGAGTGACGCGCTACTCGGAGAAAGCTCCCCGGTATTTAATCCATTACGGAGAAGCGGCCCGGATGCTGCCCGACATCGCATCGCGAACGCCGTTATTGTAGAAGTGGATACGGCCCGGATCGGCCCAGCGGTACTTTTCCGATATCCCCACTTCACTGCTGTTACCGGAAACGACGACCTGGCAACCCATGGAAGCCGTGTCTGGCTTCGCAGCGAGAACCACCTACACGAGACGGGCGATGTATGAAGAATAGGCAACAAGAGTCAGAGTCCGGAAGCCGCTTGGTTGTCGTGCTGGAAACGAACGATCAGGTTCAGCTGGCCATGGCCAAGGGCCTACTCGAAAACGCCGGAATTCCGCTCTTCATCCAAGGCCAGTTTGCAAGTATGTACCCGAACGTGGACGCATTTCTGTCCAAATGGGTCCGTCTCCAGGTACCAGAGGATCGCGCCGCTGAGGCGCAGGAACTTCTGGAACAGCTGAAGCCAGGGCCTTATCTCACCTGAGCGTCGAGGTTATCTTGTTGGGCACGCCGGGACAGGCGGGGGCACTGCGATCCGGTCATTAGTAGCATTCGGCGGGGTTACCATTTGCGGCAGAGAGAATTCCTGTGGCCGCTTCATCTCTAATAACGGGATCGCGCATCGCGTCGGATTCGCCTGCACTTGCCCCTCTGGCGGAGCAGGCCGAAAGTCAGGCTGAAAGTTGAAGTCTGGTAGCTTTAGTTGCGGCTTGGACTGGACCTGCCCATCCGGCGGAGCATCTTGAAATTTGAGATCCGGCAACTTTAGTTTCGGATTCAGCTTGGGAATCGGCAAGGACTGCGTGGGCGTGGATAACGGTGAGGATGGTTCCGCAACTGTGCCTTGGGGAGCCGGCTGATCCTGTGCAAATACCAGCGCTGACATTGCAACGAAAAGGCCGAGGCAACGCATGCCGCCATCTTACACCCGTCCGCCCCTGGTTGCTCGCCGCGATAAAGCGGTGGCCGCCGATGGCGGGACGTAACGGATGACTTTGATAACGAGGCGAAGGCGAGCGGAGCAGGGACGCCATCTTGAATGCTTGCAAGATCGATCCCTTCGCCTGGTTCCACGATGTGCTCGCGTGAATCGTGAAACGTGGGCTCCCTGCTCGCGATGAACAGCGCAGCGTACAGCCATCTCGCCAGCGGTCGAACGGTCGTCCAAGTTAAGCCGACGCGGGTTGTGGACGAAATACGGGCTTTCTGGACACTACGCCTCCGGCCCAGGTTCAGCGGCTGCTTTCCAGAATGCCACATTACGTCCACAATCGCTCTGCGAACGGTTGAACTGCCTCTGGTAGTTTTCCCATTTCGGCGATCGCCGATGAGATGATCGTACAGAGAAACCAGGACATTCAATGGCTAGATAGTTCAAGCTTTAGTAATCAGTATTTTCAAGGTCGGGTCAAATCCCAGATCTTCGCCAAATGATGATCATCGTGCTCCGCGACAAAATACAAATGATCCACTAGCCGCATGGGCTGCTTCAAACGCGGGTGTGTTTTGATCCGTGCAAAGAGTTCAGGCGAAAGTCCTCCTAGTCGATCCAGGAGGCGGAGCCGCGTGGTACGGAATTGGGCTAAAATCTCTTCTAATTTTCGACCATTGTGGTTGGCTTCATCGGTCTTGCGATTGGTAAGGTCCGCAACCGAGAGGATGTAGACATCCGTTAGAAAATCGTTGACACGAGCCATCCAAAGTGGCTCCAGATCGGCCAAGTGGCCAGCGTGTTCCTGGGCTGACCATTTGCCCCCCGGCTTTTCGGTCAAGAGGTCACGCGATGCGGTGCGTAACATTTCTTCAACCCGCGCCGGAGTACCCCACAGCCGGACGTGAACATTCGGGTACTGCTCCACCGGGAAGGTGAAGTCGAATTTTCGCTCAAACCAAAGTGGTACTGAGTTCATCCCGTGCCTTCTGACCGCGAATACGATTACGCTTTGAGCACATTCATTCTTCGCGCGTCTGAAGTATCGCGGCCACCCATTTGATGATTTCGCTTTCCAATGTGATTCGACAATCCAACCACCTACGATCCATGTCCAAATAGAAACAGGCAGCCCGAGCTCGCCGGTACCTTCCTTAGCCTGTTTTGCAGACACTCCTCAGCCGGGCCAAACCAATCGCAAAGAATCATAACCTTACCTCACGCCTCCTCACGTTCATTTCACTTATGGGCATTGACGCTGAGGACTTGTCCAAACCGTTTCTTCCTCCTCCTCTTCGTCTTCCTCTTTCTCGTCGTCGTGCCGGCGTCTCCGTCCTCGTCTTCTTCACATAGTCAGGAGCCATTACGATCATGCTCTTCAGCGTCGCATTCCGCGCCTGAAAGATCCCTCCAGGCGCGATTCCGATCGGCGTCCCCGCTGCCGCCGGATCGCTGGGCTTGATGGTCGCCACCTCGAACGACGCCGTGGCTGATCCCACGCCACGCCCGCCACCACAACCAGACACACGTTGACCCGCTTCATAAAATCTCCTCTATGGAAAGCGCTCAAGGGACTGCGACGCGAGCGGAGTTACGCCCGCGGCAGCGCGTGCTTCGACTCCACTCTGTAATAGATCAAGTAGGCCAGTCCTACGCCGATCGGCACCAGCCCTAGCAGCGCCCATGCCTCCGGCATCTCGTCACGAGGCAAGGTATCGTTCTCCGCCCGCTTAATCTCCTCTTCACTGGCGCCCATGTTCTTCAGGTTCCGCGCGCGCCATACTCGGTCTTCAACACTGGGAGGGCGGCCCGTGCTTACCGCGATCCCCCCCAAGAACACGGTCAGCGCCACCCCGCTGAACAGCCACATCATCCCTTTCAAAAGGTACGGCCTCGGCGACCACGCCTGCTGCACATCGGTTAGCTCCGGCAGCGGCAGCCCCTTCTCCAGCGCGGCGAGCCGCTCCTTGTGCTGCAACTCCCGCTTGCGGTAGCGCAACATGAGGGACCAAATCACCACCGCTCCGACGGCAAGAATCAAGGTCGTAAAAACCATCGCCGCCACGCTTTCAGGTCTCATTCATGCATCTCCTGCCCATTGAGACCCCGGCGCACCCGCTCAAAGTTTCACCTTGGAACTGAAACCTACAGTGTCTTCGTACGGGTCTAAAAGCTTGCCTGCTCGCGCACAACGAATGGACGACGAGATCCAGGGACACCTGGAGCACCAACGCTGGCAGCAAGCCTTCGAGCTAGTTGTGAAACAGTACCAGACCAAGGTATTTCGTCTGGCGTTCTCCATCCTCGGCAATCGTGAGCAGGCCGAGGACACGTCACAGGAAATCCTTTTTCGCATCTGGCGGGCGCTGCCCGCTTATCGCGGTGCCTCCGCGCTCTCCACTTGGATCTTCTCCATTGCCCGCAACGCCTCCCTTAATGCGCTCAAGCGAGGCACGTCCCGAGGCACCGTCTCGTTCGAAGAGCCCGGCATCGAAACCCAGGCCGTGGTGCGTCCTGGGCTTGCCCGGTCTTTAAGACACTTGGAGGCGCTCGTCGCGGAACTGCCCGAAAAACAGCGCCAAGTCGTCGCTTTGTTTTATATGGAAGAAAGATCGTACCAGGAAGTAGCCCGGCTGCTCGACATGCCTCTGGGCACCGTCAAGACTCACCTGTTTCGCGCCCGCAAGGAATTAGCGCTACGATGGCGGAAGGAGAACGCGAATGCCGTGCGAAGCGTTTGAAGATCTTCTGAACGGCTATAGCGAACTCTCGGCCGGGGAGCGCGCTGCTGTCGACGCGCACCTCGCCGCCTGTCTTGGTTGCCGCGACTTCCTCGAAACCCTGACGGCTGTCGACCAAAGCCTGACCGCCCTCTACCTTGGCGCCGAGCCCCGCCGCATCTTCGATCCCACATTTATTAAACAGCCCTCTCCTCTCCCGGAAATCCTGGACTTCATAGGCTGGGCCGCCGTTGCCGCCATCGTCATCATCCTCAGTGCCGTCGCCGCCGCCCGATTCGGCTATATGCTGACTCTGCCTCCGTACGCCGGCTGGTATGCCGGCGCAACGGCGGCAATTCTATTCGTGGCCCTGAACCGAGTCCTTCGGACACGCTCCGCTCACTGACGCCCTGCCCATTGCCGGAAGCTTCCTCGTAAGGTCAAAATATTCGAAGGAGTTGAGGAATATAGGGTATTATGGACCCTCGATATGAAAGAGAACTCTCGGGCACGCCCCTTGGCGTACGCGACCGGCCTGATCAATCAGGAACTCCTCCTCAAGAACGAATACCTGCGGCTGAGAATCTGAACCTGCGGGCCCACTTGCCAAGGTCGTACGAGGCTATCAGATCCCGAAAGGGCCACGCTGACCGAAATCGGCAAGCGCTTGCGGCGGAAGGCGCTGTCCCAAGGTCGCCTGCGTTGCCAAGCCCGACACAATTCTGGCCTGGTATCGAAATCTCATCGCCCAGAAGTTCGACGGGGCAGTCGCGCGCACAAGGCCCACGGGTAAATACGGCTTCGGCATAGCGATGATGGAGAGGCCAAATCGCCCAGATAGACGGCGTTTGGCAAAAGTAAGTCGCAGCCGATCAGACCTGGATAGGCCAAATCAGCGACAGCATGTGCGGCGCCAGCCACGCAAAAATGACGGGCGCTCACCCGGGGATGAGCGACCGTGACTGCGCCCTAGCTTGTGTCAAGGGCGGCGGTCAATTCGTCTTCGTCAGCGATGGTAAGGTTTACAAAATAGCCAATCAGGACAGCCCGCTGCTTCAGATGCACGCTGGTCACGCGGGAGTAACGCTGACGGGCGAGATGAAGGGTGACACGATCACCGTCTCCAAGATCACGATGCCCGGCAAGAAATAGGGGCTGCTGCCGTTCAACCTCGGCGGTCCGGCTCCCCCGATCACCTACATGATCGACAACGCGGTACGTCGGGTTCGCGACCCACACCCACTTCTTGGCGCTGAAGGTCGTGACACGGCGAAAATGCCGGAGGGTCCGGCGGGCGGTGGCTTCGGTTGCCCGTAATCTGTGCGCTACCGCCCGAAAATGTCGTCTGGACTGGCGAGCCCTACGGTGTCGCGTCATATGGGCTGTATTAAAATCGGCAGACAGCAGGAGGCCGGAGGTGAGCCCACAAAACTGGGATCGCGTCGAACAACTCTTTCACAGCGCGTTGGAACGGTCGCCGGAGGCCCGCGGGTCGTTTCTCGATGAGGCGTGCGGGGGCGACGCCGACTTGCGGCGACAGGTCGAGCTGCTTCTTTCCAACGACGTGCGGGCGGGAAGCTTTCTCGAACAGCGTCCCGCGGACGAAGCCACAGTCACGATGGCGATGGAAGCCGGGCGTGAGTTGGGACCTTACCGGGTCCTGTCGCCGCTCGGCGTGGGCGGCATGGGCGAGGTGTACCGGGCTCACGATAGCAAGCTCGGGCGCGATGTTGCGATTAAGACGGTGCCCGCAGAATTCGCCCGCGACTCGGCGCGGCTGGCCCGGTTCCGGCGGGAAGCGCGGGCGCTGGCAGCGCTGAATCATCCCAACATCGCAGCGATCTACGGCCTGGAAGAAGCCGGCGGATGCGAATGCCTAGTGTTGGAACTGGTCGAAGGCGAAACGCTGCGCGGTCCCTTGCCGATCGCGACGGCGCTCGACCGCGCCGATCAGGTGGCGGCGGCACTTGAGGCCGCGCACGAGAAAGGCATCGTGCACCGGGATCTGAAGCCCGCAAACGTCAAAGTCACGCTCAAGGGCCGCGTTAAGGTGCTGGACTTCGGTCTGGCCAAGGCGATTCAGGGATCCGAACGGGGACCCGACCTTTCACAATCCACAAGCGCCGGCGCGCACACGATGGCCGGGCATATTGTGGGCACGCCGGGTTACATGAGTCCGGAGCAGGCGCGGGGGCAAGAGGTGGATCAGCGGGCCGATATCTGGGCCTTCGGCTGCCTGTTGTATGAGCTTTTGACGGGAACGCGGGTTTTCAAGGGAGACACGGTTCAGGAGACGCTAGCCGCTGTTCTGGAACGAGAACCGGATTGGAGCGCGCTGCCGCCCAAGGCTCCGGCGAAGATTCGCGAGCTACTGCGGCGGTCCCTTGAGAAGGATGCCGGCAAGCGCCTGTCTAATATTGCCGAGGCTCGGCGTGCGATCGCGCAAGCTCAGCGCGGATGGAATCGCTGGGCGATTGCGGCGGTGGCGGCGGTACTGATCGCCGGCGCCGCGGTTGGCGGGGTTTTTTGGATGCGGCCAACGCCGTCCATCTCAGATCCTTCCAAATGGGTTCAGCTTACGAAGTTTCCGGATTCGGTCGGACAGCCCGCTCTTTCACCCGACGGCCGGATGCTTACGTTCATCCGCGGAAGCGATACATTCATCACCGGCGGCGAAGTTTACGTCAAAATCCTGCCGGACGGCGAGCCCCGGCAGCTCACTCACGACGGCAAAGTAAAAATGAGCCCGGTTTTCACCCCGGACGGCTCCCGGATCGCCTACACAGTCGAGATCCCTGAAACCTTCGAATGGGACACCTGGACTGTTCCGGTGTTGGGCGGCGAACCACAATTGATGCTGAAGAATGCTTCCGGATTAACATGGACTGGTCCGCGGCGAGTGATGTTTTCGGAGATCAAGATGGGCGTCCACATGGCTCTCGAAACAGCAGAGGAAACCCGGGTCGGCGAGCGAGACGTTTACATCCCGTCCGCCGAGCCGGATATGGCGCATCGCTCGTATTTATCGCCGGACGGGAAATGGGTGCTGTTAGTTGAGATGGTGAATGACCATCGCTGGAAGCAATGCCGCGTGGTGCCGATGGACGGCAGTTCTCCGGGACGCAATATCGGACCGCCAGGCGGCGGTTGCACCAACGCGGCGTGGACTCCGGACGGAAAATGGATGTATTTCAACTCCAACGCGGTGGGAGGGATTCACGTCTGGCGGCAGCGGTTTCCGGATGGCAAACCGGAGCAGGTGACTTCGGGGCCCACGGAGGAAGAAGGCATCGCGATGGCTCCGGATGGGCGGTCCTTCACCACCGCTGTGGCCTTGGCGAACATAGGATTATGGGTTCACGACGCCAAAGGAGAACGCCAGATCGCACTCGAGGGCAACACAGCGAATCCGAAGTTCACACCGGACGGCAAGCGGCTTCTTTATCAGACGGTGCGGGAAGCCCCGACCCAAGCCATGTGGTATCGAGATGCGGGCGAAGTGCGAATCGAGGATCTGGAATCCGGGCGTTCGGAGCCGGTGGCGCCAGGCATACAGGCGTTCGACTACGACCTCTCGCCTGATGGCCGGGAGATCGCGATGGAGACAGCCGACAGCGAACGGAAACCTCGGATTTGGCTGGCACCTTTGGATCACAGGTCGCCGCCTCATCAGATCCCGAATGTGGAGGGTGGTTATCCCAAGTTCGGGCCAGACGGAGATATTCTATTCTTCCGCGTACAGGGTAGCAGCTCCGTTGCGGGGACCATGGCCGGTTATATGTTCCGCGTCAGGCCCGATGGCACTGATGAAAAGAAGGCAATCAATGACCCTGTATTGACCGTCGGCGACGTTTGGCTCAAAGGTCGCCGGCTGGTGGCGTGGGCACCCCTCCCGGGAAGCGGGGTTCCCCTTTGGCTGGCATTGTCGCTTGATGGGGGTCGACCGATTCCGTTCCAAGAGCCCCTTTACTACGGTTCTTCGCCGGGGGGAGAGTTCCTGTCGGTGTCCGGTGCTCCGACTCGAACGTACTTGCTACCCGCTGAGACATTATTGAAGCTCCCGGCGGCCGGTGTTCCTTCCGAAGAGGGGCTAGCCCGCCTGCCGGGAGTGCGCAGGATCGACGCAGAGGGTGCGGTAAGCAGTGCATCGCCAGACGTGTACACGTTCTATCGCGGGACTATCCAGCGCAATTTGTACCGCATTCCGGTTCAGTAGGGGTGTTGCTTTTACCGGTCGGGCAACGGATTGAAGCTGTATTTTCCGTCCCACCCGTATAGCGCTCCGTCTCCCCCAGGCTGGTAGGTGACATTGACTCGCGCACTGAAACCAGCGAGCGAACCGATGCCATCGGATAAGGTGCACACACCCAACACTCCTGGCCCATTTGTGTTCGTTACGGTGCACCGGCCAACGGCCCACTGGTTGTCGCTGACGTAGACGAAGATGTTACTGTCCAAATAGCCTGGGCCGGCAGTTGGACCCGCAGTTATCTGGTCGTAATAGATCCGCGTACCAGCAGGAAGTTCCGCGAAGCTCGAAGTTACGACTGTGCAGTAAGACGAGCCCGGGATGCCCGAAAACGTCCCGCAATCCTTCACGATGTGAAGTTGTCCGTTTCTTCCGTTCTGCTCCGCGGCCGGGGCTGCTCCTGCGATCAGCCATGTCCCGAGAAGGGCGACTCCAGTAATCGCGAAAGTCTTGCATCTTGTGATCATTTGTACAACCTCCTGCCCCTAATCCGGGAAGCGGCTCCAAAAAGGGTCACACGGGGGCGGATTTTTTCGTGGTAGGATGCCCCAGCATGAGCGGCGACGGCTCGCGCGACATCACCGCACTTCTTGCCGCCTGGGGTCGGGGGGACGAAGCGGCCTCGACGGCTTGATGTCGGCAATGTATCCGGAGCTGCGGCGGATCGCCCGGCTACATCTAGCCCACCGACGGCCGGAGACTCTGGAGTCAGCGGCGTTGGCCAATGAAGCCTACCTGAAGCTGATGCGGACGGGCGCGCTGCGGGTGGAAAACCGGGTCCACTTTCTGGCGCTGTGCTCGCAGATTTTTCCAGGAATGCACCATTTATAGTGCTGTAAGAATCACGGGTTCCATTGCGAAAATGGGCGAGGGGGTTTGGTAGCGTAGAAGTCCATGCCGATCACCGCGACCAATCCGTTCAAAGGGCGCCACTTTCCTGGTACGGTGATTCTTCTCTGTGTCCGCTGGTACCTGCGGTATCCCTTGGCTTACGAA
>Ga0126371_10005825_pt1 | contig 10947 bp, 5 predicted proteins | sample PanSoiMetaPlot_4_FD_110145 | JGI IMG/M metagenome (GOLD analysis project Ga0126371, IMG submission 110145) | Tropical forest soil microbial communities from Panama - MetaG Plot_4 | ecosystem: Environmental > Terrestrial > Soil > Tropical forest > Bulk soil | place: Panama | collected 2016-02-17
AGGCTGGCAAGTACGGGCGCCAGCACCATGGAGAAAATCAGCGCGCCGAATAAGGCAAAGGCTACTGTCCAGGCCATGGGCATGAACAGGCGGCCTTCCACTCGCTGCAAGGTGAAGATCGGAAGATACGCCGCAATGATAATGGCGCGCGCGAAGAACACCGGCCGTTGCACCTCGTGCGCGGCCCGGGCAATGATTGCCGACACATCCCGCTCCGAGGCTTTCGATTCCGCAAGATGTCGCAGGATGTTTTCCACCATCACCACCGAACCGTCTACGATCATCCCGAAGTCCAGCGCGCCGAGCGACAGCAGATTGGCGGGTACGTGAAGCCACGAGAGCAGAATTGCCGCAAAAAATAGAGAGAACGGCATGGTGATAGCCACCACTGTCGCGGAACGCACATTTCCTAGAAATATGAACAACACCACGACGACAAGAACGATTCCCTCGGTCAGGTTGCGCAGTACGGTGCGGGTGGTGTAGCCGACCAGATCGTCGCGATCCAGATGAGGAACTATTTTTACTCCTGGCGGCAGGATGTGTTCGTTCAGGTACTGGACTTTTTCATGGATATCGCGCAGCGTGGCTTCGGCTTCTGCGCCTTTGCGCATCTGCACGATCCCCTCCACCACGTCGCTGTTATCGATCACCCGCCCATCTTCACGTCGAATAGCTTTGCCCATTCGGCCCAGCCGGATCTTCGGTCCCTGCGCAGCTGTTGCTACGTCGCGGACACGCACCGGCGTACCGTTCTGGACCTTCAACACCGTCATCCCGATGTCATCAGGATCCTGCATTAGCCCGACAACCCTCACGTTGTACGCCTGCTGCCCTTTTTCGATAAAGCTGCCGCCCGCGTTTACGTTGTTCGCCGCCAGGGCCTGCTCCACCGACCCGATATTCAAACCATAGGAAACCAGCTTGTCGGGATCGACCTGCACCTGGTACTCGCGCGTCATTCCACCGAAGATGGAGACGGCGGCCACGTTCGGTACCGACATCAAATGCTTAAAGACCACCCAGTCTTGCAGCGCTTTCAGGTCCATTACGTCATATCGCGGATTGCTGCTGACCAGCGTGTAGAAATAGATCTGCCCAGCCGGGCTGAAATCCGGCCCGATTTGCGGGCTCAGTCCTGCGGGCAGGTTCACCAGCGTGAGCTTCTCCAGAACCTGCTGCCGGTTCTGCAGATTGTCAGAATCGTCATCGAAGATGACTGTGATGAACGAAAGTCCTGCCAGCGAGGTTGAACGCAGGTGAGTGAGGTGCCCCAGCCCGTTGAGCTGAGTTTCGATGGGGATCGTGATCTGCTGTTCCACTTCCTCCGCGGCTCGCCCAGGCCACTGCGTGATCACCCATGCATACTTGTCGGCGACGTCGGGATATGCCTCAACCGGAAGCCGGTGAAAGGCAATGATTCCCCACACAAAAAGCACCAGGCCGATGGCCAGGACCAGCACTTTGTTGCGGAGGGCAAAATCGATGAGATTCTGGATCATCGCCTATTGCTTCTCTGACGCGTTGGAAAGCTGCAGGGCATTGCTCACGACTTTGTCGTTTGGCCGCACGCCCGCCAGCACTTCCTGCAATCCGTTGTTTGTTGCCGGGCCCAGTTCCACCTCTGTTCTGCGGAACTTGCCGCCGCTAAGCGGTACGAATACCCAGTCTTTGTCGTGCAACCGCATCACCGCGGCCGCCGGAACGACTGCCCGTTCGATCTCGTTGCGCGAGCGGATCACGGCATTGGCGAACATGCCTGAGCGGAAAATTCCGCCTGGGTTCTCCAGTTCGATTCTTATCTTTGCCGTGCGCGTGTTGGGATCGAGTACGCGGCTGATGTTCCCGACCTGTCCGTGAAATGCTTTATCAGGAAGCGCGTTGAGCCGGACTTCTGCTGCGTCTCCCAGATGAACGCGTGTCAAGGTGTCTTCGTATGCGTCGCACAGCACCCAGACGTGCGATAGGTTTGCGATGGTAAACAGGTTCGGAGAATTATCGGTCGAGCGGACCGCTCCGCCGCCCGTGACATTCTGTTCGATGATCGTTCCCGCGATTGGCGCCCGCACGTCCAGCAGCGGAGAAGGATTGTTGAGATCGCCTCCGAGAATTCGCACGCGATCGGCCGCTGTTTCCAGATCGGCTTTCGCCTTGTCCTCCGCATTCTGCGCAGCTTCCACGTCCTTGGCGGCGATCGCCCCCTTGGAATAAAGGAGGTGTGTGCGCTCAAGCTGCTTTCCCGCGAGAATCTCGTCCGCCTTGAACTTCTGATAATCGGAGAATGCCTGGCCAACATCGGGACTGCTGATGCGGAGCAGCAACTGTCCTTTCTTCACGTCATCGCCCAGGCGGACAAAGACCTGGACGGCTCGTCCTGCACCGAGCGAAAGCACTGGAACAGTCCGGTTGACGTCCGGCGCGACCACACCGGTGATCCGGACCTCATCGCTGACTTTTTGCGTCGCCACCGCGACCAGCGGGAATTGCTCCGGATGATCGACGGCGATCAGGTTAGGATCCCCATTTTCCGTCACGTCGGATTTTGAATCGGCAGTCGCAGTCGACGCGGGATCGCCGGAGCATCCAGCCATAGCGGCGAGAAGGATTAACAGAACTAATCGTGAAATCATTGACCTCTTCCATCTGTTCAATGGCAATTGCGGCGGTTGATAGCTGACCCTACACGTCAGGAGCTGACGAAGCGCGAGCGGAACCTCAGCAACTGCACAGAAAATTTGGCTAATTCAGCGGGGTTAAGCCTGGATGGAAGTCGGAGGAGGTCGGCGGTTCAAGTTGAAAGAAAACAGCTCATGCTGAATACTGCTTTGCGCTTCTTGCAGCGTCAATCGCGTCCAGTTCTGCTGCGGCATTACCACGAGCAGGACTTGCGCGAACAGGCCGATGACCACATGACCTGTAAGAAGAAGTCTCTTGAGTTTAGTGACTTCCGGCAGAGCGGGGCTGCTGTTGAGGTCGTCCGTCATTGAGATCACGGGGAACAGCAGACAGACCACACATACAAGTGCGAGAGTTACAGCCACTCGATCTTGAGCGGAAGCCCGCCGTCGACCGAAATAGCTGAAAACTGCCAGCGAAATCGCCAGCCACGCGAGATTGAGAAAAAGTTCCACGCAGTATCAAAAAAAGCATAACCCAAGAGGATGGCCGGATCAAACTTCTGGAATAAAATGAGTCATAATCAGTTAGTTACTTGAGTACCAATCGAGGATGAGCCGATGGCGTTTCCGCGTCTGCAGCGGAGCCTCACCAAACTCATTGTTGTGACGGTATTTACCGCCCTCGCCGCCGGCCAGGATAAGGAACCGTCCCAGCCTGATATCGCCCAGCAAGTCGAGGCCAATCCAGGGCGCCCAACCGTCTCCACTCCGGCAACGCTCACTCCCGCCGGCTACCTGCAATTCGAAACCGGCGTGCTGGGTGCGGAAAAGTCAGGAGAATTCGCCAACCGCACAGGCATCGAATCTGTCGTCAAGCTCAGTGTCGCCCGAAGTTTGGAGCTTTTGATCCAGACCGAACCCATGGTTTTCTCCGATCTCGGTACGCAAAACGATCGCGAACCCGGCGAAGTGTTTTTGGGCGTCCAGGCTGTGATTCATCATGGCGAAGGCGGTCGTCCGACGGTCTCCGTGAGTTATTTTCGGCGGATCTATGCCAGTCCGGCGCCCGAGCTTGATATCGGTACCAACCGGCAATCGGCGCTTCTGTTGGTGAGTTTCGATGTGAAGAAATTCCATGTCGACACCAATGGAATTGTCACCGAGCAAATCACCGATTTAGGCGGGATCCACAAAGCCCAATTCGGGCAGACCTTGTCCATTTCCCATCCTGTCGTTAGTCATCTCTCGTTCTCGGGGGAGCTGTGGCACTTCTCTCAGCCGCTCACCAGGTCGAACGCCGCCGGACTCCTGCTCGCGCCTTCCTACAACGTGAATCGGTTTCTGGTCCTGGATGGCGGCCTCAATCGTGGCCTCACGTCTACCAGCACGCGATGGGAGGCCTTCGTCGGCTTCACTTATTTGCTGCCTAAGAAACTGTGGTAAGAAACTTATGGTAAGAAAGAAGACAGCGTCTCTGCTCTTTTGAAGCGCCCAGCCGTCTTTCCACAATGAGCGTTGCCAGCCATCTCGGAATCTCGATCGCAGAATATGACGCGCGCATTCGCACTTTTATCCCGGACTATGAGGAGATGCTTGACGTCGCCGCTGCAGCGGTGCCGCCCAACGCGCGAACGATCCTCGATCTCGGAACAGGTACCGGCGCGCTGGCTGGCCGCTGCCTGCAACAAGCGCGGAAGGCCGGGGTGATTGGAATTGATGCCGATCCGGAGATTCTCAAAGTCGCGCAGCGCCGTTTGCGCGGGCGGGCGACTCTTCTTTGTGCGAGCTTCCTGCGCGTTCCTTTGCCGGAGTGCGATGCGGCAGTCGCATCGTTTGCGCTGCATCACGTCCGAACGCGCGCAGCGAAACTCAGCCTTTACCGCAGACTGCATGGTTCGCTTCCGCATCGTGGATGCTTCCTGAACGTCGATTGTTATCCCGCTGCTGAGGAATTCCAGCGCAGCGGCTCAGGCTGGGGCCGTGGTTTGCCTCAGCGCCAGCGCGAAGCCTGGAGCGAACATCTGTGCGCCACGTATTCCCGCCGAGAGGCGGCCGCCCTGTTGAGAGCCTGGTCGAAAGAGGATTTCTATATGCCGCTTGAAACCGAGATTGAGCTTATGCATGCCGCGGGATTTGCGGTTGAGGTGTTGTGGCGCAAAGGCGCGTTCGCCGTGCTGATGGGAATCGCGCGGAAGAAACGATAATGGCAAAAAAGCGGCCATGCATGTTGAGGGCATGGCCGTTCGTGGATAGATTGAAACTCGCTAGAAGATGATCTTGATAGCGAGTTGCATGTTGAAGGCCTCGCCAGGACCGATGCCCGGAGCGCCGTTGAAGTCGCCGATCGTATCGCTCACCAGCCCGAAGCCGTTAGCGCCCGAGCATTTTCCAGTCACCGGATTCGGCCCACACCCTCCTGTGGTTACCGAGCCTGGACCGGAAGCGAGGTTAACTCTGTTAAACAGGTTAAACATCTCCGCCCTAAGCTGTACCTTCAGCCTTTCACGGATTGGAATATTTTTGAAAATCGACAAATCCACGTCACCGTAACCCGGGCCGTGGAATTTATTGCGCGATACCGTCCCCAGATCATTTCCGGAAACGATCGGTCCGGTTGGGCAAGTTCCCACGCCCGCGGCACAGAACGCGGCCGGGTTGATCCATTGTGTTCCCCCATTGGCAGCGGAGAAGCTGTGGGACAAACCGGCAAAAGGATCGCTCAATAAGCTGAGTCCTGAGAAGACCTCGTCATAAGGCTGTCCCGAGTGCCAGTTCATTAAGCTGCTGATCTGCCAGCCGTGAGTCAAAATTTTCGGGCCGTGCGACGATCCTGGGATGTCGTACGTCAGCTCAGTGGTGAAAAGGTGCCGCGTATCGTAGTCGCCATTGCCGTAATCCAACTTGATGTTGTTCACGTCATCGGCGATAACAGCGCGGTACTCACTGATCTCATCCAGCGTGTGCGACCACGTGTAGCTGAATGTCGATGTCAGCCCGTGCCAGGCGCGTACTCTGAAGCTCGATTGCAACGCGTTGTAATTTGACGTTCCCACGCTATTGAGCTGAAGGATCGAGCCAAAATTCGGGAACGCGTTGTTTTGATTGATGTTGGTCACGATGTTCAGCTTGCGTCCCTCGCTGCCAACATAGCCAACCTGAAATACTCCAGCCCTCCCCAGTCCTTTCTCCACTTGCAGGTTGAAATTGTAGAAATAGGGAGTGCGGAAGTTCTGGCTGACCGTGAATAGATTCAGTCCCGGATTTCCCGTGCATAACGGGTCGGCGCAGGTGGTTACGCCAGGGAAGATTGAAGCTCCCCCGGTCTGGACCGTCTGCCAATTGTAGTTATTCCGGGTGTACGTCGAAACGGGATTGGCTCCGATCGGATTTCCCTCAATACCCTGGGCCGCATTGATCGGAGGACGGAAGTCCAGGAACGGGTTCATATTGATTTGATCGAAGAACACACCAACCCCACCGCGCACGACGAGATCACCTCGATCTGTTGGCTGATAAGCGAAGCCAATTCTCGGCGCCCAATTATTCTTGTCAGGTGGGAAGATGGAGTCGATTCCGGCGCCCTGGACGACCAAGCCTTTGTTTGGAATGAACACAGCGATATCTTTCTGATCACTGTGTAATGGGCCGAAGTACTCATACCGCATCCCGAGGTTGACGTTGAGCTTTTTCGTAAGTTGCCATGCATCCTGGAAATAAAAGTTGAACGCATTCACGGTGACGAAACGCTCCGGATTGCCGACCGCAATCGTGGAAGTTGAAACGTCACCGGCCAGGAAATCGGCCAGGGCGCAGCTCGGATCAGGGCAATTCCACGGTCCCTGCGAACCATCGAAAACAAACTTTCCGGTGCCGCGCCGGTGATAGAACTCGTCGACGCGTGCCTGGCGGATCTCGCCGCCGAAACGGAATTGATGTTTGCCTGAAACGTAGGACACGATATCGGTCAAATGTCCGGTAACGTCATTGCGTCCTTCCGGCGGAGTCAATCCGATTTGCTCGAACCCGTTGATCACAACGTTCGGCGCGCCAAGGATCGGTTTGCCGTTGTTTGTGGCATCCGGGCTCAGGAACAGGCCGAGAGCTTTCGTATCAAAGCTGTTGTTGAAATCGTGGAAGACCTGATTGAAGTAGTTCACGCCAAACAAAACCTGGTTCGTCAGTTTTGGCGTGAAAGTCGAGTTCAGCATCAGCGAGTAATTGAACACATGGATGGGAGCGACTTCGAAGTAATCTTTCAGATTCGAACTGGCCGTGCCCAGCGCCGGGCTCCCGCCCAGAGGAGCGTCCTGACTCCCTTGTCCGCCGAACCAGTGGAATGACAGGCGCTCCCTGTCGGAGAAGCTGTGATCCAGCTTGATCACGCCGTTATAGCTGTATCCAGTGGATGCAACCGGGCTGAAGAAGTTGTTGATTGTTCCCGGCAAGCCCCCAATCAGACCCCTGGGCCAGAATCCACTCGGTCCAATCAACTTCGCGGAAAGCGGGCTCTCGGGCACTCCAAACGTGGTCAGCAGTGCTTGGGCTTTGGTGATCCACGCATCCGACGGCTCCGTCGCCAGTCCCGACAAGCCGATGATGTACTGCTGCTTCTCAAATGCTAGGAAGTAGAACGTCTTGTTCTTGATGATCGGGCCGCCCACGCTGCCGCCGTAGTTGAGGTTGCGCAGTTTCGGAGAGCTCGGATTGGCCGGAGAAGGAATGAAGAACGGCGATGCCGCACCGTAGGCTTCGTTTCGTTCATAGAAATAGGCCGTCCCGTGGATCGTATTGCCGCCTGACTTTGTAACCAGGTTTACGGTTCCTCCGGCATTGCGTCCCGCCTCAGCGCCATTCTGCGTCTGCGACGAGAATTCATCGATCGAGTCCACCGGCAGGATGATTCCGGCAATTCCAGACACGCCGCCCTGATTCACAGCCGGAATGTTATGCCAGAAATCGTTGTTGTCCACACCATCGATCTGCCAGTTCATCTGGTTCGGACGCGTTCCGTTCAACGATCCGAAGCCGCCCACTGAATATCCGCCGTAGCCCGGGTTAGTTGCGACCAGTTGTGAGAAATCGCGGCCGTTCAGCGGAAGGTCCTGTACTACTTCAGCGGCAATGGTCTCCGTCTGCGTGGCAGTCGTGGTGTCCATGGTGATCGCCGCTGCTGAGACCTCGACGGTCTGTACCTCTTTGACAAGAGAAAGTTTTACAGCCAGCGTATAAATGGAACCGGCCACGACTTGTACTTTGTCAGCCGTGTACTGGGCAAATCCTGGCGCTGTCACCGCCACTTTGTACATGCCCAGCGGAATGTCCTGAAAAGCGTATTGGCCATCGCTGGTTGTTACGGTGTTGTGATCTACGCCAGTTGAAATCTCCGTAGCTTTTACTTGAGCATTTGGCACGACCGCGCCCGAAGGATCTGTTACCGTGCCGTTGATGGCGCCACGGAATGTTTGAGCAGTGGCTGCCGAGACTGTTGCTACCAAAATGAATAGCGCTAGAAGCGAGCGTCGCATGACTCTTACCTCCCACATCCAGGAATTGAGGAAAAGGCCCGTGGTCTTCTGGCGATTTATCGGAGGAGCAACTGCGCCGTGCTGCGTTCGAGCCGTATGCCCCGGTGCCTCGCCGGAACTGCCGATGAATACCCAACAGAGGTGAAGTAGATGTCGGTCCTCACTCGGCTTAAAGATTGCGCAACACAATATGGCTGCGAAAACCCAATGTCAAGCTGGAATCAGGACAAGTAGCGCATCGCGATGCGCTGTACAAAATATGGAAGGGTCATCCTAAGCGGCGGCGGGTAAATTAAGTTTGTCTAATTCAAATATTTCGATCCAATGCATTCGACAAAACAGTAATTGTTAAGTAAATGATACGGCGCGTTTAATTAGGCGGGCTTTTTCACTATGGAACTGAAGTTCAAGACTTTTCCGCGCGCCGACGGCGGAATCCATTTAACTGGTAGTGGCGTGTAATGCGCCGGAACGTAGAATTCGATGACGCGTCCCATGGGCCTTCACATCTGATCGTTACAATGGTAGCAACACAAAAAGCCCATCCAGATTAGGATTCTATTAGGATTCCTAATCGAATCTCGGTTCTCCTGATGCAGAAAAGGCGCCCTTGCGAGCGCCTCTTTGTCCTTGATGCTGTTCCTTTACCGCTAAACGCCCACCGGCTGCTTAGCGTGGTTTTTCACCGGCACTTTCGTGAACCAGTTATGGCGGTCCGTGGTCGTACCGTTTACGATTCCAAAGAACTCACGTTGCAGCGCGAGCGTCACAGGTCCGGTTACGCCGTTATTCACGCTGATTTTGTCGACGGACCTGATGGGTGTGATTTCTGAAGCCGTACCGCAGAAGAACACTTCCTCGGAGATATACAGCATTTCGCGTGGAATCATCTGTTCGATCACTGGCACTCCGATGTCTTCTGCCAGGGCGATGATCGAATCGCGCGTGATTCCAGGCAGCACCGAGTTGCCCAGAGGAGGCGTCAGCAGCTTGCCTCTCCGCACCACAAACAGATTCGCTCCAGAGGCCTCGCTCACGTAGCCGTTTACGTCAAGAGCAATGCCTTCCACATAACCGTTGACGATCGCCTCCATCTTGATCAGCTGCGAGTTCATGTAGTTGGCGCCGGCCTTGGACATGGCCGGCAAGGTGTTGGGTGCGATGCGCGACCAGGAAGACACGCAGGCTTCGATTCCCTCGGTAACGTCACCGTGGCCCAGATATTTTCCCCAGGGATAATTCACCATGTAAACGTCTGTCGGCGAATTAAAGGGATTTACGCCGGCTTCGCCGTATCCGCGCAGCACGATCGGCCGTAGATAGCAGGGCCACACACCATTTGTCGCTACGATTTCGACTGCTGCTGCGCAAAGCTGGTCGAGCGAGTAGTCGACATCAATCCGGTAAATCTTGGCTGAGTCCACCAGCCTCTGCATGTGTTCGCGCAAGCGGAAGATCGCCGGCTCGCCTTTGGGTGCATAGCAGCGGATCCCCTCAAAAACCGAGGATCCGTAGTTGACAACGTGAGACATCACGTGGAGCTGGGCATTGTCCCAGGGAATCAGTTTGGCGTTGTGCCAGATCTTCTCGGTCGTTTGAATCGCCATGCAAGGCTCCTTCGTTCCAGGGGTGGTCCCGCTAAGCCCTGCCCGCCCTCGGGGGAGTTAGGGCAGAACCTCTACTTAGTTAGATAAGGTTTTTCAGGCGAACGGCACATTATATCCGAATATCTCTAAGAAATTTGCCCGGCATGAAACCATTTAGCCGGGCAACTTCTTTGAAACGCGATGTATATGCAATTAGCGCTGAGTGCCTCCGGAGCCGCCCTGGGAGGGCTTTGTTTTATCCTTCTCCGGCTGATTTAGAGAGGCGTTCTGGGGCGCTGGCGATGGAGTCCAAAGGTACTGCTTCGGGTTGGCCATGATCGTGGGCATCGCGGCGAACGGCTTGGAATAATCGTTGGCCGCATTCCAGAACAGAAAACCGTCGCCATGGTGCTGTTTTGACGTGCTCACCTGGACCAGAATGTATTGCGGGGAATACGTTTTCGTTCGCCAATGGAAAGCCTGCAACCACGGGCGCAGGACCACGCCGGACCCGGCCGTTACCTTTTCAAATCGATCCATGGATTCGCCGATGAAGTGCTCCGGCGCATCGCCGGGATGGTCATATCCGTCCATCCCGAAGAAATGCGACGGGTAGATCATCGGCGAGAGCACATCGCAGTGTTGGGCCATCTTCACGATGTCCTGCCCCGTATGAGAGAGATCAACCTGCCGTTGCCAGGCCATCACACCGAACACGTCCAGGGAAAGCAGCACGCCCATCGGGTGGAGTTCGCTGTAAGCGCGGTCGAGAAAAGCCGCGATCACGTCATCACGATGCAGCTTGGGATCTTTCTGGAAGGCAAACTGCGCGTCCGCCTGATTTCCCTCGGCAGGGAAGCGGACGTAATCAAACTGGATCTCGTCCACCCCGGATTGTGCAACATACTTGGCCAGGGCGATGTTGTAATCCTGGACTTCCTTGTTGGAAGAATCCGTCCACACCAGTTTCCCGTTTTCGCGCCAGGGCTGGTGCGTGCTCTTCGACTGCACGGCCAATGCGCTGTGGTTCTGCGCGATGTTATCGTCGCGGAACAGTGCCTGGCGGGCGATCACGTGCATATCCAGCGAGTGCAGAAAGCGCACGTACTTGGGAAGGTTCGTGATGGGATGGTTCTTCACCTTCTTCGCCAGTGGATGGTCGAAAGGGATATTGATCGAACCGTCGCTGTCCTTGATGTCGAACACTACAGCGTTTCC
>Ga0126371_10005826_pt1 | contig 10947 bp, 10 predicted proteins | sample PanSoiMetaPlot_4_FD_110145 | JGI IMG/M metagenome (GOLD analysis project Ga0126371, IMG submission 110145) | Tropical forest soil microbial communities from Panama - MetaG Plot_4 | ecosystem: Environmental > Terrestrial > Soil > Tropical forest > Bulk soil | place: Panama | collected 2016-02-17
AGGGAGTTTGCACTTCAATGGAGCGATCTTCGAAGCAGACCGCACGGCCTGAGCCGCCGTTTCCCGCAAGAGTTTCCTGCTGCGGTCAATTGGAAGGTGGTCTCCTTTGAAGAAGCCGAGGGATTTCTTGACTTGCGCGTATGCAATATCGCCCAATATTGGGCTTGCTTCCTTGATCACCCAGTCATCGCCCGTAAGCATGATGACGGGGATGCCCATCGCGCCGGCGAGCAGTCCGTTAAGGGACGGCTCGGGAACCGACTCCCCGTTGACACGGACGTCCCGGAAGCCGGTGATCCAAGTGTGGGCCAAAATGGCGTCCGCCGAACCCGCCTTGGCATGATAACCCACCATGACCACCGCATCGTAACTTCCATCCAAGCCCTTCGCTTGACACCATTGGCGTTTTAGTTGGCCACGGCGCAACTGGACGCCGGGGACGAGATCATCGGGATGGATGTTGCACATGTATCCATGAGAATCACTCACGACGATTTCGTCCGCACCTCCCTCGATCGCCCCCTGAACAACTGCGTTTGCATCTCCGGCCATCAACTGCCGAAAGGTATCGTATCCCGGAAGGCCTCTAAAAATCTCTTCAAGACGTTCAAGACCTGTGGTTCCTTCCATATCGACGGAAATGAACAACTTCATCTCAGACCTCCTGCGTCATTGGTGGACGTCACTCCGGGTATGTCTGGCGACCAGTGCTGCGACCATCAGTTATCTGGAGCGCCGAAGCGCGTCCGACATTGCTAGTGCGGCGATAATAGTCAGTCCCTTTATAATGTCTTGGTAATGAGGACTGATGCCGAGCAATGAACTCAGTGGACATCGTCGCGATGATTCCAAGGCCGGTTGCTGTGCGTTAGAACAAGGCTACAGCAAAGGCCCAACACTGTCAGATGATGTATGAGACGCCGCGACATTTACCTCTCCTAACCATTTTAATATTGGTACCATTCGCCATCATTGAAAAATGGTAAATTGTAGCCAATAAGTGTGTCAATGATTTTTGCTGGATTTTTTCTTTGAACCATTTGTATAATGGTTTAGATCGATTTTTGAGCAACTTCCTAGGGGTGGCGATGATTTCTATCGACAATCTCAATGCGTCGATCGTGCACTTGGCGACGACGGATCCGTCGCGATCGCTTTTCCGGTTTGCGTCGAAACGGCGGACGGACAGCCCGAGCGCGTGATCTTTAGTCCGTGCGTCGCGTACCGTCTGACAAACTATCGAACTCTAATATGGAGACCAAAATGAGTTCGCGAGCGTTCCGCAAAAGATCAACTCGACGATCAACGTTCTATCCGAGGTTGCTAGGGTCGCGTGGCGCGGTCGCGACCATGCACTATCTTTCTGCCAGCGCAGCTCGAGAGGTACTTGGCGCAGGCGGGAACGCCATCGATGCCGCCGTGGCGGCGGTGCTGGTCGAAGGCCAGGTTAATCCACACATGAACACCATCGGAGGCGAATGCCCGATTATCCTCAAGATGGCCGACTCGCCTCGCGTTCACGTCATTAATGGAAATACGGCCGCGCCGGGCCGAGCCAATTCCGACGCTTACCTGCGGCGAGGCTTTTCCGATGTACCCGAGGAAGGAATACTGGCTGCCGGCGTCCCCGCGACACCTGGAAGCTTGCTTCTGGCTCTTGAACGCTTCGGCAGCATGTCGTTCAACGAAGTGACGGCGCCCGCCATCGCTTTTGCGCGCGACGGCTTTCCAATTCACAGAGGACTGCTCGGCCAAGAGCGCTTCGGGATTCGGGACCTCGCCAAGAAATTCCGGAATTTTTGGCCCACTAGTGCCGCGCTATATTTGTCTAATGGCGAAGTGCCAGAAGAGGGCACGATCATCAAGAATCCAGCACTTGCTTCAATGCTTGACTACCTGGCAAACGCCGAACGGGCGGCCAACGGATCGCGATCATCGAAGATCGCCGCGGTTCGCGACGCATTCTACCGTGGCGATGTTGCACGCGAGATCGCAGCGTTCTCCCAAGAACGGGATGGTCTGTTGGATCGAAATGACCTCTCCGTCTACCAGACGTTCATGGAACAATCGACCTCGACGAAATTTGGAGAGGCTAAGCTCTTCAAATGCGGCTTCTGGACGCAAGGACCAACAGTACTTCAATGCCTCGGCATTTTAAGAAACTTCGACCTAAACTCCATGGGACACAACTCGGCCGACTATCTACATACGTTAATCGAAACCATAAAGCTCGTTTTTGCCGATCGAGAGCAATACTATGGTGATGGGTTCAGCATTCAGGTCCCCGAACAGGAACTACTGTCCGAAGAATATGCGGCACTGCGCTCCGCTCTGATTGATACAGATAAGGTTTTAGGAGCGTTGCTGCCCGGTGACCCACGCGCGATGCTTGCGGAGATGCCCTTGGAGGACACATTTGGCGGTCGGGAATGGGGGAACGGGACAGTCCACGTCGACGTCATCGACCGCAAAGGAAACATGGTAGCCGCCACACCGAGCGGAGCGTGGATTAAGTCGTCAGAGGTCATCGCTAACCTGGGATTCCCCCTCGGAACGCGACTGATGACATTTTATCTTGGACCAGAGCATCACCCAAATGCGATTGCGCCTCACAAACGCCCTCGGACGACAATCAGCCCTTCTCTCGCCACGTTCAAGCAACAGCCCTGGATGGTGTTCGGGAGCATGGGAGGTGACCAGCAGGACCAGTGGCAGCTGCAGTTCTTTCTGAACTGTGTGGTATTTTAAGATGACAGTGCAGGAAGCCATCGAAGCCCCTAAGCTCAGCAGCGATCACTTTCCGGGCTTCTTCGCGCCACACGATCGATTCCCGAACAAGGTGCGTATCGAGCCGCGCGTTTCCGGCCGCACCATTGATAACTTGAGGCGCCGGGGACACGCGGTTGAGATTGGTGCGGACTGGTCCGAAGGCTATCTATTGGCCGCCGCAATCGATCCCAAGCGCGATGTCCTAGAAGTTGGCTGCGACCCGCGAGGTTGGAAGGGAGAGATTTTCCCGGCGACGGCAATGTGCTGGTGAATGGCGTGGGGCGAGATGCCGGGACGACGGAGCCGAGGCCACCGAGTCACATTCCGTGTTGCCGTCTAGTTTCACTAGACGTGCAACCAATCATCGCCGATGAGTTGCTCGCGTTCAGTTCTCGTGCGTTAGTGAGGGGTGCCCACCTGATTTTGCTGTCTCGGACATGCGCAGCACCGCTGCGCACGCTTCAGAGCTGCAAACCGAAGGTCGATGCTTCACACAAGACGACGTCCTCACCGCGCATCGACCTACCGCTGCAGATTGCGGCCGATCAGCATGGCAGCGAGTGCCGAAACGAGGATGAAGAGGCCTGGAAGCACCGACATCCAGGGGTGCTGCCAAGAGCAAGTCCGTCGCCTGCCGCAGAATGCTACCCCAATCCGGAGTCGGTGGCTGAACGCCCAGGCCAAGGAAGCCGAGCGCCGCCTGGACTGCAGGGTGGTCGGGAAGGCAATCATATACTGGAGCAGCACGACAGGCACGACATTGTGACCGGCGCCAAGTGCTCAATTGTTCCCGAACTAATTACCAACCAATGGGCGCAACCTGTCAAACACACGAACCGGTTTTGCGACCCCAAGGCCATTCTCTTCTGATGAAAGAGAGTTCGCTGCTATGCCGGGCAGCGGTTTCACGGCGGTGTACCCGGCGCGCGCCGACCAGGGGCGTTATTGAGGATCACGGATCCTCACTGTCTGTCACATCGCGGTTTCGGTCTTCGTGGCCATCCACTTACGAGTCCAGTGCTCGCCGAAGGTTACTGATTCTAGGCCGATCCGAACCCACGCAAGACGGGAGCGTATCAATTACAGCGTCATAGTTTGGCTGGTGAAGACAATTGAGTCGCGACGTGACTTCGCAGCCACTTCCGCCGGCGGATTGACAACACAATGCAAGGTCGAGACCCATCGATCATTAGTCCAAACTTGCATGGCGTCTCCGATGTTGATTACGTAATGACCTGGCTGCGGCATAACGTCGACCAAATAGCCATCACGATGAAACGCCTGAAGGCCGCCGGCGGCGCGATTCGACATGAGAATAGTGAGAGTGCCGTAATCTGTGTGGGCACCGCTCCGGAGTTGACCGGGCTCCGGCGCAGCTGTCTGATTAGGATAGCAGATGATTCGAAGGGCGCTCAAGTTCTTGTCCAGCTTGTCGAAGAAGTACGTCTCCGGAAGCTCGAGCGCGTGCGCGAATATCGCCATCAGATCGTTGGCAAGTCTGTTCATGCGCCGGTAGTAGCCCTCCATCACCGAACGGAACTCGGCCGGTCGATCGGGCCAAAGGTTCGGGCGGAAGTGGTCACCGGCCTCTGGCCGCGTATAGTATTCGCCGCCGGGGACGTCTACTGGCCCCATATCGATCATTTCCTTGAGGTCGCCCGGTGCCTTCTTCCCTAGGCTGGCTGACAGGCTCTCGCCCATAAGTGGCGTGTAGCCACGACTGATTGTTCGTGCCGGCTGTTTAATCTTGAGCTTCTCCTCTTCAGGCAATCGAAAGAAAACGTCAGCCGTGAGCCACGGAGGGCGCGGGCCGGAGCGGCGGGATATCGTTGGCGAGGACCACTTAGGTCAAATCTGGTGGAGGTCATAACGAGCAAATGCCGTCTGGTATACCTCCAAATGGTAGACGTTCGAAAACGAGCAGCATAGACTACGCCCCTTCAAGTTTTCTCGTTGGTCGGAGGCTCGGCAGTCCGTCGATCTGCATCTTCGTAAAGCTCCCGGACTAGCCCGCATTTCTCATTTCCGTGAGATAGTGCGGCTAGGCAGTGTCGCTGCGCCAAACGTCGGCCAAGCGGCCGTCGTAAGACGATGATGCCATTGACAAGAGGTGCATGGAGTCGAGCGGGAGCGCTCTAAGTTTCTCTATTCGACAAGTTCCCTGAATCCAGGATCTCCGAAGCGAAGGGATCACCGGGCCACGTCGCTCCGCGATGCTCCCACGTGCTTGCCGGTATTTTGGGCGGTTCTGGATTGACGCTCTTAGTCTAGCGGCATATCGTTTTTGACTCAGGCTCACGGGTGCGTCTCCGCCGTCGTGCACGTTGCCACCGTAAAGGCCGGCGCTGACGCCGTAGTCGAATAGGAGCAGAACCAAATGGCAAGCACGTCCGAACGACAGAAAGTCATCCGCGCGGCCTGCCCGCACGATTGTCCCGACACCTGCGCGATGTTGGTAACGGTCGAAAATGGACGGGCTATTATGGTGCGGGGCGATCCCGATCACCCATTCACTCGCGGTGGGCTGTGCGTGAAAGTCAACAACTACGAGCAAAGGGTTTACAGCCCCGATCGGGTGCTCCACCCGCTCAAACGTTCTGGGCCGAAAGGAAGCGGGCAGTTCGAACGCGTCACTTGGGACGCGGCGATGCAGATGATTCGGCTGAGTTGGACCAAAATCATCGATCAATATGGTCCTACTGCGATTCTACCTTACAGCTATTTGGGCACGGAGGGCACCCTCAATGGTCTCAATGTGGGGGATGCGTTCTTCAACAAGCTCGGCGCGACGATCAGCGAACGGACTTTCTGTGACTCGGGTTCGTGCACGGCCTACTTCATGACCATAGGGCCCTCTCCGGGAATGGACCCGGAGAGTTTCAAATATTCCAAGTATATCATTCTTTGGGCTTGCAACACAATCAGCACCAACTTGCATCACTGGCCATTTATCGCCGAGGCAAAAAAGAACGGTGCAAAGCTGGTAGTGATTGATCCTCTCAAAACACGTACCGCCCAAGAAGCCGACTGGCATATTTCGATTCGTCCCGGTACCGACGCGGCTCTTGCACTCGGGATGATGAACGTGATCATCGAGCAGGACCTTGTCGACCGCGACTATGTCGCAAACTACACGCTCGGCTTCGATGAACTCAGGGATCGAGTTAAAGCCTATCCACCCGAAATGGTGGCAAAGATTACCGGCATTCCAGCGCAAGACATCAGAACACTGGCATGCGAGTACGCGACTACCCAGCCGAGTGTTATTCGCATCGGCGTTGCAATCGAACGTCACGCGGGTGGCGGACAGACGGTGCGCGCCACCGCTTGCCTGCCGGCGCTGGTAGGTGCCTGGCGGCATGTCGGCGGCGGCATCCTGCAGCTACCGATCTGGGCATTTCCAATCAAGTGGGAAAACTTGATGCGGCCGGACTGGATCAAGCCCGGTACGCGCGTGCTGAACCAGTGGCGGCTTGGGTCTGCGCTGACGCACGACGAACAGCTCGATCCACCGATCAAATCGTTGTTCGTTTACAACTCCAATCCTGTCGTCGTCGCTCCCGAGCAGGAGAAAATCGTCCGAGGCCTCGAGCGTGAGGACCTTTTTACGGTGGTCAGCGAACAATTCCTTACCGACACGGCCCGCTATGCCGATCTTGTATTACCAGCCACCACACAGTTAGAGCAGTTCGACATCATGTTCTCATGGGGACATCTATATCTGTCCCTAAATCAACAGGCGATCGAGCCACTTGGTGAGGCGGTCCCCAACACCGAGTTGTTCAGGCGCCTTGCCCGTACCATGAGCTTCGATGATCGGCAATGGAAACGCAGCGACGAAGAGATGGCATTGGACGCCCTGGATTGGGCGAACCCGGCCCTTCAGGGGATATCGATGGATCTTCTCAGGGAGAAGGGGTGGGCGCGGCTTAACGTTGGAACGCCCGAAACATACGCACCGCATGCCAAGGGTGACTTCCTCACGCCGTCGGGCAAGTGCGAGTTCAATGCGTCGATGGCGGCAGGTGGGAACTTTGTTCTGCCGCTGTTCCGTCAGGGCTCCAACGAGTTCCAGGCGGGAGAGCGGGTGGATTCGCTGCCAACCTACATCCCTCCCAATGAATCACCGGCGACCAATGCACCGCTCGCGGCCAAGTACCCGCTCAATGTCATCTCACCCAAGAGCCACGCGTTCCTCAATTCGTGTTATGGAAACTTGCCTGCTCAACTGCATCATGCTGGGCAACAGTTCATAATGCTCAATCCAACCGATGCCATTTCACGAAATATCGGGGAAGGAAGCGCGGTTCGGGTCTTCAATGATCGGGGGGCCTTCGAGGCGATCGCGAAGGTGAGCGGGAATGTGATGCCAGGCGTCGTTGTGGCTCCTCTCGGATATTGGCGTAGCCTGAGCCGAGTGACAGCCACCGTTAATGCTCTCAACCCCGGAGCCTATGCGGATCTTGGGCGCGCGCCCACTTTCTCAGACACGTTGGTCGAAATCGCGGCGGCCGAAGCGGTAGCCGCAGCCGAGTAGCGAACGGCGGCGCGTAAGGCGCGCTCGTGATGAGACGAGAACAGTCAACCTTTGTTCCGTCGAGCGAGACGCAGCCGAGTGCGCCGACGTCGCCGTTCCTACCCTTCCAAACGGCCCGTTCAAGTACTGCACCGACACGCGGAAGGGTACTCATCGTCCTTTCCGAATCTCTTCTACCGCCCATTTGGTGTGATGGGAAGCAAAGGCTCCCAGCTTCGATGATCATCCCTCCCGCCGCATTGATGCCGCGGAGCTGAAAAATCGTCGCAAAGCTAAGGGCGGAAATTGATTTGCAGCGAATATGATATTCGATCGCGCAGTAGGAAAAGCCACGCCAACAAATTGAGAAACAATCAGCGGCACAACCAAGAGCGTCAACGTCACGGCTCGCTAGGTACTGGTTGAAGATGTGCTGATGACGAGAATTGCGGGCGGCACGTGACCGATGCCGGGGGTGGGTCGTTCATCGCGGCATGTTTGCCACTACGGCACCGGAGATTTCCCCGTCGTTTCTCCGCAATAGAGCCGGCCATACACGATTGCGTCCGCTGCGTTTCGCTGCATAGAGCCCGGCGTCGGCAGTCGTGATGATCTCCGCCGCGGACATTGTCGACACCGGCCCCGCCGCCACGCCGAAACTTGCAGTGACGGTGTCATGAGCGTCGTTGTCATCGTGTGGAATGCCGAGAGCCTCGATAGAACGGCGGATCCGTTCCGCGACTTGAATCGCCCGAGCCAGGTCCGTCTTCGGCAACAGCGCCATGAGCTCCTCGCCGCCGTAGCGCACGGCTAAACCATCACCTCCTCGCAACTCAGCAGTTATGCAGGTCGCGACGCGCTTGAGACAGGCGTCGCCTGCAACGTGCCCATACCGGTCGTTGAATGCTTTAAAATGATCGATGTCGAGCATGATCGCCGCGACCGGGGAAGCTGCATCGTCGCCCCTCGCCCACAATTCGTCCAGTCGCTTGTTGAGAAAGCGTCGATTGGCAAGATCGGTGAGCGCGTCGTACCTGGCGGCGCGGTCAATCTCCACGTGGCGGAGCCGACCACGCAGGGCGTGCAGGTAGTTACGACGAAAGTCGCGTTCAAGATAGTAGTTGCTCACGAGCGTGAGATATGCCGCCACCGCAAGTGTCATGATTGCGACAGTGGCTGCCGCACCGGACATGTGCCCGCTGACTTTAATTGCTATGGTTTGCAAACAGACGATAATTATGGAGGCCACCACAGCGAAGCGATAAGGTAGACGTTGGATCGTGTTCGTGAACAGAACAACCAGTAGCACAAAGTACTGGTAGTGGCCTGCGTCGCGTGAAGTCGTAAGGAGGAAGGTGCAAATGATTTGCAGGACGATCACGATCGGCATGGATGCCGTGGAAAGCTCGCGGACCAATCGCGAACTTCGCTCTCCGGCAAGCCACGCGACTGCCAAGATCCACGGCGTGACCACGGTGGCATGTAGGAGAACCGCAAGCCAGAAACGGTCTCGGACCAGGAACCAGTCCGGAATGAGAAATACATTGTACACAATCGCGTTAGGTACCATGGCGGCACGAAGACGCTGCGAGCGTCGGCGCCGCGTATCGGACTCGAACCGCTCTTCAAGCCACGGCGGAAACGGCAGTCCTCGCTGGCGCGAGCGGATGAAAGCATCAAGCGCTTCCAATGTCGGCGACGCGTCGCTCATAGGGTCCTCCCGACGATAGGAAGACTATGCACTGCACGTTACGCGAATCTTAATCAGGTGAAGCGCAGATGACTGAACGTAACTAACATAACAAACACTTTTGTAAAACTTGAACTAAAGGCCTGAATGTCTGGTGCGTACGATCGCGCGGCGAGCTGACGGACCCGAGCCTGCTGATTGCCCCTTGGTGGCGCGGCAACCGCGCACGGTCGAGGCGATGGCGATCAAGAGGGTGGCCGGGAAGCAAAATCGACTCAATGTCGTTATCAGGGGCGCGCGGATCTCATCGCGCAACGCGTTCATGTGGGCAACATGGCGGGTCGGATATTCGTGCAGGATAAAGGCGGTTATCCTACACGAAACTGATTCGGAGGGCGCCATGGGCGCAGCGAGGGATCCCGGCATCAGCGCGGCCGCAACAGCGCTCGAGGCGCTGGCGGCCGGCGAAGCGCCGGATCCGGCCGACGTGCTCGCCGGGGCGTTGGCGTTAGAACGCCTCTGCGCGGCGCCGGACGCGCCGCGAGAAATGCAGGACGCGGCCGCCGGGTTCAAGAGGCTGGTGAGCGGCGGCGCGCCCGGCCTTGACGTTGCGGGCCTGGCACGGGCCCGAAAGCTCGCGGCGCACCTGCGTGCACTCAACGCGGGCGGCCGCCCATGACCCGGCTGGTTCCGCGGTATTCCGCGAAAGCCCTGCTGAGGGCGGACGCGGTTGTGCCGGCGGCGATTGCCGCGGCCGGCGAGCACGCCGTGCGGCGCTTTCTAGAATTCTTCGGCGCGACCGTCTGCAACAAAAACTCCCGCAAGGCCTACATCCGCGCCGTCAGCGAGTCGCGTGGCTCGAGCAACACGGCGTGCACGAGCGGCATGTGATAGAACCCTTCCATGTCGCCGGCTTTATCGAGGACCTGCAAACTCGCAAGGCAAAACCAACTGTCAAGCAGTACCTGGCTGCGGTGCGGATGCTGTTTGAGTGGCCGGTGATCGGACACGACGTTGCGGCTAACCGGCAACCTCCGTTCGCGGGCCGAAGCGCATGGTCCACAAAGGGACGACGCCGGTGCTGACGCCTGATCAGACCCGCGCACTGTTTGACAGCATCGACACCTCGACGCTCATCGGCCCGCGGGATCGCGCGCTGATCGCCGTCATGGCCCACACCTTCGCCCGCATTGGCGCCGTCGTCGCCATGCGCGTCGCGGATTATCGCGCGAACGACGAACGCTGGTGGGTGCGCCTTCATGAAAAAGGCTGCCCGCGGCTTGGAAAGAACCCATACCGTCCATGTACGAATCTCTTCGATACGGGTCCCGATGTTCAATTCGGGATATTTATTAGACACGTCGCGCCTGACGCGGGGAACGATGGGGTCACTAAGGTCTGTCAAATTCCAACTAGGGTGTTCTCGAAGCGCGGTTGTAGTGTCATCCTTTCGTCGCACAACGGGCGCATTGACGACACAGGCGGCGCGTGATGAGGATCTCGAGCCACCTGCCCCGGCGGCGCTGGCCGTGCGGATAGCTGGTCTGGCTGGTGTCGTCGGGTGCAACGTGTGGGCCTAGGTCGGGCCGCTACCATTGACGCGCCGCAAATCGCCACCGCATGCTTCGACGTCGCGCCGCTCAGCCTCGATGGTTGCTGGGGTACCGCTCTGACTAACCGGTTCAGGTTTGTCAAATAGGTCGTAGTGCGACCAACCCTCAAGCACGACCAGTTCTTTCTTCACTGAACAAGTCCGGCCGGAGATTTCCATACCGTCCCGGTGGGCGCCGAAGGACCCGAACCTTGTCACCAATCAACACCATCAGCGGTTGGGTGAGCAGCACCCTCAGCTAGCCTGGATTTCCACGGGACCGGATTTGCCTAACATGGTGCTCGGCCAAACCGCCCATTTTCGAGCCCTTTCGCTCCGCAATTATTATGCGAAATGGTGCGCTGATAGTCCCATTGCCCA
>Ga0126371_10005827_pt1 | contig 10947 bp, 9 predicted proteins | sample PanSoiMetaPlot_4_FD_110145 | JGI IMG/M metagenome (GOLD analysis project Ga0126371, IMG submission 110145) | Tropical forest soil microbial communities from Panama - MetaG Plot_4 | ecosystem: Environmental > Terrestrial > Soil > Tropical forest > Bulk soil | place: Panama | collected 2016-02-17
ATTCGAAATCACCGCTGCCGTTTCCAGATCGCGGTCGCTGCACCTACTACACATTCCCTGATAATGTCGGCCACCTCTCACGCGGCGGCCGGGATGGATGGGGCCGAGCCTTCTGCTTCGGGCTGCAGGCAGCGATCGACGGCCGTTATGACTACGCGGTCCACATTGAGGGCGACAGCCTATGCCGCCTGCCGGTGCTCAAGATCATTCGGCAGATGGTCGCTAGCGGAGCGCAAGTGCTGTCGTGTCCGGTTCGCGGGATGAAGTTTGAATATCCGGAATGGGTCGAAACTGGGCTGATGTTTTTCGATGTTGGTTGGATCAAACGCAGCGGCTTCATCTCGCGTTATGACTGGTTCAATCGGCTCGAGCATCCGACGCCCGAGGTGATCGTGTATCGATTGATCGGCCACGACCTACAGATGATGCACTGGCGCGCGCTGCGCGGTGACAAAAACCAGATCAACAAAGACAACATAGAAAAGCTCAATCTCGATTGGATTACGCACTGTCATTCCGACATTGTGATGTACGATCGCTTTGTTGAGTTGGCGAATGGATGACTTCAACGAGCCACCAATTCATCATCCAGCGCAGCATCTCGGCGGGCGATCTTACGCGCAGCATGCCGACGATTTGATCCTGGCGTGCATATTCAAGCAACTCGGGATCGAAAAGCCGTCCTATCTGGACATCGGCGCATTTCACCCATTCATCATCAGCAACACATACTATTTTTACAAACACGGATCGCGCGGGATCAATTGTGAACCCTCGCCAGGTCTGATCGACCTTTTCCGCACCTGGCGGCCTTACGATCTGAACTTGCCATATGCCGTCGCTCCGGTGCGTGGTCGGGTGCCGCTGTTCGTCACCAAGGACACGGACGGCCGCGATTCATTGCTGCGCGCGCAATTGGCGTCGGATTGGGCCGTCGAGGCCATCGAGGTCGAGGCGGTCACCGTTACCGACATTGTCAACGAATATTGCCGAGGTGATTTCCCCGATCTGCTCTCGATTGACATCGAGGGGTTCGATCTCGCGGTGTTGCAATCGATCCAATACGAGGTGATGGCGCCGAAGGTGATTATTGCCGAGGCGATGCCTTGGGATAATTACGGGCCTGGCATTCGGCGATTTCTCGAAGGCGCGGGCTATTTTTTCTGCTTCCGCGCCATCAACAACATCATCTTTGTCCACGAGCGCTATCGCGAAAGGATGTTCTAATGAAGCGTCTGCTTTTGTCGCTTTGCTCTGGTTGCTTTCTGTTGTTGGCCGCGCCCGTGCCAGCAAAAGCCCAACTTTACTGCAATCAACAAGCTTCGGTGGGTGGCTTCACCAGCACAACCACAGTAATCCCGCAATCCGACAATCAATCCATCTTTATTTGCGGTTGGGTCATTAGTGGGAATGGCAATCTTACAGTGACGTTTCAATACGGCACCGGCGCCAATTGTGCGACGATAACATCGCCGGTCCCTTGGGGGCCGATTATCATATTGAACAGTTCGTCGCTGTCTACTCTGGTAGAAGCCACTGCAATTTTTCGTGGCTTGGCGACGCCGCCGGGGACTTCTCTTTGCATGACCGCAACGGCCGCCGCAAACGCTACCGTCTATTACGTCCAACAATAACGCCATGCCCATAGACTTCAACGCCCTCGACAGCCTCGTGCTTTCGGTGTGCATGGATACCTTTGCGCTCGGCCAGGACGGCAATTCGAGCGTCGTGTTCAATCCGATCGCATCGCAACCAGGAGCGCCTCCGTATGCCGGACGCGGCATTTGGACCGTCAAGCCGGTGACCACATTTCTCGAGGGGCAGGCGCCGATGAGCACGAGTCTTTACACGCTCGGTTTGCGCTTGTTTGATTTTACCATTCCGCCGATCGGCGGCGATCAGGTCACCATTAATGGCGATGTGTATACGCTCGACGCTTTCGAGCGCGATAGCGCCGACGGTATCTCATGGACCTGCAAGGCGGCACAGCCTAACGCGGATGTTACGCCGTGAAGGAAGGCGCCGGATTCGGTTTTGGATTTGGCGAGCGCCATCACCACCACGACGAAGACGAAACACCACCGACGACAGGCGTTAGCGGGACTCGAGCGCATCAGATTGTCGATGCGATCCTGGCAATCCTGCAAGACGTGAGCGGGCCAACCGGGCTTTATAAAACAATCCGCCGGACTCCATACCGAACATTGCTGCCGACAGATTTGCCGGCATTGACGGTTTTTATCTTGCGCGAAGATTTCTCCGCTGATGGCGGCGTAAATCAAGGGTTCATCAAATTCAAGAACAACATCACGATCGGCATTGCGGTGGCGCGCGGGTTCAACGAGGTTGGCGGGCTCGATGGCGACATCGATACGGATGCTGATCTGATCCGACGATCGCTGCTCACCAATGCGCAGTTTACCAAGCGGTATCAATGGGGCGGTTTGTTTGAGGGCGTGCCGACGATGAGTCGCTCGCAGACCTGGCCGCAAGATGCCGAGGCTTTCATGGTCGAGTTGCGGCTCGAGCTCGTGTTTACCGTAAGGCAGTGGTTCTTCCCGATTATCACTGACCACCTGTACGAAATGGATGTCGATTTCAAACTCGGCGGACGAGATTCGAAGACCGAAGGGATCAGGGTGCTGATCGATCTGCCGCAAGAGGAACCAGAGGACGACGACGATGGTGATGAGGGTACTACCGGCAACAGTTGAGATGATGGCGCATCTCTATCATCCGATAACGAAAATGAAGTTTCTCGACATGGATACGCCGGTCGAGTGGCCGTCCGATCAATTCACGATGCGTCGGCTTGTTGACGGATCGATCATCGATGCAACGGCACCGTTGCGACCCGAGCCACTAACGGAGCCGCCGCCGAAACGGCCGCAAAAGTAAGACCAGACAGCCCGCCAAGTTGGCGGGTTTTTTAATGCCTAACAAACAAACAAAGGAGGCATAAATGCCTGTCGAGTTCTCGCAGTTTCCGGCCAACTGGCGTGCGCCATTATACTGGGTCGAGATAGATCCGAGCATGGCGGGCCTGGCTCGACCGCAGCAGAATGCCTTGCTGATCGGCCAGATGTTCACCGCCGCGAAGGGTACGAGCAACAAGGGCACGGCGCTGCCGAACAACCCGATCGCGGTCGGGAGCATCCAGGCATCGGGGACATTGTTCGGTGTCGGCAGCATGTTGGACAGAATGTTCAATATCTTCGTCGCCAACAATGCGGCGCAACCGATCTGGTGCTTGCCATTGGCGGAAACCGGCACGGCCGCGACCGGCAAAATCACGGTGTCAACGCCGCCGACGCAAGCCGGCGTACTGTCACTGATGGTCGCCGGCCAAGAGGTGCCGGTGACGGTCGGCCAGACCGATACGGTTGGCATTGTCGCGGCCAACATCGTCGCGGCGATCAATGCCATGCCGACATTGCCGGTCACTGCGGTGCTCAAAGCGTCGGGCCAGGGCGAGGTTGATTTAACCTGCAAGTGGCTCGGACTCACCGGCAACGACGTGACTTATTGTGACACGTATTATGGGGGCCTCGGCGGCCAGGTGTTGCCCGTTGGTCTGACGCTGACCTACACCACGGCAACCACGTTCGGCGGCACGCTGACCGGCGGCGCCGGATCGCCGACGCTGACGGCCGCCATCGCTATCATGGGCGATCTGCCTTTCGAATACGTTGCATTCCCGTTCCTTGACCAGCCATCGTTGATAGCAATCCAAACCGAGTTTGGCTTTACCTCGAGCGGCCGATGGGGGTGGCTGCGCGAGTTGTTTGGTCAACTTTACTCGGCTCGACGCGGCAATCCCGGTGCCAATAATGATTTCGGTTATGCCGACCTGATCAATTGGGGGTTGACGCAGAATGCGCCGCAAACCTCGGTGATGGGCTTTGAAGCCACCACCATGAGCCCCATGTGGGAATGCGCGGCGGCGTATTGTGCCGAGGCCGCGATGGGCTTCACCGCCGATCCGGCACGGCCGCTGCAAACGCTCGAGTTGCTCAGTGTTGTGCCGCCGCCACCGCACCAGCGCTTTACCATGACCGAGTGCAACACACTGCTTGGTGACGGCATCGCCGCGCAGCGCGTGACGCCGAATGGTTATCCGGCGATCTTGCGTGAGGCGACGACCTATCAGTTCAACATCTATGGCCAGCCCGACGAGGCGTATACCGACATGACCACGCTGGCGATCCTGTCGGCGCTCATCCGTCACCAAAAGCAAGCGATCACGGATAAGTATCCGCGCATGAAGCTTGCCGATGACGGCACGTTGTTTGGTCCGGGGCAAAAGATCGTCACGCCGAAGATCATCAAAGCCGAGCTCGTGTCGGAGTACATGGTTGATGAGTTCAATGGTCTGGTCGAGGACGCGGCGGTATTTGCTACCAACCTGATTGTTGAAAGGGACTCGATTAACCCCAACCGGGTCAATGTGCTCTATCCGCCGAACCTCATCGGGCAACTGCGGATTTTTGCTGTGCTAGCACAATTCCGTCTGCTCGGTGCGCAGCAGACATCATTCCCGCAGTCCTAATACCAGAAACAGAACGCGGCACAAAGACCCGCCTTTTGGCGGGTTTTTTGTTGCCCAAAACATAGGAGAATCAAATGGCCTTCGGCGATCCTAATGTCATTGCGGGCATAGCCACGCTGACAATCGACGGCACGCAACTCGCGTTGAAAGCAAACTGTGTGATCTCGTGCTCGCTGCTCGAGCGTGACGGCATTTCCGGACAGGACCGCGTGCATGGTTATCGAGAGATGCCACGCGTCCCATACATCGAGGCCGACATTTCCGTACAGCACGGGCAATCAATCATGAACTTCGACACGATCGTGGACTCGACGCTGGTCGCAGAAATCGCGGACGGTCGCACGTTCTCACTCAACAATTGCTGGTACTGCGGACGCACCGAACTCGCGTCGCAGGAAGGCCAATGGCGCACGCGTTTCGAGGGCATGACTTGCGTCGAGATCGCGGGCTAACGGAGATCTAAATGGACGAAAAGACTAACCCGCAATTACTCAACGAACCACCGGAGGGCATCGGGCCAGTCATCGGTAAACCAAAGCCGCCAGCGGCACCAAAGCCAAGGGTCGAGCCGCCACCGGAGCCGGAAGCGCCCGAACCCGAGCAGGAATGGCCGCTCAAAGTCAAGCTAACAAAGAAGATTCACGACAAGGATTCGCAACTCATTGACACGATCGAGTTTCGCGAACCGACCGGGGCGGACATTGCGGAAGTGGGCATGCCGGTAATGCCGAACTATCGCAGTCAGGGCGTGGACATTGACGGAGTGCGAATGACCGAGATGATGGCTCGACTAGCGTCTACGCCATCCGCGTACATCAAGCACATGAACGCCAAAGATTGGACGACTTGCGCCACCAACCTGCAACGTTTTTTTCTACCGGATTGGGCTCGGGTTCAGGTGGGTCAATAGCACTCGACTGCTATTACCTGGCGCGCTGGTATCACGTCCATCCGGACGAGTTCTTGCGCCAGCCCATATCGGCGATCCGGCGTCATCTCAAATACACCCTGCAGCTTGTCGAAGAATTAAAGCCGCGCGAATTCATCCCCGCACAGCGATCTAAAAGGTAGAGCATGGCCGACAATAAATTTGGGATGGTCGGCGAGCTCGTCCTCAAGGGGTTTGAAAAAGCCAAGCCGCAATTTGAGGCACTTAAAAAGCAAGGCGATCAACTCAACAAGACGAGTGTGCCGGTTGTTCAATTTAACAAGCACACTAAGGAGCTCGCCGGCCACCTCGAAAAGGGTCACAAGGGGCTGGCGTTATTTGAGCGTGAGTTAAAAGCCACGCAGGCGTTGATCGGCAGGTTCTCGCCCGAGGTTGCCGAGGCGGCCGGTGCGATGGGCGAGTTTTCCACTGGCGCCGGCTCAATGGTTGGAGCCATGACGGCTCTGGGCGCAGCGTCGGTGGTCACGGCCAAAGAGCTCGGTGAATTTTCCTCCGAAGTTCAGAAAATGAAATATGCCGCTGCGCGGAGCGGCATGGCACCGGCCGATTTACGCGTCTGGGAATTAACGATGGGCCGGTTCGGCCTCAAGGTCGAAGAGGCTGACGCGAGTGCGATCAATTTCACTCGCAACATGCTTCAGGCGTCGCGCTATGTCGGCACCGTTCGATCGGAGATTCAAAAGACCAGCCAGCAAGCGTTGCTGAAGCTCAATCAGACATTTGAGCTTTATAGTCGTGGTTCGCTTAGTTTCGAAGACGCTACGCAGCGTGTGCTCGATAACCTCGATGAGTTGGACGAGGCGGCTAAGAAAAGCGGTGTCAAGCACGGTCCCGGATCGCCTGAAGCGATCACGCTGATTAAAGAGGAAATTGGAAAACTCTTAGGGCTGTCGCATCAGTTGGTCATCGAAGGCGGCAAGGGATACCGCAAGAACCGCGAAGAAGTTCAGAAGCTATTCGATAAAAAAATATATGAAGGTGCGGAAGAGGGGTTGAAGGCTTACCGCGAGGAATGGAACAGAACGCTAGTTCAAATTGAGAATACCAAAAATTATTTCACCAAAGAACTTACGCCGATAATGACGAAGGTTGTCGGGGACTTTAACGCATGGGCTACAGGTCCGGCGGGCGAAGCGTTTTTCAAGCAGCTGGCTGGCGATGTCGGCGAGCTCGCAAAGGGGTTGGCTGCTGTCGTTGGTGAATTAACCAAGATCAAAGGGCTCGCCGCCTGGTTGGATGCCGCGGCTCAGAAAGTCGCAAAGGCAGGAAAGGATACCGGAGACTTTCTCGGCACCTCGCAGATTGCTGGCGGCTTTGAGCTCGCCGGGGCGGAAGCGCGCAAACATTTAACGACGGCCGATATTGCCAAGCGGATGCAGGGGGCTCCACATGGGGTTCCCGAGGGTCATGGCGCACCGCGCGAGCAACGTTCGCCGTCGCTGCTGCCCGATTATTCGGTTGAGCAGCTTCGCAAACTGAAGGGCTTTCAGCACGGTGGCCCGGTCGAGGAAACCGGGCCGGCTTGGCTGCACGAGGGCGAGCACGTCCTCACCCGCGGCCAGGTACAGCAATCCAGCGTCGGCGGCTTCACCGATGAGAAGCAAAAGCAGGTGTGGGACCGTTATTGGAAAAACTTTGCCGAGGTCGGCAAAAATCTTTTGGACGTTGGGTCATTGCGGCTTGGTTTTGGCGGTGGCGGCGGGGGTGGCGGCGGGATCGCTGCGGCGGTCGCTGGTGCGGTTTCCGGTGGGGGTGGGGGTGGTATAGGCGGGATACTGCAAAGCGCGCTGGGCGGGGCTGGCGGCCCGATTGCGGGGCTACTCGGTGGCCGAGGTGGGCTTGGTTCAATACTCGGCATGCTCGGAGGCGGCGGCGGTGGTCCGCTGGGGATGTTCCGAGGGCTGCTTAGCGGCGACGTTGGTGGCCTCAGCGGAATTTTGGGCATGCTCGGAGGTGGCGGCGGCGGTCCTCTGGGAATGCTCCAAGGGATGCTCGGCGGCGGCGGCGGCGGCCTCGGTGGCATACTCGGGATGCTTGGAGGTGGCGGCGGCGGCGGACTCGGCGGTCTATTCGGTGGCGGTGGTGGTGGCGGCTTAGGCGGCATGCTCGGCGGGCTGCTCGGTGGGGGTGGTGGCGGCCTAGGTGGCATGCTTGGCGGCCGAGGTGGCGGTCTCGGTCGAATCCTCGGCGGCGGCGGCGGTTTGGGTCGCATACTCGGTGGTGGTGGCGGCGGCCCGCCTCGAGGTAGGGCGCCCACTGCGCGGACGACCGATCCGAATGCGCCCACCGTGCAAACAAAGACCACACCAACGCCATCGCAAGGGAAGGGTCCCGGCGGCGGGTTTACTCCAACATCGGACACGGCCGCGAAGTCGTTTGCGGATGTGCTCAAAGGCAAGGAGGATCAACAGGCGAGCGGCCCGATCGATCGGTCGATGTGGGCTGACATTGCCAATGATCCTGAGAAGGTTCGGCGGTTGGCGTCGATGACCAAGGGTGAGGTGGGGCTTTGGTCAAACACCAGGACGCAACAGGCAATCGTTGAGCAAGCGTTCAATCGCTGGACGCTTAGAAACAAATCATTCGGCAGCGATCTCTATGCTGGCAAAGGCGGATATTACGCACACAACACGTTTCAGCCGGTTAACGAAAAGGAAGTTGCGCAATTTAAAGAACGAATTTTAGGCCCGGTTTTGGCCGGCTCCGATGCCGCAATGGGAACGAGCGGCAATGCTTCAAATGAACCAGGCAATATGGTCGCCGCGCACGACTTTCACAAGCCGTGGGGCAAGGGCGCCTTTTGGATGGATTTGAAAACCGGTGCAAAGACTGATTTGCCGGACACATACATGGGCGGCAAGGCCGAGGCCATGTACTACGAGGCGGGGCCTGCAAGCAAGTTGCCACGGAAGGATGTTCCCGGTGCTGTGCCGCCGATCGCCGGCCTGCATGTGCCGCACAGTGCCTACAAGCCGGGTCAGATAGCGGGCGCACCGGCCGCGGCTTCGGCAGCAGCAACGCCGAAGATCAATGCAGCGGGCATGCCCGGTGCGGCGGGCGGTCCAAGCGGACCCGCTGCCCCACACCATGCCGCAACAGTGCTTGGCGGTAGCCCACCAAGTGCAGCGGGCGTCGCTGGCGCAGCGGGCGGCCCAAGCGGGCCAGCGGCTCAGAAGCCTGGTCCTGCCCCTGAAGTCGGCAAGGCAAAGATCGTCAGCAAGCCTTACCAATTCGGCGGACCTGTACGTGAACCGGTCAAGGGAGTCGGCGAAAAATCTGGTGCCAGTTATCAGGTCGGAGAAAAAAGCAGAGTAGCACCACCGAGCGGCGGCGGCGGCGGGCCGATGGCGAACATTCCAAAGGGTGCCGCGGCCTTGCCGACATCGCCTAGAATGCGCGCCTTTGTTGGTGGCATTGGTGCAGCCGAGACAGGTTTCAGTACGAAGGAAGCGACTAGTCTTCAGTACAATACGCCAGCTACCAATCCGAACGTCAAAGCAGGAGGTGGCTATCAGGCAGATTATGGGTTCATGCAAATGAACCCGGCCAATGCCTCCGAGGCTGTCAAAAAGTATGGAATGGAGCCGGAACAGGCGCGATTCCTGTACGGCAATTGGTTGGGCGGGGCTTCAAGGGCACAGCAAGAGGGTGCGGTCGGCCAATACATCGGCCGCCGATGGCCAAAGGAGTCTGCGGAATTAGAGAAGACCGGCGATTTTGAGAAGATGAGAAACGCGCCGGGAATGAGAGGCATGTGGTCTTCGTTAAAGCCGCCACCGTTGGGCCATCCGCAAGTTGCGAAGGCCGAATTTGATCGGGTGCTCAAAGAATCGGCGATGACCGGCGGCGGCGGCAGTGCAGGCGGCGGCGGCGCTACTGGTTCGACCGATGTGAGGAAATCATTCGGCAATGAGGCGGATCGGTTTGCGATCGACCAGGCGCGATCGAAGCTCAACGAGGCGATGACCGGCGAGGTATCGCAAAAGATCGAGGGCACCGGGCAACTCGATGTTAACGTGCGAGCCCCACCGGGCACAGCCACGCGTTCTAAGGGCGGCGGTTTGTTTCAGAAAATCAATATGAATCGCGCTCAAAACAATGCGCCGGCAGCAGGCGGGCCGCCCGAGGTGCCGTTCTAATGGCCGACTTAAAATTCAACGTTTATGCGAATTACATCGCGAGAGGTTTTGAGAAGTTTCGATCGCAGCACGAGCAAATCAAAAAGACCGGCGAGCAATTCAGCAAATCAGGTGTGCCGCTCGTCAAGTTTAATCAGAACGCCAAGCTGTTTGAGGAACACACCCGAAAAACGCAAAAGAGTCTCGGCGTACTCGGAAAGGAGTTCAAATCCACAACGCAGTTGATCGGAAAATTTTCGCCTGAGATTGCTAAGGCGACGGATGCGACAACGCGCTTTGCCGTTGGTACAGGTGGCATGATTGCCGGGATAGCCGCTGTCGGTGTAGCGGTGGCCAAGACGGCAGAAAAGATGGGCGAGTTTGCCGAGTCGATGCATCGGATGAAATACGCATCGGCGCGTTCCGGTCTTTCACCGGCAGATCTCCGGGTGATGGAATTAACACTCGGCCGATTTAACATCGGACTAGAAAAAGCCGACGACATAACGATCAATTTTGGTCGCAACATGTTGAAGGCGTCGACCTACGTCGGCACCGTGCGCCAGGACCTAGCGCGCATTAGTCCAGTCGCATTCCAAAAACTCAATCAAACAATGGAGCTTTATAAGCGCGGTGCGCTTAGTAATACCGATGCACTGCAGCGCATGCTCGATGTGCTCGATGAGTTCAAAGAGGCTGCAGCCAAGGGTCCGGCACAAGGTCCAGGCTCCCCAGCTGCATTTGAGTTTATCCGCGAAAAGATACTTGAAATTTTTGGACTACCGGCCGAGCTCGCGGTTGAGGGCGGGAAAGGTTTTAGACAACAACACGAAGAGGTGGCGAAGGCATTTAAGGGTGCGCAATTTGATGCTGCACTCAAGGAGACTGAAAAATATCACGAAGAATGGAATAAAACGCAAGTTGTTATCGAGAACGTGACAAACGAGTTTGCCGAAAAACTGTATCCGGTAGCGACCGACTTGCTCAAACAGTTCAACGAGTGGGCCAATAGCAAGGAAGGCAAAGAATTCATCCACAATCTTGCGAGCGAAGCTTCTGATCTCGCGCGAGCGATGGGGCCTGATAACCCGATCACTTGGACACAAAAGAAGCTCGAGGAATGGGGACACGCGATCAATGAAAAGTTGCGCGTTCCACACGCTTTTAAATTGCCGGACGAACAAACAAAACAAGAGCGATACGAGAAAGGCGACGATTATCTCAAACGCATACTAAGGGGCTACCAACATGGCGGCCCGGTCGAGGAAACGGGTCCGGCTTGGTTACATGCTGGTGAGCATGTCCTTCCACGCCGTCGAATGGCGAGCGCA
>Ga0126371_10005828_pt1 | contig 10947 bp, 8 predicted proteins | sample PanSoiMetaPlot_4_FD_110145 | JGI IMG/M metagenome (GOLD analysis project Ga0126371, IMG submission 110145) | Tropical forest soil microbial communities from Panama - MetaG Plot_4 | ecosystem: Environmental > Terrestrial > Soil > Tropical forest > Bulk soil | place: Panama | collected 2016-02-17
ACCATGGCGGAATCGTCCACGTCGGGATAAAACTCGTTATTGAACTCGAAATACCATCCGCCAGGCTGCACGTTCCGGACTTTGACCGCCCAATCTCCCTCGGTGCGGACTTCCTTGCTGAGTATCCAATCCGCCGCTTTGATCATGCGCGGATCGTTTTTGGGAACGCCGCTCTCGCCCAGCGCGAACATCGCATAGGCCGTATCCCATACGGGCGAGTAACAAGGCGCCATACGGAAGCTCGGTTCCGAATGGTCGGGAATGCCGGGCTCATCGATGCCCAGCTTCTCGAACTCGCTCAGAGCGCGGATCACCTGCGGATCGTCGGTCGAGTAGCCCAGGCAGCGCAGCGCGATGATGGAATTCAGAATTCCTGGATAGATTGCGCCCAGGCCGTCAGATTTTTCGAAGCGGTCCAGCATCCACCGCTCGGCCTTCTTCAGCGCCAGCTTGCGCAAAGGACGAATGTGAAAGCGCTCGCAGAAGTGGGTAACGCGATTCAGCACGAGGAAGAAATTGCGCCAGGAGAGCTTGTTTGCGTGCCACTTCAAATGCAGATGCTTCCCGTACCGGCCACCAACAAACAGTTCGTCGATTCCCATCTCCGCCGGAATCTTCTTGAAGGGCTTTTTCGCATAACAAATCGAGAGCGGCACCAGGATGGCCCGCGACCACGATGAAATCTCGTAAAGATTGAACCAGAACCAGTTCGGGAACAGCACGATCTCCGGCGGAACCGCCGGTACCGCTTCCCAATCGTATTGTCCCAGGAAACACAGGTAAATCTTGGTAAACGTGTTGCACTCGGTGGCGCCGCCCATCTCCAGAATCCGGGTCCGCGCGCGCTCCAATACCGGGTCATCGGCCTTGTAGCCCATCAGTTTCAGCGCAAAGTACGCCTTCACCGATGCGCTGATGTTCGATGGTCCGCCGGCATAAATGGGCCAGCCGCCGTCTTCGTTCTGATGCCGGATGATCTCCGGCACAGCGCGCTCCATGCGGCTGCTGTCGCCGGTCCCAAGCAGAGTGTGGATCGCGATGTAGTCGGACTCGAGTGTGGTATCGGCTTCCAGTTCGCCGCACCAGTAGCCGTCGTCATGCTGCTGGGAAAAAAGATAGCCGCGCGCGCGCTCCACACCGTGAGCAACGCGGCCCAGCATGTCGTCGATTTTTCCGAAGAGCATCTGCGCGGGATGCCCTTCAAAGCTCTTGCTCATAGGCTACTCCGCAGTTGTGGCAGGCGCCGCTTCTATCGCTTCGACGATTTCAGGCGGAAGACCGAAGCGGACATTCTCCGGCATGACCTCGACCTCCCGGATGTTGGTGAACCCCTTGCGTTTCAAAAAAGCCACCGCGTGCTCCACAAGCACTTCCGGCGCCGATGCGCCCGCGGTCAGGGCCACGGTATTAACTTTCTGAAGCCAATCCGGCTTGATGTCGTCCGCGCTATCGATCAGGTACGAAGGCGTACCGAGATTGGTGGAAACTTCCACCAGACGGTTCGAGTTTGAGCTGTTCTCCGAGCCCACCACCAGCAACAGGTCTGCCTGATGCGCAACGTCCTTCACCGCCGTCTGGCGATTCTGGGTTGCGTAGCAGATGTCCTGCGCGTGCGGACCTTCAATCAGAGGGAACTTTTTGCGCAACGCCTCGATGACCTCTTTGGTCTCATCAAGGCTGAGCGTCGTCTGAGTAATGTAGGCGATCCGGGTGGGGTCGGGCACTTCCAGAGATTCCACTTCTTCCGCGCTGCCCACCACCTGTGTAACATCGGGCGCTTCGCCCAGAGTGCCGATCACCTCGTCGTGATCATGGTGGCCGATCAGGATAATGCTGTAGCTGCCCTTCGCGTACTTCACTGCTTCGACGTGGACCTTGGTCACCAGAGGGCAGGTCGCGTCAATGACTTTCAGGTTGCGCAGCTTGCTGGCCTCGCGAACGCTCGGCGCTACGCCGTGCGCGCTATAGATCAGGCGCTGCCCGTCAGGGACCTCATCGACCTCGTCGACGAAGATTGCTCCTTTGGCCTTCAACTCCTCTACCACGTAACTGTTGTGAACGATCTCCTTGCGCACATAGATCGGTGGACCGAACGCGTCCAGGGCGATCCTGACGATATCGATAGCCCGAACCACGCCGGCACAAAAGCCCCGCGGCTTTAGAAGGAGTAAGGTCTTAGCTTCCTGTGTCATTTGTGCTCTGGTGATTATATCCTTTTAGACACAATTCCTTAACAACAGGTTATCTGTTTAGGGTCTTTCCTGCCACGCCAACCCATTGAAACACCTAGATTTAGCATTGACCAGCCAAGATGTGATGTTGAATGGCGCAGAGTCTTAAGATTTGCGTGAGATTCAGCTGCCGAATCGCCGGACAGACAGGGCTATCGGCAGGCCGACCAGGAACATGTGCCCTATGGGTCCGGTGATAATCGTCGCCGCGCTGAAGCGCCCTGGCGCAGCCTTGGAGAGCGGCACCACGACCAGATGCATGAACCAGAACACGGCCTCTCCGTACAGGAGGCCGGAGATAACCGCATGCTCGGTCATGAAGGGAATCCATCGGCTGGCGATGTAGTAGACCGTCGCCGCGCCAAAGGCAATCAGGAAATGAAGCGCCAGCCCCAGAGCCGCTGTCGCTGCTCCGCCCTTAAAAGACCTGGGACCGAGCAGCCCGCTGGCCACGGCCTGCAGTATCTGCACCGGCTTCACGCCGAACTGCAGACCATAGCCAAGGAAAGCCTGAGTGATGTCAAAGGTTCCACATAGAAGTCCGCCCCAGAAGATGGCAAGAAGCGCGTTCGGAGATGCGCCGGTTGCCGTCATAGTGCCAGTTGTGGTCATGGTTAGTCCGCTCTCCTGCCACAAATGAATCTCTGCTCTTCCCCGCAAAATCTGCGGCAAATCATCTTACGCGTTCGCCTTCAGCAACTGCTCGGCATGCTGGCGCGAAGTTTCGGTCAGCTTGGCGCCGCTCAGCATGCGGGCAATTTCTTCCGTCCTCTCCTCGGCTGAGAGCGGACGAACCAGAGTGCGCGCCCGACCGGCGCTTTCCCGCTTCTCGATCAAATAATGATGGTCGGCAAACGAGGCGATCTGCGGCAGATGTGTGATGCAGAGGACCTGGTTGGACCGCGCCAGCGCTTTCAGCTTCTTGCCCACTGCTTCTGCCGCGCGACCGCCAATGCCGGTATCGATCTCGTCAAATACCAGCGTGCGCTCACTTGATGTCGCCGCTTTGCTCTTCTTCCCCGTCTCGATCGTCGCTTTGAGCGCCAGCATTACGCGGGAAAGCTCGCCTCCCGAGGCGATCTTTTCCACCGGCCGCAGCGGCTCGCCGGGATTGGGTGAGATCAGATAGACGACGCTGTCAAAGCCTGCTGCAGTCCAGTTCTCCGGGGCGTCGCCTCCCGAGACCTCGATCTTGAACTGCGCTTTCATCGCGAGTTGGTTCACCTCGGCTTCCACGTTCTTCTGCAGCTCTTTGGCCGCGCTGTAACGCTTTTTTGAGATGGCCTGTGCCGCGGCCAGATAAGCGGTTGCAGCCGCTGACAATTCCTTCTTCAGCTCGCGCAGCACGTCTTCGCGATTTTCCAGTTCGTTCAGCTTGCGCGCGACTTCTTCTCCGTACGCGATGACCTCATCCACGCTGCTGCCGTACTTGCGTCTCAGCCGGTCAAACAACGCCAGCCGGTCTTCGACTTCGGCCAGGCGTTCGGGCGATGCATCGATGCCTTCAGCGTAGTCGCGCGCGGTGGCGCTCACGTCATCGATCGCAACTTTTGCCGTCTCGAGTGAAGCCAGCGTTTCCTGGAATCGCTCGTCGAAACGCGCCAGCTCTTCCAGATGCTTGCGCGCAGCAGACAGATTGGCCAGCACTGAAGCGTCGGCCTCATAGAGCAACTCGTGCGCGGCCATGGCAGCACTGTAGAGTTTTTCGGCATTGGCCAGGACGCGCTTCTCTGTCTCCAGCTTCTGGTCTTCGCCCGGCTGGAGTCGCGCGGATTCGATTTCCTTTTTCTGGAAGCTCCACAGGTCGGCCATGCGCAAACGATCCTGCTCGTCGCGCTCGAATCCGGCAATGCGGTCGCGGATCGCTGCCCAGGCGTTATGTTTCCCGGCAAGATCGCTCAAATCGATTCCTGCAAACGCATCCAGCAGACCCAAACGCGCCGCGGCGTCAAACGCCAGAATGTTCTCGTTTTGCGCGTGGACGGAAGCCAGTGCCGGGGCAAGCTGGCGCAGTAGAGCCACAGTCGCGGGCTGATTATTTACAAAGACGCGCCCCTTGCCGCCAGCGGCAATTTCGCGCTTGATGATGAACTGCCCATCTTCGCTCTCCACGCCGTTTTCTTCCAGGATTCTGGTCAAAGCGTTCTCATCGCTTTCAAAAACGCCGCTGACCACCGCTTTCTCGGCCCCGTGGCGGATCATCTCGGTGGAAGCTTTATCGCCCAGCAGGAGAGAGAGAGCGTCGATCAGAATGGATTTGCCGGCGCCGGTCTCGCCGGTAAGGAGATTGAGCCCGGGAGCGAACTCTACTGCCAGGCTGTCAATGACGGCATAGTTTTCGACGCGCAGTTCCAGCAGCACCGGTTGAAGCCTCTAGGGGACGAGCGCAGTCTACCAGAGATTTTCGATCCGTGATCCGAAACCGTCCGGCTGAAAGCTTCTCTTCTCCTTCAAGCTGCGAAGGCTACCCGTAACCCGACATTTGCGGCGAGCGCTTTTTCATAAGCCACAGCGCCTGCAGCCACATCCTGCAGAGCCATGCCAGTGCTATCGAAAATAGTAATCTCTTCCGCTGCAACCCGGCCTGTCTTGGTGCCGCTAACGATCTCGCCCAGCTGGCCATGAACATTCTCAGCGGTTGCAATGCCGGAAGTGATGGCGTGGTGCAAATCTCCGAGCTTTGCACACTGGTCCGTGACGTCTGTCACCACTTTGTTGCCCGCGCGGAAAAGATGAGGATCCAACTCCTGCTTGTGCTCACTATCGGCGCCGACCGCGGCGATGAAGGTTCCGGGCTGGATATCGTCTGCCGCTATGTAGAACCTCTCCGCAGGAGTACACGTAGCGCACAGGTCGCTGCGCCGCAAGGCCGGCTTCAAAGTGCTAACCGGCTCGACGGTTACTCCGACCTCGCGTGACATTTCAGCCGCGAAGCGCACGGCAGCTTCGTAGCTGATATCCCAGGCGAAGACGGTCTCGATCGGGCAGACCAGACGCAGGGCCTTAAGCTGCACCCGTCCCTGATTGCCACAACCGCAGAGGGTAAGCACCTTGGAGTTGGCCCTCGCCAGATACTTGGCTGCAACGGCCGTAGCAGCACCTGTCCGCAGGGTGGTAATCGCAATCGAATCGATAACGGCCAGCAGCCGGCCATCATCGCTGTCAAAAAGCAGGAGCACACCCTGGATCAGCGGTAGCCCCAACGGCGGATTCCGCGGAAAATTGGCGTTTGTTTTGGCCGCAAAATAATTTCTTCGCAAGTTGAGGAATCCTGCCTTGATGTGGAAACCTCCTGCCGCAGCGTGCAGCCCGAGCACTCCCGGAGCGGGAGCTTTACCCTGTCCATGCAGCCGAAAGGCCTCTTCCACGGCGTCGACGCATTCAGACAACGTAAGCAGGTGGTCGACCTCTTGCTTGGTCAACAGCAGGGTGAAATTCGACTCCATCAGTTGCTCCGATCGAAAGAGAGTCTCGATCCGACGTCGCGCGCGCTCCCGGGGGAGCGTGTCTTTGTTATATATATAACATACCATGTTAAGCATGTACCGAATCGCAGGGTCTTTTTTTGACGGGGAATGGGATCTGCGCTTGCTGGCCAAGACGTGAGATTTGGGCGCCTCGCGGGAATATCCGGAGGCCAATAGCCGTTTCGATTGCCGCGGCCTTCTATTTTCTCTGCACCACAACTTCGCGCGTCCGGCCCAGCGCTGCATCGAGGGAATGTTTGGGGACTTTCGTCACCAGGGGACGCAGGAGCCATCCCAGACCATAGGGAATATCGCGGCTGAGCGAGAGCGCCTCGCATTGGATGTAGACGCCTCCATCTTTCTCCTCGAACCTCCAGTAGGTATTCAGCCGCCAGAGATAGCCGTCACCGGTTCCCACGGGATACTCCGCGCCATCGGGATGATCGGCGTCCTTCACCTGCGTCACCCGCGTGCTAATGGAATTGGAATACAGCTTCGTCGGATCCACCTCGCCCCAGTGCACGTCGTACTCGGTATTGAATACGACCGTGGTGAAGCGTTTTTCGAAGAGCCGCATGAAAATCCTGTACTCGTTCCCATTATGAGAAATGGTGCGCGACGCGATCACCTGCGGCTTGTAGAGCTCCGACCGGTGGTCATAATCCTTTACCACGGTAAGCGTCCGCTCCAGCGTTGTGCCGGGAAGGAATACGAGTCCGACCCAGTGATGCACCAGGCCGTCGGGAATATCGGAGCTGATCCCCGGCCCTTTGGTGGAAACCTTCTCCACCAGAATCTCGCCGTTCTTAAGCCGCGAGTAATCGTCATTCTTCGTCTCAGCGGATAAGCCATCGATATAAAGAAAAGTGCCGCCTGGCTTGAGTTCATTGGTCATCCGGGCTTCGGTGGCGGCGACGTATTTGTCGAAAGCATCCGTTGTCTTTTGTTTCAGTTCAGCAGCAGACCCGCCAGCCCACACCGCGAAAAATGACAACAAGCAGCAGGCCTTCAACACGAGTTTGGTATGCCCTGGCAGGATTGGTGAAACAGATGGGGGGCCGTAACGCATTGCATCTAGTATAACGGCCCCGATCGGCAGTGTGCTCTGCCCGGCTGCGAACCTCGATCGTCTATTCGTATCGCAGGGCTATGATCGGATCGACGGACGAGGCTCTCCGCGCCGGCACCGCAGTCGCCAGAAGCGTGACAAGGCAGACCCCGGCAAGCGCGACAAGGAAGGACGAGGGATCATTCGGCGACAAGTTGAACAGCATGGATCGCAGCAGTCGCGAGCAGGCGAATGCCGCCGGTAATCCGATGACGACACCCGCGGCACACAGCAAAAGACTTTCCCTCAGGACCATCCACAACACCTGCGTTCGTTGCGCGCCCAGCGCCATGCGCACGCCAATTTCTGCCGTGCGGCGGCTCACGCGATAGGCCATGGTGCCGTAAAGACCCGTCGCCACCAGCATCGCCGCCAGCAGCCCGAAGCAGATTGCCAGGCGGGCGAACAGCAGGTCGTCGGAAAAAGACTTCTCAAACTCGGCCTGTTGCGTGGTCGGCGCCTGCAACGGCAGATCCGGCCCAAACTCCTTCACGATACGTCGCGCGTCGGCCAGAACAGCATTGCCGTCTCCACGAGTCCGCAGCTCGATCTGCATTTCGCCTAAGCCCGCCACCTGTGTGTAGGGGATGTAGGCCATAGGCCGCGGCCGCTCGCGAACTCCGGTGTATTTGTTGTCCGCAGCGACGCCAACGATCGTGTACGGCGGGTCCTTCAGCTCGCCGTGCATCTGCATTCGATGGCCGATGGGATTGCCATCTTTTATGTATTGCTTGGCAAATGTCTCGTTGATGATGGCGACGCGCGGCGCCGTGGAAGAATCCGCCTCACTGACATCGCGTCCCACCAGCAGGGGAATCCCCATCACCTGAAGGAACTCTGGACCCACCACATTCCAGCGCAACGGGGAAAACTTTTTCCCATTCGGGGAAACTCCATCCACGAAGACCGCGGTATTGTTGCTCCATCCTGCTCCAAACCGGTTCGATACAAGTGTGGCCGATTCCACCTCAGGCAAGCTGCGGAAGCGGCCGAGAACCGTGTGGAAAAAGTGGACTACATCCGCATCCGTGTGGGCGGCTTGCGGCGGCCTCAGGCCGAATACCATCAGCCTCTCCGTTCTCATTCCCAGATTGGCCTGCTCCAGATTTCTGAGAGTACGTACCAGCAGTCCTGCTCCCGCCAGCAGCATGAGGCAAAGAGAGATCTGCAACGCCAGCACCCATTGTCCGGCACGTACCCTGCTGCGGTTCTGACTTGATGCAGCAGCAGCGGTCTTCAAGGCAAGTCCCGGCGGTGCGGCAGTAGCGCTGCGCAGCGGTGCAAGTCCAAAGAGCAAAGCGGCAAGCGCGCTGATCCCGAGCGCAAACACAAGCACGGTGCGATCTGGAGCAAGCGCGATTTCCATCAGCGACCAGTTCGCCAGCGCGCGCGTTGCCAGCAGGGCGAAACCCCAGGCCAGCAGGCCTCCGGCAAGCACGAGCAATAAACTTTCCGCCAGCAATTGCCGAAAGAGGCTGCCGCGTCCGGCGCCCAATGCCAGGCGCACGCTGAACTCGCGCTGTCTCGCGGCATTGCGTGCAACCATCAACAAGGAAACATTGATGCAGGCTATCAACAGCACCAGACCGACCATCGCCATTAATGCCAGAAGCGGCTCTTTGTAGTTCTCATTCAATCCTTCAATGCCGCGCGTCTGAGTCACGCTAATGTCCGACGGTCGATCACCTGGCTTCGGCTGGCCGAGCGCGCTGTAGATTGTGTTTTTGTAGATCGGATCCAATTGCGCCTGCGCTCCCTCAGGCGAAACACCGGGCTGCAGGCGTCCAATCATCATCAGGAAAAACCAGTCAGGCGAGTTGTAAAATGTCCGCTTGTCCTGAACAGAATGGCCCCAGGGTTTTAATTCCGCATTCGTCTGAAATGGAACCCAGAGATCGGTGGCCTTCTCGCGCTCCAGTCCTGCGAATCCCGGCGCGCTGATTCCAACGATGGTGAACGGCACTCCCTTAACGTAGATCGTTTGGCCAAGGATCGAACCGTCCTGGGCGAAGCGGCGTGTCCAGTAGTCGTAGCTCAGGATGGCGACCTGCGCGTGCTTGCTCTCATCCTCCCGCGCAAAAGAGCGGCCGCGCACAATGTGAACTCCGAGCCCGGTAAAAAAGTTTCCGCTCACTTCGTCCACTCCAGCCTCTTCGGGATCGCTTCCGAAGCGCACAGCTACCTTGGGATAGACAATGGGAACAAAGGCCATCAGGTCGGAGAAAACTGCTTTTTGGTTACGGAGGGTCTCGAATACATTTTCCGGCAGTGAAGTCTGGTCATGGCCGGACTGGCTGGAGCCATCGGGCTGGTCGGTGTAACGGAGCATCACCAGTTGCTGCGGCTTCTCCACCGGCAGGTAGCGCAGCATCACAGCGTTCATCACGCTGAACACCGCGGTGTTGGCCCCGATCCCGAGAGCGAGAGTCAACACCGCCACAGCAGCGAACCCGGGGGCGCGGCGGAGTTGCCGAAAACCATAGCGAAAATCCTTCACCAACGCGCTGCACGCCTCCAGCAATGCCATGCGGCCTCCAATCTCAGGAATTAGACCGAGCGTCGCTGAGGAAAGTCACCACGGCTCCAAGTAACCAGAGCTGCTGAATTGACATCAGAAGTATGTAAAAACCTCAGTGCTACGACCGCTAAGGGATGAGTTGTAACCCTGTTGAGCCAAAGGATTCACCCGTTTGACGTGAGCACCACATGGTGTTACGGTCAAAAAGATAACTGATAGAGGCGATTGAGTTTGCGATGATTATGACCTTTTTGATCGGCTTCTTTTTTGTTGGCGGCGAAATCGTAACCATGGTCGAGAACACCGGCGCGGTGGCTAAGGTCGTGCTGCTGATTCTCCTGATCTTCAGCTTTCTTTCATGGGCCATCATCCTCTCCAAATGGGGAGCGTTGAAGCGTGCCCGGACGCAGAGTGGCCGTTTCCTGCGAGCCTTTCGCAAAGCGCAGCGACTGGGAGACGTAGCAACGGTCTCCGACCAGTTCAAGCCCAGCCCTCTGGTGCCGGTCTTCGAAAACGCTTACGAGGAGTTTCGCCGCCAGGGTGAACAGAACATCGTTGCCGTGCAGCGGGCGGCGCAGATTGCGTCGTCAGAGGAATTGACGCGCCTCGAGCGCCGTTTGCCACTCTTGGCCACCACGGGCGCGGTGACTCCGTTCATCGGCCTGTTCGGCACCGTGTGGGGCATCATCGACGCGTTTTACGGGCTCGGCACTACCGGTGGCGAGACTCTGCGCGCGGTGGCGCCGGGAATTTCTGAAGCACTGATCACCACCGCCATGGGCCTGTTCACTGCCATTCCCGCTGTCATCGCTTACAACCAGTTCACTCATCGCATCCGCGAGTTCGGCGCTCGCATGGACGATTTCACCCTCGAACTGCTGAACCTGATTGAACGCACCGTGGGAGTCTCGACGGGGGTGCGCTGATGGCCTTTACCAACAAGATGGGCCGGACGGAGAGTTCTCTCTCCGACATTAACATCACGCCCTTTGTCGATGTCGTGCTGGTGCTGCTGATCATTTTCATGGTCACCGCGCCGGTGCTACAGTCCGGGATCGAAGTAAGCGTTCCCAAAACGAAAACGGTAAAGCCGATTACCGAAGAGCGAGTGGTCATCACCATTACCAAAGGGCAGGAAGTCTATATCGACAACGATCATGTGAGGCTGGATGAAGTTGCGGGCAAGCTCCGCCAGAAATTCCGTGATCCAACCGGCCAATCGGTTTACGTGCGTGCCGACGAAAACGTGGCGTTCGGCGCGTTTGCGACGGTGATGAGCGCAGTGAAGCAATCGGGGATTACCAACATCAGCATCGTTACTGAGCCAGTCCAGGCCGGGAAAAAATAATTTCGACGATGGCATACGTGCGCGCCAACATGTTTTATGAGCAGGAACGGTGGAGCAAACCGCTCCTGTTTTCGGCCGTATTTCACGGCGCGCTGGCGCTCAGCATCATTGTGGTCGGCTTCGTCATCGAGCATCGGAACACGAGCAACTGGGGAGAAAACAACGGCGAAGCGGTGTCGGCGGTTATGGTGAGCAGCGCACCCATTCCAATTCCACAGAAAGAGCAATCGGACAACATCGTGGCCCACGAGTCAAAGGGCGTCACCCAGACTCAA
>Ga0126371_10005830_pt1 | contig 10944 bp, 9 predicted proteins | sample PanSoiMetaPlot_4_FD_110145 | JGI IMG/M metagenome (GOLD analysis project Ga0126371, IMG submission 110145) | Tropical forest soil microbial communities from Panama - MetaG Plot_4 | ecosystem: Environmental > Terrestrial > Soil > Tropical forest > Bulk soil | place: Panama | collected 2016-02-17
CGAAGCGCAGCAAACCAAGCTGGATGCCGAGCGGCGCGCCGCGGAGATGGATGCACGGCTGGCGGCGCTCGGATCGGAAATCGAAAAATTCCGCACGCAGGCCCGCGAGGAGATGGAGCGGGAGGCGGAGCGCATCCGGAATGAGACGGCCTCCCAGATCCGACGGCTGGAGCAACAGGCCGAGATGGAAATCGAAGCCGCGGGAAAATCCGCGCGCAGGGAGCTTCGCGCGGTTGCCGCCAAATTGGCGCTGGAACTAGCGGAACAGCGCATCCGGACGCGCCTGGACGCCGCCAACGAAGCCGCGCTGGTTGACAATTTCCTGAGCGATTTGGCGCGCGAGGGGTCGAAGAACTAAATGTTGTCGGTAGTGGCGTCGCGGTATGCGCGGGCTGTTGTGGATGTGGTGACCGCGCCGGATTCGGCGGTAGATCCCGCCGCCGTGCTCGAACAATTGCGCGGCGTGGAGGCGCTGATCGCCGGATCGGCGGATCTCCGCAACGCGCTCCTTTCTCCGGCTGTCTCTCCTTCGCGAAAGCGCGCGGTGATGGCCAAGCTTACCGCGGAGCTCAACATCGCGAGGCCGGTCCGGAATTTCCTATATGTGATTATCGATCACCGCCGCGTGGTCAATTTTTCTTCTATCGTCGAAGCTTTCGAGGCTCTGCTTGACGAGCGGCTAGGGTACGTTCGCGCCGACGTCGCCAGTGCGCAACCATTGCCGGACGGGCAGCGGCAGAGGCTTGAGGCGGAAATCTCCCGCGTGGCGGGCAGAAAGGCAAAATTGAAGTTTACCGTCGATCCGGCGCTGGTGGCGGGGGTAGTAGCGCGCATCGGCTCTACCGTCTACGACGGCAGCGTTCGCGGACAATTGGATAAATTGCGGGTTATGCTGGCGAAGGCGTGACCTGGTGGAGCGGGCTTTAGCCTGCAACGGGCGCTTCAGGGCCCGCAACTACAAGGAAGTGTATGGCTCAAATCAGGGCGGATGAAATCTCGCGCGTGTTGCGCGAGGAAATTGAAAATTACGAAAGCGCGGTCAATGTCGCCGAAACCGGCTCGGTGATCTCGGTCGGCGACGGCATTGCCCGCGTCTACGGCCTGGAAAACGTGATGGCCGGCGAGCTGATCGAGTTCAAGGGCGGCGTCTCCGGCATCGCGTTGAACCTGGAGGAAGACCAGGTGGGCGCCGTGTTGCTGGGCGATTATTCCGGCATCAAAGAAGGCGACGAAGTGCGCCGGACCGGCCGCATTATGTCCGTTCCCGTGGGCGAAGGCATGATCGGCCGCGTAGTGGATGCGCTCGGTCAGCCGATCGACGGCAAGGGACCCTTCGACATCAAAGCGTACAATCCGATCGAGCGCCTGGCGCCCGGCGTAGTGGACCGTCAGCCGGTGAAAGAGCCCCTGCAAACCGGCATCAAGGCGATCGACGCCATGATTCCTATCGGTCGCGGCCAGCGCGAGCTGGTGATCGGCGACCGCCAGACCGGCAAAACCACGGTGGCGCTGGACACGATCCTGAATCAAAAGGGCGGCGACGTGATCTGTATCTACGTCGCGATCGGCCAGAAGCGGTCGACCGTCGCCCAGGTGGTGAAGACGCTGGAAGATTACGGCGCCATGGATTACACCATCGTGGTGGCCGCCACGGCTTCCGATCCCGCGCCGATGCAATATATCGCGCCATATTCGGGCTGCGCGATCGGCGAGTATTTCCGCGACAGCAAGCGCCACGCGCTGTGCATCTACGACGACCTTTCCAAGCACGCCGCCGCCTACCGCGAGATTTCGCTGCTGCTCCGGCGTCCGCCGGGGCGCGAGGCATATCCGGGCGACGTGTTCTATCTCCACAGCCGGCTGCTCGAGCGCGCCGCCAAACTGAACAATGAAAACGGCGGCGGCTCGCTCACTTCGCTGCCGTTCATTGAGACCCAGGCGGGCGACGTTTCCGCCTACATTCCCACTAATGTGATTTCGATCACCGACGGGCAGATTTACCTGTTGGCGGATCTCTTCAACTCGGGTGTGCGCCCGGCCATCGACGTGGGCATTTCGGTGAGCCGTGTGGGCGGCAACGCCCAGATTCGCGCCATGCGCCAGGTGGCGGGCAGCTTGCGTCTGGATCTGGCGCAGTACCGCAATCTGGCGGCGTTCGCGCAGATGGGCTCGGAGCTCGATAAAGCGTCCATGCAGCAGCTCACGCGTGGCAGCCGCATGGTGGAAATTTTGAAGCAGGGCCAGTATTCGCCGCTGCCGGTGGAAAAGCAGATCCTGATCATTTACGCCGGGACCAACGGCTATCTGGACAATCTTCCGCTCGATCAATGCCGCGAGTTTGAAGCCGAATTGTACAAATTCGTCGAGAACGCTCATCCTGGGCTTCTCGCGAGTATTCGCGATAAGAAAGCGCTGGATGATGCGTTGAAAAGCCAGATGAACGGGGCGATCGAGGAGTGCAAGACCCGCTTCGTTCAGCAAAAGGCGACCGCCGCAAGCGCCAAGTAAATGCCCAGCCTGATCGACATCCGCCGGCGCGTACGCTCCGTCCGCAACACGCAGCAGATCACCAAAGCCATGAAGATGATCTCCGCCGCGAAGTTGCGCAAGGCGCAGGAGCGCGCGCTCGCCGCCCGTCCCTATGCCGCGACGCTGCGGCAGATTCTGGCGAACGTGGCGGAAGCCGCGCAGCAGAATCCCGACGCCGGCGCTCATCCGCTGCTGGCGGCGCGGCCCGAGCAGCGGATCTTGATCGTGGTGGTCACTGCCGATCGCGGCCTCGCCGGTGGATTCAATTCCAACCTGCTCAGGCTCGCCCAGCGCTTCATAGACGAACGGCGCGACAAGGAATTGACGTACGAGCTGATCGGGCGGAAGGGCCGCGACTATTTCCGCCGGCGCGGATCCAAGATTTCAGCCGAGTATCCGGACGTTTTCCGCAACGTGCGGTGGGAGGATGCGGAGAAGATCGCGGACTCCATCATTGAGCGGTTCTCCCGCGCCGACGTGGACGCGGTGTATCTGTTCGGGAACGAATTCAAGAGCGTGGTGGCGTCTAATCTCACATATTCACGCATCCTGCCGATCGAAGCGCCGAAATCGGCCGCGCCCGCGGATTACATTTACGAACAGCCCCCGGAAGAGTTATTGAGCAGCTTGCTGCCCCGCTATGTGCGAGTGCAGCTTTATCGCGCGCTGCTGGAGTCTGCCGCGTCGGAGCATGCCGCGCGCATGACGGCGATGGACGCGGCCACCAACAACGCCACGGATATGATCGACCGGTTGACGCTGTATATGAACCGCGTCCGCCAGGCCAGCATCACCCGCGAGATTATCGAGATCGTCAGCGGCGCCGCCGCTTTGGAGTAATTGTGGAGCAGGCTTTAGCCTGCAACGGGGGCTTTAGCCCCGCCAGGAGAAACATCATGACTGAAGGCAAAGTTATCCAAGTCGCCGGACCGGCGGTGGATGTCGAGTTCCCTGAAGGCCAAATCCCGGTCATCCGGACGGCTGTGCGAATCACCAGCAGCGGCTTTCAGGTTCCGGAGCCGATCGACATCATTTGCGAGGTCGCGCAGCACATCGGCGAAGGCCGCGTGCGCACCATCGCGCTCCAGCCGACCGAAGGTCTGGTTCGCGGCATGCCGGCCACCAGCCTCGATGAACCCGTCTCTGTTCCGGTTGGCAAGGAAACCCTGGGCCGCGTGCTGAACGTAATCGGTCAGCCGGTGGATAAGATGGGTCCCGTCAACGCTCACAAGCGGTATCCGATTCATCGCCCGGCGCCTCCTTTCGAAGAGCAATCCACCGAATTGCAGATGTTCGAGACGGGCATCAAAGTGATCGATCTGCTGGAGCCGTATCTGAAAGGCGGCAAGATCGGACTGTTCGGCGGCGCGGGCGTCGGCAAGACGGTCATCATTCAGGAGCTGATCAGCAACCTCGCCACCAAGCATGGCGGCGTGAGCGTGTTTTCGGGCGTGGGCGAGCGCACGCGCGAGGGCAACGACCTCTGGCTGGAATTCCAAGAATCGGGCGTCATCGATCCGCACGACTACACGAAATCGAAGTGCGCTCTGATCTACGGACAGATGACGGAGCCGCCCGGCGCGCGTCTGCGCGTGGGTTTGACGGGCTTGACGGTCGCGGAATATTTCCGCGATGAAGAACACCAGGACGTGCTGCTGTTCATCGATAATATTTTCCGCTTCACGCAGGCGGGATCGGAAGTGAGCGCGCTGCTGGGCCGAATGCCGAGCGCCGTGGGCTATCAGCCGAATTTGGCCAGCGAAATGGGCGATTTGCAGGAGCGCATCACTTCCACCAAATCCGGTTCGATCACTTCCGTGCAGGCCATTTACGTGCCCGCCGACGATTACACCGACCCGGCGCCGGCCACGACATTTGCGCACCTGGACGCGACCACCAACCTTTCGCGCTCCATCTCCGAGATGGGAATCTACCCCGCCGTCGATCCGCTGGCTTCGACCTCGCGCATTCTCGACCCGCGCATCATCGGCGCCGAGCATTACAACACCGCGCAAGCGGTGAAGCAGGTTTTGCAGCGTTATAAAGACCTGCAAGATATCATCGCGATTTTGGGCGTCGATGAGCTTTCCGAAGAAGACAAGCTCTCTGTCGCGCGCGCGCGCAAGATTCAGAAGTTCCTGTCGCAGCCGTTCCACGTTGCAGAAGCCTTCACCGGGCGCAAGGGAAAGTACGTACCAGTAGCGGACACCGTGCGCAGCTTCAAAGAAGTGGTGGAAGGCAAGCACGACGAGGTTCCCGAGCAAGCGTTCTATATGCAAGGCTCCATCGACGACGTGCTGGCAGCCTGGGAACAGATGAAGAAAGCGTAAAAGGAGACGGGCTTTAGCCCGCGCGGGGCTTCAGCCCCGCTCAAGAGCATGGCCGATACTTTCCAAATCGACATCGTCACCCCGGAAAAGCAGAACCTTTCCCAACGCGCCGAATACGCGGAAATCCCCGGTAAGGACGGCTACATGGGCATCCTTCCCGGCCACGCGGCGCTACTGAGCGAACTAGGCGACGGCGAGCTTTCCTACACGCTGGCTGGCCAGACGTCAAAACTGCACGTCAGCGGGGGCTACGTCGAAGTCCGCGATGATCACGTGCGAGTATTGGCGGACCGCGCAGAGTAAAGACTTCCTCAAACCCACGGCTTGAGCCGCCGCGCGATCTCGGCCGCTGGGACCGCTCCGATGATCCGGTCCACCTCGCGACCGTCTTTGAACACCAACAGCGCCGGAATGCTTTGAATGTCGAAGCGCATAGCGACGTTCGGATTTTCGTCGACATTGAGCTTGGCGACCCGCAGGCGTCCGGCCTTTTCGAGCGCCAATTGATCCACAAATGGCGCGATCATGCGGCACGGCCCGCACCAAGGCGCCCACATGTCTACGAGCACGGGTAGCGCGGATTGCTCTACTTCCTCATGGAACGTCGCGTCTGTTACCGTGACAGGCTTGCCAATGGACAGCGGCGATTTGCATTGGCCACAGACGGGCGCGAGCCCCTGAGCGAGCTTCTCGAGTGGGACGCGGTTAACGGTTCCACAGTTGGCGCACCGCATGAATTGCGCGCCAGTTTGCGTCATGATGCGATGAGTTACCGCCCAGGCCCCGGCGGAGCGGGCGCGGCGAACGTCGGCGGTAAAGGCCAGTTGCCCTCATAGGGAGGCCAGTTGGGCACGGGTGCTTCCGGCGGCGGATAGAACATCGCCGAATAGATGCTGCGGATTTTTTTCTCGTCGATCGCAAACCACTCGCTGAACGCGTTCCGCCGCGTTGTGGCTCCGGGCTTGCGGATGAAGACGCCCAGCGCCAGCACGACTTGCGCCTCTTCGTCGGCGATCGGGTAGCGCCGGGCCGCGACGTTCTGGATATTTATGGTCTCCAAACCGGAGGTGCAATCGGAGACGCCGCCACCCTTGCCGCGTCCGCCCCGGCCGGTGACAGTGTTTCCGTTTTCCAGCCGCGTGCATCCTTGATGGGCCTGGATCACGGAACCATCATGCGAGGTGATCCCGTCGAAGTAGCTATTGGTAATCGCAATCAGCGCTTCGCGCGGCAGCCGCGCTTCCTTGGGAACGGTTCTCTCCGGCGGAGGGTTCATCGCCAGATTATCGGGATCGAAGAAGTTGCCTGCGGGCTGCCCGGGCGCGGCGGGACCATTGAGTCCCGGGTCGCCCTGGTGAACGACGTACCATTCCGCCTCGCTGACCTTGCGCTGGTCCACTTTAATTCGAACGGTCACGATGGCGGGGTTATCCTGCTCCTGAACGACGCCAAAATATCCGGCCTGCCCGCTCGCCGGATCCAGGTATCGTCTCTGGACTTTCCCAAGCCCGGTCACTGTCTTCCACATCCCAGTTCCCAGCCGGATCGCGACTGCATTATCTGTCTCGCGGAATCCAACCGCGAGCGGCGCGGCGGATGGATCGTGTTTAATCACGGCCGCCAAGTACTGATCCAGAACACTCTTGAGACAGGCGCGATCACAGTCGCCGGCCGCGGCGAAAAGAGCGCTTGCACCGATCGCGGCGCAAGCAAACAGATGGACAAACCTGGAAGACGCGTGATGTTCAGAAAGCATATTTGACGGCGAACTGCATGATCCTCGGGCTGACATCGGATAGAATTTTGCCGAAATTGCTGCTGTTCAGCGCCGAGCCGGAAGCGTTGCCCACCAGGCCCGGATTCGAAGGATTCAAGAAATTGACGCGATTTTGGATATTGAACGATTCGGCTCGGATTTCGAAGGACTGCTTTTCTTTTATCGGGAAACGCCGGCTGAGTGAGAGGTCCACGTCGAAATAATTCGGGCCGGTCAAGCTGTTGGCGCCGAGATTGCCAAGCGTGCCGGCTGCTGGAGCCACGAATGCTTTGCCGTTCAGCCAGCAGGCGTAGCTGCGGTTCGGGCAATACGGATCAGCCACTAGCTGGTTCGGACGTTGGGCTCCGATGCCCGTTAAAGCGTTGTCAACCCCGGTGGCGATAGTAAAGAAGCTGCCGGTGTGGAATCCCATGATGGGCGCCAATTGCCAATCGCCGGCGATCAACTGAAGCCCGCGCGAGCGGTAACGCGGCGATTGAAGCACCGCAGTGAGATTGAAATTGTGCCGGACATCCACGGCGGTGCAGTTGCCGCGGTCGAACCGGCGGTTGGCCGGATTGGTGTAAATCGGGCCGGAGAGCTCCGTACTTTGCGGGTCACCGATGCAATGCGCATAGGTATAGTTGGCGAGCATCGAGAAGTGGTTGGAGAGGCGGTGCTCCGCCGATAAGATCAACCCGCTATAGCTAGCCGTTCCGCCATAGTCCAGGTATTCAAGCTGGCCGTAGTACGGCCCCTGCGACGGATTCAATTGCGTCAATAGGCGTCGCGCCTGCGTATTGCTTACGGTAGAGCACAACCCAGCCGCTGTCAGGCCGTACTGGCCCGGCGTACAACTGCCGGGGACATAGACGGCCGGATTCCACTCCTGGTCGGTCCAGAGGTGAATCGTGTTATTGCCGAGATAACTGGCTTTGAGCAACCAGCTCGGTCCCATTTGTTTCTGAAGCGTAAGATTCCACTGTTCGACGTACGTGTTCTTCACATTCAGAGGAACGGTCTCATAATAGCCGGCCGTCGGATAAGGAGTGGCCGTATTCTGATGGGTCGGGAACGGGTTTCCTCCCGGATAGCCGAGCCACGGATTCGCGAAACCGCCCTGTGGCGCCGTAATGGTGATCGACTCTCCCCAGAGCGGCTCCGTCGAATAGTTGTAATAGAAAAGCGTGTGAGGCATGTCATAGAACATTCCCCACGACGCGCGAATCAGCGTCTTGCCGTCGCCCTTCGGATCCCACGCCACTCCGATGCGGGGCGCGAAGTTCGCCCAAGTAGTCTTATTCGGACGTCCGCCTGTGTCGAAGCCGGCGTCGCCCGGATAGAGCGTGCCGGCTGGCGCGTTCGGATACGCCGTGGAATGAACGTTCGCTAAAAAATCCGCCATGCTGAAATGCGACACTTGACCGTTGAGGAGTCGGCCATTCAAATACGGCTCCCAGCGCAGCCCGTAATTCACTGTAACGTGGGAACTCACTTTCCAGTTGTCTTGGGCGTAGAGGCCGATATAATTCCACTTCTCGTTGTCATGCGAGATGTTGAGCTGCTGGAAAGAGCTGAGCGAGCCGGAAATGAAGTCGGCCATGGAGTTTCCCGTGAGCGACCCGCTGAAAGTAAACAGTCCGTTGCAATAAACGCAAAACGTGGTCGCCTGCATGGGGCGGATGTAGTTCGCGCCGAACTGCATCTGGTGCGACCCTTTGATGAGGCTATAGTCGTCGCTGAACTGGTAAGTGGTGGTGTTGATCAAACCCGGCGTGGCGAACCCTCCTGCGCTCTGAAAATCGCCGCTAATGTTGATGTTGGAATAATGCGGCAGAGGCGTGGAGATGTTCTGAACGCCGATGTCGGTGGGCGTAATGATGGGTACCTGAAACTTGGTGATTCCGTCCCGATCGAGCGTGGCGTGGAAGGTGTTGAGAGCGCCAGGGCCGAATACGTAGGTGTGGCCAAGGACCAGCGAATTCACCTCGTCATCGGTTCCGGCGTTTTGAACCGACAGCTCCGTTCCGGTGAAGCTGGATGGCGTCAAGCTGTGCGTTCCATAGTAGCGGGCAAAGAACGATTGCTTTGCACTTTTCTGGTAATCGATTTTCGCCAGACCCATGTGCTCGTTTTGATTCGCGATCTGCGTGTAGGTGACGTTGCCGCATGGCTCCGGGCCAACGGGAAAATGGCTGGCCATCGCGATCGCCTGCGGGCTGACCATCGAAGCCGGAAGTACGCTGCCCACGAACGGAGCTTTCAACGGCGCCTGCGCGGTGGAGAAGCATTGCGATTCGTAAGCGCGAAAGTCGCCGGCGAGCATCGAGGCCGTCGGCACGACGGCGGGCGTGGCGGCGGGAGCCGAACGGATCAATGTGCCCTGATATCCCAAAAAGAAAAACAGCTTGTCTTTCCGGATTGGGCCGCCTAGCGTGCCGCCAAACTGATTTCGCTTCAGGTTGTCGTTTATATGGTTGCCGGCAGGATCGCGAGCAAAGAAATCGCTGGCGTTGAAAAAGCCGTTCCGCACGAACTCGAACGCATCGCCGTGAATCTCGTTGCTGCCGGATTTGCTGACAACGTTCACGGCTCCCGCCGAATGCTGACCATACTCGGCCGGCAGCGCGCTGGTCTCTACCTTGAATTCCTGAATGGCGTCCGGGAACGGCAGGGGCAGATTGAGATTATTGAACACGTCATTGTGCGTGCCGCCGTCGAGCAGATATGTGGTCCCATTCAACATGCCGCCGGCCACGCTGACCAGCGCTTCATTGGGATAGTTCTTACTGGAAATCAGGTTGCCCGAGGAAGGCGCTTGACCAAAGCCCGACTGGACGAAATTGGAACCGCCGGCCACCTGAATGAGTTGCGTGAGCTGGCGTCCGTTCAGCGGCAACTCGAGCACCTGCTGCTGATTCACTACTTGACCCACGCCGGTGGAGTGAGTTTCCACCATCGTCGCAGCGGCTTCCACCTGAACGGACTCGCTCACCACGCCCACTTTCAAGATCGGGTCGATGGTGGGAGCCGTGGCGACCTGCAACACAATGCCCGACTGCACATATGTGCTGAAGCCATCCTTCTTCACCTCCAGGCGGTATGGCCCGGTCGGGAGGCTCGGCAGCAAATAGAAGCCATTTGAATCAGTTTCCGCAGTCCGAGCCAATCCCGTATCGGTCTGAGTAACGGTGACTCCGGCTCCCGGGACCGCAGCCCCGCTGGCGTCGCGCACCGTTCCCGAAATCTGCGAGACGGACTGAGCATGCAGTCCCACACCCAAGCTCAAACATAAAAAGATGGGCGCAATAAACGTTGTTGTAATACGATTCATAAACCCCTCAGTTGCCCTTTTGGGCTCGCCGTTTAGCGGACGTTCGAACGGATCGAGCCGCAAGACCTTCCTATCTTTATCCCGGTCTGCTTGGCCTTGTCAAGCGATGTTCGGCTCGTCATTTGTGTACCCAATGACCTGAAAGGGCTATCGCGTTTACGAAATGCTAGGCTACGAAATTCACACATGAATATAAACGCGAGAAGCCTACTGGCCGCGTTATTTCTGGCCGCACTGGCCGTTCCCGGGCAGAATGCGCAGCGGCCCGAATTCGAAGTCGCGACCATCCGCCAGTCATTGCCCGACGCCATCCTCGATAGCTTTGTGCCGACGCTCAACGTCGCGCCGGGCACAACGTTGCGCATCGTCAACCGGCAACTCAAAGAGGTAATCATGATCGCTTATCACGTTGGCGGGCGCCAACTGGTGGGCCCGCAGTGGCTCATAGACCCGCCGGGCCGGGCGGGCGACATTCCCCGTTTCGACATCGTCGCGAAAGTGTCTGACGATGCCGCGCGGGAACAAATTCCAGTGATGTTGCAAAATCTGTTGGCGGACCGGTTTCAGCTTCGCGTGCACCACGAACAACAGCAGATCGTCATCTACGCTTTGGAACTGGCCAAAGGCGGAATCAAGCTAAAGCCTCTGTCCGAAGGCGGTCAGCGGTCATCCGGATGCATCCGCAACATGTTCGGCGCGAACGGCGTCACGACCGCGGTCTGCCAAAACATGACGCCCGCGCAGTTGGCGCAGCAACTTCAGACGCTGGCGCCCGGATACTTTCGCGAGGGACCCGTGGTCGACAAGACGAGTCTCACGCAGGTCTACGATTTCACTCTGGAATGGATTACGCAGCAGCAGCGCGACGCGGGCGAAGAGGGCCCTTCGATGTTCGATGCCATCGAGAAACTCGGCCTTCATATCGAGCGGCAAAAGGGAACCGCCGACGTCCTCCTGGTAAACCAAGCTCGGCAACGATTTTAAGAAGATGCGGA
>Ga0126371_10005831_pt1 | contig 10941 bp, 12 predicted proteins | sample PanSoiMetaPlot_4_FD_110145 | JGI IMG/M metagenome (GOLD analysis project Ga0126371, IMG submission 110145) | Tropical forest soil microbial communities from Panama - MetaG Plot_4 | ecosystem: Environmental > Terrestrial > Soil > Tropical forest > Bulk soil | place: Panama | collected 2016-02-17
ATGTTAAGGGTGAGGAACCGCTCTCTTGCCTCAAGCGCGGCGACACCTATGGCGGAAACCGTCCCCACCGGCACGGCGGCCGCCATCCACGGCAGCGCGGTGCGGATTTCTTCGCCCAATTCACCCGATAGCTTGTCGCGGAAATAGGCGTTTACGCCGTAATGGCCGGCCACCAGCAACACAAGGCCACCCAACAATCCCAACATGCCATTGATCAGCACTCCGGTCCAGAATACTGCCTCTCGGTCCGCTATAGGCGCATCTCGGAGCCTTGCCATATGATTGGCTGTGGCCTTGCCGATGCCGAAATCGAAAAACTCGAAGTAACCTACGAGTACCCAGACCAGAACGAGGACGCCAAAACGAGCCTCTTCCACCAGCCGCAGATAGAAAGGCACGATCACCAGCGAGATCAGCATCGGCGCCGTTGCACCCGCCAAATTGATGAGAGTGTTACGCTTGATGCTCATCGGCTTATTCTAAAGGACGACGACTAGGCCTCCGTCTACAACACGTCGGCGGTTCATTCGTCGAACTCGCCTCTCGGTTCGGCGCCGGATCCCGCTTGCGCGGCTCGGAAAACGCGATTCCAGCTAGTGCAATGGCTATCTTTGAGAGAGTGTTTTACAACCATTCCTTGGCGCTCCTTGGTGAGCTTCATTTGCTTGATCGGATTCCCTCACGTCTACAGGCTTGTGGGCAGGGCGCACGGATCGTGTCCTCGGTTCCCGGTGTTATGGGGAATATTGTCGACTGTGGCGCCGGCGCGCCCGGGCACAAGCCGCGACCCCGCCGCCCTGGTGCATCGGAATACCTTGTGCGGCGCACTAGGCCAACCGAGCAACCCCGAATCGGGCTGGGCCCGCTCCCTTTCAGTTGCGCCCGCGAGAAATGTCGCCGTCGATCTCGACAAAAGCCCCGCAGTCTGACGTGTCCCGGGCGCAAGACGGCATCCCGATCACTTCGGCGATTTTGAAATGGCCGCCTATCAACGGTCCATCTTCAGGTCGCGCTTCGACTGGAACGATTCGCATTGGTTTCGCAGGTTGGCTACTCGTTCATTACGTTTCGATGGGATAAAACTCTTCTTTTTTCAGATAATTAGAGCCTGATCTGAAAACTGGCTTGTTCTCCGTAAGCTGAATTCAGAGGCTGTCTTTAGTGCAAACGGATTGAGGGGTGACATTTTGAACCGGCTGGATGGGTGACATCTTGATCCATTTAGCATCAAGGATGTTGCGATTGTCGGGCCTGTGGAGTTGTGGGGATCGCGCCAGCGATCTCCATCAAATCCCCAGGCTTGCTCACCCCTCGCCCCTCGCAGTGGACGCGGGCTGAGCCGGCGGCGCCTGCGGATGGATGTAGCCCAGTTCGACGTCGGCATAACGCACCAGCTAGTCGCGGCCCTTAGTCTCGAGGATGCCGACTGGTTCACCGACCAGCGCCTCACCGACAAAGATCAGCTAACCCGCCCATTTGATCCGGCCGTTGCTGGGCATGCGGCGCACCGTAACGTCGTCAGCATGCTGTCCCAACGCCTCGTGCGGCCGCTCATGGTTGTAGACCGCGCGGAATGCGTCGAACCGCTCTTGCTGCGCCGGCAAACTGGTGTGCGCGTCGGTCAAGGTAAACCGATCGGGCTGCCGGCCGTCGCCGGTGCGGAACCACCCTTTGAAATCGGTGCACCACACGTCGTTGGCCGCGCTCACTGCCGCAAACGGCTGGGTGTAGAGCGGACACCGCAGCCGCCGGCACCGGCAGCTGGGGATGATGCTTGACCAGCTCCCCTTTCGCAGCTTCTTCGCCCCCCAGTGCAGCACAGCGCTGGCGCAATCCCACCACCGCTTGCACTACGGCCACGTCACGAGCGGTCCGCCAGGCGATTCGGCCAAATCGGTCCAAGCCCAATCGAGCGGCTGACCCGACTAACTTCTCAGACGCCGGCTCGCCCGTCACTACGCCTCAAAAACCGCGCTCCATAACGACTTTCGCACTATTCAGATTATATGTCGGATATTTCAGTTTTAATGGCCACCTACAATGGGGGGAAGTTTATTCATTCTAGAGAGTCTAGCGGCTCAGTCAAAACTTCCTTCTAAGTTAATTGTCTCTGATGATTGCTCAACAGATGATACCATTTCTATTGTTCAGAAATTTGTTAGGCATTCTCCATTTCCAGTACACCTCTGTCAGAATAGCTACAATAAAGGTTATCGGCAGAATTTTATCGATGCTATGATGCTTTGCACCTCAAGCCTGATCGCCTTTTGTGACCAGGACGATGTATGGCATAAAGATAAGCTGCTTTTAGTAAGTGAGGCCTTTACCGAGGAAGCGATAATGCTTGTTCACCATAATGCCCGGATTGTTGACAGCATTGGCAATTTTATCGACGTCCTATGGCCAAAAGATTCGGTTCCATATGCTGGCGACCTGCTTATGACGGGTCCGTGGTCATTCTCACTGGGCTTCACCCAAGTCTTCCGAAGTGACCTTTTATGGACGGTATTTATGGGACCGGAGTATGGATTCCAATTTCCCAAACGAACGACTTGCTCATGACCAGTGGGTTTTCTTCTTGTCCTCCGTTTTTGGAAAAATCGCTTATGTAGATCAGGAATTGGTAGATTACCGGCAACATGACCACAATTTATATGGTGCTGAATGTTTATTAGACGGCAGGAAAACCAAAGGGACATGTAGTACCTCATGGCTCGAAAGCGTGCCTCATATGCTTAAAGAAGATGGAACACAGTTTTTTATGCTTGCAAATGCTGCGGAGAATAGAGTTAGCATATTAGATAATGTAGTCAACGAAAGGGTCTGTTTATCTATAATACGTGAGCGAGCCGGGATTGCTCTATCTCAATATTCAGCATTAGCGGAACGGTTTTACCTCCGGGCGCGAATATATCAGAGAGCAGATTTTATTGGTCGAGTGGTTGCTTGGTTAAAGTTAATCCAGGTCAAGGGATATCGGCTTGACCGCTTATGGTGGTTTTCTGTAAAAGCTGCGGCTCGTGACGCGCTTATCGGTGTGTTGCTCGGGCCACGTGTACGCATGGTGAAATCCGGTTTTTACAAAGGTTGCAGTCTGGCGATTCGGTTCCTCTTGATATTGGAGAGTAGCTATGATCGCGTTTCTTCGGATATTGCTAGAGCACGTCGCTCAGCGCGTTGGCGCTGGTAGTGCAAACGAGGAGGCCGAGCGTGAGCTGGCCGGACGTGATCGCACACTCTTTCTTCGTTGCGGAGAGATTCTTTCGATGCGAGGCTCCGGCTCGTCACTGAAACAAACTTTCGGCGTGCTGAGTACGTTAATCCACGGGATCAACGATCAAGATGATATCGTCGGTTCTTTTCGATGGCACCAACTGAACGGGTTCGCGAACTTCGCACTCGCCTCTGACGGGACGACAATCAAAGTTGACCCAGAGGGCCGCGCTTCGAAAGTGACCCCCACTCCGGCCTTGATCGCTTATCCTACAAGAATGGGCCGTTCGTTAGTTCTGGCCGTTACAGCATCTCATAGGCGCGTTCGAGCGGCTTGCCGACGCGATTCGCTTGAGCGCGGCGCAACTCGACCTGTCGCTCGATGGAATGGACTTGGCCGCGGGCTCGGCTAAGGCCAGTAATTGCGCCAATTATTGATAGGTTGATCGACAAGTGGGTGCCTCCCTGATGACGACAAGGGTAATTTGGCGCATGCTCTGAGGCTATTTTCAACCTATAGGTTGCTGTCGCTGGTGTATGGCTCGACGTGCCTTCCGCCTACGATGGAAGCTTACGCTCCGTGCCCGAGGTATCAGCTCCGAGACGCCCCACCGACGCCGTCAAGTCTCTGGTAGGCATCCTGTTCTACCTCGTCTCGGTCGGGTTCGTCGGCGCCGCTATCATCTGGATTTGCTTTGCCACCGGCTTTTTTCTGCTCGCATCCCCCGCGGGCGATTTCGACCGGAACCCTCCGCGCGAGTACGGCGCCGCCCCGGATTGGGGGCGCGAAGCTATGCTGGTTTCGCAGGAAACGGGGATGCCACACTCTGCGGCAGGAGACCACAGGGCTGGTGGGGAAGTTGAACCGCGCGCTGCGCGGCTGGACGAACTACTTCGAGGTTGGCTCAGTCCACTAGCCGCCCTTCCGGGCTCCTCCCCTGCAGAGCCTCCGGCGATGGGCGGCTCAACGCAGGTCTCTCCACCGGTTCCGCCCAGCACCGAGCCGCCCACGCAGATTGCCCCGGTACTTGGCCCGGCCCCAAGCCAGTCGGTCTCCCTTGCTGCACCGACGCAACGCCCGACCCCGTTCGCCACGGAGAGTCCTGGGGTTTTTGGCGATGAAGCAGGCCACGCAAGCCAAAGCAGACGACCTGCGTTCAGGCAAGGCAGCGCCCGCCAGGAAGCTGGTCACGGCCAATCCGCTCATCGCCACCTCAACGCGACGGAGCGCGCGGTGTTCGACCAGCTGATCACGCAGCTGGGTAGGGAGACGAAGTCTGTTCACCAGCGCTGACGTGTCGGCCCTAGCCTTCGCGCGGCTTCTGCCCTCGGCTGTGCGCGTTCGGATTAGATCGCGCTCCACATCCGCAAGCCGCAAGCCCGCCCAATACGGCAATCATTAAGCGCCCGGTGCTGGTGCTTGCGGTCCCGCTGATCGCGAAGGGTATACTGTCAAGCACCTTGCGCCATTCCTCGCCCTCGAGCGCCCCTTTCGAGACAAGTGATATAAGCGGTCGCAGTTTCTCCGCGGCATACGGCCACCGAAAAAATATGCCGCCGCGGGGAACGTTCAGGGCGATTAACCCACTGAGCCTGAACCGCCAGGAGGGGTACGTGATCGCACGTATTGACGGCGCGGACCCAAAAGCACCCTATCTGCAGCGCACCCATTGAAAGGACCGGCCCGAGCACTCCCTCGTTTAGGCAGTGCTCGCAACCACCGAGAGCGCAATAGCGGCTTCGCTTCCCGTATAAATTTGTTTCAGTTGCTCGAACGAAACCTTGAATTGCTCGGACCCGCGCGGGCAAGCGCCGTCAATCCTTAGGAGAAAGGTTTGTTAACTAATAAATAAGATTTACTTCCCATAAAAGCGGTGCTAAGGTTATTTTGCGAGCCGACCGGAGGCGTGAGGTAACCGGCCAGCGTGCTCGTAACCAAAGAGGGACTCCTTAAGATGGAAGACGTACTGGTTAAGCCGGTGGAGCTGATCGACGCGGACCTTGACGAGGTTGCCGGGGGCAACCTCCACATCAACATCGGGAACTTTGTCTGGCAAGAGAATGACAGCTTCAATCAAGTGAGTGTCGGAAACAACAACAACGGTATCAGCGGCAATCAAGTGGCTTTTCCGTTGTTCTTGTAATATTAGGGCTGCCCTCTTCCGGCAACTTGCCGGAAGAGGGCATAAATTGCGAGCGTCTGTGCAGCCAAATGAGTTGCCAGCAGGCGCACGTGCAACCGAAATAAAGGAGTAACGTTTATGGACAACACCCTTTATGAACCGGTCGAACTGATCGACGCGGACCTTGATGAGGTCGCCGGGGGCAACCCCCGCATCAACATCGGGAACTTTGTCGCGCAAGAGAATTTTAGCTTCAATCAAGTGAGTGTCGGAAACAATAACAACGGTATCAGCGGCAATCAGGTGTTTTTCCCTTTGTTCGTCTAATCACCAGGCCTTAACTAGGACTGTCCCCTCCCGGAAAAAGTCGCCGGGAGGGGCAGTTTCAGATCGGCCGTCGCGCGCAATCTGATCAGCCGCGGCTCTGCGAAGACACGGGGTTCGGTTGATCATGAGCAACACGAGGACATACAGGCTGTTTCGACCGGAGGCATTGCTGGCCGGCGAGCTCGCCTGGCGGGGCCGTCCGGCGCTGGCGTTGGGTCTTCCAGCGGCATTTACCAGCATTAGCGCAGCAGCGGTTGTGGCGGCAGCTGTCGCGCTAATCATCCTGGGCGGTTATTCGCGCCGCGTGGACATGGAAGGCGCAGTCCTTCCGAGCACTGGGGTGATTGCGATCACCGTACCGTCGCCAGGCCGGATCGAGGCGCTCTCGGTTCAGGAAGGCGAGGCGGTCAAAAAGGGGGCCCCACTTTACACAATGGATGTGGACACCGTCACCAAGGACGGCGGCATCCAGCAGCGGATCATCGAGGCACAGACCGGCGAACGGGACATGCTCGCGCAGGAGGTCGAGCGCAAGACCCGAATGAACGAAGCGACGGAAAAGGAACTGCAACAGAAGATCGAGGCAACGAAACTCCAAATCGACCGGGTGGCCGCTCAGCTATCGGTCCAGCAAGACTTCGTAAAAAAAGTCAGCACCGACTATAACCAATTTGCTTCTCTGGTCGAACGCCACCTTGTATCGGTGAACGAATTGCAGGCACGCCAGCAGGCGTGGATGCAGGCCGTGGCAAGGCTTCAAGACCTAGAGAACAGCAAGCTGCGGCTTCAAGGCGAGCTGAAGGACGCACAATACCAGCTCGACTCGTCTGTGCACACGAGGGGTGATGAGATCGATACGCTGAAGAGCAAGATCCTCGAAATCAACGAGAAGCTGGCGAACAGCGAGGCTCATCGTCTAATCGAAATTCGGGCGCCCGAGGATGGCGTGGTCACCGCTATTCTTGCTCATGCGGGCCAGACCGTCAGCACTGGTGCGCCGATGCTGAAAATCGTACCGCAACACGCGCCAATGCAAGCTGAGCTGCTGGCCCCGAGCAGCGCCGTCGGCTTTATTCACAAGGGCGCCCGCGTGCTGCTGCGCTACAGCGCGTTTCCGTATCAGAAGTTCGGCGAATATTCGGGGACGGTGGTGAGCGTCTCGCGTGCGGCGCTGAACGCGGAGGAGGTCAAGAACTTGCTGGCCGGAGCGCCGCCCAGCAGGGAGAATGTCCCTTTCTACCGCGTCGTGGTCGAGCCCGACGCACAGATCGTCAACATCGACGGGGAAGAACTTACTTTACCGGCTGGCATGCAGGTGCATGCCTACGCCTTGCTCGAGCGGCGCCGGCTGTACGAATGGATGCTCGAGCCGCTGTACGATATCGGCCGCGCCACGCGGGGCTTCTGGTCGGGGAGGGCATGACACTTCCCGACCGGATGCAGGATGTCGCAGCGATCATCCGACGCAGAACCCCGCTCGTTCGGCAGACCGAGGTGGCCGAATGCGGTCTTGCTTGCCTGGCGATGGTCGCCGGCCGCTACGGCCACCGGGTCGATCTCCCGGCATTGCGACAGCGCCATAATCTGCCGCTCAGAGGGACGACCCTGCGCGATCTGATGCGGATCGCCTCCAGCATGCGGCTTGCCACCCGGGCGCTGCGGGCCGAGCCGTCGCACTTGCGGCGGCTGCAGCTGCCGTGCATCTTGCACTGGGAGCACAACCATTTCGTGGTGCTCACGCGAGCGAACCGACGCCGCATGCTCATCCATGATCCGGCTGTCGGCTGCCGATCGGTCCCGGTGCAAGAAGTCGAGAAGCGATTCACCGGAGTCGTGCTCGAGGCCTGGCCAACTGAAGGTTTCGAGCGAAAGACGGAACGCGCGCGCGTCCGTATCTGGGATCTTCTCTCGCGTAGCCGTGGGTTTACCGCCGCGGCGACCCAGGTGCTGACAATGTCCCTGGTGATGGAGGCCATCGGCCTCGCCATCCCGATCGGCTTCCAGCTGGTGCTCGATGATGTTGTCGTCTCCGACGATCGTGACCTGTTGACCGTGATTGCGCTCGCTGTTGGGTTGCTGATCGTCTTTCGCGGGCTCGTCGACTTTGTGCGCGGTTGGGCCATGATGGCCGCCGGCTCGCGCCTTGCGTTGCAATGGAAGATGAGCCTGTTCCGATATCTACTGCTATTGCCACTCAGTTTTTTCGAGCGTCGCCATACCGGCGATATCGCTTCGCGCTTTCTGTCGATCGACAGAATCCAGCAGACCCTCAACACCGCTTCGATCTCCCCGGTGGTCGATGGTGCGACGGCCTTCGTCCTGGTAGGCATGATGTGGCTCTACGACCCATGGCTTGCAGTGTTGGCGCTTGCCACCACCGCGATCTACGCCGGAACGCGCAGCTTCGCCTACCGGCTGTACCGCAGAGCGAATGAGGAGGCAGTGGTCTATGCCGCTAGTGAAAACTCGCATTTCCTCGAATCTTTGCGCGGGATGGCGAGCATCAAGGCGCTGGCGATTGGCGACCGACGGCAGGGAATCTGGAACAATTACCTAGTGGACCGGGTCGGCGCCGAACTCCGTGTCGCCAAGATCGACCTGATCTTCACGGTCGCCGCACCCGTGTTGTTCGGGCTTGATCGCGTTGTAATCATCTTCTTCGGCGCTCGTGCGGTCATCGATGGGATTCTCTCCGTCGGCATGCTGGTGGCATTCCTCGCCTACAAGGATCAGTTCTCGCAGCGCGTCAGCAAGTTATTAGACAGTCTCGTTCGGCTGGGCACCTTGACGGTACATGGCGAGCGAATTGCGGACATCGCGCTCGCCGAACCCGAGCGCGGCGATAGCGGTGACATCATTGGATCGGCCGCGACCATAATCAGCCCCAAGGCTGGGCTTAGTGCCAGAGGGATCAGCTTTCGCTACAGCGATAACGAACCGAGGGTGATCGCCGATTTCGACCTCGACGTCGCGCCGGGTGAATGTGTCGCGATCGCCGGACCGTCCGGTGCCGGCAAGACCACCTTGCTGAAGATCCTGGCTGGCCTGCTGCGGCCGACGGCCGGCACTGTGCTGATCGATGACGTGCCGCTAGAGGCCATCGGGCTCGAGGCGTATCGCGCCCAGATCGGCTGCGTGTTGCAGGACGACCGTCTGTTCGCCGGCTCGATCGCCGAGAATATCGCTGGTTTCTGCCCTTCGCCTGACCCCGAGCGGATCCAGCTAGTGGCGCGGTTAGCCGCCATCCACGAAGAAATCCTGCGCATGCCGATGGGCTATCAGACGCTCGTCGGCGATATGGGCAGCTCGCTCTCTGGCGGGCAGATGCAGCGCGTCGTGTTGGCGCGCGCGCTCTACCGTGGACCTCGCATCCTGCTGCTCGACGAAGCCACCAGCCATCTGGACGAGGAGAACGAACGGGTGATCAACGACGCTATCCGGCGTCTGCCGGTATCGCGCGTCATTGTCGCGCACCGGCGCTCTACGTTGGATATGGCCGATCGCATCGTGCCGATCTGGCCTCCCTTGACGGTGGTCAAACGCGCGGGGTGAAGGGCACAGGGCCTGTGGGCGCCGCGACGCTCGTGGAGCGGCAGGGAGCGGATGTTGGCACCGTCGAAAGCTACAGGATGTCGACGGCCACGTAGCAGGGCCTGCGCGCGCAGGAGAAGGTCGTAGAATTGCGGACGACCTGATTGACCAAAAAAGTGGCGGCCCTTTTGTGAGCAGGCCGCCGAGTTAGGGAGACAAGATGGAAGACATCTCTCCGGTCATGCCAAAGCTGGCGTCGGGCGCGTCGGCACTCGCTCCCGTGTGCAGCCGATAGTGTAACATAAAATCCGCTAGGAACCTAAGCACATGCCTCAGTCGCTGATTAAGGCCCCACACACCGACATTCCCGACAGGCCCGCCCACCGAGATCATTTTCAAACTCCCAGGGCTGATGTCCAGGTTGAGCATCGGCATCGGGCATCCGTCCCTCGGCTGAGCAGGCACCCGACGATCGGCATGACATTACCGGCCCGCGCTCAACGGAAGCGGTCGTTCGGCGACAAGTGGCAAATCGGCGGGTCGACCCAAAGCGCCGTCGACCCGATCTCGGCGGCGGAAGGTCGGCTTTCCACCCGAGCGGACACTCGGACAACGGTGCATAAAATCTTGATTTATGACTGGTTGCGCGGGCGACGAATTTCGAAATGAAGCCCCGCTCATTCGTTCCATCTCAGCCAGACGCGCCCCAATGTGTCCCCCAAAGAACACTCGAAAGGAGTCCCCAACAGCCGATGCCGAGCAAAATCAGCACGATCGCCACATCGAAGCTGCGCCGCGAGATGCCTAAGCCGCCGCCAGATTCTCAGCAAGCCTTCCGTGGCAGCGGCCGCCGCCCCCACCATGACCCATCCCAAGACCCATTTGACCCAACCCGACCAGAACGCAGGTAGCACCTGCGGGTCAATTATCGATATGCCAACCAGTAACACGATCATCCAGCCCGCAATCGACAACGTTGCGGCGATCCTGATTCTGTCGTTCCACCAGGCCATTCCGTCCTACCCCTTCCAGTACGGATCGCGCTGGACTTATTCAGCCGCAGATTAGCGACTTTTCATAACACCCGTACTGCGACTTTTGGCTGTAGCCGCAATATTCATCAAATGGTTTTCATCGCTCTCGGGAGCGGGGTAGTTGAAGCATGGGCGGGTCAGTATAACCGGCTTTCTGCAGCACGGTGTGTATTTAGCCCGCCACAATTGTTACTTGTCCGTCCCCGACACAAAATATAGGTCGGCGCTGCTCAAGCGAGCATCATGGCTCAACCACGAAAGATCAGACGCAACATGCGATGAATGCCCTTTTGCGACATCACCACCCCGTGCTCCTCGAGTAGCCACGCGGCGAGACGTTTCATGCTGACGCCGGCATCGCGACGCTCGCGCGCTCTTCGGCGAGCATTGGAACCCTCCGGGATTATCGAGCAGCTGCAGGCCTTGAGAGCAGCTCGCCGCCGTGCGCATGCTGTCCGATTGACTGGTCGTCGGCCAGGTGATGCCGGCCAATCCGGCCTCGGCCGTGCGCGGGCCGAAGCACGTCGTCAAGGCCGGGAAGACCCCGGTGCTCGAGATGGTAACAGACGATCCATTTTCCACGTTCGGCGCTGCGCGGTAATGGTCGAGCGAACCTTACCGGTTTGGCAATGGCCAGGCCTCCAAAAAGACTCTATTTTGACATCGATAGCACTCGCGCAAGGATTGTGACGACCATCGCCCTTGTGTAATAA
>Ga0126371_10005832_pt1 | contig 10940 bp, 7 predicted proteins | sample PanSoiMetaPlot_4_FD_110145 | JGI IMG/M metagenome (GOLD analysis project Ga0126371, IMG submission 110145) | Tropical forest soil microbial communities from Panama - MetaG Plot_4 | ecosystem: Environmental > Terrestrial > Soil > Tropical forest > Bulk soil | place: Panama | collected 2016-02-17
GGAAGGGCCCGTCCTTGAATCGCGACCTGATCCTGAATAATGGCGCGACCGGCCTCGGGGGCCGACTCAAAGCCGCGTTGTCGCAAGCCTTCGATGATCGAACTCTTGCCGGCCCCAGGACCGCCGGTGATGATGTGGAACCGCTTTGTGGGATGGTTCTGTGTATTCATAGAAATTATGCCGAGGCCTCTCAAGTCATTGATTTTACGAGCATATAATGTGAATCAATTCTTTTTATAGGCTGAGGGACCGGGTCGTGAATCGAATAGCCATATGGGAGACGATTTTCTAAAACGCTACATTTTCGCGAGCGATTTCGACCAGACGCTGACGTTTAATGATTCTGGTTATGTTCTGGCGGAATTGGTCGGAATTCCTATTGAGGAGTTCGAGCGCAAGGCCAAAGGGATGGCCAAGATCAACCTGGTGCAACAGGGGGCTGAGCTCGCGTACTTATTGTTGCATGACCCGGAATTTCGCGCGAGAGTGCGCAAGGAACATCTGCGCGAAGTGGGGAAGCGGATCCGACTGAAGAGCGACATCAAGCTTTTATACCAATTGCTTGAATCGGGGATTGACGGATATCAATTCGATTTCTACGTGCTATCGGCGGCGCCGGTCGAGATTGTGCGCTCGGCATTGGAAGGTATTGTCCCCTCTGATCACATTTATGGCACTGAATTTCGTTACCAGGAGTCTGGTGAGATCGATACGATCGTGCGCGCCACAGCGGGATATGGGAAGGTTGCAGTACTCGACAATCTGCTCGTGGAAAAAGTTGCCGGGCCCGATCACGTGATCTATACGGGCGACGGCAGTTCCGATATCCACGTGATGCTGCACATCAACGCGCGGGACGGGTTGACCATCGCCGTGTCGGAATCACGCAATGTGTCGCAGATTGCCAAAAGAACGGTTCTCAGCACGAGTGCGCTGGGCGTGCTGGCCCCGATCCTGGAGGAAATTGCGGGATGGGAACGGTACCGCATTCGCGGCTTCTTCGAAGCCAATGGCATGCTGATCCAGGAGTGGGAGAGGGTGCGAACGGATTGGCTCACGGTGCGTGCGGCTGTGGAATCAAGCCCGGCCGAAGACGTCTCATCTGTGATCGTGAGCTCCTGATTACTCATGCTGCGCGACAAGAACCTGGTTCCATTATCACGTCAACATCAGCACGCGCTTGCATTGTGCGTGCGAATTGAGCGGGCGTCGCCAATTGCGGAATCTGATTTGATCTCGTGGCAACAGGAAATCGCGCAGCATTTCCGCGCTGAAATCCGGGTTCATTTCGCAGCGGAAGAGCAATTTGTATTTCCAGCAGCACGACATTTCGCGGAACTGAACCCGCTAATAGAGGAGTTGCTGAGCGAGCACGCTTGGATGCGGACTCGCTTCGCTAAAGCAGAAGAGCAGCAAATGTCGGCCGCGGCGATTACCGAATTCGCTCGCGGTCTCTCGGGGCACATTCGCAAAGAAGAGCGGGAATTGTTTGAACGCCTGCAGCAATTGATGGATGGCGATCAACTCACGGTGATGGGGCGTGAGTTAGAGCAGGCGCTGAAAGATGCCGAGCAGGCGTGTGCTTTGAGTACTAAGAAAGATCAACGTTTGTAGGTGCGATCTCTCCCTCAAGTCCCTTCTTTTTGGCTTCTACGGAGCTTTCTTATCCGTTTCTTCACTCTTCCCACGGTTTGCGCCGCGGGCTTTACTCTTTGGCCGCTTCCTCGCTTCTCTTTGCCGGACAGCCGAGGCGGCTGTCCCTACGCGACCTTGATATCGGCGCTACGAAATAACGCCGTGAATTTTGCGGAAGTCTTCTGCGGTTTCGCGGCCCATGTAACGGTCCAGGACGGCTGGGTCTGTCTGGCGCAGATCAACCACGACTAGGCCATCCAGCACGTTGGAGAATTTGCGATCGACGTTGAAGCCTAAGAGCTTGCCGCCTATCTTTCCATACTGCCGCAGGAGAATCGGCAAGCCCTTCCCGTCAGCTTCAACGTCAGTAATGGGTTCGGAAAGTTCGTCGAGATCGTGCAGGGCGTGGCACATGGCACGGCAATCCCATCGCTGCAATAGCCCCGGTCGGAATCGACGGCGCGGTTCGATCAAATCTGCCAGTCCTTCGTCTTGCATCCGTGACTCGAAGAATCTATAGATCATTTCGCGAGAGGCTTGGTTGTAATCATTGCTGATGCTGACAGCTCCGAAGAGAATAGGGATCTCCAAATGCGTAGAAATCAAGCGCGCAATCCCCTTCCAGAGTAGGAGCAGCGGGGCATACTGGCGTTGATACTCGGGACGCACGAAGGAACGCCCTAACTCGAGGGCCGGCCCGAGCTTTTGAAACAGCGTCTGATCGTAGCGGAACAAAGTGCTGGTATAGAGTCCCGAAATGCCCCGCGTGGCAAGGATTTCGGCGGTGTTTCCGGCACGGTAGGCTCCGACAAGCTCCCGCTTCGACTTGCTCCACAGCAGGACGTGCCAGTAATAGTCGTCGAAGGAGTCGAGATCGCGGCCCTTTCCCGTACCTTCCCCAGCTCGACGGAAGGTCAACTCGCGCAGACGTCCGACTTCGAGAAGCAATTGTGGAATATCGCGCGCCATTCCGAGGTGCACCGAAAATTCTGGATTTTCGGCGAGGCAGCGATCGCCCGATAGACTCTGAATCTCTTGCGCCAGCAGGTCTTCTGAAATGGGATCAGCGACAGGCTCCTGAATCTTTGATGCCAGCTTGGAACGCAACGCCATGGGCCAGGAGGTCTCGGCCTTCCTCCGGCGGGCCAGCAGGTAGGTGCGCCACCGCAGATACTCGATGGCTTCGTGATCGCCGGAAATCATTTCAATGGCATTGGACGGAACCGGGCTTCCCACGCGAACTTCGACGCTCTTCCCTTCCTGCTTAAGGAATTCCTGGAGAAGGAAAGCGGTGCGCAACTTGGGATGAATCATGCCCAGGAGCTGGAATCCAACGCCGTTGTGTCCGCAAAAGTATACGGGTAGAGCGGTTGCGCCGGTGCGGCGAATTAGACGCACGGCCGTGTCGTTCCATTCCGGATCGGCAATGTGGGCGGCCGGCATATGGAACTGGGAGACCTCTCCGGCCGGAAAAATCGCGAGCATGCCTCCGCGCTCCAGCCAACAGAGCGCTTCACGGATTGCTTTTCGATTGGATTCGATGGAGCGATCGGTTTGGAAGGGATCGACGAAAATGCAGTTTTGCTGTAATTCGGGCACGTCGCCAAGCAGGAAATTGGTGAGAACTTTTATATCCGGACGAACACGGGTTAGAAGCACCGTTAACAGAGCACCATCCAGTACCCCGTAAGGATGATTCGCGACTACGACAACGGGGCCCGTGACTGGAATACGTTCTTGATCTGCAGAACGGACTTTCAACTCGATGTGCATCTCGGCAAGAAGATTCTCCAGACGAAAACCCTGTGGGGAGCGTTGTACTCGCCGGTAGAGATCTCTGACCTTGCCGACTGGCGCCAACTTCCCGGCTAAGCCGGGGACTTGAGCGACTCGGGACAACACATCACTCTGCGTTTCAGTCGAGTGAAGCTGGTTTGAGGGCATGCTATATCCGTATCGAAAACGCGTTTCAGACGAATGAAGAGCTCGTTAAAATCTGATGAAATCAAAGGCAAGAACCACGAAGGGCACCCTTCAACTGCGCGCAGGGAAGGAGCAGGAACACTCAGGAAAACAGTTCGAGATTGGTTAGTTAGATAACCAAGAACGTTAGAACTAGCACATGGCGTTAGGTTTCCAGGCGGTAACGGGTTTCGGCCAGCGCGTAAAGTCTGCGCCATACCAGACGATTGATGGTCACGACGGTCGCAGCCATCAGGATGGTGGAGGCGAGGAGCAGGTCGAAGTTGCCGTTGTCGGTCGCCTGACTGATCGTCGCACCGAGGCCCACGGTGGTGTAAGTGTGGCCTTTGAAGTGAAAATACTCGGCGACGATACTCGCATTCCATGCGCCACCTGAGGCCGTCACCAAGCCTGTGACCAGGTAGGGAAAGATGCCTGGCAAGATCAGCTTTTTCCAGCGCTCGATCCCTTCGAGCCGGAAAACCGAGCAGCACTCCTTCAAGTCCGTCGGGATCGCGATAGCGCCAGCGATGACGTTAAACAGGATGTACCACTGCGTTCCTAATAATAGTAGGACGATAGACCCTAAGCCAAGCCCTCCGCCGATTTTGATCAGCAGCAATAGGACCACGGGAAAGAGGGCTGTCGCAGGAATGGATGCGGCAATTTGGGCAAGGGGCTGGGCAATGCGCGCGAGTTTGGGATTGAAGCCAATCGCGACGCCCACTGGGATGGTCCACAATGCTCCGAGTAGGAGCGCGACATTGACGCGGAAGAATGTGGCGATTAGCCCGATGCCGGCCTCCTGCAAGTCGGCTTTCTGCAGACCCGAAAGCAGCATTGCGACTCGGACAATTGCGTAGCCCACACCGGCAAGAGCTGCGACGGCCAGCGCGCGTGTCAGCCAAAGTTTCCATGAGCTCCACTGAGTAGCCTCTTCCTGGTGACGCTCTCGTGCGAAAAACATCATCAGTCTTTCGCGTAACGGCTGCACCGTTCGCTGCCCTAGTTTCTCCAGCGCGAGGGAATGACGGAAAAGATTAAGCACCCAGGAACGCGGCGCGTTGGAGCTTTCGACCTGCTCGATCTTGAATTTCTCCGCCCAAGCGATCACCGGACGCCACACAAATTGATCGAGCAGCACAATCACCAAGACCATTGTGGCGATACCCCAGAGAATAGAAGGCGTGTCGCCGGCGCTGGCCGCGGTCTGCAGATAGGATCCCAAGCCGGGCAGGCGAAAGTCGCGAGAGCCAAGGACGAACATTTCGCAGGCCATGAGAAAGAACCATCCGCCGGCGACAGACATCATCGAATTCCACACCAGGCCGATCGCAGCGTAGGGCAGTTCCATCTCCACGAAGCGCTGCCACCAGCTGAATCGATAGATCGTGGCGGCCTCCCGCATTTCTTTGGGGATGCTCTTCAGAGAAGCGTAGAAACTGAATGCCATGTTCCAGACCTGGCCGGTGAAGATCAAGAGGATGGCGCCAGCTTCGACTCCGAGTTGCCGGCCAGGGAAAAGCGCAACCATAGCCATCATGACGCCCGGTAAAAAGCTAAGCACAGGGATCGACTGCAAGACGTCGAGCAGAGGGATCATGAAGCGTTCGGCTTTCGGGTTGTAGGCGGCGACATATCCGTAGACTAGCGTGAACGCGAGACTGAGCCCGTACGCGATTGCAATCCGCAGGAGCGAGTAGCCCGCGTACGCGGGTAATGCCCACAAGCTGCGCGAGATTTCTACTTCCGGGGTGAAGGGGCCAAACCATGTGCGGGCGACCTGGAGCACGCCATAGAAGAGCGCTATGGCTGCAGCGAACATGAGCAGGTCGGGAAGATACGAGATCTCGACGCGCGGGAGTTGCGTCCATAGGCGATACGCCGAAAACCCTCTTAGGTTGATGTTGTTTCTTAAAGCCATTGCGGTCTAACTTTGAATGAGAATTGCTCCGCCGTTTGGTAAAAAATCTTAAAACGCCGAGATCGTTGAGATCGCTGAGTACGCCGAGGAAAGCCTAACCGTTAACCATCTTCGTCGCATGGTCAAGGCGAAGACTGCGTGCTGACCGGTGCATCGGTGGCCGCGGGCGGCTCCGCCTGAATCAGCAGATTCTTTTCGCGGTCATAGTCAAAAATCTCGGCGTAGCGCCCCCAGTTCAGGGCCGTTTCAAACTGACGTTGAACTTCGTCTTGGGCGAAGTGCTCGTCGAGGATATCGTGAAAGAATTCGTCATTAATGGAGTGGTCGGCCTTGCGCTTGAGGATGCTGTCGATCTGCTTGAGGATGGTTACGTGCTGGAGCGCGGCCTCGCGGAACAGGACTTTGCGGTGCTGAATGTCAGCGTCGGCGAATTCAACCCCTTGCGGCGTGATCTGGACATCGCCTTCCTTCAGAAGCGCGAACCCGAGCAGCACGCAGGCTTCGAGAATTGGGAGCAGGTCTTCGACATCCATGACCAGTTCGTCTGACAAGCGGAACAAATCTTCACGGCCCGCGCGATCGCGGAGCAATTCCAGCAAGCCCGCAATTCCGCCGACGCGCGCGTGGGGCAGCATCTGATAGCGCGCGGTCCGGATCGGGGCCTCCTGCTTTTTGAACGGTTCTTTCGGCAGGCCCTCCGGTGGCAGAATAATTTCTGCCGTCGTTTCCGCGTCAGGCAATGTATGCTCGGCGTCGGGTTCGGTCATCACTTTGTAGATGTAATCCACCAGTTCCACGAACCGACCCGACTTGCGGTCGCGTGGATGCTTCAACCGGATATTGAAATCGGTGCGGACGCGCGCCGGATTCCTCCCCAGCACCATGACCCGATCCGCGAGCATAACGGCTTCCTCGATGTTGTGAGTCACGATGAAGATCGCGCTGGTCGGCATCTTCTTATTGAGCCATAGTTCCAGAAGTTCGTTGCGCAGGTTCTCGGCGGTGAGAACATCGAGAGCGGAAAAAGGCTCGTCCATAAAAAGGACTTCTGGTTCGACCACCAGGGCGCGCGCGAATCCGACACGCTGCTTCATACCTCCGGAAAGTTCCTTGGGATAGGCTGTTTCAAACCCATCAAGACCTACAGTATCCAGGGCTCGCAGGGCACGCTTTCGACGCTCGACCTCGGGAACGCCTTTAGCTTCAAGGGGGGCTTCGACGTTCTGGATGACGGTCAGCCAAGGAAAGAGCGCGAAGCTTTGAAACACGATGGCGACATTGGGCGTCTGTCCATCTAGCGGCTTGCCATGCCAGAGAAGCGTTCCTGAGGATGGCTGCGAGAGTCCGGTGAGAATTCGCAGGAGCGTCGATTTTCCGCAGCCGGAAGGCCCGAGCAGAGCGATGATCTTGCCCGATTCGATAGCAAGATTGGTCGAGCCCACCACCTGGATGCGGGTGCCGTCGGGCTGCGGATAGGACTTCTCGACCGCGACGGCTTCGATGATCGACTCGCTCACGATGGTGCTCCATTACGTTCTATACACGATTTCATGGAAAAACGGGTCGGTTTTAACCGGCTGTTCATATTCCCCGGGAGATTGTTTTCGTAAGGAGAGCCTCCCCGGTTGTATGTGACGATTCTCTTGCCTCTCGGGGCTCACACTCATTCCCCTCCCACCGCACGGCTTGCGCCGTGGGCTTTTGTTCTTTCAGGCGAAAAAGCTGTCGTCGGAATGAGCGGCAAATGGTTTCGGGAGACGATCGGTCACTTCCGCCAGTAGGGCAAGTTTTGCGGCGATGTCTCCACTTAATTGGCTCTCGTGGAAACGCCAACTCCAGTTGCCGCCATTGCTGCTGGGCGTATTCATGCGCGCTTCGCTGCCAAGGCCGAGGACATCCGGTAGGGGGACTACGCTGATGCATCCGGGAGAGCTTTGGGCGGCCCGGATGAAGGCCCAGTGGATACTATCGCCGTCGCAGCCGAGATATGCATCGGCATTGCGGCGTTCGTGTTCGGCGGCCCCGGAATGCCACCACCCCACGACCGTATCGTTGTCATGAGTTCCGGTGTAGATCACTTTGCCAGCCGCGCGATGTGGCAGGTACATATGCGCGCCTTCATCGCCGAAACCAAATTGCAGCACGGCCATGCCAGGAATATGCAAGCGATCGCGCAGAGCGTGGACCTCGGGCGTGATATAGCCGAGATCCTCCGCGAAGAACGGCAACCCACCGAGCGCCTCACGCAATTTGGCGAATAAGTCATCACGTGGGCCGTCGACCCAATGGCCGTTAACGGCCGTGGGATCGTTCGCCGGAATTTCCCAGAACTGGTCGAATCCGCGGAAGTGATCGAGGCGGATGTAGTCGCAATGCTTCGTCGCCCAGCGCAGGCGCTGAACCCACCATTCATATCCGGACTGCTTCATTACGTCCCAACGGTACAACGGATTGCCCCAGCGCTGCCCCGTCTTGCTAAAGAAATCAGGAGGAACGCCGGACACCACCTCAGACTCAAGATTGTCGTCAAGGCGGAAAAGGTCAGGGTGAGTCCAGACGTCGGCGCTATCGTAGTTGACGAAGATGGCGACGTCGCCAACGACACGAATGGCGCGCTCAGCACAGTAACGACAAAGGGCACGCCATTGCTCATAGAACGCAAACTGCAGAGCGCTCCGGACGAGAATGTCGTCGGCAAGTTCCTGACGAACTCTTTCCAAAGCGGCAGGTTGGCGAGTGGCGAGTTCGTTGGGCCATCGATTCCAAGTTTCCAATTTGTAGCGGGCGCGCAGCGCGTCGAATAACGCAAAATCGTCCAGCCACCACGCGTTTTCGGCCTGAAATGCCTCGAGGCGACGACGGGCTTCAGCCGAAGCTGATCGCAGGAAACTATGCGCCGCCTCAAAAAGGAGCGGAAGCTTCCGAGGGAAAACTCGATCATATTCAACGCTATCGGAAGGGGGGGCTAGCGTCTCCAACTGCGCGCGATCGATCCAGCCATGATCAGCAAGGCGCTCGAAGCTGATTAACAAAGGGTTGCCGGCGAACGCAGACGTCGAAGAGTACGGAGAATTTCCGTATCCCAACGGCCCGAGCGGCAGCACCTGCCAGATACCTTGGCGCGCGGATGCAAGAAAATCTACAAAGCGGTAGGCAGCGGGACCGAAGTCACCGATCCCGCCACGCGAAGGCAAAGACGTTGGATGGAGAAGAATGCCTGTGGCACGTGCAAAAGACATGTCACCGCCACTACATTCCGGATTCGGTTGCGGTGCGGGTCAGCGCCTTGAGTTCTTCCTGATTCCTCTTTATCTTGCCGGACTTCGTCATCTCATCGACGAGGTTCGACACGAATAAGGCGAAGCGCTCCTGCTGCTTGCTTTGCAGGAGAGAATCACGAATCTGGTCGCGCTTGGCGGCAAAATCCGCATCGGTCGGCTGCTGGTTTTCGAGAATCTGAAGTACGGCGGCGTCGCTACCGCTTGTGACCGGGCCGCTGATCTCACCCGGCTTCATGGTAAAGGCAACTGATGCCTGACCCGACATTGAACCGATGTCGGGAACTTGACCATCGGGCAGGACGAGGTCGCTGGTTTTCATGGTTGCCCCGAGTTCCTTGGCGGCCTTCTTCAGGTCATGCCCGGCCTTGGCACGATCGGAGAGTTCCTGGGCCTTTTGGGTCAGCAGCGTTCGTGACTGTTCGGTCTTGAATTCGTCTTCTACGCGGCTGCGGATCTCTTCGAACGTCGGCGTTGCGGGTGGCTTGATCGCCAGCACTTCGTAGACAGCTGTGCCTTGCGAAGTTGGAGCCATATCGGGCGGAGCTTTCTCTTGCGCTGCAAAGACTGCTTCCATGAATTGCGGCGAAGGCCCAAGACCCGGCAGCATGTCGCGCTTTGCAAAGAAATCCGAGGTAATCACCGGGGTGTTCTGCTTGGCCGCAGCTGCGTCCAGCGTGGCGCTTTTCGCATCTTTCAGTAGATTCTCGGCCTGTTTCTGTGCAATCTGCTGGGCCTTTTGGTGCTTGAGCGCGGGCTCGATGTCGCTCTTGACTTCGTCCAGCGACTTCAGATGTGCGTCTTGCTTGTCGTCGACACGGATAATGTGGAAGCCGTAGCTACTTTTGACCAGATCGCTGATCTGTCCCTTGGGGAGTGAGAAGGCGGTTTTCTCGAACTCCGGCACCGTCTGACCACGGCCAATCCAGCCTAGCGAACCGCCTTCCTTGGCGCTTCCTGGATCTTCCGAATACTTCTTTGCAAGATCCTCAAACTTTGCCCCGCTCTTGACCTGCTTCAGCAGGTCTTCCGCGCGACGCTGCGCTTCGGCCGCCCCCTTCTCATCGACTTTGCCGTCCGGGCCAGCCAGAGGAGTCTTGATCAGAATGTGGCTAACCTTCACCTGCTCGGGCACGCGATAGGCATCGCGATGGTCTCTGTAGTAGTTATTCAGATCATCCTGGGTGAGCTGAATGCCAGCCTCGATCTTGTTGGTGTCGATGACGGCATATTTGACCTTCCGCTTTTCAGGGATAGAGTTGGCATAGGTCGAAAGATGGCTCTGGTAGAAGGCCTTCAACTCGCTTTCGGTGGGGTGCAAGCCCTTCTTGAGGTCATCCTGCTTCAGCAGCGCGTAGTCGAACTTCACTTTTGTGTTCTGTTTGATGAACTGTTCGTGAATATCGTTATCGCTCACGCTGGCGCTACCGGAAATCAGCGCCTGGAGTTTGTTTAACAGAAGATCGTCGGCGACGGAATTTTCAAACTTGGTGGGTGTCAAATTGGCCCGCTGCAGCATGTCTTCGTATTCCTGCTGGCCAATAAAGTTACCTCCTGGGAAGAAAGTGGCGGCATATCGTCCGTGCTGCAATTCTTCCTTGACTTCCTCCATGTTGACGCGCAAGCCCATATGTTTGGCTTCGCTGATCAGCGCCTGGCGCGTGATTAACTGCTCCGCAGCACGTTGCGAAAAGAAAGGCAGCAACATACTCATATTTGCGGAGCTGCCCTGTGGCATCTGCTGCTGCAACATCTGCCTGGCGGTTAGACGGACTTCATCGGCCGAGATTTCAGTGCCATCGACCTTGGCCACAAAGCCCTTGCCCGGGCCACTGCCAAGAATGTCTCCTCCCAAGCCGCCGGGAATCAGCGTGATGACCATCGAGGCACAGATGATCAGGAGCAGACCTCCGAGGATATACTTCGTCGTCTGGCCAGACTGTTGTAGAAAGCGAATCATGTTCTTATCACTCCAGGGTGGAACGCCGAATCTTTAATTATAAACTACGGCGACTGCGACGGATTAGCGAATACAAGTCTCTTGCGGGAGCATGCGCGCTAAACGCACTTCCGGCACCACATGATTAGTCAAACCTCGCTTCGCTCGCGGGGCGGACGAATGCGTCCGCCGCTACACTGAA
>Ga0126371_10005833_pt1 | contig 10939 bp, 10 predicted proteins | sample PanSoiMetaPlot_4_FD_110145 | JGI IMG/M metagenome (GOLD analysis project Ga0126371, IMG submission 110145) | Tropical forest soil microbial communities from Panama - MetaG Plot_4 | ecosystem: Environmental > Terrestrial > Soil > Tropical forest > Bulk soil | place: Panama | collected 2016-02-17
CGGGTTGAGCGACGTCTTCGGGTCGAACTTCAGGTTCATGATCGCGGCCGGGTTGGTGTCAACGCCGTTGGCGAAGATCGAACCGTTCTCGTCGAACGAGGGGAAGGTGCCGTTGGCCGGGTTGATGAAGTCGGGGACGTTCGCGAGCGCGTCGTCCGGCGAGTCGTAGATGACGTCACCGCCAGTGGCCGGCTGGCCCGGAGTGCAGGCAGCGCCTGCCTCGTCGGTCTTGTGGCTGTACTCGACGTCGTAGAAGACGCCGGTCGATTTGGGGTTACCGCCGGTCATCAGCGCGGTGCCACCTGGGTCGGAGTCCGACGGGTTGGAGGTCGCCGCATCGGTGTACTCGCTGCCGGAGTGCGTCAACTTGGCGAGCGTCGAGTTCGGGTGGTTGGCGATGTACCAGTCAAGGTCACTCTGGTGCATGCCATCGATCGAGATCAGCAGAACGTGCTTGTTAGTGTGCGCGCTCGCCGGGCCAGCCGACTGAGCGTGTGCGTGCAGGGCCGGTAGCGCGCACAGCGCCACCGCAGACACCGCGGCAAGGCCGACCGCGGCGGGACGGGTGAACTTCGACATGGCTCTCCGTGGAGTCGAGTGAACCTGCAGTACTACAGGTGTGTCGTATGTCTATACGTCAAGGCGAGCCTGCGAGAAAAAACTAGGTGTCCAATTCGCGACCGTTTGGTTACGGTCTATCGTCCAGGGACCTTGCACGCGATCGTCGCTATCACAGGAACTCAGGGTCGTGCTCCGCAGCCTTGGGCCATCCAGCGCGCTGCCCCGATGTCTGGCAGATAGGCGCGCGGCTGCCACAGATCACGGCCGATGCCAGTGGCGGGGTTTGCGCATAGAATCGCAAAACGGGCGACCTGTCACGGGAGGCAGCAGTGCATTGGGGCCCGCTGATCTTTACGATCGCCGTGATCGCGGTCATCGTGAGCGCCGTCGCTCGCCAAAAGATCCGATCAGTTAGGAACGAGACCCTGAAAGCCTGGGTTCGCAACCAGCCCGTGTCCTACTCCACGCGAGCGCTTATAAGAATGCGAGGTGACGCGGGAATTGGTTGGGTGAGCATGAAGAACCCCTTCGGAGGGGCGCAGATGGTGGTCCGCACTCGTGGGATCGAACTCTCCCTGGTTGGCGGCATAGGCGGCGCATGGTTCCTGCCTGCCGAAGGTTCAACTATGTTCGTTGACCACATGGGATGGGGAGGTACGACCATGGCAGAACGCGAATGCATTCGTCTGTCCGGCCATGATGCGAGTGGATTGGTCGAGGCGGCTATCAGCCCCAGAGGGCCCATCGGCGAGGCGTGGCAAGCGCTGCTTCTGGCAGGCGTGCAACCCGTGGAACGCGCCGGGTAGTCGCTGTGCCGAACCTAGATGATGCCCAATACTCCGATAGGCGGCTCCACCCGAAAACCCGCCGACCCGACCTCGCGATGCTTCACCGTCCAAACGCCCACGCCACCATCAACGGGAACTCTTCGCGCCAGAACGCGCCGCCGTGCGACCCGGCCCGCTCCGTCATCACAACGTCCGCGCCTGCTTCGCGCAGCGCGACCGCCCACCGGGTCGCGTTCTCGAGGAAGAACGGCTCCAACGTGCCGGCAACGAGGTACGTGCGCGGAATCGAAGCCGGCATCTCGCCAGGCGGCCGGTAACCCGCGCCCGGCGAGGCGCAGAAGACCGCACCGTAGACGCCCGGATGCCGAAGCCCGATCGCGAGCGCCAGTTCCCCGCCCGCCGAGACACCGAACACCGCGGTGCGTTCGGCGGGCAGCGCGACCCCGAATCGCGACCGCGCCCAGCGGCGGACGTCCCCGACGAAAAACTCTTCGTGTGCCGCGAATCGGTCCGGGTCAAAGCCCGGTGAGTACTCATGGAGCCGTCCCGTCTCATCGGCCAGGCGGTGTACACCGACGATCATCGTGGACGGTACGTCGGCCGCCTCGAGCACTCCGCCCCATTGCGAGATCAACTGACCGTCACCGGCGAACACGACTGCCTCGGCCGGATCTGACGGGATGTATACCGTTGCTTGACGACCACCGTCGTAATCGAACGTTTCGGTGACGACCTCTCCCGCAGCTGGCTGGTCGTGCATGGTCGAATCCCGATCTTGAGACGGCTGACAGCAACAGCCACGGCCGACGGTAACCCGCAACCGCCTGTGGCAGCGCAAGATGCTCCCACCCATTGTGGGGACGTGGGGTTACGCCACGCTACTTGTTCAGCCTCTCCAAGCCCTCTCACAGACTGGTGAGCCAACGGCGGACGGGCCCGCGGCGCCGGACGGGCGATGGACGCGGCGGCAACCGGAAGGGCCCACGGCACCTACTCACAGCCGTCGGGAGGGTCCCGCGCAGGCTGCGCAGCGCCGGGCGGCAAAATTGCCTTCTCGCCTTTCGCAAAGCTCGACGCTGAGACCCAGGCTGCGCTTGACACCAACGTGGCCGGCGCGACGCGGATCTTGGGTGGATAGCTCCCCGGGACGCGGAGTAGCCTGAGTGCTGGCAGGAGCGCCTGCCGCACTCCGAGCTTGCCGTGGCCCGCGCCTATGGCGGCTGTGAGGACAAGGGCCGCTGGTTCGCGCTGTTGCTGAAACCGGTCACTGCCAAACCAGGCGATCAGGGCGCGGGCAGCATCGCCGTGAGGGACTGGCGTGACTGACGACAGCGCGTTCAAGAGGCAGGTCCGTGCCCGCATGGCCGAGACAGGCGAGAAGTACACCGTGGCCCGCCGGATAGTCGTGGAGGATGCGGCGATCCGGGCGATGCTGCACCGCTATATGGAGCCGGCCGGCATCTCGCGGATCGAGATCGAGCGGGCCCGGGACCGGGTGCGGGTGGACATCTTCTCCGCCAGGCCCGGCATCGTGATCGGTCCCCGCGGCGCGGAGGCCGACCGGATCAGAGCCTCCCTGGCGGAGCTCACCGGTACCCGGGTCGCGTTGTACATCTATGAGGTGCGCGGCCCGAATTAGCCACGCCCGAACGAGCCATTGCGGACGGGCCGTCCGCGATTGGCGCTAGCGTCGTGCGAAAAGGCGCGTCGAGCAGCTAAGCGCGGCCACTGCCGACCACGGCGGGCCTGACGCCGAGGGCAGGCCAAGGCCAGGTCGCACAGGCGCGCGGCAAACCTGTGCCGCGGCAATGCGTGGCGAAGGCGTCCGCTGGGGGAATGCTGACAGCGTGGACGACGAGCCAGAGTCCCGGGAACAGCGCCGCCAAGGGGAGATCAGGCGCCGCATTGACGGCATCCGCACGCGGATTGACGCACTGCAAACGGCCGACCGAGACGATATGGCCTCAGCCACACGCAGCGAGCGGATTGCATCCGCGAACCGCCACCTTGCCGCCGCGCAGGCTGCCGCACAAGAGGCGGTTGCCGCCAGCATCCATGCCTTCCGCTGGGCAGCGGAGGCCCACGAACGTGTTGCCCGCCAGCATGAACGAGCCGCAGCAGCCGGGACCGGCGACAAGGACGAGCACGAGCGGCTAGCAGCGGTCCACTGGGCAGCCGCTGCCGAAGACAGGCAGCGAGCCAAACGCGGCCAATTGCTCTTGGGGGACGAAGAGGCCGATGATGCTCGCGGACCAGACGCGGAACAAGGGTAAGCCGGCCTGTCAAATCGGCTACCTCCGCTCTTATTCCGCAAATGCTCGTCAGGTCTCGTGACGGGAACCCCTCATATGCTCGTGTCGCATACATCAGGGACGAGAGTCCTGGCTGGGCTCAGGTCGGGGATGTGAGACGGAGGGTGAAGATGGCTGAGGTACTGCTCTTCCACCACGCGCAGGGACTGACCCCCGGCGTCGTCGCTTTCGCCAACGAACTGCGCCGTGCCGGCCATACCGTACACACGCCCGACCTGTTCGAGGGCCGCACGTTCGCGACTATCGAAGAGGGCATGGAGTATGCCGAGCAGATCGGCTTCCCCGACCAGGTGATTGTGCGCGCTGCCCGTGCGGTTGAAGGGCTGCCCGCCCGGCTGGTATACGCCGGTTTCTCACTCGGCGTGCTGCCGGCTCAGAAGCTGGCGCAGACGCGGGCGGGAGCCCTGGGCGCGCTGCTGTTCTATTCCTGCGTCCCGGTCTCAGCGTTCGGCTCCGGCTGGCCCGACGGCGTGCCGGTGCAGATACATGGGATGGACGCCGACCCGATCTTTGTCGGGGAAGGCGATATCGACGCCGCTCGCGAGCTCGTCGGCCAGGCCGAGGATGCTGAGCTCTTCCTTTACCCCGGCGACCAGCACTATTTCGCCGACAGCTCACTCCCGTCATACGACCCCGATGCCACCGCCCTGCTAACTCAGCGGGTGCTCGACTTCCTCAGCAGGCGATAGGTCTCCTCGGTCCCCGAAGCCGCCTGAGTGGCCGGCAGCGGCGCGTTGGATAATCAGTGAAGCCAGGAGCAATGGGGGGAGAGCACAATGGCGAAATATCTTGCGATTGCCACGTACACGGCTGACGGACTCAGGGAACTAGCAGCCCACGGCGCTTCCTCGAGGATCGAAGCCTCGAAGAAGCTTGTAGCTGATGCGGGCGGCTCGATCGAGAGCTTCTACTACGCGTTCGGATCCGATGACGTGTTCATCGTCTGCGACTTGCCGGACAACGTCGCGGCGGCGGCGGCGGCGATTGCCGCTGGAGCCAGCGGCGTGGTAGTCACCCGAATGGTGCCGTTGCTCACCGCCGAAGAGATCGACCAGGCGGTTTCAAGGAACCTACGGTTGGCGGGTTCCAGCCGCTAAGCCGCCCATCAGTTAGCCAGGGTTCGCGCCACGCCACCGGGCATCAGGTCCAGGTTGGGGTGGTGGTTCGCGGCGTCGGCGAGTTCCCCGATGCGCCACACCAGTTCGACGCCCAGCCCTCCATGCCGTTCATCGCGTGAAACTGCGACAGGTTGACCATGGTCGCCAGCAGACAGCGAACCTCACAGCTCGGCGGTGCTGACGCCTGAGCAACCGGATGCCTGTTAAACGCCCACGCATAAAATCAGCGGGTGCAGATCGGGATGCTAGGGCCATTTGAGGTTCGAACGGACGACGGCAGCCTGGCCGACGTGCCGGGCGCGCGGTTGCGCGGACTGCTGATCGCCCTCGGGCTCAAACCGGGTCACGTGGTCCCCAAGGCGTCGCTCATCGACTGGATCTGGGGGGAGGAGCCACCCGCCGAAGCGACGAACGCCCTGCAGCGCCTGGTTTCCCGGCTGCGAAAGGCGCTACCGGACGGGGTGGTCGAGGGGCATGCGAACGGCTACCGGTTGAGGATGGAGCCGGATGCTGTCGACTCCGTGCGGTTCGAACGCCTCGTCATCGCGAGCCAGGCCAGCACCCAGGACGATGCCCGCCGAGTACGGCTGTTGCGAGAAGCACTCGAGCTCTGGCGCGGTGCGGCTCTGCAGGACGTCGGTCTACTCGACAGCTCCGCCTTCGACGCCGCGGTCGTCCGGCTCGAGGAGTTGCGCCTGACCGCCACGGAAGAGCGGGCCGACGCGGAGATCACCCTCGGGCGCGGTGCGCAGATGGTCACGGAGCTCACCGACCTGGTGGCCGCGCATCCGCTACGGGAACGGCTCGTCGCGGCGCTGATGCGCGCCCTCGTCGCGGCCGGTCGCGACAGCGAGGCGCTGCTGGTGTACCAGCACGCGAGGGAGGCCCTGGCCGACGCGCTGGGCGTCGACCCCTCGGCGGAGCTGGCCGCGTTGCACGTCGCGCTGCTGCGCGGCGAGCTGGGGCGGCGGGAAGAAAGCCGCAAGACCAACCTGCGCGCCGAACTGACGACCTTCGTCGGCAAGGACGATGATGTCGCCGCGGTCCGTGAACTTATCGCCGGGCACCGGCTCACCACCGTGATCGGGCCGGGCGGCTCGGGGAAGACCAGGCTGGCGACGGAGACCGCACGCACGCTGCTCGGCGACCTGCCGGACGGGGCCTGGCTGGTGGAGCTCGCCGCCATCGGCGCGGACGGCGACGTGGCCCAGGCGGCGCTCGCCGGGCTCGGCCTCCGGGACGCCCTGCTTGGCGATGCCCCCAGCGCCGAGCCGGCGGACCGGCTCATCGCCGCGCTCCGCGAGCGGGAGGCGCTGCTGATCCTGGACAACTGCGAGCACGTCATCGAGTCCGCGGCGGTGTTCGCCCACCGGGTGCTCGGCGAGTGCCGACACCTGCGGATCCTGGCGACGAGCCGCGAACCGCTCGGCATCCCCGGGGAGACGCTATGGGCCGTCGAGCCGCTGGCGTTGCCGGATGGCGACGCTAGCCCTCGTGAGATCGAGTCCTCACCGGCCGTCCAGCTGCTGCGGGACCGGGCCGGGGAGGTGCGCCGGGACCTCGGTGACGACGCCCGCACGCTGGCCACGATGGCGCGCGTCTGCCGGGCGCTGGACGGGATGCCGCTGGCGATCGAACTAGCCGCGGCCCGGCTGCGCACTATGTCCATCGACCAGCTCGCCAGCCGACTCGACGACCGGTTCCGCCTGCTGACCAGCGGCAGCAGGGCCGCGATGCCGCGACACAAGACGCTGCGCGCGGTGGTCGACTGGAGCTGGGAGCTGCTCACCGACGCCGAACGGAGGATTCTGCGCAGGCTCTCGGTGTTCTCCAGCGGGACGAGTCTGGAAGCGGCAGAACGGGTCTGCGCTGACGATGCGGCCGGGCAAGAGCAGGTACTCGATCTACTCATCGCGCTGACCGAGAAGTCGCTGCTGCTCAACGACGGCGGCAGCGCCCCGCGCTACCGGATGAGCGGCACGATCAAAGAGTATGCCGGGCACCGGCTCGCGGAGTCGGGGGAATCAGAGCTGGCGCGCCGCGCGCACCTGGCCTACTTCACCGGGCTCACCGAGACAGCGGATCCGCACTTGCGCCGCGCCGAACAACTGGACTGGCTGGCGATTCTCGAGGCCGAACATGACAACATCAGTGCGGCGATGCGTGGCGCGCTCGCGGCGGGCGAGGGGCAGCTGGCGATGCGGCTCGCGGCGGGAGCAGGCTGGTACTGGTGGCTCGGCGGGCACAAAACCGAAGGCATGGAGCTCCTCACCGCGGCCACCGAGGCGCCTGGCGAGGTGACCGGCGAGGCTCGGGCCACGGTATATGGGCTGCTCGTGCAGTTCGTGAGTGCTGGGCGAGGCGACGAGCACCAAGCGGCCGCGTGGATCCACGAGGCGTACCGGTTTAGCCAGGGCAGCCAGCTCCGCCACCCGGCGCCGAGGGTCGTTGCCGCGCTGGAACGCTTGCTGCAGGCACCCGACACGGTCCTGTCGGCGTGGGAACTGCTTCTCGACGACGAGGACCCCTGGGTGCGTGGGATTGCCCGGCTGCAGCTGGGCAAGATGCGGATCATGCTTGGCCAGGGCGGCCGGGAGGCCGACGTGTACCTGGAGACGGCGCTCGCCGAGTTCCGGGCTCTCGGCGAGCGGTTCGGGATCTCGTTCGCCCTTACCGAGCTCGCCGAACGGATCGCGGAACGCGGCGAGTTCGCCGGCGCCTGCGAGCGTTATGAGCAGGCGGTCGCGGTCGTCACCGAGCTCGGCTCCACCGAGGACATCATCCGAATGCGGTCGCGGCAGGCGCAGCTGTACTGGCTGCTTGGCGACAAGTCGGCCAGCGCAGCCGCCATCGCCGAGGCAGAGCGGTGTGCGGAGCGAGTCACCTGGCCGGACGCGCTGGCCGAGCTGGCCCTGTCGAAGGCGGAACTCGCCAGGTGGGACGGCGACGCGGTGCAGGCGCGCAGCCAACTCAGCGTCGCGGCGTCCCTGCTTGGCGACGAAGCGGAGCAGGCAAAAATCTACGTGGTGACGCATGACCTGCTCGGCTACCTCTCCGACGACCTCGGCGAGGCCCGGGCGCACCGCGCGGCGGCCTACGAGGCGGCCACCATGGCGGGACACGCCCCGACGATCGCGCAGGCGCTGGTCGGGGTCGCGGACCTGGCACTGCGCAGCGGCGAGTACGAGCAGGCCGTGCGATTGCTCACGGCGAGCACGGCCGTACGCGGCCTGCGGGACCACTCCCAGCCGGACGTGGCCCGGATCGAGCAGGAAGCGCGGAGCCGCCTCGGCGACACGCGGTTCGCCGAGGCGGCTCACGATGGGGCACGGGCCAGCTGGACTCAGCTGGCCGAGGTCACGCTCGCTTCCTGAAGGTGGAGACCGCCCACAGGTACCCGACGAGGGCGAACCCGGCGGACCATGCGACGGCCGCCATCGCCTGGCTGGCCGGCGGGTTCCCCGACAGCAACCCGCGCAGCGTCTCGATGATCGGGGTGAAGGGCTGGTACTCCGCGAACTGCCGAACGCCGGGTGCCATCGTCTGCGCGGGCGCGAACGCGCTGCTCAGGAACGGCAGCATGATCAGCGGCACAGTGGCCAGGCCCGCCGACTCCACGCTCTTCGCGGCCAGCCCCAGTGCGACGGTGAGCCAGCTTGCCGCGACGCTGACCAGCAGGACGAGTCCGATCGCGCCAAGCCAGTCGAGGGCGCTCGCGGCCGGGCGGAAGCCCATCGCAAAGGCCACCCCGATGATGGCCGCGTCGGCCACCAGGCAGCGCACAGCGGTGACGATGACGTGCCCGGTCAGCACAGAGCCGCGGGAGACATCCATGACCTTGAACCTGTTGATGATGCCTTTCGTCATGTCGGAGTTCACGGCAGTCGCGGTGGACCCCAGCCCGTAGCTGATGGCCATCACGATCAGGCCAGGCGTGGCGTAGTCGACGTACTTCTCGCCGACGTTGAAGGCGCCACCGAAGACATAGACGAACATCAGCATCATCACAATCGGGAACAGGATCGCGTTGAACACCACCGTCGGGTTCCGCATGGTGTGCTTCAGGTTGCGGCGAAGCATGATCGCCGAATCGGCGAACGGTATCGAGACGGCACTCATTGTGCGATCACCTCCGCGCCAGTGCGCTCGGTCAGGGCGAGGAAGACATCGTCGAGATCTGGTGTCTGCACGGAGAACTCCTTGGCGTCGATCATGTGCTCGTCGAGCCGGTCCAGCAGTGCCCGCAGCGACCTCGAATCGCCGTCGCTGGGCACCCGCAGGGTCAGCTCCTGGTCGTCCGGCGTGGACCCGGCCAGGACCCGCGCTGCCGTGTCGAGCTCGTCGAGGCTGGCGAACCGGAGCCGGACGTGGGTGCCTGGGACCGTGCGCTTGAGCTCCTCGGGGGTGCCCTGGGCGATCAAGCGGCCTTGGTCGAGCACCGCGATCCGGTCGGCGAGCTGGTCAGCTTCATCGAGGTACTGAGTGGTAAGGAAGATGGTGGTGCCGTCGGTGACCAACTCGCGGACGATCTCCCACATGGTGCGCCTGCTGCGCGGGTCCAGCCCGGTCGTCGGCTCGTCCAGGAAGATAATCCGCGGGCTGCCGACCAGCGTCATCGCGAGGTCTAGCTTCCGGCGCATGCCGCCGGAGTAGGTCGACGCCAGCCTGTCCGCTGACTCCACTAGGTCGAACCGCTCAAGCAGCCGCGTGACTACCCGGCCTCCGGAGCGGACTCGCTTGAGGTCTGCCATCAGCCGCAGGTTCTCCCGGCCCGACAGCAGCTCGTCCACCGCAGCGAACTGACCGGTCACGCCGATCGCCGCGCGGACCTCCCTGGTCTCGCTCGCCACGTCGTGCCCGGCGACGCGCACCGTTCCGGCGTCGGCTTTCAGCAGCGTCGTCAGAACGTTCACCGTCGTCGTCTTGCCCGCACCGTTAGGGCCGAGCATGGAGAAAACCGATCCCGCGGTGACATCGAAGTCGATGCCGTCGAGCACGACTTTGTCGCCGTACGCCTTCCGCAGTCCTGAAACTGCGATATCCGAATTCCTCATGCCTTCACCATCGGTGCCGGGCCTGACACCCACCTGACACGCCCCTGACACGACTACTGACACGGCCGCTGCCCCATCAGGATCGAGGCCCTGACACAATAGACTTCGGCGGACACTACCGGGCGCGTGATCAGTGAACGTGATTGAGCCGCTAACATCACTCCGCAAACGCACGCGTCAAAGGAGCAACGAAAGCGGATGAGTGACGAGAGTCGGCTACCGCCGCGCTTCGATCCCAGGAACCAGCACCGGACGGGAATCGAGGTTCTCGACCACGGCCTGCCTGCCCTACCCGATGTCCTCAGTTATCAGATGTCGGTCCCAGTTGCCTATTGGAAGGCCGCGAACTGCGCGGTAGTCCTTTTCCTGCGGTATTCCCGCCTCGACGACGGCACCTTCCATCCCAAGGTGACGATGGGCGAGTTCTACCGCGAGGGCGATCGGTGGGCAGCGCGCGAGTGGTGGGGCGGTACGGGCTGGTCGCATGACCCGGTGGCCGACCCCGGCAGCTTGCGCGACCTTGACGGCCGTGCTATCGCTGGAGGCAGCGGAAGTTATAACCCCAACCCGACGCCCGGGTTTCCCGCGTCAGTGGTGACCGGCCGCGTGTCTCCGGCAGTCAGTCACCTCGCCCTCGTCCAAGATGACCGTGAAGAGCGCAGGAAACTACGGTCCCATTTCGGCGCCTGGGTAGTGTGCACAGAAAGATGGTCCCCATATCAGATCAACGCACTGGACGAGAACGGTGCCGTCATGGGGCGTATTACAGGGCCGCCCCGGATCCCGGAGACGAGCTCATACTCGCCATAATCATCCTGTCGGCTGTCAAACCTTGCGAAATGTGCTCCTGACCGCCACCTTGCCGTCGCGAATAAGGTAGTAGTCACAGCCGTGTGTCTCGGCTGTCTGTCCCTCGTTGGTGACTCCGACCCACTTCCATTCGCTGTAAGCCTCGTCACCAGCGAACACTTCGTGAACCGTCTCGAACTGACCTGACTTGTGCGCGTCCAGAAACCCAAACAACGCACCGGCGATCGCCTCGGGACCCTGAAAGCTTGCCCCCACCGCACCCGGGCGGAAGACGCCATCGGATGCGAACAGAGCCA
>Ga0126371_10005834_pt1 | contig 10937 bp, 15 predicted proteins | sample PanSoiMetaPlot_4_FD_110145 | JGI IMG/M metagenome (GOLD analysis project Ga0126371, IMG submission 110145) | Tropical forest soil microbial communities from Panama - MetaG Plot_4 | ecosystem: Environmental > Terrestrial > Soil > Tropical forest > Bulk soil | place: Panama | collected 2016-02-17
CCCACCACCAGCAACTCGCTGGCCCCCTCCACGAGGCGGTCTAGCCGCTCTTCCTGTTTCATCGGACTAAGCCTTAGCCTGCTGCCGCACCGATTCCAAGGCGTGGAGCCATCCGGCCTCGGCGACCGCCTTGAGAAAGTCGGGCAACGCCGCCGTGGCGAGGCGGAAGACCACGGTCACCTCGGTCTCCCAGTCTTCTTCCTTCTCCGGCTGTTGCTCTCGGGGCGATTCGCCGACATTCGCGGGCTTGTCGTTGAGGATCGTCGCCATGGTGGGTGTCTCCGTGCCGTTGCTGAGGTTGTGGTAGTGGACGCTGCCGCTGGAGCGATCCGGTTGGCCGACCCCGTAGCGATTCTTGAGGATCTCGACCGCATCGGTGGTTGCCTTGGAGCGCGGCGCACCGCTGAAACGCTCCTGCCAATATTTGATCCGGGTCTCGGCGTAAGCCTGCTCCTGCTGCTCCCGCGTGCTCGGGTCATGCTTCATCAGGCGCTCGCGCTGCGAGCGCTCACGGATCACATTGAGCGCGATGCGCTCCTCGGGCGTGCGCTGCTCACACTGTTGCATGTGGGTTGGCAGGTACTGGTCGCGGATAGTGCCCTTGCAGTGCGGACACTCAAGGAACTGGACGGGGTCATTGCGGCGGCCCTTGGTCTGACCTTGGTCATACTCGCGGCTTTGTATCCGCGTTTTGATCCGTTGTGCCCGCTGTTCCGCGTTCGCCCCCGCGCAGAGTTTCTCATGGCGATCGATGCTGTTGACGGCAATCTCGGCCTGACAGTGGCGACACCTGACCCGCCGATAATGGAACCCGGACGGTAAACTGGGTGGCGCTTCCTCTGGGGTCATACAAATCACCTCCTTGACTCACCAACCCCTAGCAGACGTAACAGGGAAAGTCAATCAAGGGCGCCCACCCCTGTGTTTCGCGAGCGGCTGGGTGTGCTAGCCGTCGCCGGATCTCCCGGCGCACCATGCAGGAGTGGACGCCATGGTTAGGCGGGCACCTCGTAGCGCCCGTCCTCGCGGCGGCGCACCAGCCCGTGCCGCACCAAGTGGGCGATGGAGCCCCGCATCTGGTGGTGGTTCATCTCGCCGTACAACTCGGTCACCGCGTCCATGGTCAAGGCCCCGTTGGCCCGGATGATCTCGATCACCCGGTTCAACTTGGGGCTCTGGGTGGGCGTCACCGCCGTCCCGTTGACGCCGACCAAGGCCACTGGAGCCGGGCGCAGCATGGCCCGGAGTTCAGCCCGCAGCCGTTCAACCGTCTCCTCCAGCGGCGCGGCCTCGGCCTTATACTTCCCCTGCAGGGTGTGCAACGCCACCTCGGTGTCAACCAGTTGGGTAACCTTCAGGTCGAACGCAATCTGCTGTGCTTCGTCGATCACTGCTTCCGTCTCCTCGTATCCGCCCCGCCCGGCACTTGGCTGGGACTCGTCGCTCGCGGTTTGGTTCGTACTCCAGTGGAGCATCGCGCCGGGGAACGGCTGATGCCGGTTGACCCAGCCCTTGCGCTCCAACCGGCGCAGCATGTAGAGCACGCCGCTGTTGGTATAGTTGGCAATGCGTCGGATGTCGCCGGTGGTCGGGTCAGTCAGACCTTGGATGATCTCGAACAACCGGCTCTCCGCACCTGTTAACGGTTCCATGTTCGCTGTCCTCCATCCACGTCGAACCTAGTAAACTCGGCCTCGAACTCCAACGGCTGCTTGAAAGTGATCTGCACCCCATTGCGTTGCTTCGCGATTTTCCAGTTGATTTCCAACAACCGCTGGCCCTCATAGCGCGGCTTTGGCCACAGCATGAGCACCACATCCGCGTCCTGCTCGATGGCTCCGCTCTCGCGCAGATGCCACAGTTGTGGTTCAGCGTTCCCAGCCGCCTCTCGGTTGAGTTGCGAGAGCAAGAGCACCGGGCAATCAAACTCACCCGCGATCCCTTTCAATTCCTTGGTGATGTGGCCGATCTCCAAGTCCCGCCGCTGCCACTTCCCGCTGTCATCCCCATCCATGAGTTGCAGGTAGTCCACGATAATCAGGTCGAGCGTGCCCAACTGCTGCAAGACCAATCGCGCTGAGCGTTGCACGTCGGCCGGGGTCAGACGGCGGCGCTGGAAGACCTCCACCGGCAGCCCTACGATGCGGTCCCGCGCCGTAACAATGCGGCCGATCTCGTCGGCGTCCGGGATCGGCTCCGGGCGACGCCGCGCAATCCGCCCCCAGTCCAGTGGACCCACGCTGGCTACCAGCCGTCGCAGCATTTCTTCTCGATCCATCTCCACCGAGAGAAACACGACGTTAGCGTGCTCACCGTTCGACCGCGTGGCCCGCAGGGCGATCTCCGTTGCCATGCTGGTCTTGCCCACTGAAGTGGTCGCCGCGAGGATATTCAGACTGCACCGCGAAAAACCACCAGCAGTGAGCGCCCAATCAAGTAGTGGAAACCCGGTACTAATCCCCGCCAGTTCACCGCGAAACACTTTCTCCAGCATCTCGTCGAGTGCTTCGGCGGTAGTCTTCTCCCGCTGACCGAATGGCGCACGAGTCACTTCGTGGAGCCGAGTCTCGGCCTGCGCGAAGAGTCCCGGCAAGTCGGTCAGCGCATTGGTATCCCGCGACTCGCTCAACATCCGCTGACCAATCACCCCATACCAGCGTAGCAGGGCGTGCTTACGCACCGCCTGCGCAAACACCATGTAGTTCGTATGCTGTGACGCACCACCCACCAAATAGGCGAGAAACCCCATCCCACCGCAGGACTCCAACTGACCGCGCGCCTCCAGTTGCATCCGCACGGTATTGGCGTCAATCTCCACTCGGTCCCTTGAGAGTTCCGACATCACTCGCCAGTAAATGCGGCACCTCGCCTCACCGAAATCTTCCTCTTGGAGCACCGTCGCAATCTCGGTAATCATCGCGCGCTGCCGCTCGACCAAGTCACCCTGCGCGTGCGCGGCAAAGAACACCATCCCCAGTAGGGTTTCCTCGGGCGTGCCAAATCCACCAGTCGCCTCTTCCATCACGACCCCTTACTTTTCTGTGTTGCTTGGAGCGCAGCCTGATGTTTTGCTTGGATTTCCCTAAGCTGATCTCCGCGTCCCTCGGCTATCATCACGTCCTCGAAGTACGGCAGGGTCGGGCCGACCCGCACCGGCCGGTTGGGCACAGACCGCAACACCGGCCGGTTGGTACCCCAGTCCACGGCGTGGTCAATGCGACTACGCCACGCCGCTGGCCAATTACGGTAACGCCGATCATGGGCGTCACAATCGTTCCGCCATTTCGCAAACTCGCGATCGGGGTCGACCTCGCGAGAGGTCGCGTATGCGCGCATCTCAGGCGTCAAGGCGAGATCGTCAGGCCACGGTGTCTCCGGGCGACGACGCTGCATAGTTTGCTTAGCAGCGTCAGGCTGGAGGGGGGTCCAACCGGGTATATATCTATCTCTTAGATCTTCTCTTAGAAGATCTATCTTAGGATCATATATAGGCGGTGGAGGGGGGTCCACCCTGGAGGGGGGTCCACCCTGACGCACCTCCAGTTCGTAGCAGTTGAAAGTATCACCACCCTGCTCATCGCGACGCTCTCGCATCACTAGGTAGCCCATGTGTTGCGCTAGGTGCAACGTTCGTCTAAGTGTGCTTGGACTGAGCCCGGTGCGAGCAGCCATCGTCCTCAGTGGCGGATGGACACAAGCCTGACTCCCTGCTTTGTCGGTCAACTTCGCCACGTAAAGCAGAAGAACACGTAAGTTAACGGACAGACCTTCGAGTTCCCATACCCAATCCGTCGCCCTTCCCATTGACTCGCCCTCCCCACAACTCCGTCATCAGTTGTCGTCCTCTTCGGACTGCCACTGATGGTTTCCGATGTCAGGATTTTTTGCGCCGGAGGCGTCGGATCTATGACGCAGCCATGATTCAGCCTCAAATAACAGCACGGCTGCTTTGGCTATCGTCGGGTGAAATTCACATCGGGTTTTACCAAACTGAGCGACCGCATAATCAAAGAACTGCTCGGAGTCCTTGGCAGGCATCGTCTCAAGTGCCAACCGCACCAAGGTAATTGCATCCTTGCAAAACCTTTTTGCCATTTATTTTCCTCCTAGCTTGGCTACGTCCTTGACAAAGTCCTCCTGGTCGGTCGCCACCGCTGCCGCCACTTCCTTGGCCGTCTGGTCAACGACGGCATCCGTGACCCCAAACGGCACTAATTGCGTTCGTTTGCTCGACAACCGCATGATTAGCGCGTCGTAGAGGTTCCGGGCGTTAACCGGCGTCTCGTAGGCTTGGAGTTCCAACACCAGCCGGTTGGCTTCCTCGGTGAGGTTGCCGCGCAGGTGAGCCCTGAGCATTTCGCGATCGAATGCCCGCCAGTGCTCGCACTGGGGGGGGACCTGTTTGCAGCAGTCGCGGTATTGCAACGCCAATTTCTCGTCGTCCATCCGCATCTCCTTTTGTGTGTCGAGGGGGCCACGCTAGACCCGCCCAGCGCGTCTAGTCAAGCATTAACATCGCAGAATTATCCAGGGAGTTATCCACAACTACATATGGTGGTTTGGATCGGCGGATCACCACTAATGGTGGTCGGGCATGCAGCGGCGCACGAAGGTCAGGAGCGTGCCGTTCTCGGCTTGCTCGGTGGAGCCGCGCAGCACCCGCCAGCCGCGTGCGACGGCCTCGTTGGCCTTTTCGTAATCGCCCTCGCGGCGACTGACTTGGCCATGGCCCTGCCATGCCGAGCCACCGTCCACCTCAACGGCTAGGCGGTACTCAGGGAGGGCGAAGTCGAAGGTCCAGCGTCGAGGTGGGGCAAAGCGATACTGGCGGACCCAACCGTGCTGTTGTTTTCGCAGTTGGACCCAGAGGGCGAGTTCGCCCTTGGGCATGCGGGCTTCCTCGGGAGAGAGTCGATTGGTGGCCATCGCCGTCTCATAGCAATGGCCCGTGCTGCCCCATAGAGCCGTTCTAAGCCACGTTTATGGCCGGGGGCAGGGTGTAACCCGTCCCGGCAGGTTTAGAGGGCCTGTAGGGTGCCGTTCACAGGATTTCCCCCTTTCATGGAGTCCCACCGGGACGGAGGCCCTCAATTCCTGCGGTCGAGTTTAGCGCTCTCGCGGGCCACCAACTCCATCGCGGCCTTGCGCCCCTCGACCATCGAGCGGCCCGTCCGAGCCAGCCCGATCACGAATTTCATCAAGGCCGGATGCGCCACCGCGTCGAGGCGGTCGAGGTTCATGCAGCGCACCGGAATGACGAAGCGCAGATCGCATTCCGAGCAGCACTGCCCGAGTTCGGTGTCGACCACCGGCGCCGGGTTGCAGCCCGCCTTCGGCTCGATCGGCCCCAGACAAATCACACACGTTTCCGCCATGGTTTCAGTCCTCCGCTGTTTGGTTTGGGAAGCGCTGCCGTCCTTGCCCAGTAATTGGTTGCCTCCGGGGTGGGTTTGCCCACTGCGCGGGCCAATGCCGACTTGCCATGACTCAGTCGGGCGGGCTCCCGCGCGTAGGGAGGACGGCTATCGTCGGCGCTCCAGCGACGTTCAAGGTACCCCAGACCCGCACCATCCAACATTGTGGAACAGGAAGGACTCGAACCTCCATCTCCCACCATCCGGTTGCTCGGCGGACGTAGGCGCTTTCCCGTTAAGCTACTGCCCCTTGAGTCCACCCGGTGTTTCATCGGGCTGACGATGTTAAGTGCCCGTTGCAGGTTCTCCCTGCACACCATACCGGGTGGACTGTAGAACGAGACCCTAGCACCTACCGGGGCTTGCGGTCAAGCCGCAGATTGATAGACTCGGGGCCTCTATACTGGTCTAGATTCGCCCCGGCGTCCAATAACTCCTGCACCACCGGCAGCGTCTTGTAGCGGATGTAACCCCGCTTGCGCTCCCACTGGAGCACGCCGCCCAGCCCGGTCGCCCGATACACTTGACTGAGGAAACATTTCATCTCGGCCTCGGTCTCGTCGTAGAGCCGGGTCGCCTCCTCGACCATCCGCTTGCGCTCCAGCAGTTTGCGCAGCAACGCCCGCCCCTGCTCGTCCCCGGTGAGGTCCAACTCGCCACGCGGGAACGGATAGAAGTCGTCCTGTATGCAGGTAAACAGCATGCGCTCGGCCGGAACCAGCCGCTGCTCGCAATACTCCCGGTTGTACTTCACCTTGACCACGACTATCTCGCCCGCAAAGAAACTGCCGTAGTCGCAGAGCGGCTTCTCCGCGCAGTGCATCCCGTGCTGCATCTGGACCCAGTAGGCGGGCTCGACCACGCCCTCCTTGGCGTCCATGTGCGTCCTCGGGTTGGTGGGACACTTGAACTCTTGGATGCGGTCGTCGGCCAGCCCGTCGAGCGAGGCCGCCATAAACTCCTCGCCCGGACGGGTGTTCTCGACGCAGGCCGGTGGCGCGAGGATGCCGGTCTTGATGCTGTAAGCCAGCCGCGCCTCGGGTTCCAGCCGGGTGCCCCGCTGGGCCGGGGTCTCCCCGTCGACCCATTCGCCCCACGGTTCCTCGTGCTGAACGCGCCCGGTCTTTTCCTGCCAGAGCCGGTAGCGGTCCTTGGCGCCTACGTACATCACGGCCGGGGCCTCCGAGCCGCCTATGTGCTGCGCCCGCCACACCTGCCATTCGGGCGTGTTCTGCCTGAGTTCGACGACTTTCATGGCCTACTCCAGTTTGAGATCGCCGCCGCCGCGCTTGGCATTGACGATGCGCATTACCGCCGCGTACTTCTCCTCGGTCAAATCTTCCAGCCGCTCGACGTGGAACTGCTTGCACATGGCCTGCTCGTTCATGCCAATCTTGGGAAGGGTTTGCCGCAACTCGGCGGCAAGGTCGGGATTGATACTTTCCTCGGTCAACGGTTCGTCGCCCTCGGTTGGGGTCGGTGGAGCGGGTTGCGGCTTGGAGCCACGACGAGGGGGGGCCGTCGATGAACCCCGCGCCGTCTGACCCGCCCCACTCTCCTCGACCGGGGCGCGCATCAGCCCGGTCTCGTTCCAGAACTTGTCGCGGTCCTTGCGCCGCCACGCTCGCCCCGGCGCCCCGCTGAGCCGCACCTCGACGCAATGCTCCTTCTTAAAGTTCTCGGTGAAGTTGCGGTCCCAGCACTCAGAAGCAATGCCGAGGTCTTTGCAGGTCCGCGTCAGCGCGTTCGATTTGGCCGACTCGATGGCGGTCGCCCACGACTGCCGCCCGACCCGGTCCTGCTCGCCCCAGCACACCGCAATGGGGATGCCGAGGCAAATCAACTCCCACTTCTGGATGATGCTGTTTTCCTGTACGCGCGGGTCGCTGCGCTCCTCCAGTTTCCAGCCACCGGGGCCAAACACCTTGTTGAGTCGCCGCCGATACTGGATTTGCGACGCATAGACCTCACCGCTAGGGAGAATGTCGAGGTCTCCCACCGGAATCGGCTCTTGTAGGGTTTGCCGATCCGCATCACTAAGCTTGAGATGGGCCACATGAGCGCGGGTTTCCACCTCATAGTCGCGCACATCCTCCTGCTGCTGCTTGTCAGTAACCACCACCAAAGGCTTGTCACTGCCGTTTGCCGCCATATAATCACTCCTTTGACTAATCTACTTTAGGCATACAACTCTCGACTATAACGATGCAAGAGGCGCGCAAATGGCCATACGACTCACCGATTATGGCGTTAAATTCGATTCGACCTCCCGCCTGCTTGGTAAATATTCACCAAGCGGGGTGCCCGCTTTTGTCGTCGGCCAATTATGGGGTTGCCTAAAGGAAGACGCCACCGGCATCCTCTTCCTCCGTCCCATCAGCGAACTGACCGAGAGCGAACGCGAGGAACTCGGTGACTATATGATCCGGGTCTGGACCCGCTTCAAGGAGCCGCTGCTTAGCGAATAAGTAAGGGCTTACTTACTTATTCGGGGCAGGCTAAACCTTAGCCCGCCCCGCGGGTCGCTAGATTTTCGTGGCAAAACTCTCGACCTGAATATTATTGAGCACCGCATCGGTAACGGCGGTCACGGTGGGGCACAGCTTGGGATAGGCATCCCGTCCCGACCCTCCGTTGGGATTCTTGTTCATGCTCCAACTGCGCAGGTCGGCTGGTCCGGTCATCGCGTCCCCGGTTGGATCGATAATATCGACACGATGCAAGTGAACTCTCTGCCCCTCGTGAAGAACACAGGTCTCATTGGGGTACGAAACACCAACGTAAGGCTTTAGGGGTCGGTTCACCTCGCTGCTTCCGCTGGTGCCTATATAGGTAGTCACTGACCCGGAAATAATGTCGAAGGCAAAGATAGTCTGAACGCGCACAATTCCACAGCCGTGGGCCGGGGGGCTATTGATGCCACCGCTGGGGAAATCCATGTTTTGACCGGCGCTGAGATGGACTTCGCTTTCCTGCCCCCACCATACGCAACCCATGGTCTCGTAAGTCGTCGGCGCAGGTGGAGTCTCCGTAGGAATGTTGGCTGACGGTCCAACCGGAGCCAAAGGGGCGGGCGTCGGCATTCCCGCCGTCGCGGCGGCTGGGGCAGCCTGTTGCTGCGACTGCGACGGCGGATTGGTGCGATCTCGATCAGGCATGATTGTTTCTCCTGTTGTTGGCCTGAAAGGCACTCTCAACTATGCCGATAATGGCGGCCACTACACCGATTCCAGCCAGCACGTGGGTTTCAATTATGCTGCCGCTGGTGATTACGCCCATGCAGGCCATCCACGCCGCGAGCGACGCCCACAACGCCGGATTGCCAATAAACGCGCCCATCTATTTCGGCTGGTGCGATTCCTCGCACTTGCAGGTACTGGTCGGTGATGAGGCCGTCATGCTCAGTTGCGGCTGCGTACTATCTTTGCTGGGCAAGGCCAGTGTGCAAGAGGTCGAGGTCAGTAAGAGCAAGGCGGCAATCAACACTCCCATTAACCATCTCCCTGCTGATAAGAGGGGACCGAAGTCCCCTCTTATCTAGTCAACTAACCACGACGCGGTGGTGCAGTCGGTGGCTGTCCGGCTCCCGCTCCGGGAGGTTGCGGCTTGTCACCACCGCCTTCACCGGGTGGATTGAAGACGAAGACCCAGCCGGGCCCCGGTGGCGGGACGTAAGCCCATCCCCACCCTTCCGGTGGCGGCTTGAAGCCCGGAGCACCACTACCACCAGCAGGCGGCTCAGGTGGCGGAGGAATGATGATGGGATGCGTTGGATGGCCGGGCAAATAAATCGGCAACATCACGCGCGGCGGATCGCCAGGCTGAGTCGGAGGCTCCGGCAAAATGATCGGATGGGTTGGCATGCCGGGAGGCTCCGGTGGCAGCATAATGGGATGCTCCGGCTTGCCATTACCCGCCGATCCGGGCGGAATATAAATGGGTGGAGTCGGATACGGTACATTGCCGCCTCCCCAGATACCGAGCGGCGGCTCACCACCACCGCCACCTGCCGGTGGCAGATAGATCGGCGGCGTGGGCATCGGAACACCACCACCGCCCCAAATTCCCAGCGGCGGTTTGGCTGGCGGCGTCGGCCAGATCTCGGGTGGATAATAGATCGGCGGCGTCACCACTCCCGCAGGCGGCCAAATACCGGGCGGCTGTCCCCCTTGGCCGGGCGGGACTGGTCCCGTCGACACCTCGGGCACATACATCTTGCCCACGAATGTGACATCAAGTACGGGCATACGGCTCTCCTATAGTAAGTTACACAGTCATTATCCTCTCGAATTGTTACATGGAAGTTAGCGCATCCGCCGCGCCACCAACGTTCCCACCACGTTGAGCGTGCCGCCACTGAAACCGGCGCTCGACACCAGATATACCGTGGTGCTCGTCGTTACGTTGAAACGATTGGGCACCACCGAGATCGTGGTATAGGCCGTCAGGTTCCCCGACTGCACGCCGATTGATTCCAACGCGATCGGATTAGCCGGAGAAGCGACACTGTTGTTGACGCCTAGATACAGAAACGTAAAGGTCGTCGGCAACGGTGCGGCCACTTCACCGGACCCCCATACGCTCCAATCACCCGCCGTCAGGCTGAGCGATATAATCGCGGTCCAGCCGGTGGCGGCCACCGAGACGTTGCCGCTGCTGGCGGTCATGTATTCGCCGACCTGCCCCGCAGTGGCGTTCGAGCCGTTGGTGACACCCGCCGTCGTGGCGTAATTGTTGGCGCCGGAATTGGTGAGCGGCGCATAGAGCGTCGCGCCATCCACCCAGAGCCCGCTGGTCCCGTTGTAGACGTAATTGCCGCCGCTGGTCGGCGGCGACGGCGTAGTCGGCACCCACGTTTGACTCGTCCCGTTGTACGCGAGAATACCCGCGCCTGCGGCCCCGGCGATGGTCGGCACCCACGTCCCGGTGTTGCCGTTGCGCGCGTACGGCTGCGGACTGGCCGCCGTCGGGGCCTCGGGTACATAAGTGATTATTGGCATCCCGCCTCCTTTGTAAGCGGCGATGGTCATATCTGCCGCCGTATCGACCAGCTTGTCCCACTGCTGGCGGTTCACCGGCCCCGCATACTGCAACATCGAGGCGTGATAGTGCGTGAACGTGACGTACGTCGCGAACTCCTGCGGCGTCAGTGGCAAACCGGGCGGCACCGGGTCTTGAATGATGTCGCGCGGCATGGGTGACGGCGGATGCTCCCACAGGTCGTACAGGTAGTTCTGCAAGCGCCGCAACTCGATGCCGAGCGTGTCGTCGCCCACATCCAGTTGCAGGTCGAGCACCTGCTGCTGCAACCGTACGATTTCTTCCTTGGTCATTTGTCCTTGTCGTCAGTACCAGTGGTTGCTGCGCTAACCAGTATCGGGCCCCCTGAACTCACATATGCTCCCGTCAGATCCGCCGAGATGTCCGCGAACATGATCCATTGATCACGATTCGACGGCCCGGCGTATTGAAGCGTGGCGGCGTGGTAATTTAGGAAGTGCTGGAACACAGCCTGCTCCTGCG
>Ga0126371_10005836_pt1 | contig 10935 bp, 9 predicted proteins | sample PanSoiMetaPlot_4_FD_110145 | JGI IMG/M metagenome (GOLD analysis project Ga0126371, IMG submission 110145) | Tropical forest soil microbial communities from Panama - MetaG Plot_4 | ecosystem: Environmental > Terrestrial > Soil > Tropical forest > Bulk soil | place: Panama | collected 2016-02-17
GATATAGGGGCTGGTGGTGGAGGGCACGTACAGCATGCCCGTCTCCGCATCCACCGAAGCTCCCATCCAATTGGCGCCGCCGCCTGCGCCGGGAAGTTGAATCGTTCCCAGCTTTCCTCCGTCATCCTTCACAATGGGCGACGTGTAAATCGGGCCGAGAACGTATTGCGAAGCGACCTTCAACGCTTCGGCTTTGATCTCAGGCGTGTAGTCGGCCAGATCCGCTTCTGTCACACCCTGACGATCAAATGGAGCGGGCTTGGTTGGAAAAGGCTGCGTCGGCGAATACCATTCGCCGGGGACTTTGCCTTGCGGCACGGGACGCTCCTCGATCGGCCACACCGGCTGGCCATTGGTGCGATCGAACACGAACAGGAACGCCGACTTATTCACCTGCGCGAGCGCCTTGATCTTTCGCCCATTCACAGTGATGTCGAGCAGAATCGGCGCGGCCGGGATGTCGTAATCCCACATCTCATGATGAATGAGCTGATAGTGCCAAATTCGCTTGCCCGTTTTTGCGTCGAGACAAACGATGGTGTCGGAGAACAGATTTGCACCGGGACGCTGGCCGCCGAATGTGTCTCCGCTCGGCGCTTCCACTGGGATGTAGACGTAGCCCAGTTCGTCGTCGCCCGTAAGCGGTCCCCAGGCTCCGGTATTTCCAGTGAACTTCCACGAATCTTCGCCGGTTTGCGGATCTTTCAACCACGTCTCGACCCCGAATTCGCCGGCTTGCGGCACCGTATGAAACGTCCACAGGAGCTTGCCTGTATGGACATCGTAGCCACGAATATAGCCAGGCGTGTTCAGCTTGGTTGGCAGCGCTACGCCCACGCGCAGCGCGGCGCCGACCACCGCCACATCGCGAATAATGATGGGCGGCGAAGTGGCGCCGATAGTTCCGTTTTCCACCTTGGCGCGATCCAGTCCAGCCCAAAGATCCACATGGCCATCCTGGCCGAAATTCGAAGCGGGTAGGCCGGTTTTGGCGTTCAAGGCGACAAGCTGATAGCCGGGCGTGACGAAGAGGACGCGCTCTTCGCTGCCATCGCTCCAATAGCTGAGGCCGCGATTATTTGCGCGCACCGCGCCGCGCTCCTTGGTGTCGTCGCCACGGTAGAGCCACAGAGTTTCGCCCGTGGCGGCGTCGGCAGCGGCCACCGTCCGTCCCACCCCTGCAGTGAAGTACAACTTCCCGCCCGCCATGAGAGGCGTCACTTCCCAAGCCGCTTGCGGGCTCGGCCCCATGTTCTGCGCCTTCCAGCGCCAGACCACTTGCAAATTACGCGCGTTGGCGGCGTTGATCTGATCGAGCGGCGAATAACGGGTGTTGCCGCTGTCGCCTCCATAAGTGCGCCATTCGCCCACGGCGGGCGCTCCTTGCTGGCCGTGCGCCGGCCTCCAGGTCCAACCGATTAACGCGAGAGCAATGAGAGCGGGCGTCCATAGCTTCAGACGGGTCATTCGTATCCTCCCCAAATCCCCAAGTGTAGGGGGCAAAAGGGAGATTGCGCAAGTGCACGGGCAGGCGCTCCGCGGTGGAATGACCGCGAGCTGGAATCTATTCGAATGGAGAGCCGTCTATCTCTCCGGTTCGCGGGCGCTTGGAACTTCAGCAGTTGATCAAACGCGACAAGGCTTGCCGATTCACCCCTTTAGGGCGTCCACTTGGACTGGCTATGAGGTTGCAGAGTGCCAGCAAGGAGGAAATCATATGCCAGTTAATGAAGACCTCCCGTCGTCTATCATCAGCAAGACACTAATTATTACTGCGGAGCCGCCTGCGCGCAGATGGTCTTGGGTGAAATCGGGGCGGGCCTGCTTCCACAGGACGATCTTTACAACGAGACCCATTCGCACAGCACGACCGAAGCTGGCTGGGCCACGGGACCCGACGGATTGCAATACACGATGAACGATCGCCGGCCGGCGTCCTTCAACAACTGGTTCGCGCTATTTACGCTAGCTAATGAAGACTCGATTTCCCGCAAGATCTGCTGGACGATTCATCACTACAAAGTGGGCCCATCGCGCTGGTCTATGGCTCGCAGCATTGGATTGTGGTGCGCGGCTACGACGCCAGCGCGGCACCCGCGAGCTCGGCCGATAACAGCTACACCATAACCGGTTTTCGAGGTGAACAATCCGTGGCCGCCGACTCCCTCGCCCGGGCCGCCTCCGCCCCACAGCGCCGCTGATGGCTGCGGCAGCGGTGGATCGCGCGGCATCGCTAACGAGCACATCAGCTACGCCTCCTGGGAGTCGACCTATATGACGGGCGTTCCGGCAGGACATTGGGCCGGCCAATTCGTCGCGGTTTGCGATCCAGATCCACCGGCACCTTTGCCCGCGGGGACCACGCCGGTGACGCGGCGCTTCGATGGCGCCACGCTGTTGTCGAGCGAGCAATCCGGCCGGCTGGCGGTGGAACTTCTCGATGAGTTGAAGCTGGCGAAGCGCCCTGTTTGGGGGAAGGCGTTGGCGAAGGTCAAGCCGCAGACTCCCTTGTTAGTTCAACGGCTAGACCGAAAGGATTCGTTCTACTACATCGTCCCGTTGGGCGCGTCCGCGGAACGCTCCAGCGCGGCTGTGGTGCTGGACGCCCGCTACGGCGTCTACCTCCAGTCGGCCGCGCTGCCGGAGACGACGGCAGTCATCGGGAGTCTGAGTGCGAAAGCCGCGCTGGAGGCAATCCTCAACCGGCGCTTCGATCTGGAGGATTTCGCGGGGCGCGTTTTGGCGCGGCCCGGCGCGATCTGCTCCTGCGACTCGCTGGTCTGGAAGCCGTGCCTGGAGTCGCTGTCGCCGTTCTTCCCCTTTTATCGCTTCACGGTGGGCGGCGCAACTTTGTATGTGCGCATCGACGGAGCGATATTCACGGCATTGCACGACAATTATCGCGGTCTGTAAACTCTATAGGCAGGTGGAACAAGCGGAAGCTGTCGCTCGGGCTCGGCAGACAATCGGGATAGACGCACGCGCGACCGCGCGGGCCTATCGCGTGCGGCGCCTGGACAGGAGCGGGGAGTTTTACTACCTGGTGGTTTTCGGCGGGCCAGGGCTGACGATCGCCGTTGCGGCTGTGAACGGCGCAAGCGGCGACATCGAGAGCTGGGCAAGAAGCTCTGGCGCACGCGAGCACCTGGAAGTGGACGAGGCGCAAGCTCGGCGGCTATGCCGCGCGACGGCATCCGCCAGCGCGGAATTAGTTTGGAGGCCTGGTCGAGTTTCGCGCTCCCCGCTGTATCCAGTCTGGGAAGTGCGCGCCGGGCGCGAGGTGTGTTACATCGATCAACAATCAAGAAATACTCCGCCATCGACCCGTAGGCGCGCGGAGGCTCTGGATACGCTCACGAGCGCCGAAGCTTCCGGATCATTTCTGAGCCGCCCGTGCCAGCCAAAACATTCGAGATCAACACAAGAGAGCGCCCGGCTCCGGTGTCGTCGAATGCAACGTCGAAGAAAGGATTAAAACTCAAGTTCCATTCGCCGTCCGGGGAAGCCGCCGTCGACCTCCCGGACCAGACTCTCCCGTCATGCTCGGATTTGCACGGATCTGCCGTGCGCGTCGCTCAACGAGCGGCGCTACCTTCGTTACAAGAACACCATGGGCTTCGCGGTTTGGATCGATCAAGCGAGCGGAGTGGTGTGGGCACAAGGCACGCACGAATACCGGCCCATGGGCGCGGCCGTGATCGCTGTCACGGATCAATTCCGGACCCGCGACTTCGGCCCGTCGCGCCGCTGCCCGGCCCGGCTGCGCCGCTCGTTCGCGGGGTTTTTCGGATCGCTCGAGGAAGTGAACGCAAGCCTGCGTTCGCGCCGCCGTTGGCGGCTCCGCTCGACTCCTTCTCACTTGTGGTAGGGCCAAGCATGGGGCGAATGGGAGCGATTGCCGGCTCGGCCGTGTTTCTCGTCCTCGCTCCGGGCCTAGTGGCAGGTTGGATCCCTTGGTGGATCTCCGATTGGCGGCTGCAAGCTCCTTTCTTCGGCCTGCCGTTTGTCCGCGTAGGCGGCGGGATCCTCATCGCGCTTGGCGCAGTTGGCTTGTTAGATTCGTTCGCACGCTTTGCATGGCAGGGCGTCGGCACACCCGCGCCGGTCCTCCCAACGCGCAACCTGGTAGTCACCGGGCTATACCGTTATGTTCGAAATCCCATATACGTTTCGGTCGTGAGCGCCATCCTCGGCCAGGCGTTGCTTTTCGGAAATGCGATGCTGCTTGCCTACGGCGGCCTGGTCTGGCTGCTGTTTCACATTTTCGTGCTGGCTTATGAAGAACCTACCCTTCGGAACAAATTCGGCTCTGAGTATGAGGCATTCTGCGGCGAAGTCCCGAGGTGGATTCCTCGCCTTTCTCCCTGGACAGCACCACCGGAGGCCACGCGCCTATGACCGATGATCATTCCAGCATGAGCAGCGTGGATTTGAAATAATGATGGTCCGCCCTTGGGAGGATCTTATGCTCGCTTGTCGCATCCCGCTCACGCTGGCCATCATTTCCGGCCTCGCAGCCGCTCAAACCGAGGACCTGGCCAAAGGCGTTTACCAGCGCACTAAGGTTCACGGTAAATCACTGGAAGGCAATCTTTCCAAAGAACCGTCGGACCGCGATGTTTCCGTATATTTGCCGCCGAGCTATGCGAAGGACGCGAACCGCCGCTATCCCGTGGTCTACTTGCTCCACGGCTACACTAACTCCGATATTGGCTGGTTCGGGCCGGAGTCGCGCGGCTCCTTCGCGAACGGAAACACCATGACCGCTGCGGCGGACAGAGCCTTCACTGGCGGAGGCGTAAGGGAGCTGATTCTCGTGATGCCTAACGCCTACACCATCTACCAGGGCAGCATGTTTTCGAACTCCGTCACCACTGGCGATTGGGAGAGCTTCATTGCGAAAGACCTGGTGGAGTACATGGACAGCCACTATCGCACCATTCCCACGCGCGTCGGCCGCGGTGTGGCGGGGCATTCGATGGGAGGCTACGGCACGATCCGCATTGCGATGAAATATCCGCAGGTGTTTTCAAGCATCTACATTTTGAGCGCCTGCTGCCTGACCGCCAATCTCAATCCGAATTCGCAAAACTCCGCGCGCGCCGAAGCTCTCAAGAGTCCCGAGGAAGCCAAGGGAGCGGAGCGTGGGCTCGCGACGCTGCTCGCCGAGGCAGCGGCCTGGTCACCCAATGCGCAAAACCCACCGTTTTATTTCGATCTGCCGGCCAAAGACGGCAAGATTCAGCCCGCAGTCGTGGCGCGCTGGGTAGCCAATGCCCCACTTGCGATGGTCGATCAATATGCGACGGGTCTCAAAACTCTGCGGATCGGAATCGATGTGGGCGACAAAGATGGCCTGGCGGCCAGCAATCGAGAGCTGAATAGAATATTGAACGGCTACGGCATTCAAACGGCCTTCGAAGTCTACGACGGCGACCACACCAACCATATCGTGGACCGGATGGAAAAAGTTGTCCTGCCATTCTTCGCCAGGAATTTGGAGAGCCATTGAGGGAGGCAATATGCGATTCGCGAATGTCCTGATTTGTGGACTAGCTTTGATGGGCTTGGGAGCATTCCAAGCCTTTGCTCAACAGGCAACGCTGTTCGAGGGCGCGCGCCTCATTACGGGCGATAGCGGCGTCGTGATCGAAAATTCCGCTTTCCTTGTCCAAGGCGACAAGATCACGCGTGTCGGGAAAAAAGGCGAGATTCGCCCGCCATCGAGTGCGGCGCATGTGGATCTCACCGGCAAAACTGTGATGCCCACCTTGGTCGACGATCACGCTCACCTGGGTTGGCAGATCGTCAAGACCAGCCAGATCGGCGCCGACACTTATTCCCGCCAGAACCTGATCGATCACTTACAGCGCTACGCCTACTACGGCATCGCCGCCGTCCAGAGTATGGGGATTGATCCGGGCGACACTCCTTATCTGGTCCGTGCCGATCCAGGTCCCAACGCCGCTCTCTTCCACATCGCGGGCCGCGGCATCGCCATGCCGAACGCGGGTCCCGGACAAGCCTATTGGAAACCTGTCGCCTATGGCGTTTCCACGGAAGCCGAGGCGCGGAAAGCCGTTCAGGAATTAGCGGCCAAAAAAGTCGACCTGGTCAAAATCTGGGTCGACGACCGGAACGGAACCGTGCCGAAGCTCACTCCGCCGCTCTATCGCGCCATTATCGACGAAGCACACAAACACAAAATCCGCGTAGCAGCCCACATTTATTATTTGGCGGACGCCAAGGAACTTCTGCGTTCGGGCGTGGACATTTTCGCTCATGGCATTCGCGATCGCGACGCCGACGACGAAGTCATCGCGCTTTTCAAAGGGCATCCCAACGTCACCGTGATCCCGAACCTGCCGGAGCGCGAAACCACCGAAGACGATTTGCGGTTTGCGGCCGAAACGGTTCCGGCGGCTGAGATCCAAAAAATGCGCGATGCCATCGCGCATCGAAAGCCCGAGGACGTCCAGAAGGCTCGGGACTTCTACGGCGTTCAGGCGCGGAATCTAATGAAGCTCAATGCCGCGGGCGTGCGGATCGCCTTCGGCACCGATTCGAGCACCACGATTGGCTGGGCCGCGCATCAGGAGATGACGGATATGGTCGCGGCGGGACTGCCCCCCGCTCAGGTTCTAGCAGCGGCAACCAAGACCGCGGCCGAGTTGATGAAGCTCGATCAGCTTGGGACAATCGGGGCCGGCAAGACCGCGGATTTCCTGGTGCTCGACGCCAATCCTCTGGACAACATCAACAACTCGCGCCGCATCGCGAAAGTCTATTTGAATGGAAAGGAACTGGACCGGGCGGCGAAGCGCGCGGCTTGGGTGAGCCAGTAGCGTCAGTTTTCGGAAGGTCGCTCGATGCGATCGATCATCAGCGCGTCCACCTGCCCCTTGGTCGCCTCCAATTGAAGCCCAAGCTGCTCCTGGACGGCTTTGAATAGATCCGGCAGATCGCTATTTTCCGGCCGAGGCACAATTCCGGCCCACAAACGGTCGTCGGGTGCAAACTCCAGGTCGAAATCGTACCGGCCCGAAAGCCCGGTTCGATCCAGAACCGGACGATCCAGCGGCGATCGCTGTAACACTGAGGCAAATTCAGACATGGTCGCGTAGCGCGCCGGCAGCCGAGCAAAAGTGGGCGCCAGAGTAAAGACAAGCGGTGGAGGACCTTGCGGCGTGGCGTCCGGAATAACCGTGCTCTGCTTCAGCTTCGACCCTCCCTTTGCGACGCTCAACGCATAAATCGAGAGTTGCTTCGGCTCTCGATGGAAGGCAAGTTTGTACCGCTCCCTCAGGAGCTCCCGAAGCATCGTCATCTGCTCATCTAAGTTAGGCCGAATCGTCCCCGGCGTTTTTGCAAGAATGTCCCAATGCTCGGAATCGACCCACGCCGGACCGCCTGAAATCGCCTGCGGGCTCAAATCGTAAGCCGCGGCGATAAGCGTTCGAACCGCGTGGTTGTGCGCCTGGAAGCGGTCGGCGCTCTGCATTCTGATCCACCGTCCGTCCCGGGCATCGGGGTCGCTGGGCTTTACTGTCGCCACTTCGAACGCATCGAATTGACGCCGCGTCGTCTGCCCGGCGATGCCGACTGTCGAAGCAACAAGAGCGGCAAAAACGCATCGTGGAGCATGCTGCATTCCTTTATCGTATATCCGATGTCACGAAAACGATGTAAACTGGTCTCCCAGTCGCCATGCAGCAACTCAAGTCCGTGGATGTCGTAATCGCCGGCGGCGGTTTTGTCGGCCTCACATTGGCCAAGGAGATTACCGCGCGCACCGGGCTCTCCGTCGTGGTTCTCGAACGCGGCCGGCCTCGCAAGACCTCCGACTACGGCGCCGATATGGATGAGCTGGACTACGCCCTCCGCTATCGCATGATGCAGAACCCCGCCGAGGAGACGGCCACGCACCGTCATTCTTCTCGCGCGAGCGCAGTCCCCATTCGCCAGTACGGCTCCTTCAATCCGGGAACGGGGGTGGGAGGCGCTGGAGAGCACTGGGGCGCCATCTCCTACCGCTTCTATCCGGAACATTTCAAGCTCGCCACGTTCTTACGCGAAAAGCACGGCAGCCGGCTGCCCGAGGGAGTAGCCGTTCAGGACTGGGGATTCGGATACGACGAAATCGAGCCTTATTACTGGCGCGTCGAGCAAATGATGGGCGTCGGCGGCAAGGCGGGAAACTTACAGAATCGTCGGATCGATGGCGGCAATGTCTTCGAAGGTTCTCGCTCGCACGAGTATCCCAATCCACCGCACAAGATGCCATACGCGCCCATCGTGTTTGAAACGGCAGCGCGCGAGCTGGGCTACCATCCCTATCCCATCCCCACGGCCACGCTCAGCCGCGCTTACACCAACCCCGATGGCGTCTCGCGCCCGGGCTGCGCTTATTGCGGCTTTTGCTCGCGCTACGGCTGCATGATCGGAGCCAAGGCCCAGCCGACAAACATATTGATGCCGCTACTGCAAAAGCGGAAAAATTTCACGCTGCGCACTGGCTGCAACGTGCGGAGAATCGTCCACAAGGACGGCCGCGCGGTTGGCTTGAGTTATTTCGATGCTTCCGGCCAGGAGATTCTCCAACCGGCGGACATCGTAATTGTCGCCTCCTGGACGCTGAACAACTCGCGCCTGCTGCTGCTGTCGAAGCTAGGCGAGCCCTTCGATCCGACTACGGGAAAAGGAACGGTGGGAAAAAACCTCACCCACCAGGTCAACCAAGCGACTCGAATCTTCCTCGACAAGCCCCTCAATGCTTTTATGGGCGCCGGCGGATTGGGAATGGGCATCAGCGACTTCGATGGCAAAGAAGGCGTGGATGCATTTCCCGGCGTGCTGCGTGGCGGCAACATCCGTCTGATGAGCACAGGCGAGGGGCAAATCGCCTCCTTCGGCGTGATTCCTCCAGGCGAGGCGAAATCGGATTGGGGATCGGAGTGGAAGAAGGCGGCGCTAAAATGGCACGATCACGCCGCCGCGATCAGCACCGAAGCGGAACACCTCGCCTATCGCCAGAACCACATCGACCTCGATCCTACCTACACCGATAAGTTCGGCGATCCGCTGACGCGCTTGACGCTGGACTGGACAGAGCACGAGCGCGCCCAGGGGGCGATGCTCACTCAGATTCACGCAAAAATCGCCAATGCGATGAACGCGAAATCTGGCGGCGCCAACTCGCGCCTGCTGGAGCGTTACACGGTTACTCAGTATCAGAGCACGCACATCAATGGAGGCGCGATCATGGGCGGCTCGCCTGAGTCGAGCGTCGTGAATCCGTGGCTGCAACACTGGCAAGCGCAGAACCTGTGGGTAGTAGGAGGGTCGGCTTTTCCGCAGAACGGCTCAGGCAACCCGACGCTCACCATTTTGGCGATCACATTCCGCGCCGCCGACGCGTTGATCGATCGCTACTTGAAGCATCCGGGAGGCCTCGCATGAAACGGCGCGAATTCATCACCCTGCCCGCGAAGAGCTTGGGCGGCGTCCTGCTGTATACGCTCGCCGGCGAACCGATCCGAGTGCACGCCCAAACCGGCGCTGCCCGCATCCCTTTGCGATTCTTCACCGCGGCCGAGGCGCGCATCGTCGAAGCCGCCTGCGACCGCATTTTCCCCAGCGACGAAAGCGGCCCCGGCGCCAAGGAGGCCGGCGTGGTGGTCTTCATCGATCGCCAGCTCGCAGGGCCTTACGGCAAAGACAAATACCGCTATACCAAGCCGCCCTTTGTCGATTCCGTGCCCGAACACGGATACCAGGGAAAGGCGACTCCGCGAGACATCTATCGTGAAGGAATCCAGAACCTCGGGAACTTCGCCGAGCTTTCCCCAGCCGAACGCGATCAGCGGCTGCGCTCCATCGAGAATACGCAGTTCTTCCGGCTGCTCCGCCAGCACACCATTGAAGGAATGTTCAGCGATCCGATGCACGGCGGCAATGCCGGGCTGATTGGCTGGCAGCTCATCGGATATCCGGGCCCGCTGATGAGCTATCGCGACGAAATCGATAAATTCCACGGCATTCCGTTCCGGCGTAAGCCCGCGGGTCTGGCGCAGCTAGCCGGCCGGCCCGTTACGGGTTGGGAAGAAGAGAAGGATTGACGCGCGACGTCAGCAGTCCGGAAAACTGAGCCCGAATCTGCTGCGCGACGCTAAAAGGCCGGTGGCCGCGCCAATGTCGATGTCCGCAATCAGAAGCCCTTCTTTCCCGTAAGGCTGATAGCAGAGCACCATTCCGTCCGGCCGCACCACGGCCGAGGTGGTCGGCGACCCGGGGCTGGCGACATTCACCGTCGCGACGTAGCAGGTGTTCTCGGCGGCACGGCATAACACCGCTTTTTCGTGGAACGTGTTGCGCGGATCAGCGAAAGTCGAGGGAACGTAACCGCCCGGCTCCGCTTCGTGAAAGTGCGGGTGAAATACGATATGCGCGCCGCGCTGCGCGGCCCATCGGACCGTTTCCGGATATCGCCAGCCCTCATGGCAGATCGCGACGCCAAACGTCACCGGGCCTGCTTGAAACATCCGCCTCCCGCATCCCAGCGAATAAACTGCCTCCTCGGAAGGATCGATCTGACCCTTGTCTTGGAAACCGGCGATCGCCCCATCCCGATTGACCACCAACGCCGTTAAGAATAAGGCTCCATCAACCACGCGCTCCGTTCCGAGAACGACCGCAATGTCCGCTCTCCCCGCCGCCGCCGCGATCGCTCGCCACGCCCGATCCAGAAATGCTGCGTCGGGAGGCGGAATCGCCTTGCCTTTCCCGCGGTATCCCGGGACATAACCCTCCGGAAAGCACATCAAGCTGGCGCCCTCCGTCGACGCCTGAGCAATGGCTTCTTCGGCCAATGCAACGGACTCTTCCGGCGTCGACGGGAATCGCAAGTTGGCTAGCGCAATCCGAAAGCTGTCCATA
>Ga0126371_10005837_pt1 | contig 10934 bp, 7 predicted proteins | sample PanSoiMetaPlot_4_FD_110145 | JGI IMG/M metagenome (GOLD analysis project Ga0126371, IMG submission 110145) | Tropical forest soil microbial communities from Panama - MetaG Plot_4 | ecosystem: Environmental > Terrestrial > Soil > Tropical forest > Bulk soil | place: Panama | collected 2016-02-17
ACTCCATACTGCGCCGATGTCAACTTTGCCGCCGTCCTGCGCCATCTTCGTCGGCTGGCGGCGCTGCTTCTCGACGTATGCCTTAATCACCTGCGCCGCTGTGCGGGCGGCTAGGTAACCGTGCTCGCCTTCTTCGAGGAGTGCACAAACCACGACCTCGGGATTGCGCCGAGGCTCGACACCGACGAACCAGCCGTTGTCTTTGAAACTCTTGCCCGCAGCGCCCAGCTTGGCTTTCAACGCATTGCTGATGGTTTGCGCGCTTCCGGTCTTGCCAGCGAAGTCTATTCCTTGCAGGTGAGCGCTAGGAGCGGTGCCGCCAGGGTTAACGACATCCGCCATAGCGTTTGTAATGATCTCCCAGTTCTTGGGGTCGAGCGGAACGTGCGCCGGCTCGAGAGTCGCGCCAGCGGGAACGACGTTCGGCGGAAAGTCCGTCGGATTTACCACGTGCGGGCGAACGAAGAGGCCGCCACTAGCAATGGCTCCGATCGCGCGCGCCATCTGAATGGGAGTCGCGGCGACCGCACCTTGCCCGATGCCGACTGAGATGGTTTCCCCGGCAAACCACTTCTGCTTGAAGTTGCGAATCTTCCACTCTTCCGAGGGCATGACGCCGGAGACTTCCTGCGGGAGATCGATGCCCGTCTTCTGGCCGAGGCCGAATTCCATTGCGTACTTGGCGATGCGGTCGATGCCGAGCTTCTCGGCGAGGGTATAGAAGAAGACGTCGCAGGATTGGTAGATGGCCTTACTGATATCGACGACACCGTGAGTGCGGTGCTCGGCGACGACCCAGCACTTGAAATAACGCCCGTAGAAGGAGGCCCCGCCATTGCAGATGACGTGCATGTCATTGGCGATGCCTTCCTGCATTCCGGCCGTCGCCATGATGATTTTGAAAGTGGATCCGGGCGCGAGTTGCGCCTGGATCGCCTTGTTCAATAACGGATGATCGTCGTCGTTGACCAGCTTGTTCCACTCGTCGCGCCGGATGCGAACCGCAAAGTCGTTTGGATCGAAGGTCGGGCGGCTGACCATCGCGAGAATCTCACCGGTGCGCGGATCCATAGCAACGACCGCTCCGTTCTTGTCGCCCAACGCTTGTTCGGCGGCGATCTGTAGATCGACGTCAACGGTGAGCTTGAGTTGCTTGCCGGGAACGGCGGGTGTTTCGTCGAGTCGCCCCACTTCCCGGCCGCGGCTGTTGACCAGTGCACGCCGCGATCCGTTCTTGCCCATCAGCACCTGGTTATATTGCTTCTCAACGCCAGAGACACCGACGACGTCGCCAGGACTGTAGAACTCGAACTGCGGCTGGTTGAGCATGTCTTCAGTGACTTCGCCGACGTAGCCGATCAGGTGGGCGATGAATCCGTTGCGGGGATAGAGGCGCCGGTGCGCCATGATGGTGTCGAGTTCGGGCAGTTCGTTCTTGTGCGCTTCGATGAAAGCGAGTTCATCGGGAGTAATGTCGTCTTTGAGGAAGATCGGCTGGTACTGCGGCATTGACATGAATTTGCGGATGCGCTCGCGAACTTCGTTCGGATCGAGATGGAGCCCCTGGGCAATGGTGTCGGAGTCGGCGATGAGGTCGCGAGTCGAGTCGCGGAGCAGAAGGGCCGAGAACGACGGGTAGTTGTCAACGATGGTGCGGCCTTCACGGTCGAGGATTTTTCCTCGGGGCGCGAGGATAGGAACGTTGCGGATGCGATTCTTCTCGGCGAGCTGGGCGTAGAGATCACTCTGCATCACCTGCAACCGCCAGAGGCCATAGGCGAGAATCAGGAAGATGACGAGGATGATGTACTGCACCGCCGTCAAGCGAATCGCCGATACTTTTTCGTCACGACCGAACATAGAAGAGCAGCTGTTAGCTATTGGCTCCTAGCTCTTAGCTTCGCAGTGGTGGAATCGGCCGCCCGATTCGAACCAAGGACAAAATCAGGACGCACGCTCACACCAGACAACAATTATCGCTTGGCAACACCGAAATGTCGCCACTACCCTTCGCGTCAGACGCTATCAGCCACAGGCCAATGGCCATCAGCCGATCACGTCCTTTGCTTGAAGCGATCCAGGGCAAAGAACAGGAGCACACCGACCAGAGCGTTGGCGAGGGCTGAGCCTAGTTCGTGCTTCCAGCTCCATTGCAAGCTCAACGCGATCATGCCGCGTGCGACCATGAAATAAACGATCTCGTGGATCACGTAAAACACCAGCGTCACGAGCAGCCGGGCGCCGGCATTTTCAACATCCAGGCGCACACCCAGTGACGAAGCGAGATAACCAACGAAAGTCTTCGCGACACCGTTGACGCCGATCGGCAACCCAGTGAGCGCATCCTGAAACAAGCCGATCGCCGCGCCTGTCAGCAGGCCGGAGATCGGGTTCCGGCGCGAAACCGCAAAAAAGATCGTGACTAGCAGCGGCAAATCGAACATCGAGAAAAACGGAAACTGGCGGGGCAGCCACGCCTGCAGAAAGAGCGCCGTCACCGGGACGATCACCGTTACCGGAATACTGAACCGGTAAACCTCAACTTGCTCGCTGGATGTGTAAGTAATGGGCACGTTATTGCGGCTGATCCTGAGGCGGAGCCGTCTGGGACTGATCGGGCGCCGGTTTCACCGGCTTCGGTTTGGCTGCAGCCGAGTCGGTGGCGGCCGGTTGCGCAGAGGAAGCCTTTGGCTGCGTGATAGCTTTCGGCGCACTCGGCGATCCGGTCTTTGGAACTGTTCCAGAGGCAGCGGTCGCCGCGCCCGTCTTTACGGAGTTCGCCTCCTGTGGGGGCTTGGTTGTCTGCGCGGGCTTGGCGAGGGTAGTACTCGCGGTACCAGTGGCCGGGGCACTCACGGCACCCTGAGTAGCTTTGGGCTTGTTCGGATCCTCTGCAGGCTTGTCCGGCACTGAGGGCAAGCGCCGCGCCAGGATGTCCGCCGCACGAACAGAGGTGTTTTCGCCCGGCGACGGCTCTTTGTCGACCACCTGCGTGACCACCAGGACCTCTTCCAGCTTGTGCAGATTGGCGGATGGGCGCACGCGAATACTGAGGAAGAGATCGGGGCTATTGTTCACGCGCATTACCACGCCGATGGGCAGTCCCTTGGGGAAAATCCGGTCGCCGCCGCTGGTGCGCACTTCTTCGCCCGGCTGCACGCCTTCGTCGCTCATAATCTTTTCAAGAACGACCTCGCCCGCCGGAGTGCCCCGCACGATTCCCTGCAACCGCGATTTTTCGAGAATCGCGCCGACACCGCTTGATTGGTCGTCGATCAGCAATACCTGCGCGGAGGAACGAAAAACTTTCAGCACTTTGCCGACGATGCCCTGGACGGTAATGACGGCCATATCCTGCCGGATCCCGTCTGATTCACCTTTGTCGATATAAACCACGCGCGACTGCTCGCTGCCGCCGGATCCGATGACCTGCGCAGCGATAGTCTTCGAGACATACTGTTCTTTGAAATTGAAGAGAGCCTGTAAACGACGCGCCTGCTGCGCGTCTTCATTGAGGCGAACCTGCTCGAGCTTGAGCTGTTCGATCTGCGCCTTCAGGTCTCGGTTTTCCTGACGGACGCCGCGTAAATAGAAGTAGTTGTGCCAGAGGTTGCCGGTACCGTGCTCGATCCAATTCAATGTTTTCTCGAATGGGGTCACGGCGCTGACGGCCCAGATGCGGATGAGGCGCGAGGATTCCGTGTCGGTGGTGCGCTTTACCTGCACGGCTAGTCCGAGGACCTGTGCAAAGAGCACACCAACGAGAACGATCAAATTCTTGTAGCGCCCGAGGACGGATTCCATAGCAGCAGTTTCAAGTTTCCAGTTTCATGTTTCGAGTTTGCCGAGCTACCAGCGGCACATCGCTCGGCGGCTGCCATGGAACACCGCAAAGGAAAAGCACACCAGAAACCTGAAACCCGAAACTGTCTATTCGATCGAGATTTTGCGCAGCAGCTTGAAGTCGCTGAGCATCTTGCCGGTGCCCAGCACCACGCTGCACAGCGGATCGTCGGCGATCGAAACCGGCAGACCCGTTTCTTCGCGGATACGCTTGTCTAGATTCTTCAGCAACGCACCGCCGCCCGTCAAAACGATACCGCGGTCGCTGATGTCGGCGGAAAGCTCGGGCGGCGTACGCTCGAGCGCTACGCGGATGGCGTTCATGATGGTCGAGACGCACTCGCTCAAGGCTTCGCGGATCTCGCTGTCGTCAACGGTGATGGTCTTGGGCACGCCTTCAATCAGGTTGCGGCCCTTGATCTCCATGGTGAGCGGCTTGTCGAGCGGATAGGCAGAGCCGATTTCGATCTTGATCTGCTCGGCGGTACGCTCGCCAATAAGCAGGTTATATTTCCGTTTGAGGTAATTCATGATGGCTTCGTCCATCTGATTACCCGCCATGCGGACGGAACGTGAATAGACAATACCGCTGAGAGAGATCACGGCGATGTCCGTGGTGCCGCCGCCGATGTCGACCACCATGTTGCCGCTCGGTTCGGTAATCGGGAGTCCGGCTCCGATCGCCGCCACCATCGCCTGCTCAACCAGGTGCACTTCGCTGGCTTTAGCTCGATAGGCGGAGTCCATGACGGCGCGCTTTTCCACCTGCGTGATTTCCGACGGCACACCGATCACGATGCGGGGATGCACCAGCATCTTGCGGTTGTGCGCTTTCTGAATAAAGTAGTTCAACATCTTCTCGGTGACTTTGAAGTCAGCGATGACACCATCTTTCATCGGCTTGATCGCGACGATGTTGCCCGGCGTGCGGCCCAGCATTTCCTTGGCTTCTTTGCCGACCGCTTCGACCTCGGCGCTGTTCTTGTTGATAGCGACGATGGACGGCTCGTTCACCACGATCCCTTTGCCGCGGGCATATACAAGGGTGTTAGCCGTGCCGAGATCGATGGCGAGGTCGCTGGAGAAGATGCTGAACAGCGACCGCAGATTATGAAAGCGTCCCGAGTTGGTGTGAAATCCATTCGATGACATACGTTGACTTCTCTCGCTTCTGTCGGACCCCGCGCCGGTTGGTTTTCCACCCTGTTTTACCGGCTGTGCTGGGTGTCCTTCGCTTAATTCTATGAGATATTCCGGTCAGATGCCGGGCACTAAAGTTCTTGACCCGCCGGGAATTGCTGGCCGGCGCCCTGCTCTCCTCACTGAATCACGACCGTCTGCTGTTTCGTGTTCACGCCGCCCTGTGAATTTTGCGCAGTCACGGTGATTGTGTTCTCACCGCCCGGCAACGGAGGAGTGAAATAGTGAAAACTGCCATCGTTGGTAACCATGGGCACTTCGTGTCCGTTGACCATCACGCGAGCGCCGGTCTCGGTTTTGCCAGTAACTTCGATCACGTGGCCATGCTGAACCAGGGGATCAATCTCGAGGTCGATCGCGACCGCATCCTTACCCTTGGGAATAATCGTGAAACGGTTCTTCTCACTCTCGACGGATTCTTTTCCATTCGCATCGAGCGTCTGGACCATCCAGTAATACGCGCCCAGTCCCAAACTCGTCACGGTTACGTCCGGGGCAGTAACTGTTTTGTCAACGATGGTGGATGAAAAATACGGATTGCGGGAGATCCGCAACCGATACCCAGCAGCATTTGCCATCGGACTCCATGAAAACTGGATGTCCTTGGTTTTGGCTCCGCCGGTGGTAAACAGAGGCATCATGTTCGCAGGAGAAATCGGAGTAGGAGGTCCGATTTCCTTGATCTTGGAAATCTTTTCCGATTGTCCGCGAAAGGTCGCGCGCTCCCAATCGGACAGGCGAACGGTCTCGCCGTTACGCGCGACTTCGCCACTGCCCTTCTTGACCAAAATCTCGTGCTGATCGCTCTTTGGATCGTTGTGCACCATGGCGGCGCTTTCCGGTCCCAATGATGCGGTTGCACCGGCGACGATGACCTGGGATTTCGATCCCTGGGAGTAGGCTGCGGTGGAAAGGTCGACGGTTCCGGTGCTGACGGCAACGGCCACATTGGTCTGTTGCTGATCGTTGGCGGAGTTCTCTTCGATGACGATTAAGGAATCCTGCTTGATGGTGTAGTTCGTACCGTCGTTGAAAACGACCTTGGCCATGCCTTCAGAACCGGTCTGGACGACATCGCCTTTCTCGAGTGGGACATCATAGGCCGCAGTTAGCCAGCTATTGCTGCTGGATTTCTTGATCTTGACAGTGCCGTCGAGCGCAACGAAGCGCGCCTGCTTCTCGGCGACTGGCCCGGACTTGTCAGCCGGCGGCGCCATGCCAGCGACGCGTTCCAGAAGGTTGGTGGTCAACGTTCCGGCAGCGCGAACCGTGTTGTCAGTGAATTGTGGGAAAGCGAAGTGCATTCCCGCCCCAAAAGCAAGGATCACCACCAACAGCGCCAGCATCACGCTGCGGTAGGTGACGGTCTTCCATGCGATATAAACACCCGGCTTACGCTTTGCCGACACGGAGGCCACTGAAATCAGCCAAACCTTAGAGAATATGGGGTAATTCAAACACTATCACAAGCATTCGGCCGCTGGAACAGGGTAACGAGTTGGATTCATGTCCGTTAGAACATGACCGTTTGGTGCGGAAGTAACCCCACGCCTAGGCGACCCTCGCAAAAAGCGTTCGAGTTCGATGAAGGTTCTTCCTCCGCCTGATCACCGCGCCTTGCTGACCTTCGATCGTGGGCTGTAGCATAGACAGTTTGGGATTCATACGGAGGACTTTATGGCGACCGAAACCGTGGCCCACCTGGCCATCACGAGCAGTGGGAGTACTCGAGTTTTCAAAAACTTCATCGATGGCGAATGGGTAGCTTCGACGACGGGAGAAACCTTTGAAGATCGCAATCCCGCGGATACGCGCGACCTTGTGGCGATCTTCCAGAAATCCGGAAAAGACGATGTGGACGCGGCTGTGGATGCCGCAAAGCGCGCGTTTGAGCGGTGGCGCCTGGTACCGGCGCCGCGGCGCGCAGAGATCGTGTTTCGCGCGGCTGCAATGCTCGCGGAGCGGAAAGAACAGTACTCGCGCGACATGACCCGCGAGATGGGAAAGGTGATCAAGGAAACGCGCGGCGACACGCAGGAAGCGATTGACACGGCCTATTACATGGCGGGGGAGGGGCGCCGGCTGTTCGGCTCGACCACGCCCTCGGAGCTTCCCAACAAGTTTGCAATGGCGATCCGCCAGCCGCTTGGCGTGTGCGGGATGATTACGCCGTGGAACTTCCCGATGGCGATTCCATCGTGGAAGCTTTTGCCGGCGCTTGTCTGTGGCAACACCTGCGTGATCAAGCCGGCGCAGGATACACCGCTGTCGACGTTCAATCTGGTGCAGACGCTGACGGATGCGGGTGTGCCCAAGGGTGTGATCAACATCGTAAGTGGGTTTGGCTCGAGCGTGGGCGCGCCGTTGACCGAGCACACGGATGTTCGGGCGATCTCTCTGACCGGCTCAACGGCCGTCGGACGCACGGTCGGGACGACAGCCGCCAAGAGCTTCAAGCATTGTTCGCTCGAGTTGGGTGGCAAGAATCCGATGATCGTGCTGGACGATGCGAACCTCGATTTGGCGATCGAGGGCGGGCTATGGGGTGGTTTCGGAACTACCGGGCAGCGGTGCACGGCGACGAGCCGCATTATTGTTCAGAAGGGCGTGTATCGCGAGTTCGTGGATCGTTACGTGTCGCGTGCCAAGGCGCTCAAGGTTGGCAACGGACTGGATGAGTCGATCGATATGGGACCGGCCGTGAACGAAGCGCAGCTCAAAACGGATCTGAGCTATGTGGACATCGGCAAGGATGAAGGCGCGAAGCTGGTTTGCGGTGGAAACCGGCTCGACAAGGGCGAGTATCAGTACGGCTACTTCATGGAGCCGACGGTGTTCATCGATGTTGATGCGAAGATGCGGATCGCGCAGGAAGAAATCTTCGGGCCAGTGGTGTCGATCATTGCTTGTGACAATCTCGAACACGCAATCGAGATCGCGAACGGGATCGAGTACGGCTTGTCGTCGGCGCTGTACACGAAGGATGTGAACAAGGCGTTCGTGGCGATGCGCGATTTGTATGCCGGGATTACTTACATCAACGCGCCAACGATCGGCGCCGAGGTCCACCTGCCCTTCGGCGGAACGAAAGCGACGGGCAACGGGCATCGCGAGGGCGGAATCGGTGCCATCGATTTCTATACCGAGTGGAAGTCGGTGTACGTGGATTACTCCGACAAACTTCAGAAGGCACAAATCGACCGGGTGGAGTAGGAACCGGTCGTCGGTCTTCGGCGAAGCAGCCGTGGAGATTTTCACGATCTTGCTCGCCCTGAAGGGCTGGAAGATTTTGACCGCGGAGTGCGCGGAGAAAAGCTCTTAACCGCAAAGGGCGCTAAGATTTCGCACAGAGCGCAAAGAAGAGCTTTGACCGCCGTAGCCGACGCCTGACGACCGACGACTAATGTTAATCTTCACTTGCCTCCAGTTCCGAGGCCGGAGTCTGAATGCCAGCCACCACCATCCGTGAAGTTCCCGCCGCTCAACGACTCGAAAATGTCCGCTATGCGATTCGAGACCTAGCGTGCGTTGCTGACGAAGTCGCTAAGAAGGGCCACAAGATCCTGCCGTTGAATATCGGCGACCCGATCAACTTTGACTTCCAGACACCTGCCCATCTGATCGAATCCGTTTACAAGGCGATGAAGGACGGCAAGAACGGCTACGCGCCATCGCCCGGAATCAAAGAAGCACTGGATGCGATTCGGGGAGAGGCCGAACGCAAAGGGATCACGAGCGTGCAGGATGTTTTTGTCACGTCGGGCGTGAGCGAGACGGTGGATATCTGTCTGAGCGCGCTGCTGAATCCGGGCGACAACCTTCTGACGCCTTGCCCGGATTATCCCCTGTATTCGGCCGTGTTGGCGAAGTCGGGGCTGGAGATCAACACGTACGCCCTGAATGAAGACGACGGCTGGCAGCCCGACCTGATCGACGTACACAAAAAGATTGGCCCGCGCACGCGCGGGATTGTGCTCATCAATCCCAACAATCCGACCGGCGCGGTTTGCTCGCGCCGCATGCTCGAGGCGATTGCGGAGCTGGCGCGGCGAAACAATCTGATCATCTTCGCCGACGAGATCTACGACAAGCTGATCCTTGACGACGATCAGCACATTTCACTGGCATCTGTGGCGCCCGATGTTCCGATCGTGACGTTCGGCGGATTGTCGAAGAATTACCTGGCGCCCGGGTGGCGGATTGGTTGGGGGATTGTGAGTGGCGAGGCGGCTGCCGTGAAGCCGTACATCGACGGAATTCACCGGCTGTTGCGATCCCGACTGTGTGCGAACCATCCGGAGCAGTACGCGATCAAGCCGGCGCTTGATGGACCGCAGGATCATCTCGGCGAAGTGTTGGGCAAGTTGCGCTCTCGGCGCGACATGACGGTGAAGTGGTGCAACTCCACTCCTCTTGTGAGCTGTGTTTCGCCGAAGGGCGCGTTTTACGCGTTCCCGCGACTGGATATCAAAGAAGGCGATGACGTCTTTGTGAAGGAATTGCTGGTGCAGAAACACGTGCTGGTCGTGCACGGCTCTGGCTTCGGTCAGAAGACGGGGACGAAGCACTTCCGGATCGTTTTTCTGCCCGACGAGCACACCTTGACCACAGCCTACGCGGCGATCGCTGACTTCATGAAGAAGCGCTATAAGTAGGCGTCAGTCGCTGGTCGTCAGTCCTCAGCAGGGCGCACGTCAGCCGTCAGGCCCCAAAGGGGCCGTTGATATTTGTTCCGTTTACGGCGCCGCTAAAGCGGCGCCCTGATAGGAATCTCAAGCCTTTTCTGAATTTCCACTCGTGTCGCGGCGACAGGGCCGTGGCGGCCGCTTTCGAGTCGTTTGCAGGCCTTCGTCGTAACTGCGGCCTTGCCGCGCCCGGAGGCAATGCCCTGATACGAAACTCAGATGGTTCCTAAACTCGACAGAATAGATGGTCCGGCGATGTTCTCAGTGTGCCGGGACGTTGCCGAAAGTGGCGAGCCTCCGTTTCTGCAAGTCCGTAACGTCCATGTTGCCGGCTTCGAGTTCGGCTTCTTCGTCGGCCCACTCGCGCGCCTCGCGGCCGGCAAGTTTCTGCAATAAGCCGGCAGAACATGCGGTGCAGCAATATCCTTTGATGTAGTGCCGTTCGCCGTCCTGTTGTTCCACACAATACTCATAGCTGAAGGCCGGAGGTTGCGCGATGCAAAGACTGCAGGCATCCGGAGCATTGATGTAGAGGGGATCGAAGGTGGCGAAGAAGAGGCTGTCGTTCATGACTCACCTCGCACTTCTATTTTCTATATAGATCCCATACTTGGACGATTGGCGCTGTGACAGGGGTCACGGGGCTTGGGCAGGAGGGGTTGGCCGATTGGATCTCGAGTCCAGCTTTGGCGACGCTGGTCTGTGAAATGCCAATGAGTGCGTGCTATCGAGATATTTCAACAACTACACCACTTGTCGATAAAATCAATCACCCACCTGAGCCGCCAGCGTGGCGACACGGCTGTGCATGGATTCGCGTCCTTTCGGCACGAATAATGTCAGTATCGCTCCGGTGAGCGCCGCCACGGCCACTGCCCACAACGCTGCCGTAAACGACCCGGTCCGCGTTTTCAGATATGCAAACAAATATGGCGACACGAAGGAGGAGATATTTCCCATCGTGCTGATGATGCCCACTGCCGCCGCCGCTGCCGACTGGCTCAGAATCTCGGTCGGCATGGAGAAGAACACGGAGATACTCGCCATTCCAAGGGCCACCATCGTGAAGAACACCATCGCAGACCCGAGTGACTGCGGTCCAAGTGCCAGTCCTATCCACCCGCACACCGCGATCAGCAACGGTAGAGTTGCGTGCCAATTCCTCTCGCGCTGGCGGTCCGAGTGCCAGCCATTCACCTGCATCGC
>Ga0126371_10005838_pt1 | contig 10934 bp, 8 predicted proteins | sample PanSoiMetaPlot_4_FD_110145 | JGI IMG/M metagenome (GOLD analysis project Ga0126371, IMG submission 110145) | Tropical forest soil microbial communities from Panama - MetaG Plot_4 | ecosystem: Environmental > Terrestrial > Soil > Tropical forest > Bulk soil | place: Panama | collected 2016-02-17
GGGAAAAGCCGGTGGTTTGTGCTTTTCCTGATCAGCCTGATGTACCTCATCACCTATCTCGACCGGGTCAACATCTCGACGGTGGCGCCGGTCATCAGCAAGGAATTCGGATTCGACAAGGCGACGATGGGCGCGATCTTCAGCGCCTTCTCCTGGAGCTATGCGCTCTGTCAGGTTCCCGGCGGCTGGCTCGGCGACCGGTTCGGGCCGCGTCGCGTGCTGACGGTGATCGTCGCCTATTGGTCGGTGATGACCGCGCTGACTGCTGCCGCCACCGGCGCAGTTTCATTCATCGTCCTCCGCTTCCTGTTCGGCGTCGGCGAAGGTGGCGCGTTCCCGGTCGCCACCCGCGGCATGCAGATGTGGTTCCCGCGCCAGGAACGCGGCTTGGTGCAGGGCGTGTCACACAGCGCGAGCCGCATCGGCGCCGCGGTCGCGCCGCCGATCGTCGTCGCGATCATCTCGACGCTCGGCTGGCACTGGGTTTTCTACATCTGCGGCATCGTGGGAATTCTCTGGTGCGTGTTGTGGTACGCCTGCTATCGCAACCTGCCGGAAGAGCAGAGCTCGGTGGGCAAGGATGAGCTCGCCTACATCCGCGGCGTCGACGCCAAGGGCAACATCAAGCCGCCGCAGATCGAAAAGACCGCAAGCGTGCCGTGGGGGACGCTGTTTCGCTCGCCCAACATGTGGGCGATCATGTGCGCCTACTTCACCTACGTCTATTGCCTGTGGATCTTCCTCAGTTGGTTGCCGTCCTACCTCTTCGAGGCCCGTCATCTCACGCTGATCAAGGTCGGCATCTTCGCGTCGCTGCCGCTATGGGCGGGCGTGGTCGGCGACACGGTGGGCGGCGTGGCGGTCGACCGACTGTTGATGAAGACCGGCAACACCAAGCTGGCGCATCGCACCGTCGCCATCATCGGCATGCTGGGCTGCGCCGTGTGCATCGTGCCGGCGGCGCTGACCACCAACGCCTATGCCGCCATCGCCTGTCTGACCGGCGCGATGTTCTTCCTCGAATGCACCATCGGCCCGTCCTGGGCCGTGCCGATGCATGTCGGCGGCAAATATTCCGGCACGGTGTCGGGTGTGATGAACATGGCCGGCAATATCGGCGGCGCGTTGTCGCCGCTGGTCTTTGGCATCCTGGTCCAACTCGGCTCGTGGGTCGCGCCGTTCGTCGTCGCGGCGTGCCTGCTGGTGTTCGGCGCGGCGGTGTGGGCGTTCTGGCTCGATCCCGAAGTCTCGGTGCTCGAAAAGCGGTCCGCCGCGGGCTAACGGAAAGCGCCGCCATCCGGCGCTGCAGGCCCGCGCGTGCATAACAGCCGTGGCACAACCGGGCCTTGCGGCTGCCGGGCGAATCCGGGCAAATTCCACGCCTCATTTCCACCAGGAGCACTGATCATGGCGTTTCGGAGCGGCCGGCATTTGCTGCAGATTCCCGGCCCGACCAACCTGCCGGATCGCGTCTTGCGCGCGATGGATCAGCCGCTCATCGACCATCGCGGTCCGGAATTTCCCGCGATCACCAAGGCGGTTCTTGCCGGCTTGAAGCGCGTTTTCAAATGCTCCGGGCCGGTCGCGATCTTTCCGTCGTCGGGCACCGGCGCCTGGTAAGCGGCGATCCTCAACACCTTGTCGCCGGGCGACAAGGTGCTCGCCTTCGAGACCGGGCAATTCGCGACGCTTTGGCGCAACCTGGCGCAACGCCACGGCATCGACGTCGATCTGATTCCAGGCGACTGGCGTCATCCGGCCGATCCGGCGCAATTCGAGGCCAAGCTCACCGCCGACAAGAACCACGCCATCAAGGCCGTGCTGGTGCTGCAAAGCGAAACGTCGACCGGCGTCGCCAGCGACATCGCCGGCGTGCGCCGCGCCATCGACCGCGCGCGTCATCCGGCACTGCTGCTGGTCGACACGATTTCGTCGCTGGCGATTCAGGATTTCCGGCACGACGAATGGGGCGTCGACGTTGCGGTCGCCGGCTCGCAAAAGGGCCTGATGCTGCCGCCCGGATTGAGCTTCAACGCCATCTCGAAGAAAGCGCTGGCCGCCAGCAAATCCGCAAAGCTGTCGAAATCCTATTTCGATTGGCAACCGATGGTCGACGCCAACGACAGCGGCTATTTCCCATATACGCCGGCAACGCTGATGTTCTTCGGCCTCAAGGAAGCGATCGCGATGCTTGACGAGGAAGGGCTCGACAACGTCTTCGCGCGGCACGATCGCCTCGCCGAAGCGACGCGGCGCGCGGTGCGGACCTGGGGCCTTGAGATCCAATGCGCCAATCCCAAGGCCTACACGCCGAGCCTCACCGCGGTGCGCGTGCCCGATGGCAGCAACGCCGACGACGTGCGCAAGACCATTCTCGAGCGCTTCGACATCGCGCTCGGCGCCGGTCTCGGTAAAGTGGTGGGCAAGGTCTTCCGCATCGGCCATCTCGCCTACATCAACGAGACGCAGCTGCTCGGTACGCTCGCCGGCGTCGAGCTCGGCCTAGCGGCGTCCGGCGTATTCATCAAGCGCGGCGGCGTCGACGCGGCGATGGATTATCTCGGCGGCAACGCACCGGCCGCGGCGGCGCCGACGATGGCGGCTGCACATCGCTGAAATGACGCAAGAGCGGCTCGCCGCTCTCCTGATTCAAGCGCGGATTTCCGGCCGGCGCATCGGCGACATCTCGGCCGAGTTGGCGCCGTCCGACGAGGCGGCGGCGTACGCGTTGCAGGATCTAGTCGTCGACAAGCTGCGCGTGTGCGTGGCGGCGTGGAAGGTCGGCGCCGCCAGTCCGGTGTCGCGGCCGACTTGCGCGCCAATCTTCGCCGATCACGTGGTGAAGAGTCCGGCGCAGCTGCTGGCGTCGCGCGACGGCCTCAACGGCGTCGAAGCCGAGCTCGCCTTCCGCGTCGACCGCGATTTGCCCGCCCGCGCGACGCCGTACGGCGAGGACGAAGCCTGGGCGGCGCTCGACAGCCTGCACGTCGCCATCGAATATCTCGATTCGCGCTTTCACGACCGCCTTGCGGCGCCCGAGCTGGCGGTGCTGGCCGACAATATCTCAAACGACGGCTTCTGCTGGGGCGCGGCGGTCGACAATTGGCGTGCCGCCGATCTCGCCAAGCCCCAGGCGCAACTGGCGATCGACGGCACGGTTGTGGCCAAGGCCGTCGGCGGCAATTCGGCCGGCCATCCGAAGCGCCTTGTCGCCTGGCTCGCCAATCACCTGGCGCAGCGCGGCCGGCCGCTGCTAGCGGGAACCTTTATCACGACAGGCAGCCACACCGGCCTATGCATCGCGCCGCTGCGTGCGCCCGTGATTGCCCGTTTCACTGGGCTGGGCGAGGCGCAGTTGACCCTGGTTGGCGCGTGACGAACAGCTTATCGTTAACCATGATTTACGAGCCTTCATCCCGCTTGCCCCAGGTTCAGGCGGCACCGATACTTGATCAGCGGGAAGAATTGTGCGGGATTTCTCTGTGAGCGAGACGCCGATCCCGAAACGCCAGACGGTCGTCATCGTCGACGACCGCGTCACCAATCTCAAGATCCTCGAACGTCTCGCCCAATCCCTCGATCAGGTCGACGTCCGTCTCTTCGACCATCCGCAGCGCGCGCTTGACGACGCCGCCCGATCGCCGCCCGATCTGGTGTTGACCGACTTCAATATGCCGGATCTCGACGGCGCGACGTTCATCCGCCGCTTCCGCGCGGTCGCCGCCTGCGCCGACGTGCCGGTCATCGTCGTCACCGCCTACGAGGACCGCGATCTGCGTTACAAGGCGCTCGAAGCCGGCGCGACCGATTTCCTCTTGAGCCCGGTGGATCACCACGAATTCCGCGTGCGCTCGCGCAATCTGCTGACGCTGCGGCGGCAGCAATTTCTGCTGCGGGCGCGCGCCTCCTCGCTTGAGGAGAAGATCGTCGCCGACGCCCGCCGCCATCGCGATGCGCTGCGCGAAAGTCATGAGCTGCTGCTGCGCGTGATCGACGCCGTGCCGCTGGCCCTGGTCGCGACCGACCGCGACGGCTGCTACGTCTTCGTCAACGACTGGTTCGCGCGCAGCATCGGCAAGTCGCCGGCGGCGATCATCGGCCAGACGCCGGTGGCGGTGAGCGCCGATCCCTATGCGCGCGAATCGATGGAACGCGACCGCCGCATCATGGCGGGGCTCGAAGCCGACGGCTCGTTCGAACACAACGTCACCATGCCGGGCGGTGAGGAGCGCGTCGTGCTCAGCAGCAAGGCGCTGCTGCGCGACGCCGCGGGCCGGCCGATGCTAGTGGTTAGCGCGGCGCTCGACATCACGTCGCGCAAGGAGGCCGAGCTCGCGTTGATCGCCGCCAAGGAAGAAGCCGAGCTCGCCAGCCGCAGCAAATCCGAATTCCTCGCCAATATGAGCCACGAGTTGCGCACGCCGCTTAATGCCATCATCGGCTTCTCGCAGGTGATGGCCGACGAGGTCATGGGTCCGCTCGGCAGCTCGCGTTATACCGGCTACGCCCGCGACATCTGCGCCTCGGCGCAGCATCTTCTCGGCATCATCAGCGACATTCTCGACGTGTCCAAGCTCGAGGCTGGCAAGGTCGAGCTTGACGAGGCCGCGGTCGAGCTGCCGCAGATCGTCTGCGACGTGCTGCAATTGGTCGCCGAACGCGCTCGCGCCATCGACATCACGATCGTTACCGATCTACCCGCCGACCTGCCCGCGCTGCGCGCCGACGGGCTCAAGCTCAAGCAGGTGCTGCTCAACCTCGTCACGAACGCGATCAAGTTCAGCCACAGCGGCGGGCGGGTCGAGGTGGCTGCGCGCGTCGATGCGACCGGCATCGAGATCACGGTCACGGATCACGGCATCGGTATGGATGCGACCGAGATCCAGACCGCGGTCACCCGTTTCGGCCAGGTCGCGAGCACCTGGAGCCGCCGCCACGCCGGTACCGGCCTCGGCTTGCCGCTGGCCATTGGCCTGGTCGAGCTGCACGGCGGCCGGCTGACGATCGAAAGCCGCAAAGAGGTTGGGACGATGGTGCGGGTGCGGCTGCCAGCCGAACGCGTGTTGGTGGTCGCCGCGCCAGCCGGCGCCTGATCCCCAACTTATCGTTATCTTTCGCCACCGGACCACCTAGCGATAGATTTTTCGCCGCCCGCACGGCAGAATCACGATTCGGCCCCGTCGGGGATTCGGGGGAAGGGTCGGAACAGGCCGCATGAGCGAACTGCTGGAGCCAGCAGGCGCGTCCGCCGGGCGTGACGGACACAAGGGACGCAGTGTCACCATTGCGTTGGCCGTATTTGCCGTCGCCGCACCGCTGTTGCTGGCTGCGGTCGTGGTGTTCCGGCTTGGCGATGCCATCGATCCAGTGGTCGCCTTGCTCGCCCTGACGCTGGTGCTGCTCGGCCCTGGCTTGGCCGCGATCGTCGTCGCGGTCAAGGGCATGGCAGCGGTCGGCGCGACGTTGGCCGCGATGCGGGAATCCGAGCCACAGCAAGCGATCGTGCGAATCTTCTTCACCGGCGTGGTGCTGGTTTATCTCGCGGTGCTCGCCGGGCTCGGCGTCGGCGTGCCGACGCTCTTGCCGCTGCTCGCCGTCGATATTCCCGGCATCCTGGTCGCCTGGCTGCTTTTCATCCACTTGATGGCCAACCCGCCGGCGGCACCGGCGCGGCGTCTCGCCGCCATGCTCAGCGACGTCGTTTTCGTGTCGGTGTTCCTGCATGTCGGCGCCGGTTATGCCGCGCCCTGGTTTGCGATCTACCTCTGGATCATCTTTGGCTTCGGTTTCCGCTATGGCCTGCGCGAGCTTGCGATCAGCGCCGTGCTGTCGGTGATCGCCTTCGGCGCGGTGGTGGCGACGACGCCGTACTGGCAGGTGCGGCCGGCGGAATCGGCCGGCGTCTACGTCGCGCTGGCGCTGCTGCCAAGCTATGCTGCGACGCTGGTGCGCCGGCTGCACTTGGCGCGTGCCGCCGCCGAGGAAGCCGCGGCCGCAAAGAGCCGCTTCCTCGCGGTGATGAGCCACGAACTGCGGACGCCGCTCAACAGTTTCATCGGCATGGGCGCGCTGTTCGCGCGCACCCATCTCGACGCTGAGCAGCGCGACATGCTCGCGACCATGCGGCTGTCGGCGCAGACGCTGCTCGGGCTGATCAATGACCTGCTCGACCTGTCGAGACTCGAGGCCGGCAAGCTGCGGCCGGCGGTGGAAAGCTTCGCCTTGCCCGAGCTGCTGGGCGGCGTCGTCGCGCTGGTCAAACCGCAAGCCGAGGCCAAGCACTTGGCGCTTACGCTCAGCATCGATCCACGTCTGCCGGTGGGTTATCGCGGCGCGCCGCTGCAATTGCGTCAGGTGCTGATCAACCTGGTCGCCAATGCGATCAAGTTCACGGCGCGCGGCCGCATCGCCGTGGCGGCGTCGTTCGTCGAACGCGCGGAGGGGCGCGTGCGGCTACAGCTTACGGTCAAGGACGAAGGCGTTGGCATCCCGCCCGAGGCGCTCGACCGCATCTTCGAGATCTTCACGCAGGCGGACGAGAGCGTCGCCCGCCGTTTCGGCGGCACCGGCCTCGGCCTGGCGATCTCGAAGCAACTCGTCGAGTTGATGGGTGGGACGATCGCGGTAACGAGCGAGCCGGGCAGGGGCTCGACCTTCACCGTGACGTTGACGCTCGAGCCCGATGCCTCGACGCCGGCTACGGCGCCGGATCTGGCCGGCCGCCGGTTGGCGCTGGTCTCACCCGATGGCGATTTGGCGGCCTTCATCCAAGAACGGGTGCGGTCCTGGCATGGCGACTTGCGCTGGCACCGCGACGAGCCCGCGGCGCCGGCCGATCTCGATTCCGACGACGGCCGGCTGGCGCTGATCATGCTCGACGGTCGCGCCAATCCGATGACGGCGCTGGCGTTCGCGCATCGCCTGACGACCGAACACGCCGAGCCGCCGGTGATCGTCGTCATCGCGCCGGAACGCGGCAGCGATGCGGTCGCCGGCATCGGCGCGGCGGAACTTGCCGCCGTGATCGAGGCGCCGGTGCGGCCCGAGGCGCTCGCCAGCGCGCTGATGAGCGCGCTGGCCAGTGATCCGCGCCAACGTCGTACCGAAATCGCGCCAATGGCGACTGCTGCAGTGCCCGAGCCTGCGCCATCGGTTGCGCCGGCATCGCTGCCACCGTTGCCGTCGCCGCGACCGGCACAGCCGCTCAAGGTGCTGGTCGCCGACGACAATTCCGCGAACTGCAAGATCCTGAAGAAGGTCCTCGAAATGGCCGGCCACCAGGCGGTGGTCGTCGACGACGGCGAGGCCGCCCTGGCGGCGCTCGAACGCGACCGGTTCGACCTGGCGCTGCTCGACATCAACATGCCGGACGTCACCGGCTACGAGGTCGCCAAGCTCTATCGCATGAGCCATGTCGGCGAGTGGCGCCTGCCGATCGTCGCGCTCACCGCCGACGTCACCAGCGAGACCGAGCGCCTATGCCGCGAAGCCGGCATGGACGCGGTGCTGACGAAGCCAATGGAGCCGGCACAGCTGCTTGCGGCTCTGATCGACATCCACACCAAGGCGGCCGCGGGCGATCGCCGTCCGATCTTCGCACCGCAGGTAGTGACGCCGATTTCCGCCCATCCGCGTTTCGTGCCCGATGCGGGCACGGTGGTCGACGAGCACACCTTTTTGGCGCTCAAGAATCTCGGCGGCAGCGAATTCGTCGCCGAAGTCGTCGATACTTTCCGCAAGGATGCGCGCCGGCTGATCGAGGATCTGCGCGAGGCGATCGATCGCGGCGATCTGCGCGATTTCCGTGACGTCACCCATTCGCTGCGGAGCGGAGCGGCCAATGTCGGCGGCGTGCGGCTGTGCGAGACGTTGACGGCGATGCGCGAGGTCACCGCCAATGATCTGTCGCGCACCGGCTCGGTCTATTTCGACAAGATCGTCAACGAATTCTCGCGCCTCGACGCCAGCCTCGAGCAAATGACGCGCGCCGAGCGCCGCGGCTGAACCAAAGACACCACGATCCTTACGGTTGTCTCGCATTGGCATGCGCTTCTAAGCTTGCAGCGTGATCGTCGTCGCGCCGTCGCTGGAGGCCTGACACCGTGGTTGCCATTCCGCGCTATCGCGCCCATGCGGGCACGTCGCTGCTGTCCGCCGGGTTCCGTCCATTCTTCCTGCTCTCGGCGGCATGGGCGGCGCTGGCGGTGCCGCTTTGGCTGGCATTTTACGCCGGCGCCGGCGCCGTTCCGACGCTGTTGCCGCCGCCGGTCTGGCACGCGCACGAAATGATCTATGGCTATGCCGCGGCGACCGTCGCGGGATTCATGCTGACCGCGATTCCGAACTGGACCGGGCGCATGCCGCTCCAGGGCGCTTCGCTCGCCACGCTCGCCGTGCTGTGGATCGCCGGACGCGCCGGCGTATTGTTTTCGGTGCAGATCGGCGCCGCGGGCGCTGTTGTGCTCGATCTCGCTTTTCCTGTCGCCTTCGTTGCGGTGATCGCGCGCGAGATCATCGCCGGCCGCAACTGGCGCAATCTGCCCATGGTTGGGGCATTAACGCTGCTGCTCGCCGGCAACGCCTTGGTTCACGCCGAGGCGCTCGGCTGGACGGTGACGGGCGCGCTTGGCAACCGCGTCGGCATCGCCACGGTGTTGATGCTGATCAGCCTCATCGGCGGACGTATTGTGCCGAGCTTCACGCGCAACTGGTTGACGAAGGAACGCCCGGACCGTGCGGCGCCGGCGCCGTTCGGCTGGATCGACCGCGGCGCACTCGGCATTACTGCGATCGCGTTGATCGCCTGGATCGCGATACCGGACGCGGCGGCGACGTCTGGACTGGCGCTGCTCGCCGCCGTGGCGCAGGGCGTGCGGCTGGCGCGTTGGCGCGGCGTTGGCGCCTGGCGCGAGCCGCTGTTGTGGGTGCTGCATCTCGGTTATGGCTGGCTCGCCCTCGGATTCCTGCTCTTGGCCGTGAACGGCATCGTGCCCCTGCTGCCGCCGACGGCGGCGTTGCACGCGCTCACCGTCGGCGCCATCGGCACCATGACGCTCGCGGTGATGACGCGCGCCTCGCTCGGTCATACCGGCCGGAAGCTGACCGCTGGACGCGGCACGACGACGATCTATGTCCTTGTCACGATCGCCGCCGTCCTGCGTCTGCTGGCGCCACTGGCGGGCGCGCAATATCTGCTGGCGCTGAGCCTCGCCGGCGCGGCCTGGAGCGGCGCCTTCGGATTGTTCGTCGTGCTCTACGGTCCACCGTTGTTGACGCCGCGTGTCGCCACGGTAACCGTGCGAGCGCCCTGATGGCGCGGTTGGCCGGCGTGCAGCTGAAGCGGGCCTACGATCCGCCGTCGCCGCGCGATGGCACGCGAATCCTGGTCGATCGCCTGTGGCCGCGCGGCATCAGCAAGGCGAAGGCGCGCGTCGATCTCTGGCTCAGGGACGTCGCGCCGAGCACGGCGTTGCGGCAGTGGTTCGGTCACGATCCGGCGCGCTGGAGCGAGTTTCGTCGGCGTTATCGCGCAGAGTTAAAGCGTCAGCCGGAAGCTCTGGCGCAACTGCGGGCGCTGGCACGGCAGGGACGGGTCACGCTCGTCTTCGGCGCGCGCGACGAGCGCCGCAATCAAGCCGTCGTGCTGAAGGATCTGCTCGCGGGCCGGTCGCTTAAGCGCGTACGCCGCGCCGCTCCTGCGCGGTGACCAGCCGTTCCATCCGCTTGAGGTCGGATTCTTCGAGTTTGAACGCCGCCTCGACCCACAGATCGGCGATGCGCGTCATTTCCTCGAAGGTCACCGGATTGACCAGCCGGCGCGCGCGATACATCGCGCGCTGCGCGGCGTAACGGCGCTCGCGCCGACCGATGAAATCGTAGAACGCCTGCATACCCTGGCCATCGGCGGCCAGCACGTCGACGACGCCGAGCGCGTGGAGTTGTTCGGCGGAATAGATTTCGCCGCTCATGATCAGACGCTCGGCGATGCCGGGCGCGATGCGGCGCGCAAGGAAGCTATAGGCGCCCATGCCGGGGAACAGGTTGAACAAGATTTCCGGCAGGCCGAATTTGGCGCCGCGTTCGGCGACAATCAAGTTCGAGCTCAGCACCGCCTCGAAGCCGCCGCCCAGCGCATCGCCCTGCACCAGCGCGACCGAGATCACCGGCAGGTCGAAGCCGAGCCCGGTGGCGTTGGTGAAGCCGATCTCGCAGCAGCTGTGGGCATAGCGGCGCAGCGCGGCGCGGTCGCGGTTGCGGATCAGGGTCGAGAACAGTTCGAGGTCGCCGCCCAGGTTCCAGATCTGCGGCGTGCGCGAGGCAAGGACCAGATAACGCAGCGGCGGCTCACCGACGACGCGGTCGCCGAACAGGCCGCGCACCAGGCGCTGGATCGCCTGCGCCTCGCGCAGCAGCGCCGGCGTGAAGCACGGCCGGCCGGCGTACTTGAAATAGCAGAACAGGATTTTCTTCGTGCGGTCGTATTCGAGCTCGAATTCGCGGAAACGCTGGCCGGCGATCGCGGCTTCGACGGGGTCGGGCAGATGCTCGATGTCGGCGCCGCGGGCGGCCGCCAAGCGGTCCTGCACCAGATCGGCGAGCTGCGTTACCGTCGTCATGTCGTCCCCCGGTTCTCGGGAAAAGCGCTCCCCGCGGCACGGCCGAAGGGACGTAGTTAAGCTAAGATTAATTTCTCAAACAAATCAATAGGTTTTTAACTAATCTTTAAGTATGGACTTAACTATAGCTGGTAGTCGCAGACATCCAAACCGCTAGCCGTTCGGTCACGACGAGTCGCGACGTCACTCGCTGGCGCCGGCGCAGCGCACTAAAGTGCGCGCGAAACCGGGGACCGCGACCGATGTTCGAAGGCTTCAAGCGGACGGTGATCCAGACCGACGGCGCGAGCATCGTCACGGTCCACGGCGGCAACGGAC
>Ga0126371_10005839_pt1 | contig 10934 bp, 9 predicted proteins | sample PanSoiMetaPlot_4_FD_110145 | JGI IMG/M metagenome (GOLD analysis project Ga0126371, IMG submission 110145) | Tropical forest soil microbial communities from Panama - MetaG Plot_4 | ecosystem: Environmental > Terrestrial > Soil > Tropical forest > Bulk soil | place: Panama | collected 2016-02-17
GCCTCGATCGCTCCTGCAGTCTGCTCCACTTCTGATATGCGCCGGGAAGCTGCGATTACATTCGCTCCGGCCTTGGCGAGCCCCAGTGCTATAGCGCGACCGATGCCTGATGTTCCCCCCAGCACCACCGCTAGTTTTCCGCACAAGCAGAAAAGGTGATTGTTCATGTTCCCCAGCTCAAGATTGCAGCTTGTTTATATTTAGTTTGTTTGTGTTGCAAAAAAGTGTAATGCGCTTTCACTCAAAAAGAAACGTAATTTATCGGGAAATTATTGTATTAGGCAATACAAATCTGTCAAACAATCATGTAACGGATTATTGACAACTCCGTACATAGATAAATATAGTTTGCAACACATACGAAATAGTTGTAAAGGCATATTATGCGTTCGGGACGAGAGAAGGATAGTTTCGTTCGCGGAATCACCATGCCCCTTGCTTACCGCCAAACCACCAGACCAGTCCAATGGTTGCCGTTGTTTGATCGTTGGTGAGATGGCCCAGCGTATCAGTTAGAAAATACGGCTGGTTGGAGAAGTCGTGACGCAGTTCCTCGCGCACAAGAAAGCCAGTGGCGACGGCCTGATCGAAGGTGAACGTGAATTCTTTGAGAGCCTGCACTTTTCCGCTGAAGAGCGCGCCGCGGTCAGACAGGTATTCCATGCGCCCTCCAAGCGCGATCAGAGGATTGAACTGATAGCGGGCATAAAACGCGCCGCCATCCGTATGCTGCGGGGCTGAGTATGTCTGATCGCGCGAGATCACATAATCGCCTTCAATTGCGAGCGTTAATTTAGGCGTTGCTGTCCATGTTGCATAACTGTCAAAGATATGCAGTTTGCCTTTGGGGGAATTGGAAATCGGCTCAAAGGGCACGCCCTGTTGTTCGGGTAGCCCCGGCGGACCGTTGGTGACGTATTCAAAATCCGGATGCTCCTGACCCAGGTAATAGTTGAAGGTCCAGTCGAGGGATTTAATGGGTTTGGCCTCAAAGCCGAACATTTCATCTTTGAAATTATTGAACGGTTCGGTCTGCTGCGTGCCGTTCACCATCCAGTAACGGCCGGAAATTCGCGGCGTGAGGGCATAGGTCGCGCGCAGGCCCATGTGATAGAAAGGCAGGTAGTTAAACCAATAGGAGCGAGAATAATTGATCTGGTCCTTGGTGTAGTTACCCTCAATCCCTAACGCGCTGCCCCATTTCCCGAAATCGACAGTCAGGCCGCTGCCAATGGGGACCACATACGTTCCATAAGCCTGAAAGATATTGCGGTAAATCTCAGGCCGCGGTTCATTGGCAGGATTGCCCTGCAGCGTCTCCGTTGCCTGGCCAAACTGAAGATCGAGCCGCGCGCCAAATAGCTTGCCGTTCGCCGGGTCGGGAGCATGCTCCAGGACAATATCTGCCTGATTAATGCTGAAAGCATTGCTGCTGACATCGTAGGCACGTAACAGATTTACGCGGCCAATGGGGTCGTTGAAGTTGTATCCGTAGTAGCCATCGAAGACAAAATTGATCGTAGTCCCGTTCAGCGATTCGGGCGTGACGCGATCCGCGTTCGTCAGAACCTGCGCTGGGGGCGTAGGTTCCGGAGGCTTTGCACTAAGCATCGCGCTTGCGCTGCTCAAAACCGACGCATTTTCGTCAGGAGCTGTTCCTGCCTTAGGATCGGCCATCTCTTCTTTTTCAAGTTTCGTGAGCCGCGCGTTAATCGAAGCAAGTTCTCTTCGCAATTCGCGGATCTCCTCTGCGCGAGAAGACTCAGAGTTAAAGACAATCTGCGCGGACAGCCTGCATGTGGAAGCAAGAATCGATGAGACAATCACGAGAAGGAGGAAAAGTCGCGGTAGAAGATTCATGACATTCTCTTTCAATGGCTGATTGCACCATCAGGATGACAAGAAAGCCGTGAAAAAGTCATAAGAATGGCAAAATGTTGCGGGCGATTGTTTCCGTGTGCCGTCGCTCTACTTAGCGGCTCCCTGTTATACTTATCAATTGCGGGAGTTGCTCTAAACCATTCCTGTTTTCAAGCATTTCGCCGCAACACGAAAACATACAAGCTTCCGAGGTTTCCCATGTCAGGCCATTCAAAATGGGCGACAATTAAGCACAAAAAAGGGGCTCTTGACGCGAAACGCGGCAAGGTCTTCACGCGTTTGATCAAAGAAATCACCATTGCCGCCAAAGCGGGCGGCGACCCTGACGGAAACCCGCGCCTCCGCACGGCCATTGCCGCTGCCAAGGCTGAAAACATGCCAGCGGACAACATCAAGCGCGCCATCCAGCGCGGCACGGGTGAGCTTCCCGGCGCGATTTATGAAGAGATCACCTTCGAAGGCTATGGTCCCGGTGGCGTGGCCATTATTGTCGAGACGACAACCGACAACCGCAACCGTACGGTAAGTGAAATCCGTCACGCTTTCTCAAAGAACGGCGGGAACTTGGGCGAGTCCGGATCGGTACGCTTCATGTTCAACAAGAAGGGCATTATCGCTGTTCCAAAGACAGCAGCCGACGAAGAGAAGCTGATGAACATCGTGCTCGAAGCCGGTGGAGAAGACCTGAATGATGAGGGCGACACATGGGAGATCACTACTGACCCCGCTTCATTTGAGGCTGTAGCGCAGGCCGTCCGCGACGCCGGTATTGAGACGGTGATGTCGGAAGTTACGATGATTGCGACGACTTACACCAAGCTCGAAGGTTCGGCTGCGGCGCAGATGATTCGCCTCCTCGAAGCGCTAGAAGACCATGACGATACTCAGAACGTCTATTCAAATTTCGACATGGACGCAAAGCAACTGGAAGAAGTAGCAGGCTAGTGGTTAGTAAAATCGACCATCCAGGGGCCGCCGACTGGCGGCCTTTCTTTCAGACGGAAGAAATCGAAAGACGATTATCAAAATCAGGGCATACGAAAAGACCAATCACATACTATGCTGAAAAAATTCGTTCCTTCTCTCTTTGTTCTGGCCTTCACTCTGGTTTCATTTTCGACCAACGCACAAACATCTTCAGCAATCAATGACAATCCGGCGTCCACTGTGTTTGCAACACGACCGTGGGAGTTCGGTCCGTTCCTGCAGGGCGGCGTGGGCGTTGGCGACCGCTCGGACTTCAGCTTCCTCAGCGCAGGCGCGCGCTTGGGTAAGGTCATAACCAACCAGCATCTGCCGGGCCTGTTGCGCGGGCAATTTGAATACGCAGGCGAGCTGATGCCTTATTGGCAGTCATTTACGCCGGCCCCGCATTTGCAGGAGACCAAATATGAATTTGATGGCCAGACCGGGTCTGTGCTGTTGCCTTACAATGGCGGAACTTTTACCGGCGTCAGTATTACGCCAATCATTCTTCGCTGGAACTTGAAACCGGGCCGGAAAATTGCTCCATGGATTCAGGGAGCGGGGGGCTTGGTCTGGACGAACCATAAATATCCGCCGGACATTATTGTGCCACACGGCGAGCCGGGTGGAACCAGCATCTGGAATTTCACGCCGCAGTTCGGCATTGGGCTTCACTATTTTGTGAAGCCGCGCCAGTCATTGACGTTTGCCGCAAATGCGATTCATATATCAAGCGCGTCATTGGGTGACCGCAATCCGGGCGTAAATGCAAGCGTGCAGTTCCAGATTGGCTATACATGGTGGAAGTGACTGGCCTGAGATGAGCGATGCCTTGATCGAATGCGTGCCGAACTTCTCAGAGGGTGCTGACCCGCGCAAGGTCGCCTCCATTGTTTCGGCCATGCAGGTTGATGGCGTATCGCTGCTCGACTGGTCGCTCGACGCCGACCATAATCGCTCGGTTGTCACCATCGCCGGTCCTCCCGCCGCAGTTGTCGAAGCCGCAGTCCGTGCCGCTGGTCGCGCAGCGGAACTCATCGACCTTACTGCGCAGCATGGCGTGCACCCGCGCATTGGCGCAGCGGACGTGATTCCCTTTGTTCCCATTCGCGGCATCTCGCTTGAACAGTGCGCTCTCCTGGCGCGGCAGGCGGGCATGGAAATCTGGAAGCGCCATCATGTTCCGGTCTATTTCTATGAAGCTGCCGCATCGCGTCCCGATCGCGCCTTGCTCGAAAATGTTCGGCAGGGCCAGTTTGAGGGCCTGCGTGAGGCAGTGCGCAAAGACGTTTCCCGCCGCCCCGATGTAGGCGGTCCTGACCTGCACCCGACTGCGGGAGCGTCCGCCATCGGCGCGCGCCGCTTCCTGATTGCTTACAATATCTATCTCGACACTGAAAACGTCGCTACAGCGCGTGCCATTGCGAAGGAGATTCGCGCTTCCGGCGGCGGGCTTTCCGGCGTAAAGGCGATGGGTGTACTTGCCCACGGAATGGCGCAGATATCCATGAATATCACTGACTTCCGTCAGACCTCGGTAGCCGATGCCTATGCTGCCGTGAAGCACAAGGCAGCGCGTCACCGCGTCCGACCCATGCGCGGGGAGCTTATCGGCCTGCTCCCGGAAGCGGCTTTTGAGCAGGACAGCGAGTGGGTGCGTCAGTTACATGGGTTTAATCCGGATGAGAAGCTGCTGGAGCGCATGCTGGAGCACCCAATTGCCTGGCCGGTACCGGAAGCCGCCCGCGCCAGTCTAAAATAAGAAGTTGAGCATTTCCTCGCTCATGGACACAAAGGGTAAGCTTATGGCCCCTCGGAGGTAATGAATTTGAAGTTTGGCAAGTATCTCTCGCTCGCGGCAACCATGTCGCTGGGCATTTTTGTATCATTGACCGCAAGTGCGGCGCAGCTTAGCGGCGACGCCCGCGCGGCGATTCCTAAGGACGTGCAGCAGCTCATCGTCGTCGATTACCGAGCGATGCAGAACTCTGAAGCCGCCATGAACCTGAAAGCGCGCGTGCTTCCACCAGAGCTGAAGCAACTGGAAACGGCGCTCAAATCGTCCGGCCTCAATGACAATCACGATGTGGATGATTTGGCCTTCGCCGCCTTCCGGACCCCGAACGGTGGAGACAGTACCAAGATTGTCGGGATTGCGCAGGGACAGTTCTCACTGCCGGACATTTTGGCGAACTTCAAGAAGCAGAAAGTGAAGGCGACTAAACTTCGCAACAATCTCATTTACCCCATGGGCGCGAGCGGCATGCTGGTGAGCTTTCTCAACCCCACCACGATGGTTTTTGGCTCTAGCGACTCGATCAAGTATGCTCTTGATGCCCGTGATGGTCTTGCGCAAAGCTTGCTCAACAACGACGCCATGATGCAGCAGATGTCTATTGTTGATACTGAGCCGATCTGGAGCATTCTTGACCAGAAAGGAACACAGATGATGATGCGCGGCGTGCTTGGCGAGGCGGCGCAGTTGGCGGACTACGACACGGTTAAAAAGCGTTTAACGGCATCGCGTTACACTATGAACTTCAACAATGGGGTGAAGTTTAACCTTGATGTTGTGACGCCCGATACCTTCACTGCAGCAACGATGTCGTCACTGCTAAACGCAGCTGCCATGTACAAGAAAGTCAGCGGAACGGTGGCAGAAAAGGCGGCCATCGACAACACGTCCATTGATTCCAACTCAGGCACATTGCAGGTGCGTTACTCGTCCTCGGACAGCCAGTTTTCCAGCCTCCTGCAGTCGCCGCTTTTCCAGTCGGTAGTTCACTGATAACACAAGGTATGCAATAAAGCCCTGATTTCGGTCAGGGCTTTCTTTTATCCTTCTACTCTTCGTGCAGGGCACGAACTGGATCAACCCGCAGGGCGCGCCGCGCTGGAAGCAGCGCTGCTCCGATCGCAATGGCGATGAGGACGATGATGCCTCCGGCGTAACTGAAGGGATCGAGATTACTGACACCGAAGAGAACTTTCCGCAGGACCTGCGAAACAGCTGCTGTTGCGGCGCCGCCTAAAATCGCGCCGACAGCAACAGGAAGCATAAATTGCCTGAGAACAACGGAGAGCACATGCCCGGGTTTGGCCCCGAGGGCAATGCGAATAGCGAGCTCTTTTGTGCGCTGCGAGATAGCGTAAGCGACAAGGCCGACGATGCCGACTCCCGAAAGCAGCGCGGCGATAATGCCAAGTAGGCTGACGCCAATGGCGCAGTTTTCAAGAATACGCGTGAAGTCGCGGAACCCGGATTTGAGTGTCCAGATGTAAGGAAAGAGCTTCGGGTCGAGCGATTCGACAATGGCTTTGGATTGTGTGGCGAGACTGTCCAGTGGGCCAGAGGCTTTGACGAGCACCGTCATGGTGGGCAGGTTCTCGGACTGCGCCGCCCAGTAGATCTCGGTTGCGTCGTTGTCGTTGAGTGATTTAATACGGGCGTCGCCTGCGATGCCGATGACCAGATCTTTCGCATCACCGAACTTCTGGCCGAGCGCGTCTTTGCTCGGCCATTGACGTTTGGCGAGTGATTCACTGACGATTACAACGTGTTTTTCTCCGGTCTGGAAGTTGCGGCCGCGTAGAAGAGGAATCTCCATCGTCCTGAAAAATACAGGATCAACCCAATTGGGATAGACGTTGACCGGATGACCGTCCATATCGATGGTCATGTAAGCGGTGAAACCATTTCCCAGAAGCGGGATACGCGATTCTGCAACGGATGTGACACCGGGCAATGCGCGTAAGCGATCTTCAAGCTGCGTGAGATAAGCGCGCGCCTGCACAGGCGTGTAGCCGTGGCTTTGAAGATCAGGATTGATGCTGAGTACGCCTTCATATCCGAAGCCGGGATCGCTGTAGAGGACGTGGTGGACGGCGCGCACCAGCAAGGTAGAGACGATGAGCAGGATGCAGCTTGCGGCGATTTGCGCACCGATGAGGACCTGGCGCACGGCGGTTTTGCGCTGGCGCTGGCGCGCGATTTGCAGCGCAGGCAAAAAGCCGAAGACAATGGCTGATGTAAGCGTCATGACCAGGGCGAAGAGCACCACGCGCCAATCAGGCGCAAAGCTGATCCAGGGTGGTACGTTGCCGAAGTATGCGGATGCGATGCGCAGCGCCGCATAGGAAAGCGCAAGGCCGCCGGCAGCGCCGATGGCGGCGAGGAGCAGGCTTTCAGTAAAAAGCTGGCGAAAGATGCGGAACCTGCCCGCCCCAATCGCAATCCGGATGCTGATCTCATGCTCGCGCGCGACTCCTCGTGCCGTCATAAGGCTGCCGAGGTTGGCGCAGGCTACTATGAAGATCAGCAGCAGCAGCGCGGCAATCATGGTAAAGACGCGATACATTTCGGGCTGCAGCATGAGCAGATGTCCGCCGGGACGGCTGCGGATGTACTGCTTGTCCCAGATCATTTTGGGATAGATCTTGCGCAGCTCATTCGTGAGCGTGAGCAACTCGGCCTCGGCTGCTTTTGCTGAGACTCCGGTCGCCAATCTTCCCCACATGCGAACCGCGCCGCCATCAGAGGTGTCGGTGAGCGCTTTGCTGCCCTCGACGAAATAGGGCTGCTTGCTCATGGGCAGGCAGACGTCGGCGTCAGCGCCTTCGACGCTTGGCGTTGCGCTGCTGACGACGCCTATAACGGTCACCGGCTTTTTGTTTAAGTGGATGATCCTGCCTACGATTCCGGGATCGGCGTTGAAGCGGCGCTGCCAGAAGAGATAGTTGAGGACGACGACTGGGGGTGCGTCAGGCGAAGCATCTCTCGTGGAATCGAAAAGGCGGCCAACTGCGGGTTGAGCGCCGAGTTCGGAGTAGTAGTTGGCCGTGAGGTAATCGACTGAGACGGGCTGTAGGTCCTGGTCGAGTTCCATGCCCGGCGCCCCCATGGTCGCAAACATGGCCGAGAGGCTCTTTGTGTGGTCGCGATAGAAGGCGAATTGAAGATAGGGCGTCTCAGAGGTGTGGATCTCAGGAGCGTCTCTGTCGAGACGGACGATGGATGACGGATCACGTACGGGAAGCAGTTTGAGCGCGACGACGTTGAGCAGCGTAAATCCAGAGACGCAGACGCCGATGCCGAGACTGAGGACGAACAGCGCGGTAATAGTGAATCCAGGCGAGTGCCACAGGATGCGCGCCGCATACCGCAGGTCCTGCAACAGGCGGTCGATCCAGGTCCATCCCCAGGCTTCGCGCGACTGTTCACGTAGCCGCAATGTATTGCCGAAGTTGCGGCGGCCCTGGCGCGCGGCCATCTCCCGGTGGAACTCCATTTCGTTTTCAAGCTCGCGGTCGAAGCGGCGGTGAAACAGCAGATAGCGAAGACGGCGGAGAAATTCACCCATGATGGAGCTCCATTTCAGGCAGTGCGCAATATGGCTTGGATTGCCTCAGTGACGCGGTCGTAGTTCGATATTTCAGCCTGTAGTTGCTTGCGTCCTGCTGCGGTCAGGCGGTAGAAGCGAACTTTGCGGCTTGTTTCGGAAATGCCCCATTCGGCCGTGACCCACCCCTTTAACAGCATTTTTTGTAAGGCGGGATAGAGCGACCCCTCTTCCACTGCCAGCACTTCGCTTGAAAGAAGATGGATGCGCTGGGCAATGGCATATCCGTGGAGCGATCCGGACTGCAGCACTCGCAGAATGAGCAGCGTGAGAGCGCCGGGAGGCATATCAGGTTTAGGCATAAAAGGCATAGGCATAGATTGACTATGCCTTTCTCTATTGTCAAGAAGAAATCCGAAAACTCGTATTGCCATAAAATGGCAGCATGACGAAACAAACCTGGAACGCCACCCAGTACGCGCTTAATGGGCGTTTTGTTGCCGACTTGGCGGGCGGAGTGATCGACCTGCTTGACGCCCGTCCCGGCGAGCACATCCTTGACCTTGGCTGCGGCGATGGCGCATTGACGGCGAAGATTGCGGCCTCGGGAGCGCAGGTGAAAGGAGTAGACAGTTCAGAAAGTATGGTCGCGGCAGCGCGAGCCGTGGGAATAGACGCGCAGGTGATGGATGCCGACGCGCTCGATTTCGACCATGAGTTCGACGCCGTTTTCTCGAACGCGGCGCTGCACTGGATGCGCAATCAGGACACTGTCCTCGCTGGAGTACATCGCGCGCTCAAGCCGGGCGGACGTTTCGTGGCTGAAATGGGAGGCCATGGCAACATCGCCGCCATCCAAGTTGCACTGCTTGCGGTCTTCTCGAAAAATGGAATCGACCCTGCCCGTATTGAGCAAAATTACTTTCCAACTCCCGCAAGCTACGAATCCCGCCTGCGCCATCACGGTTTCGACATACATTACATTGAATTGCTGCCACGTCCCACGCCGCTTCCGGAAAGCGGCATGAGCGGCTGGCTCCAAACCTTTCGCAGCGGGATCTTTCAGCAATTGCCTGAAGCAGAAAGGGAATCGGCTTTGAAAGAAACCGTTGAGCTTCTAAAGCCTTTCTTGTGTGACGATCTGGGGAAGTGGACTGCGGATTATGTGCGTCTGCGCTTCCTTGCGGTTGCGCTCTAACTGTTCGATTCCCAGGCCAAGTGTCTTGAGTTACCCATATCAAGCCCTGGAAATTAACATAACGTTTGCATTCTCTTTGCCGTCTTACGATAGCCTGTAATCGAAAATTAGCGTCTGGTTCACAATGGCCGGGCGCCTGCGAGGGGAAAAAACCGGCTTGAGCCAGACTGTATTTGTGCTTGAAGACGACACTGATATTTCGCGGTTGGTGCAGCACCATCTGGAAGCGGCAGGTTTTGCCGCGCGTCTCTATGCGAATCCGGCCAACGTATTGACCGATGCCGAACGCCAGCCGCCGGCACTCTTCCTTCTTGACATCATGGTTCCCGGCGGGGACGGCCTCGATGTCTGCCGCCGTCTACGCAACCATCCAGCACTGAGCCCGGTGCCCATCATCTTTCTTACGGCGCGCGCGGGAGAAAACGACCGCGTGCTCGGCCTTGAGCTCGGCGCGGACGACTATATCACCAAGCCCTTCGCTCCTCGCGAACTGCTCGCGCGTGTAAAAGCAGTTCTGCGGCGCTTCGAGCGTCCCGCCACGCCTTCCGTTATCAGCTTTGAAGACGTGCTCATCGACGCCAGCGCCATGCAGCTCAAGGTGCGCGGTGAACTCACGACTACCACCGCCACTGAATTTCGTCTGCTTGACTACCTTGCACGTCATCCGGGCCGCGTCTTCAGCCGCGACCACCTGCTCGATGCCGTCTGGGGTGACGCTCGCTTTGTGACGCCTCGTTCCGTAGACGTTTATGTGCGGCGCATCCGTGAGAAAATCGAGACAGACCCGGAAAATCCGCGCTTTTTGAAGACAGTTCGCGGCGCTGGATACCGGTTTGAAGTTCCGCGGCCCGTGCAGTAGTCCCGCCGCAACATAGGACCTGATTTTGACAGGCAGGGTCTTCACCAAACTGCTCTTCTCGTTTGTCCTGGTGCTGTTGGTCGGAACAGCAATCCTTGACTTTTCTTTGCGCCCGATTTTCGAGCACGCCATGCGCGATGATGTCCATGCAGCTCGCGATCTGATTTTAGGTTCGATCCTGGCGCTGGCTGCGGCGATTCTGCTGGCAGCTTTTCTGGCCCGGCGCGTGGCCCAGCGCTTCGACCGTATCGTATTCTTTGCCAACCGTATCGCCGCAGGCGATCTTTCGGCGCGTCTGCAGGAGGACGAGCTCGACGAGCTTTCAGATGTGGCGCGCGCGTTGGATGCTACCGCCAGTCGTCTTGAGCAAAGCTTCCACGCGCTTGAGGCCAATCGCCGTGAACTGGCTGCGCTGCTCGATAGCATGCAGGAGGCAGTGGTTGCCGTCAACGCTCAGGGCCAGGTCATCTGGTCGAATTCTGTGATGCAGGGAATCTGCTCAAGCGCTGTGCGCGAAGGCCGTCCGCTGGTCGAACTTCTGCGTGATCCCGATGTGCTGTCGTGTGTCGAAGGCGCGCTGCGCCAGCGCATGAACTTCAATGGCAAAGCGGTCAGCGTTGCGCCGGGACGCATCTTCGAGGTGAACGCCGCGCCCACCCCTGGAGGCGGCGCTGTGGCCGTACTGCACGAC